>JAABUL010000281.1_pt1 | contig 110553 bp, 95 predicted proteins | sample 5559151 | NCBI WGS metagenome assembly JAABUL01 (sample SAMN10711876, study PRJNA513368) | rock metagenome | isolation source: Antarctica rocks | place: Antarctica: Victoria Land, Pudding Butte sud | reverse complement strand
GTGGATGGGGTGGTGTTGGGTGCAGACGATGCAGCTGGGGATGGTGTGGGGTGGGGTGTCCATTGTGGATAGGGGGGTGGTGGTGGTGTGGGGGCTGGGAGGGGGTGAGTATTGTTGTTCGGGGGTGGGAGATGATGTTTGGGGGGATGAGGAGGGGGAGGGGGAGGGAGTGTTCGCCGAGCTGTGCTTATAGGTGGAGTGGTAGGTTGGGGACTGTAGTTGCGGCTTGCTTGATGGTGGGAAGGGGAACTGTAGGTTGTTCGCCTACCTTTGTGCGAATGTCGGGAATCTTCTCCGTGGTCACGAAAGCGGCGAGATGGTGCGATCAGACGCTGTAATGGCCTGGCCGCTGTTGTGGTGGTAGGGAGGGGCCAGGCTGTCCAGGAGCTTGCTTCTGTGGTCTCCGTTTGCGTGAGAGGAGCGAGATGATCCGGTCAAGGGCTGTAGTTGCCTGGTTCCTGTTGTGCTGGTGAAGAGCGGCCGGGCTGTCTGCGAGGCTGTTGTATGATCTCCGTGGTCGAGACAGGGCGATGACGTGCGATCAGGTACTGTAGTGGGCTAGATCTTTCTGTGGTGGAAGAGAAAAGGCAGAAGGTGGTGGAAGAGAGATAGTTTCTGTTGGTTGTCAAGGAGGAAGATAGAGGTGAAAAGGTCACACATGTGTAACAATAGAAATGCGATCGCCTTCCTATTGGCTAGGAGAGGTTCAAGTGCGAGTGAAGTGAATGTGCGATACCTACCGCTGGCGACATTGTCCCGCAGACTCTACCCGTATTGTCACTCCAATTGTGCGATGTATTGTGCTCTCCGGCAAGTAGAAGCCATTGTCTATGGGTAGTACTACCCTTTGGAGGAGGACATCGTCTACTGTTAGCAGTCAGCAGCAGTAGCTGTACTGTCATAGTAGAATACGAGGACGAGATAGAAGGTGAGGTCGGGGTAGGGAGGAGGTGGGAGTCGAGAAGGGAAACAGCGCTGTTGATCCAGGGTCTGCTCAAGACCCTGCGTTGTTATTTTGACCTCACCTCTTGCAATAATCTCGAAGTATATGAAAAGTGGTAGTGGAAAGCTGTTGTGCAGAGCATAGTTGTATTCGTGATCAACGTACGTGCTGCATACCTACGCGATAGCCTTCTCCGCTCGTACATCTGATTCTTCCACTCCTGCAGCACGAGCGGCCGCGTATAGTCGGCGCTCTGTCGCATGGCAAACGCAGTGACCCAAATCTCTGCGCCCATCACCCTCGATCGTGACAAAATCGTGACTTTTCTCGCCATCCAGTAAAGATCCATCGCTGAAGCTTCCACCCCAAATCGTGACGGCGTCAGGCGTCTATATTCCCCTCCCTGTAGAAGTCCCAAGGCTGACCATTCCACCAACCAGGTCGCCCGTCCTGTCCGCTGAACAAAGCAAGAAAATTGGGGTATATGCGCTGTAAAAACAAATCCGACGTCCAGGTCCCCAAGGTAGTTCCGTGCCCGGGTGGTGAGGTGAGCGTACCACCGATGGCAATAAACTCTGCCAGCTGGTGGCGACATGGAAGATTGTACTACGTGTTGTGATGAGTACTGTCATGTCTGTTCCATTGGGGTGCCATGCGAATCATTCTGCGGGCTTTGCGATCGCTCTTTCTCTTCCGAGAGACGGCGATGCTCACTCGCCGCGAGCGCTAAGCTGTTGAGACCATTCGACAATCCAGGCGATGGATACGAATAGTGAAGGCCATCCGGATCAACACCCATCGTCGCCATGGGCGGGACGTAGTCGAGACTGGAGGTGAAGTTTGCTCTGTGAAGAGGAGGCCTCATGCTCAGATCTGGCATTACATTGGGCAGCGAAGAGATAGGGCCGGAATCGTTATTGTTGAGGAAGTACGGCCCGCCGACACCAGGCATCATTAGTGCCTGCTCTAGCGCCTGCTGCTGTACTACTTGAGCCTGCACTGCTTGAGCAACTTCGGCTGACATGGGTGGTAACAGTGGTTGTGTCTGCTCCGCGAGTTGTTGCTCGACCGCTGCTTCCAGCTGCATCGGCTCTGCCTTGATGCCGTTCTTCTTGGGCGTCTTGGTGGACTTCTTCACCTTCGACTCGTCCCCATTGGTGCTCGTGCGCGATGCGCCCCGTCCATTCTGGTGGGTTCTCCGGTGCTGCTCCATGTTATCCTTGCGCGTGAAGGCCTTGTTGCACTCGGGACAGAAGGCATCCTTCTTGCCAGTGTGCTTCTTGGCGTGTCGTGCGGCATGGCCAGATGTGGTGAAGAAGTCAGTGCAGCCTACTTGCTTGGCCATGGGACATGGATACTGGTTCTTCTTCGGCTGTGGCTTGGCGGTGGAGGTCGCAGAGACGGTCGATACACGTGACGGCTCCGACTGAGGTGAGTTGGACGAACGAAACATTTGTGGGTTGGGTTGTAGCGATATTTGTTGTGGTGGCATCTGAGGCATCGGATATGCTGATGACATCACACCGGTCGCATCCGGGATGGGCGGGTACATGGCAGCATGCTGATCGTCCATTTTGTTGTAAGATTGATTCTGGATAAAGTACTGTTGCTGCTGGACCCTCTGCGCCTGTGCGTGTTCGCCAACGTCGAAGCTGTGGGAAGATGGCGTCGAGGGTGAGGGGGATGCCAAGTTGCGAGAATCGCTCGAGTTGGATCGGGAAAGCTGCGGCGTCTGTGGGGTAAGCCTGGGCGTGGAAGCGCAACTCGAAGGAGCCCGTGAATGCGCTGCAAGCGGTGGCAGGTGGATTTTCACGAATGTTGCGGCGGCGTCACTACTGTCGTTGAGTAGTGATATTCGTCGGCCCGTACTATTTCTACCGTCCATTATGTGGTGGCCAGCTTCTCTGATGACTTGGGGAGCAGGTATTGGTCGAAACTACTGTTTGTCGTTGGCGACGGATAGTCCCAGAGAGATGTACAGAGTGGCCGGCAGTAAATAAAGACTTTGGGAAGAGGCTGTAACGAAGGTCACGCGTGGGCGAGGGCGAAAGACACTCTTTAACGCGCGGGGGACAGAACAATCAATAATGCAGGGTGAGAGCCATTTCCACTCGTGCTTTGCTCCGAGGAGCAGGGACTTGGAGACGCCAGGCAGACCCTGGTTGCGATTCTGGCATCACTTATCAAAACCGCCCGCCCGGGCCGCCCTTGGCCTCAGAGCTGCCAAAGGGCGGCTGTCATCGACCGATGGGAACTTCTGCAGGGTCAGGCCAAGCTTTGTGGGAGCCTCTCGGAACCAGGTACAACGGTACCAAATCGTGTGGAGGAAGAGGAAACCGCCTCGACTTCAAAGTTGCTGTGGTTGTGTTCAACTCCAGCTCGCTTGGTGCAGCACGTTTGAGACGGTCGAATCGCTGGCATCAAATTTGGGCAACATGCGGTTAAACACAACGTCATCATCACGTCCGCGGTCACTAAGCTAGTGCATCGAGGTTGCCGAGATCGATACCTGCCCGCCAAGTCGCAAGCTGGGATTTAGAGATTTCGAAGCGCCGGGCAATTACCTTATTTGCAGGAGATGTGTGAACGTGTGATCGCCTAACACGATCCCTGCAGAGCTGCTCAAGCTTACTGCTTGGTAATGCTCTTTTGGACCTTTGGAAGCCCGCCGCTACATCCCAACTGCAGTCTCTTACTCTCCGGACTCTCCCAATTGGCCTGCATGGGTATGGAGACTACAATCCTTCGAATTCGTACATGCGGGACATGCTAACTATCTACACGACCATAGACACTCTCGGTCGGTTTCGCTCCCCCTCCGTGTTGCCAAGTGAAGGCCGAAGGATTCGTACCGTATAACTAGTCGACTATATGTTCGCGAGGCATTGGCTTTATGGTCTCCTGCCGCTTGTGGCTACTTCGCACAAATTGTGTAAAGTCCGTTTACGGTGCAACGTTCATCCCATGGATTGGCTGCCGGTCGGTACTTTCACGGCAGATCTGCGATAGCATCACCATCATGCACGTCTGTGGAAAGCCATAGGATCCGGAGCAACAGATGCGACCCCCATGACCTGGGATCCGTCTGTAGGGCACCTAGAAGAAAACGTGGTGGATCTCCGATCGCCATGTTGGACCCCGATACGCCTTGATAGTCTCTTCCTGCAGTCGTAGGCAGCCTCCAATCGGATCCATCGTACTTCGGCCCCGAAGCTTCTCCACCGTCAATTCTGCAAGGTATCGACGATCTGCGGAGACAGCTCCGCGATCAAGCAGTCACATCCTCGTTGCCAATCTCCGCTGGATCCCGTTTCGATGTGGCGCATGAGCACATCCCTGCTATACGCGTGGTTTGATCTCACGAGTCATGCAGGGTCAGCCTGCGTCGTGGCTCGAATCGCAGCCGTGCATAGAAGGGATGACGCCGCTTTCTACGAAGTCCCCTGAGAGTTGGAATGGCCGGCGGTCCAGACTCCCAAGAATTCGATGGTTCGGCTACGTGGCCGGCGCAATACCGCATCAAGCAGAGTTCGCACTTTATTATTTTATACGGCGCTTTCTGAAGTTCTGTGGTCTTCGGCCGTCTGGCCGTACCGACCCTGTTATGAAAGTACCCCGCCATCACACAATATTCGATGGTTGCTGAATGATTGCTGGATGGTTGCTGGAGGCAGAAGGGTGGTAGGCTTTCGCAAACTATTGTTCTCGATGGCCCTGACCTACCGCCGTTTCGACAGAAGTTTTGCATGTCCGTAGGCGCCGACACGGACCGGGTGGTCCAACGTGCAACCACATTCTTGCCACACTTTGTTAGTCAACAATGTCCATTCCTTCAAAGACAGGCTCTGAATTGACTCCGTCTGCACGAGTGACTCCAGGACCGCAGGGGTTCACAGTCTCAATACAACACAGAGAACTTCCGGCCGAGCTACTAGCTTGAGCTCGCGTATTTCATTGTCAGTAACATCACTGAACGCATCAACTCAGCATCATCCGAACAACTTTGTCGACTCGGCGTTGGAAGACTGCGGTGCTGGATGTCCATCCCATGCAAAGCGCTTACGATCAGGTACTCGAGAACCAGGATCGCACTTAAGCGTGGTTGACCAGAGTCTTCAGGAGGTGAGTCGATTGGAACGCCCGGAAAGACGCCAACCGAAGCCAGATCCACAGATATTAGAGTGTATCTGGGCTATCGGGACTCAACAGAGGCGATCATGAGGTGGAGGAACTGCACTCGAGCGTAAACCTGCCTCAATTGTTGTTGGTTGCTCTTCACCTGCAGCCATATTCATCTGTCATGATAGAACACCTCACCTCATCTATGGCCGTTCTGCCGCCTTCGCGTGCGTACTATACCATCGACTCGTTGGGCACCTTGAGAAGTTCAACAAGATGTGAGGTCCGCCTATCTATTCCACTGGCTCGACAACAATCGACACCCATCTCCGCCAATGCAGTCTCTCGAAACGATCCAAGACCCCTAATCTGCGCAGGGAATCTCAACGGTGTGGAGGTGGCTTGTGGCTAATATCTCGACACCATATGTACGGAGGTACCTACTACCTGTGTTTGCACGTGCGTGCTCTACACGCTTTGATGTTCTTATTCACTTCAGCCACTTCACTAGTCTTGGTCCCTCTCATGGTTGGCCGTCTACGAGCTTTGATATCAGTCTAGCCTTCGGGTGGACTACGATGTGGGAAGATGAGCCTGTGCTCCATGAGATAGGCACCCTCTATTGAGTTCAGAAAGCATTACAACACCAGGGAGTCACCCAAAGAACAAACCATACGAGACTTTTGTTGATGCACTCTCATAATTTGAGCGCTGCTACCGAATGATAGAAGACCACCATCGCAAAGAGGCCCACGAAACGACATACGGTAACATAGTTCTTACCTCCGATGCCACTGGTTGCTCAGCTCGTGTGCCATCGTGGGGCCATCGGTCCTTCTTCTCGGCGGGCCAACACGTGTGGTGGCTCCCAGCCCCATGCTTTGGGGATACTGGATGCGACCATCCTCGCTGACTCCCACCACAGGACTGACAGTGCAGAAGTAGAGTCATCATTCCCAGGACCTTCCACCACAATCTGCCCATTGCTTACCACCGCCCATCTCACTTTCTCTCGCTGGCCTTCGACCCAGTAGTCTGCCATCGCGACAAGTTCGTAGGTACGGTTTTGGGCGGGCCCATGGGCAGCGGGGTTGAGCACACGCAGCACGTTCTTGACGTTGGCTAAGTCTGGTGTTAGCAGCTGGACTTCTGCCGGCACTCATCGGGATGCATGCATACTCAGAATCTCTTCCTTGGTTTGCTTGGCTTGCTTGTTCACGTCCACGGTCACCACAAATCCCGGGTTCACGAGAGGTTGCTGGTCCTCTTCATGCTCTGGCTGCTCTTGCGGATAATCTGCATCTTGATTTGTGTTGTACGGTTGCTGTTCTTCGAAGGAGCCTAGGTATGGACGATGAGGACCATTGCCTGCGTTCCATCGAAAATCCCACGGTGGCATGGCCATGGCTCGTGTGTGGTGTGGGTGGTAAGGAGTTTACTGCACAAGCACTCAAAGGAAGTGCCATGTTCAATCTCGAATCTCACGGAAGCATACCGAGATTGACGACATTCTTTCATGATCGTGGGAGTAGTGGTGGCAATGAAGGTATGTCGTCTTGATGAAGGGCTTGAAATATGGCAGTCTTGCTGAACGAAACTTCGTCTTTGACATATGCTCACAGCGCTGAACGAACCCATGCAAATACAGCAAAGTCTCGAAGACCGCTGAGTTGCACACAACAGAAAGCAGGTGAAAGTTCACGAGCAAATGTTCATTCGGTCGCGCTATGTGCCACAGCTACCAGAATCGCTATGCAGTTCTCGATGATTGCATACATCTACTGTACTCAAGCACACACTGGTGGTCTGCCGCCAACAGCCACCAACAGCAAACTTTGCACGTCACATTCTGTTACACCTCTCGAGCCCAACGTGCGCTCGGGACTGGAACTGCTTCCACATCACGGTCCCATGCCCGCGGAGCCTCCTTTGACACCATGCGCACCGTTTCGACCAAAAGCCACGTCAAAGCATCTTTCGCATGCCTATACGTGGGTCCTTCAACCACGATCTCACCATCAGCGGCTAGAGCGTATCTTGCCGTTGGGTGTCCACCGGGAGGCGCAGCGACCTCCATATTCACCACCTCGTAATGGGGATTTGGGTTCTTCTTGTACTTCTCCGGATTCAACTTGGGCAGAACGATAGCTGCGTTGCCTGCGACTCAGTTAGCCAAGGTCCATGTTGTGAGACAATTTCAGGACCGTACGAATGATTTGCTCCGCGACACTCCGAGTATCTCGCAGCACGTCTACGATGCGGATGTAGAGCGGCTTGTCGGTCATCAGCTCGACCTTGGAGACCTCTGAACCTGCTGGCTCCGCCAAGTAGGGAGGTGGTGGTGACCACAAGGGGTCGTCGAAGTCTGAGGCTTGGCCCGTTGGTCTCGTCGTGTTGTGGTCGGTCAATGCTGGTCGGTCTGGTGGGACGGTGATATTGGCTGCAGCTGGTCGGATCGGCAAGATTGCCGCGCCACCAGTGGTGGTTGCTGTCTGGGCTGCCATGCTCGCCGTACCGTTCGTCGTTGAGCCTTCTTGATGCACCATTTTCGTAGTGCTGGGAAAACAAGAATGTAGCAGCAAGAACCGAGTTATATGCTGCAGTCATTGATTGCGTTGTTTGCTCGAATGAGAGCGAACAATGACACCAGAGCCTTCTTCGTGCCGCCAGTGAAAGGTACTGGATGATTGCTGTCTTGGTGACCCTGCCTTGTTGGCGTAACGGTGCCGGCACTGCGATATGGACAAGCTTGTTCGAACAATGCGACAGCTCTTCGCACGGAAAGTTCTTCTTTTTTCCAAGGCGGAGTGCCCTGCAACCGCATTGTCACGGTTCGAGGTAAGCACAGTCTTGGACGCCTACCCACTAGGAACAATGGTCTTCTGGCAAGACTTCTCAGCTTGATCAAGGAGGAGTAGTTGCGCTTATGGGTCACCAACTCATCGCTCTGGTTCGGCACAATTCTGTTCGAGCTTGACCATACATATCATTGTCCTGGGGGTAAGCGAAAGGTTTCGTTCGGTCACCAAGGTAACCGAAAGATCTTCGCTAAGTCTTTGGTGAGGAGGGCATGGGACTTATGAAACACGTGATCGAACATGGCCTGCGCGGAGGGTCGATATAGTGGAATGACAAGGGAATGTGAGTCATCTGCAATTCTATTTGGGCAAAGCTGAGCTCTAGCTACCGCTGCCAAAGTATGCTCACAGGCATCTAGGACGTGCTTTCAGGATGACAATCTCGTATCGACCTCAAGCTTCCTCAGAGGAGCCTTCAACAGCAATCATCTCACCAGCAACACATCCATATCCTTCTGTCGGTCTCCAATCACCACGCTTGAGCATCCACTGGCTACTCCCGTTCCCAACGTGCGGTCAGAACATTACGATCGCGAGCTCTTGTGGCAGGAGTTTCCCAGGCCCTTGAAAAATGCTCTGCCACCCCTTTCGCAGTCTCCTGCAACATGTTGATGAGAGCTATGCTTTCGAACGGGCTCGCGGTGCCCTCCATGACGATCGTGCCTTCACGCACGATACCATACTTGAATTGATCGACGGGTGGAGCGCCTGCGCCGTCGCTGCTCTCAGGGTCGCTCTCAGCGCCTCCTTCGCCCCCTCCTCCACCGCCTTGAACTGACATAAGCAACAGCTCGCAGTGGTTGTTGGCGTTTGGGTTAGTATCGTAAGCGCTGGGATTGAGATGGCGTAGGACCACTTTTGCGTTGTCTACCTTTGGGTTAGCCGTTTGCATGCAATGTAGGTTACTAGGTGAGATGAGGTACTGATTATGTCTTGCTCATATGGCGCGAAAGCGCATCATGATTGAACACTCGGAGCTGAAATGGTTGTGGAGAGATGTTTGCGTTCACCCACGTCTGTAGTGGAGCGCCTTGAGGGACAAAATTGAACCCTTGTGGTGGGATGGGTTGAGGTGGATGTGGACCAGCGGCTCCGACTCCATTCGGAAGATTCATGGCTGCTTGGAGTTGTTGGAAGGTTAAGGACTGCCAGTAGTGAGCCGTGGAGGGCGGACATATATATCCTAACGTTAGAATAGTCGTGTTTGCTCGGATTTGTATAGAAGTAACCAACAGCATCAGAAGCATCGCATATGAGCAGGGTGCAGGAACGCACAAAGCAAAGCGTAGACAACAGGCCTTTGATCTCAGACAGTAGATGTTTGCCTCCCAGACCAGACCAGCTTTGCAGAATTGAGAAAGTGTGTTGAGACAAGGAAAAGTCCACATACCGTCGAAAGCCTTCAAGACAACATCCTTGTCCCAGATCGCAAGCTTTCCGTAACAACCATCTACCACATACTCACGCCACAACCCTCCAGACCACGTCCAATCACCGCGCCCAAGGTCCCCTCAACTACTCTCTCATCCACCGCGCAGACGAACTATCCCGGTCCTGATCCCTCGTAGCAGCAGTCTCCCAAGCCCTCGGAACCACCTGTGCCACCTTCCTTGAGACCTCCTTCCACATGCCTTGAAGGGCAGTACCCTCGTCTTCGGCTGCCGGGCCTTCCATGACGATAATGCCACCGCGCAGAAGTGCGAGCTTGTATTGGGGCTGCTCGGTGCCTTGAACCAACAAAGTTATCAGCTCGTAGGTCGGGATCTGAGTCTCCGTAGAGTCTAGAGGATTCGTGTGGCGCAAGACAAGCTTTGCATGCTCTACGACTTGATCAGCGATGCAAGAAGCGCCAGATGCGGGGGACGTACTGATGATGTCCTCCACACTCCGATCGCCCGCGTTCACGCCTTCTACAGTAAGCTGCAGGGTTTGTGGCGAGATGTCTGAGGTGACTTGAGTGGACATCGTAGGTTGGAAGCTTTGAGCCTGAGCGGAGCTGGCGGATGCTTGGTCGTTTGCTGTTACGTTCATGGTGAAATGTTTGTGTAGGTCGTTTTGAAGGCCGGTGTAAAGAACTGCAGAATGACGATGTATCTTCGAGCAGGTGAATGGTGCTGATTGCTCAGAAGTGGTCACGGGGTGCCTCGGGTCGAGCACATGCAACCGTCGGCAAAGATCTCGTGTGCAGTGATTCAGACTTTATATAGAGCATTCCTGGCCTCAGGACAGGCTGGAAAGAAATTAATTCTTGCTCATTGAGGCAAGAAAGCAGCCTTCAACTTACCACTGAGTGCCTTTGACACGTGCAATGTATATTCACTTGTCTATTCAGAATGGCATACACACCCACGGTGGTACCTAAGCACCCAGAAGCCACAGAAGAGCGACTAAACTGCTGTACGCGGCGACGAAGCATTCAACATGCTGTCATCGGCGGACAATGCCGAAATCGTTTTCATTCAGATCCAGCGGAAAGCCGAGAGAACCTTCTCATCGCTGCACCACCCTGACGCCTCGCTATGCACCATGATCAAGCTCAAAGACTTTCACTGCGCCTCGCCCGGCAGCAGATTCCCTCTCGCGCCGAACATCTTTCCAGATACCACAGCTGAGAAACCATCCACCTGCCGTGCGTACTGCTCGACCTGCCTTCCGACCAGCAAGCTTTCCAGCCTCGAAGGCTCCTGCGGCAGCTTGAACAGCTTTTGCCACTCGTTCTCGTCCAGTAAAGGCTGCTTCTGCTGCACGCGAAGCTGGTTCTCCTGCTTCCGCTTCGCCTGCCACGCGGTAATCTTAGTCTGCTCCCGTGCCAGTGATCGTTGGTAGTACTGTGCGTTGTTCTGCTCGGTTTGATGTGCTTCGATGCTGTCGAGGAGAAGATCGCAAGTCTTCTCTAAGAACGGGTCAATGCTGAGGTCTAGATGGTCGAGATTGGGTGCCAGTGGGTTTGAGGAGATGTAAGGGTCGTGTGAGAGGTCTGCGAGAGATGATGGGAAGTCCAGTGCCGTCTGCTTTGGTGGCGCCTGAGGTAGATCGTGGAGGTACGATGTCAGGAGGTGCGAGTTGTGGATCTGTATAGGGAGCTCGACAAGGATGTCCTGGTAGCGGAGGTTCGACTTTTGTAGGCTGCACTTTTGCGTTAGCTTTCTTCCTGGATATAAAATGTCGAATGTACGTACTTCTCCGTGCTGAACTTGCCCTCACGATAGCTCGCCATGAAGCTTGGGCTCAGCCTGTACGCCTTCAAGCTCAAGCTTCCGGCCGCACTTCTGCTCACGTCGAACACCAGTGCCACCGTCTTCTCGTCCGCCGCCTTTTGGTAGAAAAACTGGTTCTCGATGAAGTTGGTGTTCACGAAATTGCCCATACTGGTGCTGATATACCATCCCACGTTCTGCGCATCCACATTGACCTCGCGCAGATACTTGATCATCTCGTTCTGATATGCGACGTTGCTCTTCGCTCGTGGTGCGCCGGCGGCCAGAGTCGCAGCATCCGTGGGTTGCTGATAGTATCCGGTCTCCTGCTGTGTTGATGGCTGATCTGGCGCTGCCGCAGGGAACGGGAAGCAGTTGGTGATTTGGAGTTGTGTGCCACTGTTGGTAGGTATGTCCATGCCGAGTAGGCAGCCCGTCGCGGGTGTTGGGAAGGCGGAGGTGCTATGCTTGATCACTCGCATGACCACGAGCGCTTCAATCTGGACTTCGCGCATTGGAGCGGTGTTTGGTACTGCTGCTTCCGCCATCTTGATGTGACTTGTCGAGATCGTCTGTTGAGATATGAGCCGGTATGTCGAACTTTTCGATGTCGTGAAGTTGGCTTAGAATTTTGGCATGTGGGCGGTCGGAAAGCCGATATTTAACCGAGTCGCGTTCCCCCAAATTCGAGCGCGTTCAATTGGATTCACTCCACCTCCACTTCTTCCCCCATTCAAGGACCGCTCGTTGGTGATATGGACGCAGCGTACGAGAAGCAACAAGAGCAAACAGTGGAGAACATTGATGTCGTACGCTCAAATATCGTACTAAGTGCTCAAGCTGGTACAGAGATATGAAGAGATATGCACAACAACAGGCTTGAGCCGTTCCTCTGGACATGCTCCTGGACGCCGTGCTCTCACCGTGACTAGCGACAGGTGTCCGACGCGACCAGCCCTGCGCAGCAGAATACAGCTCCTGGCATCCTTTTATGCTCCAAACACCGTACACCGGCCCAGTCCCGCAGCCGAAGTCTTAGTTGCGGCCCCTCCTACCCGTCTGCGTTCTTCTGATAGCATGGATTTCGGCCTCGATGTCAGCAGCCAATGGGTCGACTTTGACCAGATGACTCCAAGCCTGAGGGTCAACTCTGAAAGCACTTTCCGGGCCCTGGCTGAAACGCTCCATTGGGCTCAGTTCGTAACGATCCTCCAGCAGCTGTTGTTTGGTCTTGTAAGGCAGTTCCAGGCCTAGGGACAGTCCGCCTTGCACGACTCGCTCGACCGCCTCCGGTATCTCGTACTTGCGAAGTTCCTCCGCAATCCATGATTGATTCTTCGCAAGGTTGGCGGCGGTGAGCGCCAGACGGCCCTCTAAGACTGCGAGGATCTGGTCGCCAGTACGCAGAGAAGGACGGTTTGTATCTATCACAGCGTCTGCTGACGCTGGATGTGAGCCGTTGGTGCTACCGGTACTGTACTCGAGTTTAGCTGACTAATCTGCCAAGAGCTACACTTGAAGTCGACATACGATGAGTACTGAGACATTGTAGCGGTTGCAAATGCAGGGATGCTTTTGTGACGTAGCTAGGACGGACGTGGCTACAAATCGAATGTAGCTGACTGATATCCTCTAGATTTCCTGAGGTGCGACAGAAGTGTCAGGCGAAGAGAGAAAGTGCCGTCGTTTTGTACCACTCCAGCTTGTTGGTGGTGGCCGTCAGCATCACAGATTCGTCCCGCACCGCCATGGATGCCAAATTTTCCGGCGATCCTGTCGGATGAGTCAATGGAGTGTGGTGCAGCCAGGGTATTATCTACGACCTCGAGCACGAATCACGAACTCTAATTCACCTCGTGCACATATCCATCCTGCTGATATGCACGAGGGGCGACGGACTGCATGCTGTGCAAAAGTTACTGGACTCAGGTGTCGAATCCTTCGAGCCCTCAGGAGCGAACAAATGCGCAGAAGGCACTTCTTCCACCCACTCGCAGCGTAGAGCTGCACTGTGTGCAGAAATTGCACTTAGCGGGCGGCCTCTGGAGCTAATGCAACACCATCGACCTGCAGCGATCCTCAGTGCTGTGCCGAGTCTTCCAAGTGGCTGCACCACCGCTCACGAGACTCGACAAGCACCTTCCGCTGCGGCAGCTCTCCTGCAGGAAGGTCGGCTGATTTGACATCCTGTGCAAAAAGAGCCCACTCCGATTTGCACATGCTGCAAATATCGATCATGATTCGCTCGCGACTGGCCACGTCTGCCGCGACAGCAACAACTCGATTCGTTCAGGAAAGCTCATAGCTTCGGCCAATGGTGGATGGTTTGGGTCGCAGTGCGGCACCTTTGGCCGACACGAACGGCACAGTGAAAGAAGTGCACTCTGCGCAACATTCTCATGGAAAAGTGCGCAGAGGGCAAGAACGATGACCGGTGAACACTGTTGATCTCAGGTGCGTAGTGGGCGAAGAGGTAAGATTTGGGCTCCACACCGTCTTATAGTCAGACAGTTCTCCCAGCTCTCTGCATGCTTTGCAACTACTGCAAACTGTCTGCAACTCATCCTCAACAGTTATCGATGAAAATGCAATATGCTTGTTGTGACTAACAATGTATGCATCACAGAGCTCCCGCTGAGGGTTGTCGCTTGTGCGGCCCCCCACCATTGAGCCAATTGGACCCTGCAGTGCCGCCATGATTATGCCTGCGCACATCACCGGACTGCTTCGACTGCCAGACATCGCGAGACACGATAGCACGATGGTCTCACTAAGGGTCCGAGCAACATTATAAGCTGACGCACGGATAGTTACGCTCTGCGTGAGCTTCCTTTTAGAGCCGAGTGGCTTTTATGTGCTCAGATCGTTCTCTGCCTGCCTCTCTTATGTTGCCTTGCTCTCCGCAGTCGAGAATTCCGCAGCCTTGCAATGCTGGCATTGCTCCGAGGTATCGACTCACCCTAGAGTCGGTGTCATGTCGAACCTGTCTAGCTGACCACGATGACGAAATCTTGGGACGATGTCAGACAGGAGGCATCTCGACTCTATGTCCAAGGTGCGACTCTATCGCAGGTACAGGCAAGATTGGAATCGAACTTTGGCTTCCGAGCATCGTGGGTCGTCTCAGTCGATCAGGGAGTCGTATCACGCGCTGACGACAGTCCAGAACGAGAGCGTTCAGAGGGAAATTCAAGCTGTGGGGTGTCACTCGAGCATCTCAGTTGAATGAGCTCAAAGCTAAAGATGTTTTCACACTGGAACCCACTGAACGACAGAGTGTTAACCGACCAGTCGCCAGACCGTTGCCCGAGGTCGTTGCGACAGTCGACAGATCGTACTCGGAGCAACCAGAGTCTGTCATCATGGAACTCCCTACACGAAACGTAAAGTCAGGTAGCAGACATCGGACATCCTCCCAAAGGCACTCTCTGGAGATGGACTCACATCTAGAAGAAGCCACACTTCGTCAGTCGTGGATTCAGTTCGAATCCTTGTACCTGGACCTTCGACAAGCAGAAACCGGAAAACAGGTCCGGGACATCCTCGCGTTGACTCGCTTTGTCTCAGGCGAAGACTGCCTGTTGCACTATGCTGCGACGCAGGGCGAAAGATGGACGCTCGAATACTTGATCGACTACATGAATGTAAGGGACATCAACCTTGACATCGAGGATTCTCAGCATCGGACTGCGCTAGAATTCGCTATTGGCGCAGGGCAGAAGGGTGCCGTTGAACTGCTTCTAGACAGCGGAGCATCTATTCAGCGCTGGAATTCATCCGATCAGCAGCCACTACACTACGCTATCCAGGTATCTTCCTCTGATATATGTATGGTACTTCTGCAGCATGGTGCCAACGTAAATGCACCGTTACCACAAACGCGCCACACGTATTGTAGCTCTATAGCGATCACTATGGAGCGACTTGCAAGGACTCAAGCGAAACAAGAGCGGGACGATCTTGCCAGAATCTTCGAGGTCTTGCTCACCTATGGAGCTGTGATTACTCAGAGCAGTGGCGACACTGAGCCTACACGACTTGATTTCTTGCAGAGCTGGTATGAGTGGGATCCGTTGTCTTTCCACCCGAGCCACTATCTTCGCAGCGATTTCCATCCGCTGTGCTGGTTCTCGCGCGAGTACTGTCCTGGGCGAGAATGCACGTCGCTTGCAGCCTTCGTCTTTTGCCACACGCCGGGCAGTGGATTGGCAGAATTGCTTGTGCAGACTACCGACGTCGAGAAGTATGGTCATGATCTGCTACACGCGATCCTCTCACCTTGTGCTCGACGCATCACCACTGAAGCAGATTCTGCCATCTACGAGCTCTTCCAGGAGTTGTTGAAGAGGATGGGTGCACAAGGTGTTGTCCCTCGCGAGGACCAATTCATCCTGCAAAGAATCCCCGGTCAGGCTCCTGATCGTGAGAAACTCCATCTTGTCGAAATTGCGCATCAATGGGGCTTGATCACAGTCAGCGAGTCCAGGGAGTTCTTGAGGAAGCTCAGTCCGTTGGATGGTGACTTCGGACTACAACTGGCTGAATTATTACTAGCGCGGCAGCAATTAGCACCATCTCAGACATGGATCGATCTGATGGGCCATTACTACACCGCATCAGGAATGTTTCGGCGGAGCAGCGTAAGCTCAATAACCTCCGCCTCGCATCATGAGGTTCGTTCAAGGACAATGGCGACCTTAGGCTTCGGGTCAGAGGGGCCCTCGGAGCTCGATGATCATATTCTGAGGAATGCCGTGCATGTATGGACCAAACGACTCCTGGGAGGTGAAACTTTCGGACATACTGTATCGGCACAGCAGCGTGTCTTCGGCGTGGCTCAGCTAAGAGGCCTTTTCAGCTTACCTGAGCTACCTGTGTCAAGCGGCATGATCATGGAGATGTTCCCACACATCAACCAACAGCTGCGACTCGAAGGATCTTCGACAACACCAGGTGATAGTGCCTACTACTCGTCGCCAGGGACTACTTTTGGAGACCTGCCGGACGCAGGTGTACAGGCCGTATCACAAGACCAGAGCTTGCATTAGTTCCAGCTGAGGTGGGTTTGGTCGAGGGTCTGTTTTTGAAGCAAAGGGGGATGCTGCTGACTTCAACAAGTGACTAGGTTCAACCCTTTGACACCCAGCGGGATACTCGTCAGACAGAATGTCAGAAACGCCGAACGGCACGCATACGAGAGAATATTGCCCACCTCAGCCACAACTACATCTATTAGAGTGGCTGGCAGTTGGTAGTATTTTCAACCTCTTTTGACTGACTTGTTCTCCACTACACCTAGGCTTTCCCGATGAGAGTGACAATGGGTCGCCATCGGAATCAGCAATGAGTGGTGAAGAGATCAGAGATGAAGGCTCTTGCTTACAGTGACTACAATTGCATTGACTTGACGGACATCTGACTTCATTCGACGGGTGCTTGGATAGCGTTACGTTTATAGGCGCCTTGTACCCGTGCTGATCCATGTAGCGGAACATAAATCAACGATCAGTCGCTCAGATATACTGGTTATTCGAGTGATCGAAGAGGCATCTGAACATCACGCTCTCGCCTGGCATCAGAGCGCCGCGGGGTCCTTTGCGATTGCATCATGCACATTTGAAGTGCATTCAACATTCAGCGTACTCCATTCTCCAACATTACATGCTTCCAACGTCTTTTCGACTGCTGCGTGGTGTACCGGCTATTCACCGGGGTCGTGTTCTGTACCCGACGTCACATCCAAGATTCCCTTCAGAACCAAGATTCCACCACTCTTCTCAGCAGCTCTCAACGCCAGACATGTCTTCCAACGGAAACGACCAGAAACAGGATCTGGATCCGAACCAGGGCGGTGACTCGACAAAGAAAACCTACCACAAGCAACCCACCGGTGAAGCATTGAAGACAGCGGATGCACATTCAGCGGAGCACGATCTGAAATTATACGGCTCTTGTTTCTGTCCTTTTGTGCACCGGGTTTGGATTTCACTGGAACACAAAGGTCTTGACTACGAGTATGTTGAAGTCGATGTGTACCGCAAACCGAAACTACTCCTCGACATAAATCCTCGTGGGCTGGTACCTGCGCTCAGACACGGAGCATGGGGCTGCTACGAAAGTACTGTTCTGATGGAGTATTTGGAGGATCTGAACAAGGGCGAGCCTCTGTTGCCGAAAGATCCAAAGCTCAGGGCGCATTCGAGATTGTGGTCTGATCACATCAATCGTCATATTATCCCAGCGTAAGTACGGTCGACTAAATCACGTCGATACCGACTGACCAAATCTTCCCTCCATATCAGCTTTTACAGATACCTTCAAGCTCAGGATCAGAACGACCAGAACAAGTTTGCCAATGAGTTGCAGGAGCATATCGCCAAGCTCGTCGAGACCGCCGATCCGACCGGGCCGTTCTATCTGGGCGATCACATGAGCTTCGTCGATGTTCAGATGGCGCCCTGGATCGTACGTATGAAGAGGGTTCTCCAACCATACCGAGGCTGGCCAGACCCAGAGCCGAACAGTCGTTGGGAGAAGTGGGTGAAAGCGATTGAGAACGCTAAACCAGTGAAGAAGACCACCAGTGACGATGAGCTGTACCTGGACTCGTACGAGCGCTATGCAGAGAATAGGCCGAATACATCAGCAGTGAGGGAAGCCATTAACTCGGGGAGAGGTCTGCCGTGATTCGATCCGGTATGCGAAGCATTGTTCTCAATCAAGTGCAGAATTGTTTGTTCTCCGACTCCTCAACCTCCGCACACGGCCCATCTGTACGACCAAAATACAGCTTGCTTCATAAGGTATCCCTCCAGCTTCACAGACTTGAAAAGGTAAGCCAAAGTTTCCTTCAAGACCAATCTAAGTCAATAAAAGTTGGAAGTATACCATCTCAGAGGCCACTATTCTTCTTCATCTGCAGGAGCATCAATCTCGCTCCCGTCGGATGGGTCGTCGACGTCGCCATCTTCGTTTCCATACCTTAATCTACGTAACTTCCATAGACAGTGGTCTCCCAACCTCAGTCCGCCCTGATAGCTGTTTCCACGACCTGGGAGTTCCTGAAAAGAGTGCCAGATTTCCAGGGGGGGCTGCGTCAGGAACATCTTCCTCCATGATCCACTGGTGGACTTGCTCACTTTGTCCACACAGCCATAGCAGGTTGTTCCGCGGAGTCGCGCCAGGACTATGTGAGCCCGACATCTGTCACCGTCTGGGTGGCTCCTCCCTCCATACACCTCGCAGCTTGCAATCCTGAGCTTCCTGGAGTTCCATTGCGCTCCTTTGACAAAGACCGGGCGATGAGGGACGTCCTTGTTCTTACTTCTAAAGTGGGATGCCGATGAAGCTCTTTTCATGAATGAGTGGTGGGTTGATCCGTACACCCGTCTCTCTGAGGCCTGGTGTTACTGGCTCTGGCAACAGGAACAGAATGCGCTGAATTGCTTTTGACTCCTCAATAACCGCTCTAAAACACCTGCTCACGCGCTGTGCGAGCAGAAGGTCTCGTATAGGCAAGAGTGGCAGTATAGCTTCCACGAGTTCCGGAATGCTGGCCAACCTCAATCCCGCACCTGAACGATACCGGCTAGAGCTGATGTCGCGGTTGCGTTCAAGGCTTTGTAGTCGATCATTTGTCTTCTCGACAGTATCGGCCAACAGCTTGATCTGGTTGCTGTTCGCGATTACTGCTTTTCGTAGGCCGGCTTGCTCGGTGTGGATCTCGGCGGTGAGCTGTTGTAGTTTGTCGATGTTGCTGGTCATCATGATGGATTATGTGTCTCGATTTTCGGGGCCTTCCAGCATGAAGAGCTGCTCGACCCGCTCATCGAGACAAAGGTCTCGATATGCTCAGGAACCAGGAGGATGTAAAATACCGCCGCGGAACTTTCAAGCCAGGCAACCACGCCAGCAGGCAGCAACCGTGACGCAGCTGTTACTCTCAAAGAAAGTGGAAAGTTCGGAAGAGTAAGAATCGATGGTGAAGAAATCGAGTAAGCTACCAGTGGGATCGTAGCATTTCTTCAAATCGAGGTCGTCCTTCGAGTAATCAACATCCTATAAAACAGAGCAGCCACAAACGAATCCGACGCATCTCTCATGATTAAGACGTGGAGATATTGCACAATAGATACCGAATCGTTGGTCGATGTATGACAAGTCGGTGTGCTCGACATCGTCGTCGGCCGACGATGTACACTACCCCAACCCTAACCCTTCACACATCTTCTTTGGCACGGGACATGAAGTGTAGCGGGCTGAGTATCAGACACCGACGAGATCGTTGTTGACTCATGTATGGTACATATAACAGTCCTACCGGAGCCTGCGAGCAGTCGTTCTCCTCTCTTGCTTCGTATTATCGTACAATGGCAGCGTAGTGCCTAATCAGTCCATGACAGATCAATGCCCGTGATTGAGGCTGCCAAATCCTTCCCAAATGCTGCCCCGAGCGAGACACGAGAATCAGATCATCAACCGAACCCATCGCCATTCATACTGATAGCTTTTCGGCTGCAAGTATGAGACTGGAATCAAAAATATCCGCATCCGTCGCGAAGTCGGTCCTTCATATCCTACCCTCCAACACCTCCTCGATACCTCCCAATGAGGTGCCGACTCTGGGTCTCGGCTCCACGAGTCCCACCAGGCCCTCTGCAAAGGCCCGACGCTCTTCTTCCTGCTCGACCTCCGCCATACTCTTCTTATGGCGGATGAATCGTCGGCTAGCAGGCGATGTTCCCGCAGATGACAACGAGACGGTCGACATGTTGCTGTGCTCGAATGTAAAGCCGGAGAAGCTTGACGATGCTCGATCTGATGGTGACATTGGTGATGTTGTGTATGCTGGCGAGGCCAAGGCTGATGTTGAGGGCGAGATAGTTGTGGTAGGTGACGAGGGCCCGAAGGCCGTTCTGAGGCGTCGGAGCGAGGCTCGTGGATGGAGAGGGTGGAAGCGGGAGTTCGTCATGTCGTTGTAGTTTGGTATATCGTGATGCTTGATATTGTTTGTCGTCTTGAGCTTTTAAAATCGGAGGTCTGATATCGCGCTTGAGATAGAGATCGACCGTCCTTGAGAGTAATACGTGGCGGTCGTGCAAGGCACAGAAATGATGGCTTGCGATGAAATGAGCGTGTAAATGCCGAGTCCAGCGGCGAGATAGCAAAGGAATGCAATTCCCCACCACGTGAAGAACAGAAGGCAGGAGATCACGTTCAAGGTCGTAGAAGATGATGAGATTGACACACGAAGAACTCTTCAACGAGAGGTGAACGAGAAGATGCACAAACGGTGGCGGTGGAAGGTATCATTAATAAGAGGTGTCACAACCAACGCGATGCTGTAGCACGGGCTCATGCTGATCTGTTGCATCCCTTTCATGTCCCTCTCCGCGATCCTGGCCCCTTGATGAAGTCAGAAGGAGTGTATAGATAGAGTCCCTGATGAAGATGAAACAGACGCACAAACGCGCCAGGCGTGCGCAGGCGTGTCAGGCCAAGCAGGAGGTCGTGTTGGTGGAGACTAACGTCGTATACGCGAGAGCGCTAGGCCGAAGACGGTAGGAAACAAAGTGATCCTGCTTGGAGTGCGACACTAGCTTCCGGCATTCCCATGAATAAGATCTGATGGATCTGCTATCCGTGGGGTGTAGATTGGTCTTGTGACGGTTGCGTTGTTTGAGAAGACGGCATGATGTAGATTTGGTAACATCGCAATCTGGTGGAAGTACTGATCGCCGGAGACAAGACAATGGAGATCCGACTGTTTGACAGCGTCTCATACGAAAAGTAACAGAACAGCGTCTTGCAATAACTGTATATGTTTGTACAATAGAGAATCCGGGTATCTAAACGTGCCACAAACGCTTCGCTATGCATCAGACCCACAAGCACAACGCTTCCACCCGATTGCCACGCCTTGCGTAGAAACATCAACCGTAACACCGCTGTAACACCTCTTCATTACCCTTCCCAGACATCCCGTCCTAAGTCATATCGTATCCTGACATTACTGCCGCCCATGGCCCACATGTCATCATCCCGTGGCAGACGGCCGTCGATTGCTCGATCGCCGCTTCTGCGTAACACTTCTCCTCATACTCTGGCCCCAAGCACTGTCGTGGAACATACCAATCATCTCATGCTGGCTGACAGCACTATTCGCTCTGTCTCGTCCACTCGGACTCGAGTCTGCCGGGAAGCCAGGACTACCTGGCGGTGTCAAGCCGGCCGGATTCGCACTCTCCATGGCAGCGGCGAAATGCCAGTCTGGCTGTATACTGCTCGAGGACGGGGTTGGTCGGTGGCGAGCAGATAGATACGGCGAATCGGATGCTGATGGCGAAGATGGCGCGGAGCTCTGGATCGAACCACTTCTGTTCCGGATCACAGAACCAGATTGAGTGAGTCGACTGGCATCTGATCCGCTCGTTGGTGCCCTGCCGATCCCGAGCGCTCCACCAGAGTCTGGAGGCTCATAATCAACCGGCGTAACGGCCACAGAAGGCACGTCGAACTTCCTCGCTGTTGCGACATCCTCGTTGTCGCTGTCTTCGTAAACGTAGATCTCCGGCACGCCAAAGTTGGGCACCGCCGTGACTCGTGCGTGGTGCCTGCTGTCGATGTGCTTCTTGAACTTCAGTCGCCAGTACACCGTGTCGAAGAAACCCACAACAGTGCTCCGTTGCACAGCCTGCTTCACCCGGACCAGCCTCGCTTTCCGTCGCAAGAACTCCTCCAAGCGCAGGGCTTTGCTGTCGTCGATGACCTTGTAGTGCGCAAGTATCATCAGCAGCGCATTGAACGCAATGCCCTTGTCCGGATCGGCAGAGACAAGCACTTCTTCATAGAACTCCTGCATGCGTGCCCGACGCCTCTGGATCTCCGCCACCGGAAGCTCTTCCAGTCGTCGATTGAGTTTCTTCAGGTCGATTTCGTATGCGCCTGAGCTCGTACCATCCAGCGGAAGCGCAGAAGCTCGGTTCGGCGCCAACTTGCAGTCCTCAATTAAGCTGCGAACCGAGAAGTCACCATCATATATCCGCATCTCAAATACACCAGATAGCTCGCCCAGAAATCGTGGAAAGACCTCCTTCGAGATATATCCAGCCCCGTTAGGATCGAACTCCGCCCAAGCCTGCTTGAACCTTCTGATCTCTTCTCTGCTGATGATCGACATGCCGCTGCTCCGCTGATACACGTACGAGAAGCTCTCGTAAATCAACGAGATGAACAAGTTGACGAAAATGTACATACTCAGGATGTTCCAGGAGATGAAGAGAGCGTACGCCCACTCCTCGCTGCCGCAATCGCCGCCGTAGTAATTATCTGCGATGGTGCAGTAGGGGGATTTGACGCGTGCGAAGTCGTTCATGACCATGTTCCAGCCTTCGCCGACGGACATGCGGAAGAGCAGGATCAGAGCTTTCGGGACGGTACGGAAATTGACATTCCCGGTCTCGTTGTAGGAGAATCTTGTGAGGCCGAAAGCTTGGGTCATTGCGATGGCGTAGACCAGGAAGAGCACGAACCAGGTCGCTAACAGATTGGCGATGTTGGTCAGACTAGCGGCTGCGGTCTTGAAAAGCTGATCCAGCTGATTGTTCCGGGGAATCAGCAGCAGAGCGACCGAGACCAGAAATAGCTTGTGTAGGTTGGCGTAGTACCGCGCCTCGAAGTTGGAGATCAAAAGTATGGTCGTGATAAAAGTGCCTCCAATCGAGAAGACCGAGTACACATCCCAAGCGCTCTTCCAGAACCGCGTCCACGACAGGCCGATGATGCGAACGATGATATTGGCGATGTAGAAGACCGTGAAAGCAAGATATATGTAATCTCGTGTTCGAGCCCAGACAAACGGCTCCGGGTAGTACTCGCAGCAGAGCAGGATGAGGTGCAGTACCAGCACAGCTGTCACACATCTCTGCCAACGTCCAGTCTTCGTAACAGCACGTCGGTAGCACCACTCTTGCCAGCTCTCCCGCTTTCTCCGGTTGTTCGGACGCTTACTGGGCGCGACTTGTCGTAGCAGCTTTCTCAATTCAAGCCAGCTTCGTTGGTCTGTCGTCAAGAAAGCGACGCCAGTCTGCTCGGTATAATTGCGCATGAAGACCGAAACGAACAACGTCAGCACGAAGACTGCACCGAGCAAGTTGAAGATGACGAAGAAGATGGCGTTGCCTTGCGAAGCGAAGTCCGAAGGCTGTTTGAAGACCCCTGTAATGGACTGAGCGCTCCACATAGCATCGACCCAGCCCTCTTGCGAGACAATCTGGAACAGCATGAAGAGTGCGCCGCCGAAGCTGTCGAAGTCGTACCAGCTGTTTTTGACTTGACGTGGAGCGGGAAACTCCCAGTTGAAAGGCTTGTAGTAGAACTCGCCCACGCAGTCGGTGAGGTTGCCAGGCTGAAAAGGGCTGTTGATGGGATTGCCACTACCATTCAGCTCGTTGCAGTACATCATCTTGCCCGAGAAGAGGTTGAGACCGTAGATGGCGAACGGGATGAGTAAGGATATGGAGACGAAGGCCGCGGAGATGACTTTCGAGCCTCCGAGGACGATGACCGAGTGGAACGTGTCGCGAGCGCTGTCGCTGACGTTCAAAAGACGTAAAGCTCTGAGTGCTTTGAACGCACCCACGGCACGAGATCCACTGCCAGGGTCGTAAAGTTGCGTGATGACATTGACCCAAAGCGTGAGGAGTACAATCCCGTCAATGGAGCCCCAAGACGATCGGAAGTACGCATTGGGTGTCCAGAAGAAGCCATCCGCGATGACTTTGACAGTCGCTTCTGCCGTGAAGAGCGCCGCAAAGCCGATGTCGCAGTAAATAAACCAGTTGTATCGAGAGTACGGGTGGTTCCTGAAGTACTCCTGCTGATACAGTGGTGTCGTAACGCAAGCGAGAAGCACCATAGCCACGATGGCCAGGTAGATGAAGGCGGAGAACGAGTACCAGATGGTGATGTTCGGTCTGACACCTTCCGCGCGCTCGCCGCCACGACCTGGGCCCACGACGCGCTGGCAGGCCTTCCTCACAGGGTTGCTTGGCTTGAACAAGAACAGCGAAACGTTGTACTTTGGGTGTTTCCTCAGGTACTCTCGTTGCGTCAGCTTTCGTCGCTCAGTAGCCTCTTTGAACTCCTTGGCCAAGGTCGGCAAGTCTAGATCTTCGTACTTCTGACTGAACTGCAGCCGCGTGTAGAACGGGTTAGGCTCTGGATCGAACAGACGCCTTCTGGTCTTTCCCCACCAACTGTTTACGATAGTCTGTCGTCGGTTCAATAAGTCGAAAGTACTTGTCTGGCTGATGGCCGGCTTCTGAGCCCCATTGATTTGTGGCTGAGAGAACTGCGCATCGAGAAACTCCTGCAGCAAGCCTTCCTCGAAGAGCATGTTCTCAGCCGCCGCGCTGTACTCCAGCGGATCCTGCCTTCTGGCACGACCAACTTTGAAGATCGTGGACAAGCTGAGGGTGCCTTGGTGGCTTTCGCCAAGCTCTTTGCGAAGCAACATCATCCGAACTTGCTGCATCCGCTTCTGATCTTCGTTGACGTCGAAATTCTCCTGAATGACAGCAATAAACATATTCAGTGTAATGAAGAAACCGAAGATGAACCATATGATGATGAACGTGGCTCCAATCCAGGCAGTGCCATAGCTCATATCACTGGCCGTAACAGTAAAAAGAATGTCTGTCCAATTCTCGGAGCTGAGTACTTGGTACATCCCGAGGAATGCGTTCCAGATAGTGGAGAAGTTTGCGTAAATCGCAGCACCCGCCGGATCGTGTGAAGGCACCGTCCCACGAAAGAGTTGGGAGGCGAAGATTGCAGCCAGGAAAGTGAGCAAGAACACGAAGAGGATCAGGTTCAGCACACCAGAAACGTGCTTGAAGACCAGCATGATGAGCTCTCGGGTGATGGGGATGGCCAGAACCACGCGGTAGACACGGATGATTTGGAACACCGTCAACCAGGCATACACTTGCCCATCGTAGGCGTGCTTGATGGACGGAATCTCGATAGCTGCAGTGACAGCGGCGAGGAGCAAATCGAACCAGTTGTTGCCACCCCTTACGAAGCCCCGCCAGTCGACTGCAAAGCGTACGATGATCTCGCCAAGCAAGACCAGAGTGACGACAAGCTCGCAGACAGATATGAAGCTCGTCAAGAAGGGGCCCATGGTCGCGTGCCGCAGGCAGTTGATGACAAGTCCAAACACGATGACAGCGATCCAGAGCCAGCGCGACTTCTGGTAGAGCCGCTTCAAGGTGGGTTTTCGCCGCTCTGGGGATACTTCTTGGGAAGCATCGAGATCTTCCTCCGCAACATCTTCCTTCTCTGCTTCCGTCTCTTCGGCCATGAATGCGCTGCTCCTGCTCTCCTCCCGGATGACCTGGAAAGAGCTCGTGATTACGGCGATGAGCAAATTGATGAGCCAGAACGTCAACAGCACGATGCCGAACGCAAAATAGAGCGCCGCTGCCATGTAGTCGGTGTCCATCAAGCTGTACATGATGTCGGAAAAGGTATTGGTCGAGATGACGATGAACACGAGCTCAACGCTGTTAGCGATGTTGTCGAAGCTCACCGTGCCGTTGTAAGGATTGTCGCCCTGCACACAGTACGAGCCCACTGGACATACGTAGCCTTTGTGTTCGTCTGTGCCATTGCCGCCGTTCGCCTTTAGCCACGGCATCATAGTTCCATTCTGTGCTAGCCAGCCACCACAGTGTTGTATCGCGCCATTGCCGTGCAGGTAGTCTTGTGTATAGTTGTCAACGACAGGCGGAAAAGCGAGAGAACCATCCCAGACACAAGTCCGCCTAAGACTGGCCTTGAAGCTCTGAACACCAACGATCGCGAAAAGGAGCCAAAAGAAGCCGATCAGAAAAGAGACATTTAGTAGCGTGGGCGCTGCACGCTTCAAAGACCGTAGGATCACGGAAGTGCCGGAGGTAATACTCAAGAGCCGAACAATGCGCAGACAAGACATCATCTGGAAAACGTAGAGGTGGTAGCTTTTCTCGATGCCGAACGTGCCAAGCAGAAAGCCGACCCAGAATGATACGACAGCCACGAAGTCCAGTCGGCCGAAGGAATGGCGTAGAAGAGCACGACGTGCCAGTCGCTTCTTCATCTCTTGTCGTGATGCGCCTGGGACGTCTTCGAAAGTCTCCGCGGTAAAAGACCGGAGAAGAGAGGGAGCGACTTCGGTCCTGTTCGCTCGGACATCTTTCTTCGAGGGCTGCCGGTGCAGAGCGAAGAGCTCGTTGGCTTTGTTGATGAGCGCTTGCCGTGTGCCTACGCTCCTATCGATCGTGCTGTACTCCTTTGGGTTCAGGATGAAGCCTGAGACTACAATCTTGATGGCCATCTCGACCGTGTATATTACGAAGATGGCGAAGAGGGCATAATCTGTCCAGTGATGGCCCCAATTCTTCGGCCGAGGGTTTGCGTAGACGTCCTGTGCCGAGTCCACCGCGAGGATGATGGTCTGAATGACAATCAATATTAAAATGATAGGTTCAAAGAATGGATGGACCATCAAGCTCAGTAATGATTTTCGAAAACGACTTTCAGGTGAGAAAATACCCAAAGACTTCCCTCTCAGTGGGTTCCGGTCTATAGGTGGTAAGTGCTGCGGTATCTCGGGCTCGTCTACAATTGATGCTGATTTCTCAGTGCTTCTCGAGCGGATCGAGGAGACAGCGCCATCTGTATGCGCAAAATGCGTGACTGCGGTCTCGTTGATAGCCGGAGGTGGATTGGCCATTAGTGATGGTCGGCGCATCGAAGATCGACGCTTCATATCCCGGGAAACGATGTTGTCGACCTGCTCGTTAGAGACATTGACGACACGCTGCGACATCTTGCGCAACATTGTGCCCGTCCTAGTGAGTGGCGAGTCTGCAGAAGAAGGCGATAGCGAGCGTTGCCGGCTCGATGGCGATCTGCTGAGACCAGACACTCCCGTCTCAAGGGCATGTAGACTGTCACCAAGTCTCGAGCCACTCGGGCTGCCGATAGACGAGCCCACGAAGCGCACACTAAGCCCAGAACTCCTGCCAAAGCTCGACCCTGCGTTTCTGTTGTGACTCTGTCCTGACATCCTCGCGCTGTCCCGACTCGTCGAAGGCTTCAAACGTGCTGAGTCCGTTAACGGAAGTGTGTCGTCATCGTCCACAGGAGCAGGCGAAAAGAATGCCGGCCCATCGTCCAACTCCACAGACACCATGTCGCCTAAATCGTCACTGTTTGTCCGCAAGCTCGGCAGCGAAGGCCGGCTCGCCTGACTTGCTCTTGATGGTCGCGGCGGCGTCTCCTCCACCTCCTCGTCCTCAGACGAACTGCTCGGTCCTGCATTGAAGCTGAGCCCTGCGAACCCAATCGCAGCCTGGAATGCGCCTCGATCGGCGACGGGGGAGTATGCGCCCTCATCGTCTTCGTCCGGTATCCGCTGGTGACGTCCAGTGGGTGTTGTGACGAACGCGACAGGAGATAGAGGAGGTGCCCGTACGTTGGGCGGGCTTGGCGACCTCGCGGAAAGTGGTGCATAGCGCGAGTTTGTATTGCCAGGATTGTCGGGTCGCGAGTTCCTCAGCTCTGCTATACGCTCACTAAACGTACGCCTGTGGCTGTCCGGAGTATTAAGCCGGCCGCCGTGCTCTTGCGATGCGACACCATCTTGACTGAGGTCCTGGAGCGGGATCGTGTTCGCGGACTTGTTTCGTTTGTGCGCGGGGTCGTCATTGTTGGCCATGGGTGGAGTTAGCACTCCATGTGATCGAGTTGTCTGCCGTCGTTGCGCGTCATCGAGACGCTGTGCTGTTTCTCGATTCTCCTATGTCGTTCCCTATTCCTGCATGGGCGATCGCGTTTCTTAGGTTTCTGCTCTTGGTCCGGTGCGATTGGTATGGTAGGCTCACGCGACCAGGTTCGATGACTTAGCGAATCCGAATCAGTATGGCAAAGCCAGAAAGCGATTGTGAGAAAATCAATTGTTGCTTCACGAGCTGAGTGTTGCTGAGGATTCGCGTCCACTGGGTACCAAGCAAAGCGTTGATCTACTTTACCGTTCGGGCCGCTATTTCGGGGCCCGCAGGGCTAAGGAAGTATCCTTGTAGACTCTTGGCGAACGTTGGTACGAGAAGAAGACTTCATCTGATGTTCTAATCGACAGTACAGCCTTTGCGTGTAGCTATCACATATCTCCGCTTATACCGCTCTAAGTATTGCCGGGACCATCGCCAGCACAAAGCAGCCGTAAGATCTGAAGACGAAAGGCCATACCCCTGCACTAACGGGATCCGCCAAACACCCTGAACACGACCGCCTAGATAACAAAGACATCAACACGAGCATCCTTCGCCTCCTTGAACGCTTTGGTGTAGTTGTCGAACATGGCGAGACGGCGGACCACGCGCTCAAACAGCATCTGCAGATCGGCCTCGTCGCCCTTCCACTGACCCGTTCGCTGCTCCTTGGAGGCTAACCCATCGTGCTGGAGCGTATGGAAAGCTTTGTAGAGATCCTCGCGCTGGTTGTAGGAGTCGATTCGAGCGCATTGCTCGGCCTGCTTCTTCATGCTCATGATGAAGACTCTCACCTTCGACTCTAGAGCGTTCTGCCAGCGTCATTGTCAGCTTGTGGACTCCATTGATAGCTTCTGGGTGTGGGAGAAGAATGCAAGAACTCACCAATACCGATTTCACGTCTGCACCCTCGATGATCCCGGCCAGCCCAGCGTCGTCGCCGGCCTCAGAGCTGATGATGCCTCTGCCCTGTTGCACATCCTCGATCATGCCCTGAAAGTCGTCCATGCGATTCATCAATGCCGCCAGTACCTCGGGGCTGGCCGATCCGTTCGCGAGCAGCTGTCTCGCTTCCTCTACATCTTCTCTGAGCCAAACTACGTCGAACGAGCTCAAGTTATGCTCCAGAAGATCTGTACGCTCCTTGAGCCATTGGAGATCGGTGAACGTCGACCGGTGTTCCGTCGTCAGGTTCTCGGAATCGTCGCGTAACACGAGGAGGATTTCCTGCATGGGTTTCAGTTTCTTGTCGACACGATCCTCGTACGCCAGCATCTCCTGCGTCTGGACCGGGTTTGGTTCAGCTTTGCACGACTACGTCAGCAGCTGCATCAAAATCTGCAGCGAGAACCCACTAACCATGAGCTTCTTCGGCGGCGGAGGAGCTCGCGTAAGATATCTCAGAAGAAGCATAACCCGTGAAGTTCCCGTTGGCATTGATGTGGCCATCGACATTGTTGACCTCCGACTTCTGTTCCAGGGTGGCGATTCTCGACTGAAGCTTAGCGTTCTCAGCTCGCAAGGTGTCGCATTCGACCTTGACACCCTGGAAGTCTAGGATGACTTGGTTGACCGCATCCTGGAGTACGAGCGGGTGATGATGGGGCGCGTCGTTCTCCTAGTGAGTGTTAAGACTGAGGTGCAGATAGGCCAGGTTGAACTCACCTTGTGAGCGCGGTAGCTGGGAGCGTTATAGCTCGGCGCATTGACACGCGGACTGGTGAGAACCAGGGACTGCATTGCGTTGGAAGGCATGGCTGTCAGTGAAGCCGACAATCTGCGGAAGTTCACGGTGAAGGTCTGCGAATTTAATGAACTGACAAACAGCCGCTAAGCTAGGTAAGTGTGGGTCCGTGCAGGCAGCCGTCCTCAACAGGAAGGAGCGAAGAGTACGTCACCTTACAATCACCTCACCTCGCACTCCATGGCAACCGTTCATATTGATCCTATCTGGAGGTCCCATCTGTGCTCGATGGATACTTCATTGCCACAGACTGCACTTCACGCCGTCTGAGATCTCACAGCAGGGTGGCTTCACTCATCGTTTCACAGCGCAAAACTTTCACATGCCTGGTTCACTTTTGACAGCAGCTGGCCCTGTGACGTTTGCCAGCTCATGACAACAACTATATAAGACCTCTCTCCCTCTCTCTTGAAACTCTCAACCTACATCAACCTCTTCAACCCTTTCCACTACCCAGCTTCCTCAACAACCTTCCATCTATACCCATCATATAACCATCCAACTATCAAAGAAAGACTATACTTCACAGCCTAGTCCACTCACCCAACCTCCTCATACAAGATACAAGCCATAGCCATAGTGCTTCCAACAGAAACAACTTCACCAAAAGCCTCAAATCGTCTATCATGTCTTAGTTCCCATCAAGAGACATGCCTCAATTCAATCCTGCGTTACACGGCACCATCGCCACCGAGGAGAACCCGGGTTCCCAGACTTCGAGTGACGGCTCCAGAGCCAGTTCATTCGTAGAGGTGAACTATGAAACCGCCAGCCTCCCCGAGAACATCAAGCCCGACGACGACATCTCCGACGAGACTCACTCCGCGCCCGATGTCGTTCTTCGCAGCCCACCGATACTCAAGGAGGAAGTCCAGCCGAAGGGCAAGCATGAGCCTATCTACGATATGCACTATGCCTCTCGTATGGCATCTTCTTACAATAAGTACCCCTACAGTTTCGGAGATATCAACCTCCAGCCACCAGTCGTACAGGACATGCATACGTTCGACCAGCCAATGGTGTACTCCCCATACTTCAACAGCGGTGTTCCACCCATGACACAGCCGATTTTCTCTGGCACTCAATACCCGTCGTACTCTGCAGGGGGAGCAGGTTATGGTGGCTATCCATCATATCCTCCATACTCTCCAGGAGCAGCTGCTTATGGTGGCTATTCATCATATCCTCAAGAGCCTCCTCCCACTCTCTCCAACTTCGAGATCCGGTATGCGAACCACCAGCACCACGAGCCGTCCAGCAACGCGGACAACGACTACCCTGGGATACCCGTCAAGCTCCCGCCTCTACTTGATCTCGAATCTGGCCACCGGGTCCCAGACTATACCACCGCGGATGTGTGCCCTGGTGGTGGTGGTCAGGCCCGTCAAGTCCGCCTTTGCATGCCCCCGACCCCGCCAGTCAACTTTGGTTACCGATACCCTTACGTCGAGCCCGAGGGCACTGACGACGCGGTAAACGGCGTTCTCCGCGGGCCTGCGCCACGGTGTACCTGCTCGGAAGGGATCGATTGGGATGGGGTTCGCGGTCCACTAAGATGCCCGGTGGTAGGCCACCGTGATGGTACTGCTGTCTCCTCACACTCTGACTTCATGTCGAAGATGAAGTCCAATGACCGCGGTTGGGGTCCGTGGCCACCTCCGCACGAGAGCTCCTACTCTCCACTGCGCCGCCAGAGGACAGAGAAGCAACGCCAGTCGGATCGCGTGGGGGAGAACAGCCTTTGTTTTTCCATCGGAGAAGACAATGCGGCCCAATGGGGAGCCTCACTTCCTCCAGACTCCCCGACAGTGATGCGCCAGCAGCCAAGTTTCTCGGGATTCGCAAAGCCGCGAGGCAAGCAGTTGCGAAACAGGGCTGACAATCAATTTACCGTTGCCAATCAACAAGGTCCCGTCAACGAGAACGATCTTGAGTTCCTGCGTAGCTGCTTGTGCTCTACGAATATCTCAAGGGATGACAGATACAAGACCCTTGGTACCATCGGCTCCGTTCTAACAGAGTTCCCTCCTAGCGAAGCTGATCTGGAGTTCCTGCGTGGCTGCTTGGCCACAATCGGCATCACTAGAGTCAGGCGAGATAAGTTCCTGAGTATACTGGGTGCACTCGAAGCAGAGCTGCGTGAGGAAGCAGGTCCGAGCTATAAGGGTGGGTGGTCCCAAGCGCGCACGTCACGTACTGCGGCACGCCACGACTCCTGGGACAATGCTTACTGCGAGGACGCCGAGCATCCAGACGTGATCTCCGAGATCGAGTCAAGCTCTCCGCTCGTATCGCGTGCTAAGGCACATCACCACGCCGGGGATTGGCTGGAGATGGGCGGCCTCAACCAGAGTATGGTCTATGACATCGCGAAGACTGCCACGAAGACGCATGCCATGCTCAAGCATCAGCGCAAGCAGCAGGACTCTGATCGTCTGGCGCGCATCGAAGAGAAGCTCGCGGCTCGTTCTCCCAATGCCGAAATCCGCAAGCGGGAACAAAACATCTTGGAAGGCCCTAGCATGCCGGCACAGTTGACCGAGCTTGAGAAGCGACTCGACCAGCTTATCAATAAGATGGACCAGTTCGTGACAAACGATGCCTTTTTCGAAGAGACGTCGTATATTCACCAGAGCATCGAAGGTCTCCGTAATAGAGCTACTTTTGGCGGTGCTGGTGACAATGGCGGTGTAGCGAATTCTGGATCGCGCACACGGGGAGGCAATACACGCCCAGGAAAGGCAGACTGCGATTTCGGAATCCCAATGAACCTCAACTACGGGACACAGGGCTGGGGCGCACCTTCTGCTGCTACAAAGGGACCTAGTGCGGCGCCGCGATTTGAAGGCCAGTGGGGCGGGTCACTTCGTAGCTTTGGTGACTTCGGGGCCAGGCCAGCTTTTGGGACTGAGGCCTCGAAGTCTCCTGTGAAAGGTGGGTGGGGCACGGTGAACACCATGTGCACCAGGTATCCACCACGCTCGGAGACGAACTTGTCCGGGGAATGGGATAACGATATGGTTCCACGCCGTAACGGCTGGAGTGAAGTTATCACGCCAACTCCGAGCCCCATCGTTCGCAACAGCTACCAGTCCAGGGGCGGAGACTTCCAGATGCGAGAGTTCCACAGGAGGGTGGCCCAGGCGAAGGCGAGTGGGAGGCCGCCAGTGGATGTGATAGATCTCTCGGACCTTCCCGGAGACGAAGAGGACCCTTTTACCTCACCTAGGGAGGCATGCTCTACCGCGGCTCGAGCAGAGAGCCACAATGGCTGGGACCAGAGGTGTAAGCCGGGGGAAATCTACGCGGACAGCAGGATACCAGCAGCGCCTCTCTATGTACTGGCCCCTCCGCAAGTCTCCAACCACACATTCGGGCCGCCTCGCACACCACGGGCAAGCGACATGGGGGTCGACACCATCCGTATTCCACAGAACACACCTGTGCGCACCACCATCTACGATAATCCCCCTCGCAAAACCTACAGTATCCGCAGCCGCTCTAAGAGCGACGGCTCACGCTCAACCAGGAGCGCCCAGAACAAGACCTCCACGTACAGCAGCAAGAACACGCAACAGACGAGCGCCTTGAGCCGATATGCGTACGCTCACAGCAAGTTCGATGGGCCTTTCTACAGCCGTCCAGCATCCGAGTCAGGCAGTGCGGCCAAGTCAGTCTCTGGAGTGAGCGTCCACAAGCAGGTGCCGGGATCCCCAGTCACGAACCATGGCTACGACGATGAGAAGTACGAATTCCCACGCGCGAACCACTATTACGACGATGCTGGCAGCAATCGCTCCCACTCCCGTTCGAACTTCGGTGCTGGCTATAGTGATTATGACTGTGAAGGATAATTCACCGATCCAGTCTACAGTCCTAATGGCCATAGAAATCATCTCCGCGATCAAGTCTGGAACGGAACACATCTTCTTGCTGCTATGTTACCCAGCCTACGACTGGAGGCTCAAGGTTGCCCAAGAAGTCCTCACAATAAACGAACCATGCGTGACCGGCATAGCGACGGAAGACGATTGATCTTTGCTTTTTGAACCTTTCTTATTCAACATCAGACACGGCCTTCTTACGGAGCATCGAGTCTCAAATTTGCAGGCAAGCGGTCCTCTCCACGGCGTGGAAGTATATCTTGGTGGACCATGAATACATGGACTCCACTTCCCGCCTGCGAGAACATCTCCACATCATCATCGCCCAACCCTAGCGATACATAGAAAACATAACAAAACACAAAAACATGTAAAAAAAACCTTAGTCTCACATTGCCATGAAATGATACACTGTCTACAACTTCTCAAGCAAGATCCTAGCCCCAGCATTCCCCTTCTCTTCCTTCGTGCTCCCAGCTTTCCCAGCCGCCTCCAACTGCGTCCTGCCCTTCTTCAAAGCCGCCTTTGCCTCCATCTTGACGTCCTCGTCCACATCCTCGCTCTCAAGTAGACCAACCACAACAAAGCTCGAATCGCTGCAAGCCCATTCGACGAGCTTGTCCTTGATGACAGGATACAGATCCGCGCCAAATCCAACGCGCTCTTCTGGCAGCGCGACCGTCTTCGTCTTCGGATCGTACTGTCCGCCGAGCACGAGAGTCTTGAGCATTCGTCCAGCGGCAGCATCCTTCGCCATGTGGCCTTCGTCTGTAGGATCGCCGGTGGCCAGTGCAGCCACTGCGGCTTTTGCTAGAGCCTTCTGCTCCTTGCCTTGCGCTCCTAGGAGGACTTCGGTGATGAACTGGCAGCCAAAACTTGATTTGACAAGAGTCTCGGCGCGCTTCTCCAAGAGCTCCAGGAGTGAGGCAGACATAGGCTCGAGTAATTCCTTCCTCCGCACGTCTGGAAGCTTCTTAGAAGTCGTGTTCCGGATCTCGTACACTTCTTGGAGTAAAGTCTTTTCCGCATCGCCGACCAGCCACTTTGCGGCGCCAGCCAATGGGTACAAGATAGGGAGTCTGGCATTGAGATTTGAGACGAAGTTCTCCAAGCGATCGAGCTTTTCTGTTTCGTCTTTGACTTGCTGGCCGAGAAGTTCCGCTATGATAGATCGACTGCTCATCTTGGTGTCGTCCGGGACATCGAGGCCAACAACAAGCACCATCTTCGCGTGCTGATCAAATGCCATCGTTTCGATTGCTTCCTTGAATACTCTGAGGATGATCTTCCGGTCTTTCGCGTTGCCGTATGCAAGTGCGAGACATACCAGCCGGCTGCCGTTCTTGGTGAAAGCCAGATTCTTGAACAAGTCACCACCGCCTCCTTCGGTCTCCTTGTCTATATCGCCTTTCAGGATTTCCAGGAACTCAGTATGCTCCTCCGAACCAGCTTTGAGGGCCAGAAAGTACTGCAGCATCGCATCGTGTAGCATGGTGAACCCAGTCATTTGCTTCTGCACCAGACCGTTAATCATCTGGAGCAGATATTGCAGGATTGGGTGTCTCTTCTCCGGATTCCGCTCCAGAATCTTGGACAATTCCGCCGTGTCCTCCGTGGTAGAAGGAACAGCAGCATTTGCACTCGGCTTTCGGTGGAACAGCGCAAACTCAGCTCCATACCACTCCCGCAGCATCGTAGCCTTCTGCTCTGTAGTAGCAATCTGCCTGTAGATGTCGTCCACGATCCAGCTTGCCTCGGGATGGTTGATCAACCGCCTCACATGACCAAAGAACTCCGGCACAACAGTATCCCGCACCTGCTCATCACCAGTACTGATCATCTTCGCAACCAAGAACTTCCCGTACCGACTCTCCGCAAGCGTCTTGATATCCTTCTTCAGCTCCTGCGCGATATTCCGTCGTTGAGTGACGTTCGCATACTTCAGCGCGCACTGAACAACTCGCACGCTGTCATGCTTGAAGACGAAATCCGAGACACGGCCGGTAATGATCTCGAATAGCTCTCCGACCAACTGCTTCCGTTCTTCAACCGGCACATGTGACTTCCTCCTCAGCTTCTCCCAGATCTTCTTCGAGCGTTGGATAGCGTCGGCGTTAGGTTTGGCGGCCTTGCGCTCTTTGGCCATGGCACGCTGCTTTGCGTGGGCTTCGGCGGATGAACCATCGAGTTTGAACTTGTCGTTGGTGCCTTGCGATGGCTTGTTCGTGCCGTTGGCTTTCTGTGCGGGCTCTTCTCCATTTACTTCGGTCCCAGCCTCGACCGTATCGTTTTCTCCGTCCGAGAAGCCGCCAAAGTCATCATCATCTTTGACTACCCTCTTCGCCTTGACGGACTTCGGATCGTCCTTCTTCTGCTTCTTGCTCTTGGTGCTTGCGCTCACGGGCGCATCTTTCCTCTTGATACCAGCGACTTTCGACATGATTCTGCGTGCGTGCGGAATGCAATTGTAAGTCTCCAGAAGCTGGACTTGAATCTTGAATCTTTTTCGAAGTCGAACCTCAGAACTTTTCAAAGCGGGGCCGATAAAGATTAGCGTCCACGGGCCGAAACCTTAGCGAGGACGTCTCATGCCGAATGCCGATGATCTCGATATGCTTGTGGAACGTCAATAAGGTAGGTATGATCTGGGAGTGGGAGAACCTACAACGTCTGACATGCGAAGTAGTCTAGCAGTCATTTGCAAACTGACTTCATCCTTGTGCGCCACCATCAGGCCCCCTGCTCTACCTACTGCATAATCCAATAATTCCCACAAACACAAGTCCGCTGCGCATGCATCATCCACCCGCCCGTCCCCTTCAACGCCTCGCCATCCAGATCCTCCATTACCGCCCCACACCTCCTACACACCCTTAACTTCGCGCCCTTCGCAACCGGCAACTTGCGCACCGAATCGTACAACTGACGCGCTTCCTCATTCGTCGGCTCGATTCCAAGCCACGTGGTATCGCGGAAGTAAAGCGCCGCAAGGTCGAGCAGGCTCATGAACTTCGGCAGCGACTCGTTCACCAACTTCTCAATAACCGAATCAAGCTCGTGCGGTACGGTTTGCTCAGTCATAGTGCTGAGTTCGATGTCGATCCGGCGTTCTGTGGTGATGGAGTTCGAGGTATGGGCCTTCCGAACCGAGTTATCGATGTCGTGGATCAGGATATCGAAGAAGTTGAATTTGTAAGGTAGGGACGAGAAGAACGCTATCGTCTCTTCCATCTGCTGCCGCTCAATGACCGAGCGTACGTTGGGCAGGGCCTGGCGGATGATGTCGTGGTATTTCTTCAGCGTGATGCTGAGGAAGCGTACGAACACGCGGGTGTAGGTGCACAGTAGGATGTTAATGACCGGGCTTTCCTTCTCGGCGGCAGCGTTCATGAACGCTTGGTGCGGTGGCAGACTAGCTGCTCCGTTGGTCAGCTTTTCCGTAGCTCGTTTCAACGTGATCAGACTGTCAGCCACCCATGCCAGGAAATCGCAGGACCACTTCGCCGTCCCGCGCAGCCCAAGTACGAAGCCGGTCTGCATCACGATGTCAGGGCGTGTGAGGACCTGCGCAAAAGCGAAACAGGCGAGCCGGGCATTGATGTAGGTGTAACCGAATTTTCCTGCCCATGTTGACTTTTGCGTTCCTGGTATTTTGTTGATGACCGATTGTCCGCTGGCGAGAACGCGGAGGACTGACTCGCGAACCGCAAAGGCTTGCTGTCTGTTCACATCCCACGAAGCAAGGTCCAGGTTTCGGTTGGTCATTCGGGTGGCTTCACGGATGAAGAGACTGCGCATTTCTGGGCTGAGGTCTGGTGGCAGTAGGGCGAGGATGTCGTCGTTGGCGGTGCTACAGCAGCATAGTGTGGCGTACTGTCGTGCCAGACACACTACAGCTGTCTCGATGAGGCCATTTGTGTCGGTTATGCCGTCATCAAGAGGCTGCCAGCCGTAACGTAGAGTCATCATCTTGTTCACCAGTGATCCATCGGAGTTCATCGTTACAATGACACTGCCATCTGGCGATATCGTAATGTCTGACTGATGATCGCCTGCCATATGTTCGAAACCCGCATGGGCCAGGCTGGAGACCGAGGTGGTGTCTCCGTACGCTTCTATGGTAGCCATTGTTACGTGGTCGCGGAACTCTATCGTTCCATCGCTGGCACAGAATGCCAACAGCGTGTTGTGGTATTGCGGCTCCATAGATAACACGACTTTGCTGGTAATATTATCTTCATGCCGTCTTAACACCGTGACTGCGGGCTGCGAAGCAGCAACGCCGTTAGGTTTGAGCTTCGCAAAGCTGTCGTGTAAGATTGGCGTTGCAGACTCCACTTGCCATCTGGCAATGATGCTGAATGCTTCCTGATGCTGTTGTATAGGATCTGCTGGCAATAACACGCGGGTGAACACAGCGACTATGATCGGTAGACTGGGTGGATCGGTGCGCACCAAACTGCTGGGTATGGGAGAAATCAGTCGCAAGTCTGTCAAGACCGCAAGGTCAGCGTGCTGAGCTGCAATGTGGTCAAGCATAGTCAGGCGCACGATTTCGACGGTAGGGGCAACAGTGGTGTACGGCGGTCCTCCAGGTCGCGTATGTTGCGTTGCGTGCCAATTGATCGTGATCTTGTACACTCGGAATCGCTTGCCAATGTCATGTGTTACGAGTAGCAGGTCGCCACCATTTTCACACATCGCAGCATGCGAAAGCAGTCCATCCGAGGACTCCACGGTTTCTAAGTCGACAAAAGTATCATGCCAAATCGCCTCAATTTGGAACATGAGAGTGAGTCTTGCACGACGAGAGACGTGCAACAATGCGTGCCTGCCATCGGAAGGGTGATGCACGGTAGGCTCATTTGAATCGCGGTTATGCAGCTCGGTCACCCACCTGTCCCCGATCTTGGTGGCAGGAGTGATGTACGGAGCCTTCACATGAGTATCAGTACGCTGCAATCAGCTGACGTGTTTCTGCCTCACCTTGAATGCGGTCGGATAAGTTGGCAACCAATGCAGTCCGACCACCACATCGAGTTCAGTCTGGCCTCTCCCTTCCTGTGCAATGTTGCTCTGCGCTGGCGGCATTTTGCCAAGCGCACCAGAAAGCGCGTACACGCGCACATGACCATGATTGTCAGCTGCGGCAAGATCTATGCCTATGCTGCTGAATTGGATATGCTCGAAGGACATTCCTTCTGGTGCCAGGGTCGGTGTCTTGGACGGTTCAGACAAGGCCCAGATTCCGGTTTTGGGATCGCGACGCATGCATCTGAACTCGATCTTGCGGCCATGATCGGTAATCTGCGCTATGCTGCCCGTATTCGACCAGGTCAATTTACTGGAAGACAGACATTAGCGGACCTTCGTCCATGGCCACGAGCTCGACGGGCATACTGACTCACGTGCGGCAGCCTCTGTTCTGCTTCTCCTGCATACGGAGAACCAAAGATGGCGTCAGAGGCGGTGTGGACAAGGCAGCGCTGAGCGCTTCGACTGCTAGACCGTCGCCTGCCTCGCCGAAAAGGTCATCGATATTCTGATCAAGAAGGGTAACGTCGGGCACTGGCGCCTCGCCTCCGCCGCCCATGACCAAGTCCTCGTCCATGATAGTGCTTGAAAGAAGGATCAGATGCGAAGACGTTGTTGAAGCACTACCAAAATTGCTTTCTCATGGCTAATAAGAAAATCCACAACGGGGCTGACATGAAGAAGAACAGTTGGCCGGAAGAATTTTCATGGAAAGTACGAGAGGCCCGCCGATGGTCATCTTGGTGAGGAGCTTTCCGTACCCGGTTGCACTGAAGTGCTGGCCTGTCTCGCCTGTAACAGCGGTTTGGAATGTCCTCCGGAAGCCCGGAGGTCTAAGTCCGATCGATGTTGATTCTACAACCCCTCAAAACAAGCACGGGCCGGCCACGATCCTTACTCGCGGCAGCGACCATTCTCTCTACCAGCCACCTTCAATGCGATCGGAACGCAGTCGCAGTCACGCGTCGCTACCTATTGTCGACTCGCCAGCAATTGAGGAATCATGAGATCGCATATTTAATTGCCGGAAATCCCCCCCGCCGCTCGCACTACTGCCATCATCCGCCGCTCGCTCCCTCGCGCCTCTGCAGCTTACCGCTAGGATGATGGAGATAGACACGATGGCTGCAGACATGGACGCGTCCGAAGTGTCTAGTATTCTATCGAGTGCTCCTTCGTCGCCTCTCTCATCGCCACCTTCCTCCCCAAGTCCACCGCCCGAGATGAGGCCGCTCTTCCGACACTACCCATCACCTCCAACCTCGCAAGACTCTCGGCAAACATCCAACTCAAACACACCGACACCAGATGGCATGGACTCGAGCGCGTCAACAGACAAGGAGGGTCCGCCGCCTGCAAAGCGAAGGAGGATATCAAAAGAGCGCACGACGGAGTATCTGGATCTAAGGAGTAGTGACGTGGAGCCGGACCAGCAACCTCAACTGGATACCTTATTGAATGTGCTTCAAAACCGCCAGAAGATTGTTGTTATTGCTGGCGCAGGCATATCTGTCTCTGCAGGAAGTAAGACATACCTGCATGCCAGTACGCTTGTACACCATGCTAACGACGCGTTACAGTACCTGACTTCCGCTCATCTACCGGGCTCTTCAAAAGTCTCAAGGACGAGCACAAACTCAGAGGCTCCGGCAAACACCTATTCGACGCGTCCGTGTACAAAGATGACACGTCAACCTCATCCTTCCACGACATGATCGGTTCAATGTCGCGTCTGACGCGAGAAGCCAAGCCCACCGCGTTTCACCATATGTTGGCCACCATCGCGAAGGAAGACCGACTTATGCGCCTCTACTCACAGAATGTCGACGGGATCGACACATCACTAGATCCACTGAAAAGCTGTGTTCCTTTGCGCAAAGACGAGAGTGGCAAATGGCCGCGAACTGTTCAGCTTCATGGCGGCTTGGACAAGATGGTGTGCTCTAAATGTCAAGATCTGTCCGACTTCGCCGCCGACCTGTTCTCTGGCCCTGTGCCACCGTTATGCCCGAGATGTGAGGAGGTTAACGACATCCGCACGAATCACGAAGGCAAGCGGAGCCATGGTATTGGAAGGTTGCGGCCACGGATGGTTCTCTACAACGAGCACAACCCGGACGATGTGGCGATCGGTGCAGTCACGCGAGACGATCTTCGCAAGCGGCCTGATGCTGTCATCGTGGCTGGCACTACGCTCAAAGTTCCTGGAGTTCGGCGAATTGTGAGAGAAATGTGTGGACTGGTGCGAGATCGCAGAGGTGGGGTCGCCATTTGGATCAACAATGATCTACCACCAGTGACCAAAGACCTTGAGGACTGCTTTGACATTATCGTGCAAGGACCGTGCGATGAGGTCGCCAGCAAGGCGGCCATGCCTAAATGGGACGAACCTTCAGACGAGGAGACTTACAAAGAGGTCACCGATGAACAGGCGAAGCTGTCGGAAGCCGTCAAGGTTGAGGTGCGGATACCGAAGTGCACCATACCTCACGCCATGATGGAGCGGCTGCCGTCCGAGGAGCACTTCAACAATAGCTTTGCGCCACCACCATTCAGCACACCGCGCAAGGGCAAGGAGCTGCCATCACCAATGGACTGGAGTCCAATGTCGAGCCGCAACAACTCGGTCGTCACTAGCATTGAGATCGAGTATGACAACATCGACGTCAACCCTACCGGTCTGCTTACTCCGACTAAGTCTCAGAAAAGCTCGCCGGAGAAAGTTGCGCCTCTGAAGCTTACACTCAAGACCTCGCAGAAGTCAAAGCAATCTACCGCCAGCACTACGAAAACGAAGGCCAAGATTGTGGCGAAGCCCAAGAAGACCAACGTCAAATATGTCAAGCCAGCAAAGTCGACCTCTAACACGAAGTCGAAGTCGAAGGCTGGCAACAAGGCACAGCCAGCTGCGAAGCCGAATCTGCTCACCAGTTCTTTCAAAGTTGGCAAGACTGCAGGTGTGGGTATGGACATGAAGAAGGTGACCACGAAGATGGCCCCATCACCAAGCAAACTACGCCAGGTCTCGAATGCATCGGAGCCAATGCTTCCTGTATCTCCACAAGATCCGCGCAACAACACTTCGCCTTCGAAGAAAGCGCCGTTCTTCCCTGGGCTGTCGGAGAACCCTGGTCTAGCAGTCAAGAAGACTCTCTTCACTTGACGCGTTGATGATCTGGCACAGCTCATCAGTCACACAAATTCATCGACTTCTCGAATCGAAGTCCCGCATTCTTACACGGTTGTTGAAGCGCTACAGAGCGCTTCGGTCTGGTTGTCACTTTGCTATTGCCGAAGGATTGATTTCCGCAAGATACCCAAGCTGTACTTGGTAGATGGGCGGGACCGCATCGCATTGCAGCAAGTTTTCAAATGCACATATGAATCATTCTCAAAGCAGCCTCTCTTGCGGGCTCAATGTTACTCTAAACCTCATTTCCGTAAGGCCCTCCCGTCTCGAGGACACATCATTGCTGACTTCACCATGACCACCAGCAAACCTATCCTGTGAAAAGACTCAGCAGACGCCCGCTACGTATGTTCCTCGTGATCCGACGACGCAACGAGGCCGTGCGAGCGCACCGACCAATTCACATGTGAATGGACCCTTTATCTTTCACAAGTCCGCAGCTGTGAGGTGAGGTGGGCAAGCAACTCGGACAAAGAACAGCACCACAACCACACCAGCTACGCGTGCGAGAACAAGTTTGCTTTGCGCTTCCGAGTGCATACTTCCATGCGCGCTGGTTTGCGAGCGTGTTGCCAAAGGTATAGGCCAAGGGGCGAGAGGTAGGTGGTTGAAAGGAGTTTCATTCAGCTCACTTCATTTTTTGGGTGAAACTCACTTGGTGTAGGTGAGTTTGCAAGCTGCTTGCACGTGGTGCGCGAGGCTGGTGTTCTTACTGACTGCTTTCTGCTTTCTCCTTTCCGAGGACAAGATTATCATCATTCAAGAAGGCTTTGGTGGTTTAAGAAGTCGCGCGCCATTGCGAGAACAGCCACAGCTCATACCACTGCGACTTGACACACGGCTGCTGCGATCGATCGACTCTATACCACCGACGGTCGCCTGCCTCCTGGCTGATCTGACGATTACTTTTGCGAGGACTTAGGCGGCTTGCTTAAAGGTCAGTTGTTCTCCTGCATTCGATCGGGTATGGAAGGTGGAATGGGTCCTTCGACCTGACATGTACCACGACTGTCACCATGAGAACTAACCGACTGCCTTGACCGTAGACTACCACTCCATACCTTCACTAGCAATGGCAACCACCGCCTGGCGCGGACTACCATACGTTGGACCCGACTTCTTCAACATCATTCCGATCGAAGCCACTCAGAACATCGCCTCCTTCATCGAGCTTGACAAAGACCTCTGCGCTTTCCGAGCTGCGGGTCGCACTCTCCGAGATGCCATTGAGGCGGACAGTGGTTCATTCTGGCGTAGAAGGTTTCTCGATATCTTCGAGAGACCGGTGGAGGCCTGGAACGGCGGCAAGGGCAATCTGATGTTCAAGAATGCATATCAGAAGAGGCGGAGTGCTTTGAAGTGTGGCGCGCAGTTCACCACCGGCGGCAGTGAGAGGGAGAAGATGTGTTTGGAGGTGGTGAGGGACCTCGTCGTTGGTGAGTTGCTGCAAGATGAAGCCAGCACGCGTTGACGAAGGATGCTGATCGAAGACGCTTGCATAGATTCCTTCTCCGAGAAGCACAACGAGAGTTCGACATACGAATACGATGCTAAGAACCTGCAATACGTCAAGAAGTTTGTGGTAGACAACTACGACATGCTCATGCTCTTCATGCCACAGAAAACGTCCAGGCGCTTCGGTCCACCATCAGCTCCCAGCCGTATGATGCAGACCCTGCAGGCCATCTGCGCGCCTATGCTGCTCAGTTTCAATCCCACTTTCGAGAACCATCATTACGGCTTTCCCGACTCACAAACAACTGTCTACAGCACCATCGACAATCACCCAATCTTCACTGGCTGTCACCATCTCGATGTGAGCATGCCGTATGTTCTGCACAATCTCAACTTCTGGAAATACCACATGCTTCGTGAAGCCGAAGGTACGCTCTACTACCCTTTCTCCGACCTCGAACACGATGAGCAGCCACGATGGTGGGACTCGCAATTTCAGCAAGGCATTCATAAGCTCGGCAAGCACTGGAAGGGCAGCTACGCCTTCGTTGAGCGCGGGGAGATCGACGCTATGCGCGCCGGTGGCAACGATGAGCAGATTCAGGATGTCTTCGCTGGCGAAGACGGCTTCAGCACATTCCAGGACATGACTCTTCAGCTCACAGACGATGATGAGTCCGCGTGGCCACTTGTGTTTGAGCAGCACTTGCGTTCTCTGACACCACCGGAGAGCCGCGCCAGAACCAGAGCGCAGCAGAGGTCGGCGAAGCCAGAGGCTGTGGACAAGTATCGTCCGCAGAGCTTCCACTTCGAAGGCGAAGGTCAGGATGTCACGGAGAAGTTCCTGGCGTCTGGGTGGTTGAAGGCGCTTCCACCGCAAGAGGGTATACCAGGATGGCAGCGCCTGACGATGATGAAGTACTTCGAGGACGAGGACGGATCGATCGACCACCAAGGGCTGTGGGCTTATGAGGGCGTGGTGCTTCCAGGTGGCCAGATCGTTGTGGGAAGATGGTGGAGCCCGACCGACGATGACAATGAGGGTGTCTACTCTGGGCCGTTCATTTTGTGGTGTGTTGATGGTGCGAAGAACGCCGAGCAGGCTGAGGATGGCGATGAGTGAGGAGAGGGGTTGGGCATTGCGAGATGGCTCTGATTGGGTGAGAAAAAGTTTTGGTTTCAGAACCATGTAGTATATGGTTATGCTTGGGTGATTGAGGCGACAGGCAAGCATGGGCATGCGTGAAGGGGCTCTATGCTCAACGGGCGAACGAGCTCCTTCTCCGAGCAGGGTTCACCTGCTGGCAACCTCCGACAAGGTTGAGATCTGAAAGATATGGCGGCAGATATGAGAGCTGTCATATTTTAGATCAACAACCAATAGAAGGAGAATCACAAGTCGAGGACTCATCAAGGCTGTTGCCATATGTTCATACCGCTTCTCTGGCGGCATTGCCGAAAGCAGTAATCAAGTCCGACAGATCTGTTCCGAACAACGCCGACCGCGCCTTCTGCTCAACAAACATTTTCACCGCGCCGCTAAGCGCTGCTGCGTAGACGCCATGCCCTGCAGGTAGGTATAAGAGTTCCTCTTAAGTCCATCATCATCTCCAGTTCCGGCGAGATCACAAGGCAACGACCATACCAAAGACATCGAAATGCCTCACCAAGAATCCAACAACTTCTCCGCGCCGTCAGAAGCCCACAACTTCTCGGCCCTGCTCTTCGATATGGACGGCACAATCATCGACTCGACCCCGGCTATCGTCAAGTACTGGAAGGCTCTCGGCAAGCAGATTGGCGTAGACGGCGACTACATTCTCGAAACCTCGCATGGCCGACGGAGCGTTGACGTACTTGCCATTCACGCGCCACATCTCGCGAACTGGGAGTACGTGTGCAAAGCCGAAGGCCAGATACCACTAGACTACGGCCACGACGCGATTGAGGTCCCTGGTAGCCGGGCTTTGCTGGATCAACTGGAGAAGGTTGGCGCACCGTGGGCGATTGTGACGTCTGGCACAAAACCACTCGTCACAGGCTGGCTGAACGTGATGAAGCTGGCGTTCCCGAAGAACATGGTTACGGCTGAGGAAGTGCAGAAGGGAAAGCCTGATCCCGCGTGCTATCAGTTGGGTGCAAAGCGGCTTGGTAAAGCGAACGCGGATCCGAACGAGATTCTCGTGCTTGAGGACGCTCCGGCTGGTGTAAGGGCTGGCAAGGCGGCGGGCTTCAAGGTTGTGGCGCTGGCGACCACGCATAGGATTGACCAGCTGCGAGATGCGGGAGCTGACTGGATTGTGCGAGATATGAGAAGTGTTACGATGACTGGCCGTGACGCCAAAACAGGTATCGTGGGCATTGAGATTAGCGACGCACTTGTCGTATGATCCACGGCAAAGCAATGTTGCAGAGAAGCAAAGCGTTGAAAGCTATCATTCGTGCGTATGAGCGTGCATGAATTCATGGCTATAGAGATAGAGCGCTCAAGAGCTGCTGATATACATACATCAACTACAATCAAGGCACGAAATGCACTGCAAGCCCTGGCCAATGCTGTCGTTCTCAAGATCTCCAATCGGATAAAGGTGGCCATATCACTGAATGCAGTGCCAGCGTCGCCTCCCCATGTTCGAGAACATTCTCACACGCTTTCAAGAATCACTCAATTACATGGGAACTTCTCGAATATCGGCGGCGGCAGTGATCTGATGTATCATCGGCTGTAGCAGCAGCCACACCGGTCCCTCTCTTCGAGAACGGGTATCTCAAGATCGGTCATATGCTCATAAACTCCTGCGCGAAGTCCGCAAAGCCTCTCGAACAAGTCGCTCCACTCCCGCCATCCGGAATAGCCTCCTCCAGGTCCTTATCACTGCAGCTCGTACCATCTTCACAGGGTACTTGACTGAGCAACTGCTCGATGGCCACTAGCCGCTTTAGAGTGCCCAAAACTGCATCACCATACTCAAAGCTCAAAGTAATGCAACATCGCACCGCGATGGCGGTCAACCACTTTCTCGCCTCCTCATCCTCCCCATCGCGCTCTTCATTCGCAAGCGGTCCCGGGTTGGCAGTTGCTCCGGCAATCAAGGTGGCAAAGAACAGGACCCCTGCTAAATGATCCCAGCAGTACGATGTGTCCGTCCGCATCAGAGCGTTCTTCAGCATGATGGGTATTGGTATGCAACCGTCCGGAAAGACGGCGAACGCCGGCCTGGACTTACAATCTTCAAGACGGGCGGTTGTTTTCGAGAATGGCAGCTTATGGAGTAAAGCGTAGGCGTAGACAAGGCTTACTAGACGTAGAGACTCGTATGTGTACCGTTCGTTCATGCCATGGAAGTCTTGTTCCAAGGCTGGCTTCATGGCGAAGATCTTATTGGACAGAGCTGCAATTGTTGCGCTTGAGTTACCATGCGCCTGCCCAGAGTCTACTCGTACTAGGTTGTTCTCTGCGAAAAACTGCTCGGTCAGTTGCCGTAGAAGATCGAGCAGTCGATATGTAGCGCTCTCGTATGAAAGAGCAGTGTCAATCGTTAGGTAGCCGCTCGTCCGACAGAAGATGGGCGACTCCGGATACCGCATCATGTCGTTTGGCCCAGGAGTGGTTATCTTAGAGGCATAGCATACAAAATCAGGCTGTGGAGATGTCTCTCGCAAAGCCGCAAGCATGAACATCGTGATGGTGGAGATCCTTGCGAGGTGACCATTGACACCAAGTCTGGCTAGTCCGCCTCGCTCGCGAATCATGTCGTGCAGACCAAGTTGATGTATCTTCATGCTTCGGTCATCGCAGCCGCAGATCTCGCTGTTGAGGACGTGGAGAACTGCTATGATCGTCTCGTCTGCCGTTCGCATCTCTGGATCGCTGATGCTCTCGTTGATCATCGAAATGACGCCCTGCCTGACCCGCAGTCGCTTCATCAAAGAGCCAGTGGTTCTTTTGTCGGGCGGCAGGAGATTGCGTCTCATGATATCGTCGTAGGCGGAGGATATGCAAAGACTGCTGAGAAAAGCATGACGTGCTTTGAGCATGGTGGGCATCCAGTGCACCGAGAGGCTTCTGCTACCGAACCTTTGAGTGCAGCTATACTTGAGCTCGTCAACACCCAGAGTGGGATCGTCGAAAGCAGGTAGGGTCCCAAATGGATCGACAGTGCTACCAAGATTGGTTCTGCTGGTGGGCCAGGGAACATCATCTACTGAATGCATATATTGGGAGTACTCATAGGTGCCACCGAAGCCTGGCACGAGAGGCTCCTCGCTAGCTTTCCTGTGGCCAACTGTATGTTTTCGAGGCGTTTTGGCAGTCCTCTGACTGTCTTGCTCGCTATCGGGATCCTTTCGCGAGGCCCCATTCTCTTCTGTCGAATCAGCTGGAGTCAATCGTGATGAAGCCTGTGCAGGTGCTGGTTGCTTTGGCACCTGTTTCCGGACTCGAGTATCTTTACTTTCCGGTTTCTTGGCTTCCTTGTCGAGGTAGTTGTGCATTACATGTTTGCGATTCTTACGCATTTGCTTTCTGTCTCTGAGCTGATCCGGGTGGTCGACGACGAAGAAGCGCAGGCTCGAGCTAGTGGTGTCGTCTACAGGCTTGAGTTTCGTCTTAGATCTGACATCTGGCCGAAGTTGTGCTGTAGCGGTGGGAACGGTCGTTGTTTCTTGCCTCCATCCTTGAATGTCACCATAGCTTGGGACCAAACTTTCTGGTTCTTCAGGCGTGAGCCATCCAGGACGCATATCAAAGAAGTTCTCCGCCACGTAGGACTCGGTGAGCGGTGCCATGATGGATCTCGGCTCGGTGACCCGATTTCCAGTGCCTCAGGATGATGGGTAACTTGGTTGTCGAGCTATACAACTCAGAAATCGTCCGACTTTCCAGCACTCCAGACTGCCGTGAAGAGCGAATCGAGATCTATTTCCCAAGTCTGGAACCTGTGAGACGAACCACCTTGATACCAGGACAGAGATTGGAGGACTCAAGGGCGAAGGTATTAGTGAGACAGGCACAGCAAATCCGATATAGATAGGGCTGGATCGGAGTACCCAGACTTGACTTAGAGCTGCAGTCTGCTACAGCGGCGGTGATCACAGAGGCGAGCCAGGTTGGATTTCTATGGAGCCAGTCGGTGTGGCTTGCAGAGTACGGAGGAGTAGACCAAAAGTCCTTAGGCGAACCGTGCGTAGGTGAACGGGAGCTACTTTATAGCGTCGATATAGCCTTTAAAATTGATGGCTGTAGTTAACCCAGTTCAAAGCTAGGAAAGCTATCTAGTCAACCCTTTGATATATAGCTATCGAATTAATTAGGATCGGGAGCACTAACATATAGCGACCGCTACTACCGCCGCCCTACGCGTATAGGCTACCTAAGGACTTTTGGTTGTGAGCTCCGTACTCTTGTTGCATGAGAGGTGGGGTCGATGATAAGGCTAAAGAGGAGCTAAGGTCAGCTAGGCGGTGAACCTAGCCCGATATTATGCCTTTATTAGACATTTGTCTATACGCACATTACGGCGGACTAAGTCGACCCAAAAGGACATGGAATTAAAATAGCTTGACTAGCTCGGTAGCGTCGACGACGCTAGTTAGAGCTCTTTTTTTTGTAACTACGTAATGCGAATAGTCTATATAACGCTCCCTTAGTCGTTATTAACTAGTCTAGATATAGTAATATAGGCGAAGTAAGGAGAGGTAAATACGTACGTACAAATTCTATCTCATCTTCTAGAACGGGTAAGCTAGGCCTAATTTAAATTAAGGTTACGGCTAATTACGGGTAGTAGACGCTAGACAAGTAGACCCTAGTCGCGGATTAGCTAACTTGTAGCTTTATACGTAATTAGCTAACGCGACTAGCGTCTGCTTGTCTAGCGTCCGCCATCCGTGATTAGCCGTAACCTTAATTTCAATAAGCTAGGCCCGATTGGGCCTAGCTTACCCGTTCCGTATTATAGGGATTATAGAGTACGACGACGTATATAGCTACCTCTTATGGAATAGACACGAGTTATCGCTAAACGAAAGGCACTCTACTACTCCTTTTGATCTAGTATCACGCCGGTAACTTATAGTATATAATCCTTACGTTGTAGAGCCAATTACATTCACTTTTAATTCCATGTCCTTTTGGGTCGACTTAGTCCGCCGTACACATCCACCACTTCTGAGTCTGGTGAGTTGCCGTTTGATCGAGCGGCACCGTCTTCCTCGTCGGCGAGTTGCTCATTCTCATGTGAGGGTCAATCTTGATGGGTTTACACCTCGGGCTACCCATTGCCGTTTGACTACACGTCATGCGGAGAAGCTTTAACTAGGTAATCTACCTGTATCTGCTTGGTCCAGTATTGCTCAAGAAGTACGGCAAGATACCCTTATCGATCATCACACTGCGTGATACCACTTTCATCTTGACCATCGCACCCAACGCCAGTATCCAAGCACAAGCATCCCTCTCACACCATGGCGCCCTACCCAACCAAAACCGAAATCGAACTCTTCGCCTCTTCCCTCGGAACCTCAGATCCCTCCCCCTTCTTCGACCGCGTCTCCCCAAACGTCGTATGGGATGTCATGGGCACCCACCCAGCAGCCGGCCACTTCACCTCTCTCGGCAAGCCTCCCGGCCCCAGCAAGCCTTTGATCATATCGCAGCTGCCAACGATCTCGCCGCCCGCACAAAGAACTTAGATTCTCTGCAATTCTCAGAAGCCTTCCATTCCAATTCGCGTCCTCCCACTGACACCTCCTCAGCCGACTGGAAAACCCACGCCCTAGGCACCATCAACGCCGTCCTCGCCTCGCCCCTCCAACTGCGCGTCAAAAATGTCGTAGGCGGTGGCGATCAGCCCTGGGCAGTATTGGAGCTCGAAGCGGACGCCACCTGCAAGAACGGGATGGAGTATGCGCAGCGCTACGCGTGGGTGCTGCGGTTCGATGAGGAGGGGATTGTTGTGCAGGCGCGAGCGTATCTCGACTCGGCGCTGGTGCAGAAAGCGGTAGATTCCAATGCTTGAGGAAGGACGCGCGCTTCGGAGATGGATCCTGGGAGGCCATCTTTTTCGCAACCATAGAGTAAGACGTGCACACATGTGCGACCTTATCGTTGCTCAAGCGAAAAATAATCACCCTCCCTCGCCCCCACCGCAGCAAAATCACTCCTCGCCACCCCATCCTCCACCCTCCCATCGATCCCCATCTCCTCTACCTCACCCCCAACCTCCCCCAGCCTCGCCTCCGCCAGAGCAGACTTAAGAGTCTGACCACTCCCATCAATCCCAACCAAAAACCTCGCAAGCTCCCTCGCCAGCTCCCACTCCTCCTTCCCGGCCGCCCGTCTCAACAACCGCGCAAACTCCTGCACCTGAAATTTCTCCCCGTCCTGCTGCTCATCTGTCGTATGCAGAACCAGTAGATACCCAGCCGCAGTCTTCAGCCGTCCCTCGCGCATCGCTTGCTCGAAGAGCTCGATCACAGGCGGGAGATGCGCGAAGAGCGTACGCCAGGACCGGAGCTCGGTTTTGCGGGTACAGTTTACCACGACGTCTAGGTAGCTTGGGAAACTGGATAGGTATGAAAGAACACTAGGCAAGAGAGCGGCCTCCGGCGGGTCGGGCGGGTTGTCCACTTCAGCGTCTAAGATGTCGTGGAGCAGGACTTCGAGCGCGTGGCTGAGGTAGGGGAGGTGGCGGTAGCAGTGCGATAGGTGCAGAGCGGCTGGGGAGTTGAAGTCGGCGAGGTGGTGGCGGAGGAGTTGGGGTAGGAAGAGGGATGTGCGTGGCGCGAGGCGGGAGAGGGAGAAATTGACGTCGCGGCGTTGGATGAGGTCGGTGTCGAGGCCGTGGAGGATCCCTTTGCTTACGAGGGCGGAGATGGGGTAGAAGTCGGTGGGGATGCGCACGGTGGGTGGGAGGTCGCGGCCGAGGTCTGCTGGGGCGGAGGCGAGGACGTCTTGGATGTCGGGCCAGACGTTCATGTGGGTGCCGTCGAAGTACCAGAGGCTATCGCGGAGGGAGCGACCGAGTTCGTCGTTCAAGGCTTGAGGGCTTCCAGGCGTTGTCGCTATGCTGACGTTGCCTGCGGTATCAGGAAGAGAGTGAGGCGAGTCACGGAGGAGATTGTAGTACTCCACATTCTGCGCGATAACGCGCATATCGTACTTCAGCTCTCCCAGCTCGTTCGTGCTCGGCTGCAGTAGAACAAGTTTGCCATCAACCAGGAACAGCACACTCGCCGTGGCCACATCTTGCGACGGATCGCCATGCTCAAGCTGTGCTTCTGGAAGGATCCAGCTAATCGCTCTCACTCTCGGTGGTGCGCGAATAATGCCGTGGAACCCAATCTGGCCAACTTGCACCAGCTTCACACTCGTCGCGGTGGGTATAATGATAAAATGCAATAGCGTATTTTCATATGTATACACCAGCAACGAATCCGTCCCGCTAATGGTCAAAAAGATAGCTGACGCCGATAGCTGCTCCGAGAACTGAATATTGGAGTAGCTTAGCGACTTCTCGCGAGAGTAGACACGGATCTGGTGGCTGGTCCCCGACTCTACCCCGGCGATGAGGAAGTGCTGATACCAGCACATCCCACCTCGGACTGCGAACTCGTGTTCCGCCTCCGGGTCATCGAAGGTCCGCCAGCGGCCAGAGACAGTACTGTAGTGTGCCAGACCGCGGCGACCCGCAACTGCAAGGTACTTGGCATCTGCGGAGACGACAGCAGTCTTGACGGGCCACTGATTGAGTAGATAAGATGCTGGGACCTGTATATTCTGCCAAAGGTTCATGTCAGACGGCACGGCTGTGAGGTCAGGGACATCGTGACCTTTGTAGAGCATAAGATTTACGCTGGAGTGCAGCAGACCACGCGAGATGTTGGCAGGCGAGTAGCAGCCCGTGAGAGCGTTGCGGGCGATGTCGAGGGCCCAAAGGCGATCGTCCGCCAACCCTATGAGAACGAGCTCACACCCGCCGCCAGTCCAGAAGCCGGACTTGACACCAAGCAGCCACTCTTCGCCGTTGGCCGCGGAGACCGAACGGTCGATGCTAAAAGAGTTGGCCAGAGATTTGCCGTAGACACTCCACATCGCCCAGCCACTTTCGTAGCCAGCGAAGAGGCAGTAGCCGTCTGGTGAGTAGCTGAGGAAGGTGAGCTTGCCGGCAGATGAAGCAGAGACCGATAATCTGAGCTTGTGCGAGAACGGTATATTGCCCATATAGTCCTTGACAATGTACACGTCGATCCCACCATTAGCGCAACCAACAGCGATCAACGAGTAACGAGCATTGATCGCTGTCTTGATTGCCGCAGTCTCCTTGGTCTCGGGGTGCCGAAAGCAAAATCCTTGGAATAAACTCGAATGGTTGTCCATGTCTACGTTCGAAGCAGACCGGCGCTGGACAGCATACGCTCGCCCATCGCTAGTGATCCAGCAGGTCAGATTCATAGGCCGATCGTGGACCATCTCGACGACTGAGCATTTCTCGGCTACCCAGCTCATCTTGCTCACCAGCTCTGTGCTTGTCTGCGCGCGTTGATTGTCGGAAACCCAGTGTATACATTGCAGCGCTGCCGGCTTCTGCGTGGCTACGACGAGCTCGTCGTCCAGAGCAAGAGTCTTGCTGATGCCGGCATCTATTCGGATGACCATTCGGAAGCGAATATTGACCTCCTTGATACCTTCACCTTCGGCAGGTCCACCGTCGGTCACCGCAGAGCGTGTACGGTGGTAACTGCTGTAACCGTCCACACTGTCTTTGCGAGCGTGCCGATTGCTGTTCGCTGGTAGCTGGGTCGCATATACCTTTGCATTCGAGTCCGTGGCGAGCGAGTAGCTGATGAGATAGCCTTCCGAGGTTTGTACGACCACAACTAGAGCGTCCGGACGTAAGAAGAGGGCGACATTCGGGCCGTACGCTTTCATGGACCTGGCGGAGCGGACAACGTTGGCTAAAGCAACCGTGGGCTTGGTCTGCCATATCGTGACGCTCGATCGTGTGATGGTGGCGAATAGACCGCCTCCTCGAGAGACTTTGGCGTCTACTATCTCACTCTCCCGAGCTACCACATCGTTGCCATTGCTGACAGTCTTGCCGTTTGTCGTTATGGATCCAGCCTGGCTTGTATCTTGACTTTCTCGGTTGCTCTCGCTCTGTTCTTCCGCATGACTGCTGGTCGATGGCTCGGTGCTCTCCGCTCCATCGTGGCTTTCTGTTATCTTCTGTCGTGGTGTGGCATGCTTGGAGAGAGCGTATACTTTAGGCGCTCCAACGGGCCAGTACATGGCCAGGCTATCGTGGTGATTCGGCGGGACATTGAGGCGATCGCATCGTCGCGCTCATCCCGTCTAACACCCGGCTCTTCTCAATAGCACCCTTGTCGTTGTATCGACCTGGCTGGACTTTATAGGTAGTTGCCAGTTGATGTCCTTGCGGAGAACGGTCTTGGCATTCCCGAGATGAGATGCACCTTCCCATACAGCACATTGACAGTCTATCAAGCCATTACACATCCACCACGATGGCAGCCTCGACCCCCGCCCGCGCCGTGTCAAGCTTCATCTGCCACTCATGTCGAGCCCAACTACGAACCCAGCCCCACCGCCCCTTCAGCACCACCACCCGCGCCCTAGCCGACAGCCCCGACGAAGCGCTGGCCGACATCTTCGGCGACATCAAGAACATCGGCAGCAAGAACCCCCGCATAGCCAACATGCGCAACTCCCCCCAGGCTCAATACCAAGCGCGACGCACTCCCGGTAGCAGCCCCCCTGGCAGCACAGGCTCCGCATTATTCGATGCCCTCGACGCACCCAACACTGGACTCGGCAGCCTGCTCCCCGATGAAGCCATCCGCAACCTCAACGCCGGTCCGCAAGCTTCACATCGCTTACACGTGTTCGCTACAAAACACAATACCCACCTCACCCTTGTCCAGCCCCCTCGCGCGGCGTCAGAGACAGCTTCGCTGCGGATAGCGGGCGCGAAACAGAGTGCTACCGAAGGCAAGAAAATTGTCGACACGCTGATATCGCTCTCGACGGGTAATATCGGGTTCAAGAAGGCTGGGCGCGGGAGTTTCGATGCCGCGTTCCAGCTTGCGGCGTTTGTGTTAAGGCAGATGGGCGAGAAAGGGATGACGAATGAGATTCGGGAGCTGGAGGTTGTGCTACGAGGGTTTGGGGCTGGGAGGGAGGCGGTTACTAAGGCATTGTTGGGCACGGAGGGGAGAGGGGTCAGGGGAAAGGTGAGGGCGGTGGTGGATGCAACGAGATTGAAGCAGGGTGGGCCGAGGAGTAAGAAGCCGAGACGACTGGGCTGAGCCGATACTGTGAGATCTGAACCACGCGTGTACACTTTTGTACAGATAGTAAGAGCTGTGACCAATATGAACATACCTGCAACTTGTGCTTTTACAAACACTTCTGCGGCAGGAATCTCTTCCAACGGGCGGAGTACGGCGAGGCTTCCCTACCGCCACGTGTAGTGATAATGCGACAGTTACTGCGTTCGGAGATAAAAAGTCGTACCACGCATCCGGAGGCCTAGCATCCCACGCCCCCCTCACCTAAGATGTAAAGGTCAGTAAGCGCTGTTCCTCTCTTCACAGATGGTACAGATTACATCAACGATGGGATCGCTCTTAATATGCGCGACTTGCTCCTTCGTCAAGCCAACTGTCGAATACCCTTGCGACCCGGTGCCATTGTCCATAATGTCGCCAGACCCTCTATCTGGGAGCGTTTGGCGAACTCCCGAAAGGTTGAGCTTGTTGTGCCCTGTTTGGACACTATCAACCAGTACTGGCTCGATTCTGGCACTGTGTGTGCGTTGGGCGCCTGGAACACTTCGTTGGGAGTCGTTGTAGGTGTGGGCGCTTTGGTGGACTGGTCCGTGGTCGGCGTGGAGATCTTGTCCGTTGTGAGGCGCCTCAATGGAGAGGGCTGGTCGCCCTCGACAACATCGCCCTTGATGCCGTTGGTATGGCCGAAGCACATCATGATCCCTCGCAAGGGATGTGACATGTTGCTTTAGCTAGAGCATGTGGACGTGGTGATGCTGGCTGCTTGGAGTCCGGTCGGTCGCGTGCTCCGAGGGTCGTGGTAGCCTACGCCATATAATCGTGGCCAACAAGATTCGTACTTGTAAAGAAACAGAGGTAGAGCTTTCCCATTGGGGGGAGGTGCCCAAATGTTTTCGGAGGCATAGATGGGGCTGTGTCATAAGGATAGATCGATCGACAGCCACATACAAGGGGCAGAGCATCTCAGTAGGTGGATTCAGGCTAGCAGTCACAATCATTATTGCCGCATGGTAATATTCTCTATAATTATCGTGAGAGTTCAAACGCTACTGGAGACGCAAGGTAAAGTGAGTGATAGGATGGGGCGCTGAAGAATCACTTGCATATGAACAGGCTAGACTAGATTAGGACCAAGTCTGTGTTATACGCGAACCAGTACCACGTATACATCTCCGCCATCCGTCCGGTCAGGAGACGACACTTGCAGGCACGACCGCAAAGGCTATTCTGCAGCCAATAATATAAGCAGCCTCGAAGCAACGGTGTCGACCTCACTCGTGTTCGCGGGGTCGTTTGATTACTGAACGGTGCTGATACGCATGGATAAGTTGGAAGACCAGACACTCTAAAGGCAAACACATCCGAACGTAACCAGCTGTCACGATGCCCTTATCAATCTGGCTCGAGCCGCACAAAGGAAACCCTTTCACCAAGGCCTTCGACGAATTGATCTCGGACACTATACCACGGAACTTCTCACAAAAAGCTCACAATCTCAGCCCGCACGTCGAGATCACTCCAGATGTAGAAGTCGGTGGCAAATCACCGCAAGAATGGCTCGATAGCCTGGAATTCCCGGACTTCAAGGCAGAATTTAAGGAAGTGGTCGTAACGCTGGACCAAGTGCAAGCCGACGACGCTCCAGAACGGAAAATGAACATCTCCATCAAAGACGACACCAACCTCCAGACTCTGGCCGCGCTGTGCAGAAGGGCCGGAGTAACGCAGGACGAGGCTAAAGCGCAGTCGTGGGCGAAGAATGATTTCCAGCCGGTCTTTGGGTTACTGCACGCTGATGTGCCGACGGAGGAGGTGAAGCGTAAAGTGCCGCTTGTTGAGATGAAAATTGGGTTCGCTATTGGCGATATTTTCGCGTGTTGTGGTGGAACGCTGTGTATGGGTGGGTTTTTGGTGCTGGTGGATGAGAAGCAGGAGACGGTGGGGAAGAGGGAGGTGCCGTGGGTGATGTGGAGGGCGACGCATAATTTGATCTAGCGGCTATGCATTCGTGGCACTACAAATTCGTCCCCTTCCGTTCCTTCGTCTTCGGCTCCTCAACCCCAAGTTTTTCTCTCCAAAGCGCATTAATCCCCACCCTCTCCTTCCTCCCCAGCCTAGCCAACGCCTCCTCTCGCTCCTTCTCCCTCGCTTCCCACCTCCCCAGCTCCTCTGCCATGAACCCAGCAGTCGCTTCCGCAGACTCCACGGGCTTCTCCATCCCAACCAAATGCCCACAGTCCAGCACAACCTCCTTTACCCTCCCGTTCTCCGCGCCACCACTCCCGCCGTACCCACTACCAGTTCGCTTCATCTTATCCTGTCGTAAGTCCAGCGGCGAAGCTTCTGACTTGCTTCCGAACACGAATAACACACTCGGCTTCAATTCCGGTAATTTATGGTACAGCTGACGTCCCTCCGGCATATCGAACGGCGGGTCCAGATCCTCGGGCAGTGCCTCGTCATCCTGCAGTAAGCGCGGATCACGGTAGTAAGGTCTCAAATAAAGATAAACCTCTTGCATCACAGTCGTGCTTAACGTCACCGGCGGGTCATTCTTATTCGCGCCAGGGGGCAGCTCAGGATACTGCTCTGTCGGCAGATCACGAAGACCGAATTCGATCCACTTCTCCAGCACTCGCGGGTCCCATTGCTGGTAGAACTTGCTTGCACGGAACTTCTCGGCCGCCACGGCGCGGGAGGGCCAGATATCACGGCGATTGGTGGAAAGACGAGCGAAGGTGGTGTGTATCCGGACGTCGGGTTGCATGATCGGGTCTATGAGGACTAAGCTGTGCAGAAGGCGAGGGTGCATGAGGGAGAGGTGGGCTCTGAGACGTTGTGAGCCATAGTCTTCTACGATGGCAGAAACTTAGGAGATTTGAGACTCACAAATGCGATGCCCCAACACTATGCCCCACCCCGATGATCGGATGCGGAATCTCGTCCTGAAACTGGTTGATCAGGAACAACAGATCCCGACCGTGATCCCACCAGCTCTCTACCACCCTCACAAATTAGCACCACTCTCCCTACCATACACAAATGATCCAGAACTCACGATCCGGACCAACAACCCCCTCGTTAATAATCCCACTCCTCCCCTGACTAGCCATATCCGCCACCCAGATCCCCCTCACCCCCTTCCCTTTCACCCTCAACCGCGCACACACATCCTCCCAAAACGGCTCATAGCACTCCTTCGGAAAACCATTGGCTTGCGCACCGATGATGGTAACATCGCTTGTTTTCGGACTCGTATTGGACTTCGGAATGTACTGCTTAACATGCATCCACAATTCGTTCTCCCGTCCGCGTTCGACCCCTGCTGGTCGCTCTCGAGAGTGCTGGCACCGGACGACGTGTTCGCGGATGTTGAAGGAGGACATTTGCCTTATACCCCAGGTGGACTTCCAGATATATCGTTGAAGCCTGGATAGCGGTGCTAAAGACATCATGCGTAATTTATAGCGCTCTTATTCCTATGAATGACAGTCTTGTCCACTGTCAGACGCGACATCCTTCACTAAGATTGACATGATGCTGGAGAGGTCGTTCGTGTTGTTGGAACGAGCAGGTGCAGTCGCCGTGCTGATCCTCGGCAACTTGAGTTTCGAGATGGAAACACGCCTCATGCTTTGAACAACAGTAGAGATGCCTGGCCCTATACCGTACAATTCGAAGTCTCTGGGCCAAGACAACGTGTTACAAGAACGAATACACGCCAATACCAACACGCTATGCTACACCAAAAACTCCGCGCTCACACCTCCAATGCAGCTAACCACCTCCCCAACACCCTCCCCTAAAACCCCGTCCCCGTCCTACTACTCGTAGCACTTAAACTCCCATCACTAGTCGGCGTCCCCCCCGCCTCCACCCCAAGTAACCGCCTAATCCCCAAAATCCACTCATGCTGCAACAACTCCGCCGCACTCGCCCTCCGCCCCGGATCCCGCTCAAAACACCTCCTCAACCAATCCCTCCCTTGCTCACTCAACATCTCCTCCGTAGGCATATTCGGCGTATTGCCCTGCGCGATGTTATACATGATCGCATAGTCATTATCCAAATCCACCCAAGGCCTGCTCCCGGTGGCCATTTCAGCGACGACGCAGCCCATGGACCAGACGTCCGCGGCGCCGAGACGGGCGGTGGGGTGTTTGGTTCCGGTGATTACCTCGGGGGACATGTACATAGGTGTACCTTGGATAGTTTCCTTACGGCCGCGACCGTCGGGGCCGTCGGCGACGATGGTGCGGCCTTGTTTCGCGATCACCTTTGCGGCGCCGAAGTCGACGAATTTGATGATGCCGTTGTGGTCTAGGAGGATGTTTTCGGGCTTGATGTCGCGGTGCACCACATTCGCCTCATGCAGATAGCCCAACCCCTCTAGCATTTGTAACGCGTAGACCTGGACGACAGTTTCGTCTTCAATCCGCCCGTGCTCGAGCAGGCCGGCGAGCGAGCCGCCAGAGCAGTATTCCATGAAGATGTACACCTTATCCCGATGCGGCTCGATCCCGTAGTACTGTACCACGTTCGGGTGGTCGAGAACTTGCAGCACGCCCATTTCGTCGCGGATTTGGTTGACGATGGTGGGGATCATCTTGGGGTCTTGGAGGCGGATTTCCTTGACGGCCATGAGACCGCCGGAGTCGAGGTTGATGGCCACATAGACGCTCCCAAAAGTGCCGCCGCCGACGAACTGGCCTTGTTGCCAGCGGAGGTGCACGTTACCTGGGTTGGCGCTCAAGTGGGTGAGAGCGCGATCGGCCTCGTTGCTCTCTTCCAAAACACGTCCGAGAGCTTGACGCTCTGCTTCGCGGTCTTTGCGCGCCTGGTCGATTTTGCCCAGCTCCTCGCACCACTGTCTGCGCACGAGACTCGAGGACTCCTCGTCGTCTTTGAGTTTGCTGACGTCCATTTTCAGCTTGCCGGCCACAGACTCCAACCTCTGCTTCTCCGCCTGCGCAGCAACCGTGCTCCTCGCACCCATGATATCGAAATGGCTGATTAGCACACTCATACATCCCGCCACCTTCGCCCGGAGCTGCGCATACTCTTCGTCGGAAATACTAAGGATATTCTGGCCCCTCGTCATAACCATCGCGAACTCCAGCGCCACCACCGCCCACCGAAACGTCTTGCGGTCACTAGCAACGCAGTCGTCGCAAATAAAGCTCACCCAGTCCAGCGCCAAATGCGTCAGCTTCAGCTGATGCATCACCCGGCGTTGGGCGTCCATGTAGATAGCGCTGCGCTGTCCGAACTCCGTGGCAAAGGCGAAGCACGTCTGGATCAGCTCCTGGCACTCCAGACCCTGCGTCTGCCGGCGGACAATCTCGACAGAATCCATAATAGTGTTTGAGAGCTTGTACGCTGTTTTGCGGATCTTGGTCAATTCTTGGTTCACGCGGGGGAGGTTGGCGCGCTGTTCGAGGAGGACGTTGAGTTCGAAGCCGCCGAGGATGTTTAGGAACTCCATGTTGGCGTTTGCGAGGCGCTGCTGGCTTCCGTCTGCCACTAACCGCAGGCGGCCCATCTTGAGGTCGAGATGTGGTTGTCGCATCTGCGAGTCCACGCGCTGTCCGTCCCACACGAGCGGATTTTCCGGCTTGAGGATGAGCACGTAAGGATTACTCGCATCTTCGTGCAAACTTTCCTCAGCGTGGTAGCAGGTGCCGAGCATACTCATAATATCCTTCGGCCTGTCCTTCAGCGCCGGACTGGCGATCACGTACACCTTGCCCGTGTCCAGTGTGCCTGCCGTGGCAGAAGCAGGTGTCGTCTCGATCAAGAAATGTCCCGAGTACACCAACGACTCGATCAGCTCTCCGTACGAATCGCCATCCATGTTGATGTTGTACTCCGTGGCGTTCTCGAACCGCTGGCTCAAGATTCTCGAGAAACGGAAGATCTTCCTTTGCCGCACACGCACGGAGTCCAGGATGGCTTTATACCGCTTATCCATCTCCGCGCCAGCAACCTCGTCCGGCCTTCTCTGCAACTCGCGCTCGAAAGATGCCGTCAGCCTGCCCAGAGACTTACTGGTCAGCGACGAGAACTGTTCCGCGACTTCCACGTCGCCGCCGTCAAGATGCCGACCAAGCTCGTTGGAAAAGTCCCATTCCTGCTCCAGAATCTCGGCCTCCTTGAACGTGTTCTTGTTCGCCATGAGCTTCCAGTTCAGCATTTTGAAGTAAAACTTGAGCGCGTCCAGTACCACGCCATCGAACGCCTCGTCGATACACGGTGGCAGATCCCAGCCAGGCTCAGGCTGCGCAACCAACAGATATGTCTCTTTGATCGTGACAGCGAGCTTAAGCAGGATCTGGAACTGCAGAATCATCTGCTCAGCCATCATGACACCCTGCTGCGCTGGATCCTTCATCTTCTTGGCGTAGGAGAGTCGCATGCGGATGATTTCTTGAATGAGTCGGGACGGGAAGTTGATCAGTGTTAGGAGTTCTTCGATGTATGGTGGTAAGTGGCGGTCGGCGAAGGCTTCGGCGTTGGTGATGAGCGTTTCCTTTGCTTTCTGGATGACCGTGTTGACGCCAGTGAGAAGGCTGTTGTCACCTTGCAACGACTTGAGCCCATCCTCTTTCAAGATGCGATCGATAAATGAGGAGTCGTCGAACAGATTGCCCTTGGCTAGATCTGCGGGACGTTCGCGCGGCTTAGTGAAGTCAAGCTCGACGTTGCCAACCCACTTCCGTAGAATACCCAACTCAGTATTGATGAGCTCGGTGGTGTTGTGCCAAGAGATCACAGCATCGCATGTGTGTTTGTACGCCTCGGAAGCCGCCCTCGGGTGTGCTGCCTCAAAAGCTTCGCGCTGAGGATACAGTCCTTCGATCTTCTCAATCCGCTTGACAATCTCTTGCACCTGCTCCACCGGACTCTTGCCCACCTCCGCTTCGCCTTTGATCTCGAAGCCAATAACCGTCTCGATCATCGTCTTAATCTTGCTCCTTCCGTCATCAATCAGTCTTCGTTGTGCTGCTACTGTTCTTCCACACGTCTTCGCCCGTACACCCATCCAGAGCTCAAATCTCAACGTATTCCCGCCTTGCGACTCCAGACCTCCAATCAGCCTCTTCTTCTCCTGCTTCACGACATCTCCTGTAAGCACGTTGGCCAGCATAGCATGCCACTCCAACCTCTCGCGATTCGCAGGAATTTTCAGCTCTTCAAGCGATGGCTCGGCATCGTCGTTGCCATAGTACAGCATAACCTCCTGATCATAAGGATCATTGTCGACATAGTTTGTAGTCGTCGGGCTCTCCTCATCCGACTCCGACCCAGTATCATAGTCCAGACTCGGCGTCCGTGGCTCGCCATAGAAGTCATTACCAGGCAGATCCTCCTGCCGTATCCGCTGCACATACGCCTTCTCCTGCGCGCGGTACTCGGCATTCGGGTTGCGCCTGCCTCGTCCCGCCGAGCCCGTCCTCTGCCGTGAAGTGGTGTTCAGGGAGTACTGATTCGGTCGTCGAGCCGGTGCATACGCGTTCGACGGTTGCCGAGAAGCCGACGGTCGTGGAGGTCGCTGTTGAGCGGAGTGCATCCCATTCGGCACCACCCCACCCGGCGTCGACGCAATCGTCTCATACTGCCCTGACGCCTGTCCACTCCGACTACTCCGTACCGACGAGCCCGGCGTCCAGCCATACGTCGACATACTCGTCAGCGGCGTGATCTCGTCCGTGCCGATGGTGCTGGTGGGTGTATAGTGCCGTGAAGTGGTCCCGCCAGTATCGCTGTCGCTGAGGGCGGCCACTTCGTCCGGGCTGGCTTCGACGACATACTCGTCGACTGACTCCGAGCTGCCGGAGGAGATGTGTCGAGCCTCCACGGCGACGTCCTCCATGATGGTCTCGACAGGTTGCCCGGTGGAGATCCCGCTGTCAGAAAGGCGAGCGGAGCGGGCTGATAGGGGAGGTGACCCGCCCATCGTGCTTGCGAACTTTCGGTGGTGATTACCACGCAGGAGCGATCTGTGGCGTCCGCTGGCCTAATCGGGACGAGGTGTGGCTAATGCTTCAGAATCTCGAATACATCAAATCCATCGATAATTCTTCTTCGATATAAGAAATACTGCCGAGGAGTTCGAGGAGTATCTGGTGGGTTCGACGGGCAAGTAGAGAAGGAATGTTGTGGACACAAAAGTTGGCTCGCTCGGGAAAAACCAAGTATGCACACGCGCCTATTGCTGCCACATCGATCCGGCGAGAAATTGCGATCCGGGAAGCTCTCACTTCAGCGGCATCCCTGCTTCCACTCTTCTCAGCAACACCAACCTGATTGTTCATACCAACAACATGCTGCTTTATTGCGACGAAAAACTGCATGCAATACCTGGGTACGACAGCACGTAGACGACTGGGAAGCGATGTTAGACGTGCAGGTTGGTACGTACGTGCCGTCTTCCGACCTAGAGAGCGATGCTACAACAGTACCAGCCATACCATCTCCAATCTTCAGCCTTCATGATGCCGGACAGCCCTCTTGCCTTCCCTCGACGGTCTTGATGGCGTGTACAGCAGACATTCCGCGCCGCGTCACTTGATCTTCTTCCACTCCACATACCTCTCCACGCCTCGGGAATACGTCGCCCTTAGCTGCTCAAATTCCTCCTTCCAGCCGGGCTGCCTAGGCGGAATCTTCAAACCAAGTGGCCACTTCCCCAAAACCGTATGCGGCTCCTTCATCGCCACCCCAAAGTCCCTCTCGACATTCTTGAACTTGTACGTGGTCATGTACCTACGGCAGTTAGTCTCGTGCACGGAAAGCCGGAAGGAGAATGGTGAGTCGTACTTATCGCAGTACTCATCTCCATTTCGGACCAGTTGCATCGAAGCCATGATGAGAGCATAGAACGGGTCGGACTTTAGGATGGGCGGCCCTGTGGTCTCAAAGACCGGCCGACCAAGGTACAGAGATGCGCGCAAGAGCTCCGCATCAGACGACTTGCCGCCTTCCTTGGTTGTCCAGCTATCAGAGACGGCCGACATGAACAATGTTATCAGGGTGGCGTGCGGATTGTCTTGCGGAGCGCGGAGCAGTGGACTCAGATGGGCGATGACTTCCCGAACGCCCATGTAGCCTCTGTCAGAGATATTGGAGACCTGGGGAAGAGATTTGTAAGTGCGCTTTCTATCTGTACTGGGGGCGATGCTCACCTCGATGCGATCGAAGGGAAGATCCTTGAAGTAGAAGGGCATTCCTTCCGCGTGGACATTGAGCATGTGGAAGTGGCACTCGTGGTGCGCGAAGCGGTGACGAAAGAGCGTTAGTTTGTTTCGGACGTGGTGGTACAGCTTGCCGTTGACGTCGTTGATCGCAGGCCCGTTGGACGTGCTGAGAACATCGGACATCAGCCAGCCGTCGACGGGCTTCATCTGGTCGGCCAGGGGCCAGCTGCCAGACTGGAAGTAGGTCCTGTGTTGCGAGTTAGCTTCTCTTCCAGGCAAGTGTGCTCCGCGGTACTTACGGATTGGGCACTTGAAACCCTTCGCGTGAGTGGCCGAGTGGAAGCATGATACCGTTCCTCCGGTATTCGTCCAAGCCCATGCGATGTGCGGGTTTCTGGACGAGCATTGTCCGCATGAAGAAGTCGTCTGACCCGGGCGACAGAGTAGCGCTCAATCGAATCACACTGGCCTTCGTTGCATCTAGACCAGGGGGTACTTCAGGTACGACAGCAACGACTTCCATTGCTCCCAGTGCAGAACGGCTCGCACACTGCAATGCCCAAATACCCATGTGTTTGCGATCAAGCCGCCGCTGGCTGGCTTATGCATATCTTTCACCACTTTCTTGATGAGTGGCCGGATGTGAGTCTTCAGGATGTCAAGGTGTGATTGGCGAATCATAGTCGAATACCAGAGGTGGAGGACGCAGTCGACCGCTTCTGCTTCATCCTCCAGGCTCATCAGGATCAACAACATGATGAGGTTGCGAGCGACAACGTCGAAGTCCATATCGTTGACCACCATTGTGACTGGCTTGTCGTAGCTGGCGGGAAGCGAAGATAGCGACTGCACGACATTTCGGAGGTCACCATACCCTGCGTAGAACAGGTAGGTCAGCCATCCGCCTTCTGTCTCATGAGGTCTACTATGTGTGACACCGGACTTACCAGCAAACAACAACTTCATGCTCTCTCCGTACGATTCCCCCTCGTTCGCCTTCAGGTTGATTACGTCGATAGCAGGTATGTTACCGAACAAGAAATGCCTCTCCCTGTTCCCAAAGCCAGTGTACGGCTCTCCGGTGCTCGACGTGACGAAAGCCGGCAAGCGGCCGCTAGTGCACCATTCCGGCTTCTAGGTCGACTTCATGAACGGAGATTTGCAGATGGCTTTGTGCTCAGACTAGTGCGCTTTTTGGCATTCGCGACCGCAGTACTAGTCTCGTGATCAGTACTGCCGAGTGGTACAGTGGACAAGTTACTAGGTGGAGCTTACCACGACCAGCAGACATCCACTCCAAGCAGATCTGCCGTTACCGCCGCAGTGTGCACACTCGAGCTCGGGCGGTGGTATTGTGGTGTCTATAGTGGGTTTAGTCGCCTGATGCGGACTACCCGGATGGTAGAGGTTAGTGCGAGTGTCAGCAAGAAGACAGAGGTCTCACAAAATGTGGCAATTCTCTGCTCCGGCCGGTCGCTCCTTCCATTTTCGTCGGTGGCCCCTGCAGATATTGTCTTGGCTTTCACATACGAATTGTGCGGAACATAGTGGAATCTTCTATACGACATAGCGTCTAACGTACGAGCTGTCGCTAGGAACACCTACGCCAGTCTCCGTGTCGCTGACATGACGGCAAGCTGCTGTAACGGGGTTTATAGAGCTGAATATTGAATGTTAAAGAAGGGTCAACTGTCCACTACTGACCCAACCCAGCATCCCTAGTCAAAATCTCATTCAGCCCGTCCCGTTTCACACACTCCTCGAACCTAAAGTTCCCTGCAAGCGCATCCAGCTCCTCGAAGCTCTTACCCGTAAAGTAATCCGCGAACTCGTACGTTAGTAGCTTACTGACCAAAAGCTCCCGCACCACTCGATGCACATGTCCCTCCAGACCCTAGTGCTGCGGATACCGCTTACGCTGGTACTTCTCCGGGATCTCCTCCTTAAGATGCTGGATCAGAGGCTCGTAGATGTGTTTGACGTACGTGTCGTCGCGGCCCCATTTGTCGACACCCAGACGCTTCTTTTTGGCGAGGAAGGGGGCGAGGAGTTGCATGTAGGGGGAGGAGGGGGATGCGTAGACCATACCTGCAGATCATGTCAGTTAGGGCTGAGATGGGAGCGGTATTCAGTAAGGCGTACCTTGAAAGCCGATATCCTTGTAGAGCCAGATGCTCCAGCTGATCCGGTCTTCTCTGTAGACGGAGAGTTGTTCTCCGAGGAGGTTGTAGCGCTCTTGGTTGATCTGCTCGTAGTCATCTTGGTCGGGTGAGGCGTAGACGGGGCCGAATTCTACGTTCCAGATCTGATCCTGTTAGGAAAGCTGTGTTAAGGACGGTGGAACTACGGCTTACCGGCACTTTGTGCTCTCGCATGAACTCTACTTTACGCTGGTACTGCTTCCGCAGGATCTGCTTCTGCTCGTCTGTTCCGGTATATCGATTACCTGCTAGGAAGCCCATATTCGAATAGTCGTGGATCGCGTGTACACAGTTCGGCAAGATCTCTTTAAAGCCGGAGGAATCCATGGAGTACGTGTTTCCATCTAGCCACAGGATATGGTCTGGATCTACCGAGCGGATGGCCTTCTCCACTCGGGAGTAGAAATCTTTGAAGCCCGGTATGATTGGGATCTGCTGGTTCGTTCATCGGGTTATAGCCAGCAACCTATTCTCAGACTCAGCTCTTATACATCTCGCTGGAAAGGTCAGGACTCAACAGACAGCTTACCCAAGTATTGTTGCGATAGTACTTCGCGATCTCAGCCCACATGTTGATCGCCCGGTCCTGCAGGTCTTTGTGCTCCCAGAATTACGCTCTGTGGATACCAGAATCGGAATGCCAGCCTTGGTTCTGGCCACCTGGGAACGTGTGCATGTCTAAGATGGAGTAGATGCCTTCCGCTGAGCAGGCCTCCACAATTCGGTCAACGAAGCGGAATCCATCGGGCTTGATGACACCAGGGTTGAGGTCGTCGATAAAGTGACGATGGTTAATCCTAGTCATGTACCATCAGTACACTGCTAAGAGCGATGCATGGCTAGGGGATGTCCTACGGGATCCTGATGCCGTTCAAGCCCAACGAACGGAAGAATTTAGCATCCGAGCGAGTGAAGAAATAGTCGAGGAACTGGTCGGAGAGAGTCAACAGGTCTCGTGAGAGAAGTTCCGGATGGTGAAAATGCAAGTACCTTCTCGAAAAAGTAGTCGTACTTCTCCTGGCCAAGGACATCCAGCAAGGCTCCCAGTAGCCGCCTTGTTGGACACTGGTTAGTGGTTGACCCATCGAAAATACGCTTCTCGAAACATACACCTTTCAGAATCACTTTCCTTCCATCACCGTCAACAACATTCACCCCATAAACTCGCAGGAAGCCTTTCGGCTGTGTGATGCTCTCCATGTTTGCACCTGAGCTTTCCTGGCTCCAACGTCAGTAGATTCAGACTGAAATCTGCGATACCACGGCAAGGAGCCTTCTCCGGCCGTGGTGAAGTCCTGTCTGTACAACATGTGTGTGACTCTCACAGGATCCGGCTAAACAGGAATATCGACCCAAATAGGAAGGTCCGGCAGTCTGAAAAGCTGCCGAGAATTCGGAACGCGAAAATGACACCACGTGAAAGCCCCCGAAGCTTATTCTAGCTTAGTTTAGCCGCCACAATTTATCCAACCCTGTGCTTCCCCATCGCCGATCCATGATCACCCCTCAGAAGATGACCACAGGGCCTCATACAGTGGTGCGGCTCTGAACATCGTACGGCATCCGATGGCATCGCTGCTGCCGGACAGTCGATCCTGCTGGGGCCGGTTGGGATGGAGAAGTACATATGGGCAGCACCGCCCCCTTCTCCAGACAATTACCACTTTGACGACTCATCATGGCGTTCGCGAAGCAGACAGACCTGGTGAAGGTGGCGGAGGAATCAGACGTCAAGAGATTGCTCAGTATTGTTACGAAACCATGGTATCAACGACCGAACCTACGGAGGCTGTACTTTTGCTTGATACCCGCCGTGCTTGGCTTTGAAATGACTTCTGGTTACGATGGGAGCATCATGAATGGCCTTTAAGCAGTACCGCCATGGCTGAACTGTAGGTAAACGAGCAGCGCACATCTTTCAGTGAAGCTAATTCGTGCTTCTTCAAGACTTCAACAACCCGACTGGAGCGCTCTTGGGAGTCACCTCGGCGGCGTTTAGCATCGGGGCGGTCATAAGTCTGCCTGTCGTGCCTTATACGAACGATCGTGTTGGAAGGAAGCACAGTATCACCATTGGCGCTGCTATCATTCTCGTAGGAGCTGTGCTACAGACAGCATCCGTTAATGTCGGTAAGTCCAACGGCCCAAATACCCTCCGCTAAGGCACCATATGGCTTCTGCCTGAGACACGTGCTAACCCATACATTCATTTCCGTAGCCATTTTCCTCGTTGCGAGATTGATCTTGGGACTGGGTATTCCGTTCTGCATTTCGGGAGCCTCGCAGTTGATCGCTGAGCTGACCTTTCCACGTCACACCTCTGTACGTTTCCGGTAGAATCCGTCCCGATATTGGAGGCAATGCTAATTCCGTAACGAGGTGATCAACGGCCTGTTCAATGAGAGCTGGTATGCAGGAGCCATCATTGCAGCTGGAACGACGTTAGGAACCTACTCCAGACCGGACAACTGGGCGTGGCGAATTCCTTCACTAGTCCAGATTGTGCCGTCGCTGCTCCAGCTCACGTTCATTTGGTTCATCCCAGAATCGCCGCGTTGGCTCGTATCTCGTGACAGACACGAAGAAGCGTTCGAGATTCTGGTCAAGTACCACGCCGAGGGAGATCGTGAAAGTGCTCTCGTTCGAGCAGAATTTGCGGAGATTCAGCAGACGGTCAAATTCGAAATGGAGAACTCGAAGCGTCGCTGGATGAGCTCGTTCTCACGCCAGGGAACAGAAAGCGAACGCTCATCGCTATCTGCGCCGGTACATTCTCCCAGTAGTCTGGAAATGGTCTCGTATCGTAAGTTATACTACTCCCATCCGTGGGCATGTACCAACGGCCTGATCATATGTACAGGTATTTTCTAGCCAAAGTCCTCACTACCGTCAACATCACAGACCCTGGGGTTCAGAACCGGATCAACTTGAGTCTGACCTGCTGGAACCTCATTACTGGATGCACAAGTGCTTTCGTGACAAGAGTTCTCCGCCGCAGAACGCAGTACTTGACCGCCTTCATTGGCATGACAATCGTCTTTGCCTGCTGGACAGGAGCGAGTGCGGACTACGCACAGACCGGTAACCACTATGCGGCCGGCGCCGTTGTGGGCATGATATTTGTGTACTACATGTTTTACGTGGGTGACACAGGAGGGCTACATACTACAGGCGAGAGCTGACTTGCTGGACAGACCATAATGCACCCTCTACGTCTTCATCACCGAAGTTTTCCCGTTCGTACATCGAGCAAAAGGTACGTCAACAAACCTCCTTCGCTGAGTAATATTTCGCAACTAGATCCATACTGCTCTCGTAACAGCGAATGTATGCTGACTGAGAGCTTTCGCAGGTGTCGGCATAACCCAGGTTTTCTCCCGTGGAGCGTCGGCGTTCAATCAATTCGTCAATCCCAACGCTATCGATGCGATCGATTGGAAGTACTACATCGTTTATGTCGTATGGTTGGCAATAGAGTCGATCATCATTTACTTCCTGTAAGCATGGCTCCTTTGAGAATGACACCATTTGCCGGCGCTATTGCTAACGACTCGCCACCCAGGTACCCTGAGACCAAGGGCCCGGCCCTCGAAGAATTGAGCAGACTATTCGAAGATCAAGATCCGATGGTGAAAGGACGAATTGATCTGGAACAATCAGGAGAGAAGACAGACGTTGCGCAGATCGAAGGGCAAGCCACGAGATAAACCGAGTTAAGATTGTAGGCAGTGACCGTGGTCGAAAGAGGGAACAATCATGTCCATCACACTGATCCTGCCCGCTTCGGTTCATACTGAGTACTCACGTCACTCTGTCTGCAAGATTGGGAATACAGCAACTCGAAATTAGTGGCTAAGTATTCTGCGGAAGTGCTCACAGATTCTTCCAACCGCACTCTGTCGCGCTCACGGCTTCCATCGTTCCATGCATCGTCTTCATTGGGCTTGTACAGAAGCGGAGGTCTGATACAAGGCCATCCTGTCCGACAGAGCTGTCACTTCGCGTAGCCTGGGTCCCACGGCAAAGGCGTCGTCTCACGATTCTCTTCTAGGAATCTGGTTAGTAACAGGATGGTAAAGTCTAATCGTGGCACAGACTCGTTACATCACCAATCCAAGGATACTTGTCCTGTGGATAAAGCTCGATCGTAGGCTGCGTCTTCTCTTCGAGGATCGATCCTTCGTGGAGTGCAATGAAGTCCGGTACTGCTAAGCTCTTCAAGAACATTGGAGAACCCTGCATAGTAGTCAGTTCCTCGAACATCGATCGAAGTGATTGCTGTATTTCTTACACACGTGCTACAGAAATGCCTATACATGACATTTCCGGAATCTGTGGTCCCATCCGCATACTGCTTGACGACATCCTGGCCGCGGTGGTATTGCAGCTCTGCCTTCACGAATCGATGATTGTGAGCGAACGCAGTGCCTGTTGCTCGTTTGCAGTTCAAGCAGTAGCAATGGACGGCACTTTTGTCGACACCCGTAACAGTAATCTCGACATCTCCGCAATTGCATCGAGCTGACCGTGAGATTGTTGCTGACATGTTGGGTACTCGTACCAGGAATAGTCTTGAAGCATTTGGTGCATCGAGTGCGGTTCTTTTGGTCGTCAATCACGCCATCTGAACGACCGAGGTGTCACTGTCCCACTTTGAACCTTCGAGATGGGTAGCGTGGATAGGTACAGTCATTCTTTGATACACGCGGCGTTCTAATGATAGTACACACAATCTGTGATAAGGACAAGAAAACTCATAGTTGTAGAGTCACCATCTAGACCGAGGAATGCTGTGCCCAGGAGCCAAATCCATCAGAGGACTACATTCATAGTGACGGTCTTCCAATTGCGTTCGAAATATGCTGAACACCTCGACACTCCTCTCTCTTTAGGCACGAAGAAGCCGCGCAAAAGTGGTGCCAGCCTCTTCGAGTGCATCATGTTGGCGGCAAAGCGGCGGTGAGATCACGACATCTCGCGCGATGTGCCACAGACCTACCTATCGATGGCGCAATGCAATTGTGTGAGATTTGACTTTATGTCTTGGTCGGATGTGTGATACATCTTGACCACATTCCTCTTTTGCTTGGACCAACTGGCGCACTGCTCAACGGGCCGTTGGTCACCGCGCCTGTCGTCCATGGTACGCAGTGGCTAGAAGTGGTCCGTAGCCTTCGTGAGGGAACTGGAGAATGCAAGGAATGGTGGAGGTGAGCATGGCGTGCTCGATACCATCTTTTCGAGTTTGGCAGTCAGAGTGGGTATAGAAAGACATCCAACGGGACCAGGTAAGCACTTCATACCTCCATCTTCGCAATTCTTCTCTGAATAGTCGGAACAGCGTCATGTTTACTGTCACGGAAACAACTTCACTCCACCAGAATCGTACACTAAGCGAAGAACAACAACATCGAGAGCCTTTGAAGTTGAGCGGCGTATTGGACAACGAAGAGCACTTCGATGTGACTCCAATCATCGGTCGAGAGTTCCCATCTTCGAGCCTTAAAGAATGGCTGGCAGCACCGAATTCAGATGAACTCCTGCGGGATCTAGCAATCACTGGTCAGTATATCGTGATGTATCGACGGACATTTGTTTGACACGCAGTAGTCTCTCAACGTGGGGTCGTCTTTTTCCGAAAGCAGGACGGCCTTGACAATGATCTCCAGAAAGAGCTGGCTCAACGACTGGGAGAACTGTCCGGCAAGCCAAGCACGTCTAAACTCCACATACATCCAGTTCATAATAGCGGGCGTCGGCTCGGAGGCGGAGACGACGAGATCAGTGTTTTGGATGCGAAGCAGGACATCGAGCTGTACGGCAGTGCTTTCAACGACCGCAGCGCTACTGCCAAGGAAGGTTGGCATACAGACATCCCGTTCGAGGCCGTTCCTTCTGACTATGCATTGCTACGGCTAACGCAATTGCCGGCGGATGGCGGTGGCGACACGCTGTGGGCCAGTGGGTATGAGGTCTACGACCGGATCTCGCAGCCGTACCAACGTTTCCTGGAGTCTTTGACCGCAACATATACGCAGCCTGAATTTGAGCGAAGTGCAAGGAGGCACAAGTTCGAGCTATTTGCTGGGCCGAGAGGCGCGCCGGAGAACGTTGGGACTGAGTTGCGTGCTGTACATCCAGTCGTGCGGACGAATCCAGTTACAGGTACATCGTGGTTTGCCAACGAGACATCAGAGATGCTGATCAAGCTGTCTCTTAGGGTGGAAGAGTGTCTTCGCGATCGGGCAGAACACCTCGCATATCAACGACGTCTCTGAAGCTGAGAGCAGACACTTGTTGAAATGGTTCGTCAAGCTGGTTTCGGAGAATCATGACCTCCAGGTCCGCTTCAGATGGGAGAACCCCAATGATGTTGGTGAGTTTATACTCCAAATGGCCCTCATTGACGAAAACCTGGTGGCGGAAGGCTGACGTAACGTCACAGCCATCTGGGATAATCGAAGCATCTTGCATACTGCAACATACGACTATGAGGGGACTAGAATCGGGCAGCGAGCTGTGAGCTTGGGGGAGAGGCCGTATCTAGACCCAGGGAGTATGGGACGTCGCGAGGCGCTTGGTTTGAAGAGATGACGCGGTGAGGAGTAAAAGTAGCAAAGGGAGGAATCGAGCTACCGAGGCTCTTGAAGGTATGCGCTTGTGAACGACCAAGTGCCGCATAAGCAAGTATATCGATAGATAATCAGGTCGAATGTGACATTGAGGTCGAAGAAAGCAAAGTCCTAGAACGCGTTTCGAGATGCAGATCCTCAGGCAGAAAAGCGCGCCAAGACATTGTTTTGTCTTCGTCGTCGCGTTCTACTCTTGCTCACGAATACAGAAGTCAATTTATTCCATCGAATAGCATCTCATGGCTAGGTACAACGCGTGTGGTCTCGTTCTGGCGATAGACTTCTCGCGATAGCAAGGATGATATAGGTCGTTTTTCAGTCTGGGAGGACAACAGGTCCCGCTCCTACAATCCCCCTTATACACCTTTACCGAACTTTCATCGATGCGATGCCCGCGTCTTTCGGAGCTGACTTCGCCTGTAATGTACGGAAGGTTAGAAGGATAGCGCTAACGAAAATCTAGACAACATAGAGACTTCTGCGACCATGTAGGTCTGAGCTGGATCTGAGATCAACTGCAAGCTGATAAAGGAGTCCTCCATAGAGCCCGAATGATGGAACCTTGAGCGAAGTCTCGACAGACATTGACATCAGTCTAGCGGACGTTAGCAAGAGGCCTTGAGTCACAGTATAGGCCCATTGCGATCCCGCAGCAGGCCACGCTCCTTAGAAAGGACGAGACCGATCCTTCGAGACGATTTACCGGGATGTCAGCCCTATGCAACCATATGCGAGGACGCGTGGATGCTAGGGTCGAGACCAGTATCCTGGAAATCCGGCTAGGCTCCGGGTCGAGCATTGATGAGGCTCCAAAGACTGCAGCAGTACCGTACAGCTAGGTCGCACTGGGAAGGCCGCGAAGGTACCTAGACGTACGGCAAGGACCATGCGATCCAGAACGAGCGATCTTCACGTGGCTACTGCATTCGCTCCACCTTCCATACGTTGCGTTACTATAGGCTGGACGAGGTGGCGCTATACTCACGAGCCGCGGACCTACTAACCCTCATCGACTTGAATTCGAGCGAAGATTGACAGCACTCTGGATGACTCGCGGGATATTCAGCATGACTAGATCTATGCTGAAGCCGGCTTTTGATGTCGGCAGACCTGCTCACGGCCGAGGACGCAACATGAACGCGTCTGGATGGTATCTGCCATTCCCAGGACTCGCTAATTATGCTTGAGACCCTACTCAACAGCATAATGGACGGACCTGGCGCCGTCAGTTCGAAAGATGCGCTGTTGAGCTAGTACTTCCGCACGTTTCAGGCCAAAGACGCCCTTCACGAACCTGTGCAGGTCTACCAGCTCAACCATCCACTACAACTTCTCTGGGTTCTTTCAAGATGTAGAATCGTCTCACGCGGTATACGGTGCCACAGGCAAAGTTCTGGCTTTCCGAGACTACCTGCCATAGGACTACTCCATTCGGCAAAGCGAACAACAATTGGGAGACTTCTACAAACAGACGATAAAGAAAGTCCTCGATCGTCAAACTCACAAGCCGAATCGCTTCCACTGCATGAACGCTGTGGTTTGCAAAGCTCTAGATGTATTGCGAACAATTGCGTGCTCGGGCCAAAGCCGGTCCTGGGAGCTTGGCGTATGCAGACACCAGCACCCATGCTCACTCATCCTCGCCATCCTCCACCTTTATCCTTCATCGAGCCTAGAATTCCTCGTGTGGCTGCAGTATTTCGCAAAGATGCCATACCCGGCTTTCTCGCATCATTGCTCGTGCTGTGAAAAGCACTTCACGACGAATGGACGGCGGCATTGCTTATCACGCTTCAATGGAGGCTCTCCGTCGGCGGTCTCGACCTAGACCGTCGCGTGGCAGCCATGCGGGAGATCGCTTCGAGGGACCGAAGACTCCACCCAATGCTTCTAGACAAAGGTGAGTATGGCATGTATAAAGCAACGGCGAAGTTCGTCCCTTTCCACGATGAGTCGGTGTCGTTCAACAAGGATATCTACCTTCACCTCTTCCTCTAGTCTGTTATCTCAATATGGGTGTTCCGGAGTACACTCACCATGAGAGCCCTCAGTCGGAGCTCGCCCAGCCTTTCGAAGGAAAAGTGGTCGATATGAAAAGTGCGTTCAACCCGTTCCCAGAGGCAGTAGTCATCGATCCAGTCCTCGTTGGTCGACGTCGATCTCAAGTGGGAACATTCGACAACGATAGTTTGGAGTCGTTCTACAAACCGATTGAATCCTTCGAGGGGGCCCATCGTTACGATCCCAACTTCCAATGGGACAAGAAGGAAGAGGCCAGGGTGGTTCGAAAGGTTAGTTTCATCAGTTGTGTTACGATTAGCTCCTTATACTGACTGGAATCCGTAATAGTGCGACATCAGAATATGTACATGGGTCTGCCTGATGTTCTTCGCGCTGCAACTCGATCGCGGCAACATCGTGCAGGCTCTCTCCGACGGCATGCTCGACGATCTTGGACTTACCAGCAACGACTACAACTACGGACAGACTATCTTCTATCTGTGCTTCCTTTGCGCCGAAATGCCCTCACAGCTCATCTCAAAAAAATTGGGTCCGGATAACTGGATCCCAATTCAGATGGTGAATCACCAATGGGCAAAGCCTTGGTCTGTTCAAGAGATTCGCTAACATTTTACCCTTCTATCTGTAGGTGTCGTGGTCCATCGTGGCGAGTCTGCAGGCTTTCTTGTCTGGCCGATCGTCGTTCTATGCCTGTCGCGCATTGCTGGGACTTATCGAGGGTGGCTTCATCCCCGATGTCATTTTGTGAGTACATTCGATGTTGTCGAACACAGAGAACCTTCACTAATTGTACTTCCTTCCAGGTACTTGAGCTATTTCTATAAGAGCAATGAACTGCGTAAGTAGAGTGGTCATGGCACTATGTGGTTTTTGTTTGAGATCTACACTAATTACACCCGTCCGTCTGTAGCTCGAAGACTGTCGTTCTTCTGGGTATCATATCAAAGCACAAATATCGTGTCCGCCGTAAGCACTGGCTTCACCCCAATGAATTAAGTATTGTGCTGACCATACGGCGACCAGTTCCTGGCATACGGCATTCTTCACATGCGTGGCATTAACGGCATGCCAGGTTGGGCGTGGCTGTTCGCCCTTGAGGGTACCCTGACCGGCATCATCGGTGTCATCTCTTACTTCTACCTCCCACCATCCCCATACCAAACTGCCTCGAAGTTTCGTGGAAAGGACGGGTGGTTCAACGAGCGCGAAGAGAAGATCATCGCAAATCGTGTTCTCCGCGATGACCCTAGCAAGGGCGACATGCACAACCGTCAAGGACTCACACTCTCTGCGTTCAGGACCTGTATCACTGACTACCACATGTAAGTGTCCACTAGCTCAACACGACCGCGGAGATAAATGCTGACCGGGTATAAGGTGGCCGATCTATCTCATCGGCTTGTCTTGGCTTATTCCCACGGTCCCTATGCAGGGATATATTACGCTCAACATGACTGAAGTCGGATTTGGCACGTTTGAGACGAATCTTTTGACGGTCCCAGCCTTTGTGCTTTTCATCATCGGCTTGCTATTCTGGACGTGGCTGTCGGAGAAATTGAACGAACGGTTCTTGCTGGCATGCGCGTCTCAGATATGGGTCCTTCCAGGGCTTATCGCTTTAATCTCTTTGGGCACCGACCGATCGCCGTGGGCGAACTATGCGCTGTCAATCGTCACTTATGGTATGTGCTCGCGCAAGGTCCGTCGCATGCGGTCGCTAACAATATACAGGCATGCCATATTTCCATGCGGTCTTCGTTGCGATCACTTCGAGAAATGCTGGAAGTGTCCGAACGAGAACTGTCGCTTCGGCGTTGTATGTAAGTTTAATGGCCAGAATACCCTCCGCTGAGACACGATGTGGTGTCTGTCTCAGACATAGACTAATCCATCCATTCATTTTCGTAGAACATGTGTGTCCAGGCTGGCAACATCATTGGTAAGTCGCACTTGCGATCCCCCACTCCTCTACAAGCTCGTGGGGTATTCTTAGCTGACTGTCGTCAAAGGCATTAATATCTACCGTGCTGACGATTCTCCGTACTACTACCGCGGCAACAAGGTCCTCATCGCCATCGCTTGCTACAATCTCGTCCTTCTGGTCGCTACGAAGTTCTTCTATGTGTCGGTCAACAAGAAGCGCGAGACCAAGTGGAATGCGATGTCAAAGGAGGAGAAGGAGCATTATTTGGGCACAACGACTGACCGTGGCAACAAACGCCTGGACTTCAGGTTCGCTCACTAATCGGCCATGACTGTTGTGGAAACAGCCATCTGCCTATCTTGCTTAGCTGGTGGATGTCATGACAAGTGATGATACAACTATAGTACATACCCAACACTCAAAACCGTGTAACACCAAAGCTCCGTCATCATATCCACAGCCATGATGGCAACCGCAGTATCGTGCCTCTGAATCCCGCTTCCCAAGGTGAGCGGCTAAGTCATTTCAGTAACGCATAATGGCCTGCCAGTCCTGGCATCCTCGTCGAATTCCCAGCTTTCGTTGCATCGAGCAACGCTCGCACTGCTGCCATCACTGCCGGCCACTGTTCCTTGGTGAGCACGTAGAGGTCGCTCTCTTTGCTCCGAGGTACATCCTTTAGCTGGCGGGATAGGACACCGATGAGGCTCATGCCTAGCTGACCACCGCTCGGTCCTGTGCACTCTTTGAGAGTGCCAGCCCGGAACTCGTGCGTTCGATACCCAAGATGCTCGAATAGTAACGGATTGATGTGATGGATGCACTCAGTGCCCCGCTCAGATCGACGGGCCCGTCGCAAGAATATAGAAACCTCCGCGGTTGAGGCGTCGTGGATGGACGATCTAAGGACGGCCCATCCAATGGGTCGTTGCGTAGTGTATTCAATTATTGTCCACGTGATCGCATGTGGTCGGATAATGTGCTGCCAGAACAGAAGGGTATAATTAGTCATGTCGCAATGAGAGACCATGTGGTGTATCAGAGATGGGTTATAACTGTGGACCTACGTAGTCCAAGATGATCCGAGCGAGGTCTTCTCTCGAAGAGCATGATTTCAGATAGGTCTGTTTGAAGAGTCGTACATTCTCTTCGTCGTTGAATTGATCGTAGAGGCTGCCAACATGCTCGTACCGAAGTGGCACCAGACTTAACGTGCGGCACTGCAGCGTAATACCGGATTCGTCGAAGAACACGGAGAGTTCTGAAGATGTCGATGATCGTGGAGAGCCCATTGTGGTTTGGTATGCTTCGAGCATCTTGCCTGCGACGACTGGAAATACATATACATCGTTCTCGCGGTGTTTGCCGTGTTCACGAGGCTAGGGGGACTATTCTGGGACATTGAGGTGCGTACGTAAGCCACGTGCTTTCAAGCTGAAGAGTCTGGGTGGCCTTCCTGAACTTGGAGTGGACTACGTGGAGCGAAGGATGTTCAAGCATCGTCAAGCTTTGACCACCCTCAGCGTCGTAGATCTAGGACTGCGCCAAGCAGATAAGTAGAAGCAATAATGCAATTACATTACAGTAGTGTAGGAGTGGCGGGATCTGATCCGTAGCCCTAACCACTTGGGATCTGGATCGCCGGCAATAGACCAACCCGCAATTGCCGTCAACAGCAAGACGCTTACCTTACGGTACCAAGAGCGTACCAGCTGGCAATATTTCGAGCTTGACGAGAGACCTCTTCTGACTCAACATCAGCTGTGACGCTGCTCCAGAGCCTGCCAGCTTGTTGGCTCCACATACGCCACCAAGACAACAATCAATGGCTGAGCTAGTTTCGGTGAATAAACTCCTGCTTTTTGTTCAGACCGCGCACTTGTGCAAAGTGAACGGGCCATCGCAGTAGATCTTTGTGTGCCGAAGGGTCCCGATTCATCAGACTGACAGTGTCAATTCGGATCTGTAAGAGAATGGCAACCTGTGCGTTGCCACGATATCTTATAACCTCGAAGGACGAGCAGGACCAAGTACATGCTCAATAGCCAAAGCAGCTTTCTCAACGATGAGTTGTGCATCCGCCTCGTTGATGTTGTAAGCTGGCGTGATGACCATCACATCGCCGTGAGTGCCATCCGCGACCCCACCACCCGGTATCAAGCTGATCGAGAACTTGCTCAAGCCTGCCGCGTGGATTGCGGGTGCGATTTTGTCCTGGGCTGGAAACGGCGTTTTTGTAGCCTTGTCTTTAACCAATTCGACCTGCGGATCGTGTCAGTAGAACTATCGTCACCACCGGTATGATAGTCACTTACTCCCCAAAGCAGGCCTCTGCCACGGACATCGCCAACATTGTGGTGCGATCCCAACCGCTTGCTTAACAGTCTGCCCAGATACTCGCCCATCTTATGACAATTTGATACTAGGTCTTCGTCCTTGATAACCTGCTGTACCTCGTATGCGGCTGCGCAGGCTAACGGATGACCGTGATAAGTCTGAAAGTGTACAAATGCTTTTGATCCCTTGGAAAAAACGTCCACTACGTCCTTGTGAACCATCAGGGCGCCAATCGCTGCGTAGCCCGCTCCTAGTCCTTTAGCTACGGTTTGAAGGTGGCTAATAAACAGCATCGATGGTCAGCAGAATGATCTTGGAGAGGTTCGACTAGGAAGTCAGGGATGTTGACTTACGGAACAACGCCCTCCTGCTCCCACGCGTGCAATGTACCGGTGCGTCCCATACCAGCCTACAGACAGAAGGGCAAAATTAGCGAATTGTCTTAGACAAGTTAGGGATTTGCCCATAGGTTTGTTACCATTACCTCGTCCAAGATGAACAGAGCTCCATGTCGGTCACAAACCTCTTTCATAGCCTTGAGGTACCCTGGCGTTGCTGCGACACCTCCTAAGGTCTGCGAGCGGATCAATCATCGTGTCAAAACTTCGAAGGAATCCGAACATACCAGACCTGCTACAGTTTCCGCGACGAAGCCACACACTTTGCTCGGGCCAACCCGTTGGAACTCATCTTCGAGCTCTTGGGCCAATCGTGATGTGTACTGATCGTCGCCCTCACCTTGCTTCTTACCTCTGTATGCATAGCATGGTGAGACGTGCGAGAATTGCTGGGAGAGAAGAGGCTCAAAAGGCGTCCTTCGTGCTTTGTGGCCAGAAAGTGACAACGAGCCAAGGGTATTGCCGTGGTAGGAGCGATCTCGAGCAATGAATCGACATCTCTGTGGCTGCGGCTCGGGCAGCTCCAGGTAGTACTGCCTCGCCATCTTAAGAGCCGCCTCCACGGCTTCCGCGCCTGAGCCTACCACGAAGACCTTCTCCATCTCGCCATTGGTCGATGCTGTAAGGTACTGAGCTAGATTCTCATATGCCGACGTGGAGAACCAGGGAGAAAAGCAGTAGCTTATCTTGTCAAGCTGGTTTGCGACAGCCCGCTTGACTCTCGAGTTGTTATGCCCGATGCAGGCTACAGCTGCACCCCCGGATGCGTCGAATATGCTGGCCCCATCGTCGGTGAATAGATAATTGCCATCAGCGGACTCGATCCTGGGAGGACTGGCTGCGAGGCTCGCGTAGAGGACGGAGCTCGGTTTGGTCACTGGTGTCTCCATATTCGTAGTCAGCTTGTAGCGACGATTAAGACGATGCGACGTTGTTGTGATATTGTGTAGCCGACCTCTCGAGGCGATTGGCGATTGAGTTTTCGGAGCAAATCGGCCCGAGTGCTTATCTCAACTCGACCGACCCCTGGGTGAACACGATACGCTGTGGTTTCATTGTGTCGTGCAAATATTGGTGCGACCATGGTTCTCAGCTTCTGCAGATCGGACGCCTGCACGACATAGCTGACAGGGAAGCACAGAGACGGGTTCTGCGGACCCGAACCGCTGTGCATACGAACACCAACAGCCAGGGACTCGGGCTGTCTTCCATATATACAGCGTCCCGCCGCTCTGGGTCTTCCAAATATGGAAGAGAACACGAGAAATCTCGCGGAGCTGAGTGCTGCGGACAGCCCATCGCACAAGCTCAGCACCTTCCACTACCATGCGGTTCGGAATCCTTCCTCTCATCCACCCTCTTCGACGACAACATTCAGGAAGCAGCAACTCGTGATCGTCACAGATCCGTCAGCTGAACGCTTCCTATCTATTCCAATTGTTGTTCTGGAGCTCGTGGAATACGGAGCCCGCTCCTGGCTGAAACCAAATTCCTGACATCTGCCTTGCGAGCTCGCCTGCGTCGATCGATACTTTCGTGCCACGCGAGTGGGATGGCCGCCGATTTTGCCGCAGCTTTCACTCTCTCTTCAACGGTAGGCATCGGTGGCTTGGTTAGTCTTGCTAAAAGGCTTGAAACTACTCGTGCCCATTCGTTCACGCTTGTTTATCTCTGTTCTCACGGCTCTTATCAGACGCTAAGCCGCTTCAGGCTGGGTGGTTCAGATAAGCCATATCCGCCTAGATCTCCACGAGCACAAGCGAACGGATGCACATGGTTCTTCTATACATCCTTGATCTCTCGGTGGACTGGCCGAGGCGTTCCACGATATTCCTTCGGCGAATCGTTTCGTCTTGCAGCCGAACCAACTCGTGGGGATACACAGGGCGTTGAGCCACGCTCCTGATGGAGTGGGGCCACCATCCCTGCCAGGATTGTGTTAAGATGGAGTGCACTTGCCGCGATTTCTGAGAATGAAGTCCGCAGCAACCCGTAGCAGCGACACGCAAGATGGCCACCTCGTTCCCCGTAGGTCATGCAATTCTCATCGTACGACATGTAGACTGACAATGATCATAGCCTCCTCAGCCGACCTTCAACCCAGCGCATCCAGCTGGCGGCAACCCGCAGACCGTCGATGTCAACGCGCAGTACTATGGATGGGAATGGTAAGCATTAGTGGAAGACAAACCTCACGATCGCGGACGCTGCTGATGGTTTATGACTCTATTCTGCAGGGAATATGTCTTCCAAGTCATCATGGGCTGCTTCGTTTTTCTCATCATTCCCGGTATTGGTTTACTCTACGGCGGCATGGCACGGCGCAAGAGCGCCCTTGCTATGATCTTCCAATCGTTGCTAGTTATGGCCGTGGTCACATTCCAGTGGACGTTCTGGGGATTCACGCTGGCTTTTTCAAGAACCGGCGGGCCGTTCATCGGTGACATGAGCAACTTTGGCATGATCAACGTGAGTAAGACGAAGCGACACTAAGATAGCGAGGGTTACTGACTAGTATAGACATTGGCGGCACCATCGTGGGGTTCCACTGTGCTTCCCGACATTGTCTTCGCCTTCTACGAGCTCATGTTCGCCGCCTGCGCAACCATGATCGTTGTAGGAGGCTCCTTCGAGCGTGGTCGCGTCTTGCCATCCATCATCTTCGGGTTCTGCTGGGTCACCGTCTGCTATTGCCCAATCGCTTACTGGACCTGGAACGCCAACGGCTGGCTGTACATATTCGGAGCGCTCGACTTTGCTGGTGGAGGCCCTGTTCATATCTCGTCAGGAGCTGCGGCCCTCGCCTACGCTCTCGTGCTTGGGAAGCGTAGCCGCTATGGCGAGAAACACGTTTACAAACCACACAACGTGACAATAGTCTTTCTCGGCACGACACTTATCTGGTTCGGATGGTTCGGCTTCAACGGAGGTTCTGCCCTCAATGCCAGCGTTCGCGGTATGGTTGCTATATGGAACACCAACCTCGCTGCATCGATGGGCGTGATTGGTTGGACTATGTTCCACTATGCCTTCCGCGGCCGGAAGTTCACAGTCATTGGCGCGGTACGTTTGCTAGCAGCTCCTCATGTCTCAGTACGTGAAACATATACTGACAGACTGTGTGCAGTGCGAGGGCGCCATTGCCGGCCTGGTCGGCATTACCCCAGCGGCCGGTTACGTCACCGTCTGGTATGCTGCCGCCATTGGGTTCATCACCGCTATTGTGATCTGCTTGTTCGAGAAGCTTAACGAGTGGCTGAGAATTGATGATGGGCTTGAGGTGTAAGTTAAGACTACACCGCCTGGCGGAGCATGAGTCGATTGTGCGCGAACAATGCTGACTACTGAACTCGGGTGTCCAGATTCAAGCTCCACGGAATAGGCGGCATGGTCGGCGCATTCCTGACTGGTATCTTCGCCACCGCTCAAATCAGCGCCCTCGACGGCATTCCGACCATAGTCCATGGCGCGGTGGATGGCAACGGCATCCAGATCGCTAGGCAGCTCGCTGAGATTGCAGCAATCTTCTCATGGTCGTTCGTCATGAGCGTTATCATGCTGATGATCCTCAAGTTCATCCCTGGTATGCACCTACGGGTGAGCGACGATGTTGAGGAGATTGGCCTGGACCTGGACCAGTTCGACGACGAGGTTGTGGGTGAGTGGGGTAATTACGATACCGAAGACGGGCACGACAGGCGAGGGTCTACGATTCATGGCGTGCCTGTTGCAGCTCCGGCCAGCGCCCACGTCGAGACCGGGTCCGACATGACACCGGTCAACGAGGAAGACCGGGAGCACAAGCTGGCGAAGGCAGAGCACTAGTCGACGCTGGAGAGGACATTCGAGATCAGAAGAGATCGGCAACGACGAGAGCTATGATTCTGCTACTTGTACTTATCATATACCCTGCTTAGTTCTTGCAACACTGATTTGCACCTCCACAAGCCTGCATTATCGTGGCTCTCTGCCTAGAGATCGGAAGTTCGGCACAAATTGCATGGTGAGTTGGCATGCTCAACATCCTCTTGACAATTGCACATGAACACATCTATCGGAGACACAAACCAGACCCATCTTCGGCGTGCCGCCTCTGACGTGCTACTGGACAGAGCGTCCTATTCGACGACAGACTCCGAGTGCAAGAAGTGAATCGAGCTCTCCAAGCTATAAACCGCCGTGTGAATAGTCATCGGGAGCTCTTGTAGCCTCACACCCAATCAGCCCAAGGAGAAATCGTGGTAGAGGAAAATGCCGACCTGCACGGTCTCCTCAACGTGCCATCGACCACTTCCCTCAGATGTTATCCAACATTCGCCTCTTCCTTGCCCTTAAGTCAGACACCAAGACAATGGTAGTGCGAGAATCCTGCGTCGTGCTCAATCACGACCGGTGCAAGCACTTTATCCAGCTCTTCTTTCTGGACGCCTTCCTTCATAGCTATAGAGCCATGTTGAAGCTGGCGTATGTATCTCCACCCCTGCATTCCGTTGGTGCCGAAACCATGGTGTGGCTTCGCCACCTCATACGAACAGTACACTTCTGTGCCCTGTTTGTTTGGATGGGCAACACGCTTCACCCAGCGCTTGAGGAGATCCTCCGCGGTATACTCAGAGTAGCCGTACGTGAAGGCAAGACGAACAACGATGTGACGCTTCTCCTGTCCCTGTGACATGCCGAGTAGGTGTTTGTGCTCCCTCTCCGATAGTCTGTTGTAAAAGGTCACGAGGTGCCGGAAATCGAAGTTGACCACCTCTGCGACGATGCTGCCTGCTTCAAGGCACAGTACCGACATAACTTCGGAGCGAATCTGCTTGTTCACAAGCGTGATAGCCGCAGGACATGTGAGATTGCCGCGTCCACGGGTATACAGAGTTGCTGTAAGGTCTCGAGCAACAAAGCTGTAGATGTGGTCTCGGAGCTTGAATGGATGGATCAGTGTATGTCTCAGGCAAAAACCACGTAGTGTCAGCGGGGATATTCTGGCTGTCCAACTTACCTCTCGTGGCAGGCTGAGGAATCGGGAAGCCTTTTGTGAAGCCTGTGACGATGCGGTCGGTACCTCAAGGCCTGCGGAGTTGCTGTTTGTGCCCTGTTTCGAGCTTTTGACTCTTCGGTCGACTTCGCTGGGCTCGCTAGTCTTGCGCTTCGGTCTTGCCATCGTGGTCGGATGTCTGACAAGGTCGAGTTTCTGCGTGGTATGTGTGGAAGCAACCTGGCGGCAAGAGTGTCTAATCTACTGAGCAGTTTGGAAGTTGTAGGTGGAGCGTTTCGTGGATCAAAGATGCCGCGACCGCCGCAGCAAATGCTAACTTCCAGGTTGCCTTGTTGCCTGACATTCCGCATGTTCAATGATCCTCTTACTTTTGGGAGCTAATGTCCAAGTACATGTAGATATCGTTCTTGTTACAGCAATCCATTCCATTCGTACCATCGATATGATTGCGGAATCGTAGGCTCGTTGGGCTTATTGGTCCGCAAAAGTGCGTTGGACTGCATGGATTCTGATAGATTTATCGTAGAGATCTTCGAGAGCAGACTTCTACTAAGCTATTCACACCAGCACAAGACTGCCCCCATTCCCGAGATCATGAAAGTTCGCCTTCTGCAGGACTTCGGCCTTCTCTTCACCATTCTCCTTGGCATATTCTTCAGCGACCTGATCTACCTGCTGCCAATCATGTGTCAGCACCCAGCTCGTAAGCCCTTTTTCAACTTTAGCTTCATCATGCGTCTGAATCCAATACTTGGACTGAAGAACTCTTGTTACTTCCAGCCCGGTACGTGCTCCCATGTTGGCCGTGAAGTTGGCAAAACGCCATCCAACATCAACTCGCAGACAGCCGTGCAGAAGAGCGAGAACGTTCACTGGTGGTGATGCTTCGGCGAGTGCAGAGACGTCCGTGGGTCGAATGCCGTGAGGTGTATATACGACGCATTCAGGCTGGTCGTTGCCCGGACATTTGAAAGTGACCACAATGCCCACGTGCAATTTCGAATAGTCGTAAGGACTTTGTATGGCGGAAATCGTGATATCCTCTGGCAGGACGTCGAGAGTCGTCTCTGTCCAATCTCCAGCGAACATTGGGGCTTGCACAACTGAGGTAAAGTGCTTCCAGCCGTTGACACCCTTCACCGTGTCGTTGCCGTGTGCGACGATGAGCACACTAGCAGGGAGCTGCATCAAGGTCCCCTCATCAGTGTGGTCGGTGCCCATAAGGCTCAAGCCTACAGCATCAATGTAGCTCGCAGGTTTTGCTGGCTCCGGCAGCGCATCTGAGCGAAACTTTCGAGCCAGCCTCTCGGTTTCCGAGCAGAAATCCTCGACGTCAGCTGTAGATTTCGCGGCACCCATCTCCGTGTGCGCCTGGTCGTGGAACCATCCATAGAATTGGACTTGATTCTCGGTGAGCCATGGATCGAGGACGACGTTGAAGAACATGCGGTCGCCACCTGAGCGCGGGATCTGGATGAGCCTTAAGCAAGACAGACAAGATCAGCAGGGTCTCAAAGATCATGTTGGACTATCATCATCTGTAGCATACCAGGCATTGTCAGCTGTGAGATGCGTTATGATGGGGCGCCTCGTGTCGGATTCCGAGCGCACAGCGGTCTCCGGTCGTAGCTGGGTGGCCATCGTCGCTTCGTTGTCCTGAGATGAATGTCAAGATGTCCAAGTGTCAAGATGGAAGACTTGGAGATGCTGGTTCTGGTGGTGGTAGTAAGCCGGTGACAACAACCCTCCGCATCCTGCCAAACACTCGCGGCAATCATCACATGGCTCGTATGATCGCATACTCGACAGGGAGACAGGGTAAACAGCTTTTCGAGTTAGCCTACAGCTTGAATTGGCCTAGTGAAATTTGCTCGGCATAAGTCGAATCCGATACCGAACGATATAGATTTGTGAAAGCCTTCCTGTAGACGATCAGTTCATTTCCATGCATCAGCTATAACGAAGAACAAAGAGACGATCTATTCTGCTTAACATCCAAGTCCAGACAGAACGTTCAACATTGCGTTACGAGCCGCCAGCCCTGCGTGAGCTCTGCAGCAGCCACCGTATTGGGAGATAATGGCGACTGCTTGGCAGATGCAGTGCTGTCGAGGAGCTCAGGCAAACTCGGGTTCGCGTTTCATCCAGGGCTCAGCAGTCGCTTTCCAGGCCTCCACGATGCTTCTATCTGTAGCCTCCTGCTCAAAACTCACCAGCCCCCACTGCCAGCTCAACCACCGTCTGGCCATGACACCTTCCTCCGCTCTGACCAGTCCAGCAGCAATGTTTGTGATTTCTGGCCTGTCGTCTCTGGTGTAGAATACTGCAGCTCCGCAAGTAGAGCAGAAACTTCGACAGCAGTCTTTCCGGCTCCAGTAGTGCTTCAAACTCAGACCAGTATTTGCGCCCTTCGAGGCTTCTTCGGCCATCGCCTCGTGATGTTGGACGACTGCTTCTCCAGTATGCGGATTGAGGATCTGAGCTGGGGGAATGTAGAGCCAAGGTGCGAGTGACACGCCAAAGTGCAACCGACAAGATCGGCACACGCAAGCAGAAGAGAAGTGCTTGTCGTTCTCGACCTTCCCGTCACGATCCCTGGGAATGTACCGATCAAGTTTTGAAACTGTTCGGTCGGCATGGTTGGCTTTTTGGATCTGAAGAGAAACTCCTCCGCACCGGCACTCAGCTTTAAACCAATCCTGGTCACTGGCAGTCTGCGACAGAGTTTTTGAGCTTTCCACGAGTTGATTAACTTCGTCATCCGACATGTGTCCAGAATAAGTCTGATAGCATGCCACGTCCCGACCACCTAGCTTCCGTAAGTATGGGGCCAGTCCTCCGTCGCCGGTATCAGCCAGCCACATGTTTATATCTACAGAGAGCACATCTTCGACTCCCTTGTTGGGAGGGTCGACAGCACCTCCCAGTGCGAACCAAGCTCTGGAGTCATCTCGCGGCGTTCCATCTGAAAGGTAGCGAGAATTGATGAACAACTTCGTCCCACACGTCGGGCAAAAGTAGCGGGTATGAGTCTTCGAGCTCGCGTACGATGTACACCTCGCAAGAACGTCAGCGCCAGGTGATTCTGGGAGCGACACAAATCCTTCGAAGAGACCGCTCGACGTGTGACGGCAAGATTTGCAATGGCATAGCTCCGTCTTCGCGGGGAGGGGCTGTTCGTACGGGATGTGAAAGGCTGCACAAAGACAGGTGATGGTTGCAGTAGACATCTCGAGCCACCAGGAGGATCAACAAAGTTTCAAGTCTTCGAGTTGTACACTCTGATCAACTTCCTTGGTCGGGAAAAACAACAAGCGGCTTCTCAGCTTGGACTTCAGGGATTATCTGGGCACCGTTGTCGGGTTAGAGGTGGTAAAGTGGACTCTTCGTTTAGAGAACACTCGCTGGTACCTTCATAGTCGAAGATCATCCGCTTATCACTTGTATGTCCGATCGAGTCTTGTGCAGCCCATTTAGCAGACCAGTTGATTATACACACGAGGGCGATATCATGATAAGTCGAGAGCAAGACAAGGAGGAGAGGTGCGTCCGGAAATATAGCTGATCGTGGTCCAAGCTTCGGCTTGACCTCACCTCTCTCACTTCATCTCCCAAATACTTCCACTCCATGAAACTCCGTGTTCCAATTCTAAAGCGGTCCTTGTTGCTTGAAGCAAGAGTCTGACCATCGTCGCGCTCTCCATGGGTTCGCTAAGCTACACTCTCGGCTGCGAGCAGTAGAGCCTACTGTGACTGCTGCTATTGACGAGGAACGCAACTGAGATGAGTCCCACCAGCTGTTCGCAGCCCGACTGATCCGGATAGGATGTCAATTGCGCAAATTGGAACAGACCGCCTTCTTAGATGTGGCGATATTCCACCAAGTGCAGGCGAAGACTGTTCTCTAAGACCGCTGATTAGCTTCCACACAGCTCCCGCTGGAACCGCTGGTTCGGTAATGTGGGTGCCACGAGGGTGGTGACACAGCAAGCCCCGAGCACACATGAAATTCGCTTAGCTTCTGCGGGTCAGCTCTTTGAGACTATCTTAGTACGTCGCACGACTCGCACTCACCGTAGGTGTAAAGACTTCACCCGCGAAACCTTCGAGCATAACGCAGCAAAGGCGAAGCACTCTAATACATCCCTCATCGAAGCAAGATCCCGTACGTTGCTTTTGCGCGAACACCTGAAGAACTGCACAAATTGGAGCAGCGCATCGAAACCTGCGAAGGCACTACGGCTGCGCGTACAACAATTACGGCACCGAAGTATATGGCATCCGCCAGTTCAAAAATAACTAGACATTTTCACCCTGCAGGATGGCGAACTCAAGATCCAGTGCTGGCTCCGTCAAGCAGACCTTTGATACTTTTGAACTCCTGGAGAATGTGCTTCTGCATCTACCACTACAAGATCTCATCCGCATGCAGCCCCTCTGCCACGCGGTCAAATCAGTCACAACGGAACCGCCAGCTTTGAGGAAAAAGCTCTTCCTCCGTCCAGACCCTTGCGTGAACAAGCCAGTTTGGTACCGCGGCTGCAACAACAATACTCTAGCGGGTCAAGCAGCAAATGACTACATCGCTTCGGCCCGTGCCACGCAGGTCTCTCCCGTCGTGTTCACAACTGCGGTGTGCAACCCTCTCATCCTGCGCAGTTGTCACGGCAGGACAAAACGACTGCGTATTCACCTAGATTCCACCCACCAAATTAGCACCGAGTACTCCACAGACCTCGAACCCTGCTTGACGCTTTCGCGACTCCTGGAGCTCCCGGACCATGCCAGCTGCCGGGCTATGTTCATCACGCAGCCTCCCGTTGCGGAAGTCATCGTCATGCAGCTAGCATCCGTATACCGTCAAGACATAGTCAAAAACATGGCAGGAGTTACGCTCGGAGACGTTGTAGATGCTCTACTTGAGGATGCTTTCCTAGAATGTCTAGATGTTGTACAGATCCGAGTTCCTGGTGCGAAGATGTTCCGGATCGAGGACCTGGACACGGTGAACCGGTTGGCGAAGGAAGTGCCATTGCCCGGGAAAGTGCGACAATTCGATGAACTTCTTCACTCGTCTTGGGCAAGCAGCGTCAGTCACGAGGAGGCAGTGTGCGTGCATCACTCCCTTGACAGCGTCCTTTGGATGACATAATGCTGACAGAATGTAGTGATACGTTCAACCCTATCTGCAACCCATGGACGATGTTGCCTCCCTTTATGGCTCAAAGCGACCTTCTTCAGGACGCCTTCGCTCCATTTCCAGCCCCTCCGTCTCCCCTGACGGCTCCGCCTCTTCCTCTCCATTTGCTCCCTGCGGACTGGCCCCCTGAACCAGAAACTGGACCGCTCTGGGCTGCGGCGATGGAAAGATATGGAGCAGCAACCACGAACAATAAACGGAGACACGGCGAGATCTAACGCAAATGATGCGCTCCATTATCCTGACCCACGATGCAATTGTGCACATGTGACGGTAGCGATACCGCTTCGCGCGTGATGGTCAAGGCGGAGACGGTGTTACGGCTGCGAGAAGTACACATCGACCAGTCGCGGCTTGAAAAGTTGCACTTGGTTGTGGTGTCTATGTGTAAATTCTAAGACAAGCTGTGTACCTTCCACAGTGCCAGGGTCATGCGTGTGCTATTACATTACATCATCCCCGTCCAGCGACTCTCCTCTTCTACTCGCGAGGTATATCCGGCCGGTCTCGTACACACCCAGATACAGACCGCTTCCGAGCATCGTCCACATACCTCGCAGAAGTCCGCCTCGAAACAAGCCTTTGATACCAGCATCTGCTACGATTTCTCGTGCAATCTGCATGCTTCCCTTCCGACTCGGAGGCTTTGTGAGGTTCTTCACTGCATCTTTTACCGTCTGCTTTGCGTCCTGGACCGTCTTTCCTGTTGCATCCACTACAGCGCCCTTCCCAGGCTTCTGATCTTCAGCAGCACTTTCCGCCGCGGCAAGCATAATCCGCGTCTTCACCACATCCACCGGCGTAGTAACGACAGCAGCCAGACTACCACCAGTGCCAGCGCTCACAGCAGTAATCAGGCCACCTTCCAGCAGCGTGTTCGTGCGTATGCCCTTCTCGTCCCGATACCGCTTGATGCTTACTTTTATCCTTTCAAATAATGGAAACTGCAACGCTGTGAAAGGCAGGTTCCTCCCCGCAAGCGCAGTATACCCTCTCCACAGCGCAAGCGGGTTCGATTGGAACCTCCGTATCGTTTGAAGCGTGGCATTCACCCTCGGCTTTCCAGGAGAGTTATCCACCATCTGTGCATTCTGCTTGATGACCTCTGCCGGTGTCAAGATAGCACATGACACCAGCTCCGCGGTCCCAGAGGCCGCGGCGTGGATCAATGGCTGTGGCAGGAAGGCTTTCCCATTGACCGTTGGATTTCGATCCGATATTACGGACTTCACGCCCTCGTATGTGGTAAAGAATGCCCCGGAAGATGGTAACGTTGCTATAATAACGCTCCCGACTCCTTGATACCCTCCGCGAAACAACGCGCGGTTGACAGCTCCTTCGGCGCCATTGGTGTAGATGCGCTTGTAGTCCGGGGACTGTATGCGGGTTTTGATGGTGTCGAGGGGGTATACGATCAAGTCGACGGTGAATGCAGCGAAGGCTCCTGCGATCCAGATGTCGATGTTGGAATTCGAGGACATGTGGATGTCCTTTGCACACTGTATGCGGGAGGAGGAGGAGTCGGGATGGTGACGATTGTGTGTTATCTTTTGGGACGATCTAATCAGCCCGATCTCGGCTGGCACAAATGCCAAGCTTTCGACATTCACTTTAGCGTTATGCAGGAGCAACAAAGCCGCCTCCGCCTCGATGCATCCTCCAACGTATCATATTTACGACAGTTCGTCCGCGGATGAGCCTCCATCCCCCAACACCACTTCGACCTTCTTGCAGGGCTTGATATCTGCTTGCGGTCGGTCCTCTGGAAAGTTTGATCCCGGCCCATGGGATGAGACGAGATAATTGTTGCTCGGCCTCGTCGACACGCCCGAAAGTGTACTTACCTACAACCGTATTCCAACCGACGTGGACTCACACGAGCAACAACACCACCACCAGGTGGAACTCGGCACACCACCATGGTTACGTGGACCAATGCTCAGGCATCAGCATTCTGATAAGCCATTGCTCGGCTCGACAGTGTGCGTACGCAACACTTCTACATGGGCTGGACGCACAGCCAATGGTCGAAGCTGAGCCTCCGCCATATGTTCTCCAGATGTTCTTGGTAATTTACGCGCAGACGAGCTGCTCCAGGGTGCTGGCCATATTGATCCTTGCCTCACGTGTCGCGCACGGCCGGTGTCATCTCGTTAATCAGCTCCGCCACAATTTTTCTACGACTCCACCAATCAGCGTAGTGGATCTGAAGCGGATGTTCGATTCTACACCCACCACCGTTCCGCGCTGAATGCGTCCTTTGCCATGGGATTGACTTGAGGATAAGTACGAATTCACCAATCTGGCGGATGCTCTATGGAGTGCCAAAATAGACCGTGGATTCAAGCGCGGAACGAAGTCTCGATGTGTGGATCACGTCTCAGGTGTGCACGTACTATTGTATAAGTTGAGGTATGAGGACGTCCTTTATCCCATGTGGTTCATTCTTCATATCTCGGCTTCTCTTCGATCTATCGCAACCAACAGACCTACCTCCTTAACATCATTGGCTTGACAACCATCTTTTGCTTCGAGCATATCCAACCGCAACCATGACTATCGATCCCTACGCCAACTGCAACTTCTCTCTAAACACAACAGAATTCTGCACGCTCGACACCTGCTGCCTCGCCCAATCGAGCTTCCTCTACATTCCGAACTATGGGGCCAATATGTTCTTTGCGGTCTTCTTCGCCCTTTTCATCATTCCACACATCGGCCTAGGAATATGGTTCCGAACTTGGGGATTCATGGTCGGCATGGTCATCGGCCTCATCCTCGAAGTGCTCGGCTATGTCTCCCGAGTCCAGCTACACGACAACCCATTCGCCAACAACCCCTTCCTACTCTATCTCATCGCCGTCACGATCGCACCAGTCTTTCTCACCGCGGCTATCTACCTTTGCCTCACGCGTATGATGGTGCTACAAGGAGAACACTTGGCTCGCGTCAAGCCACGCACAATCGCCATCGTCTTCATGACCTCAGACTTCCTCAGCTTGGTGCTGCAATCGATCGGCGGCGCGATGGCAGACACCGCGGACAACCCGGCAGACTCCCAGACGGGCATCAATGTCATGATCGCAGGTTTATTCTTGCAAGCTATCTCCATCGCGGCTTTCATTGGGGTCTTTATGGATTTCTGGTGGAAGTGCCGTAAGGGCCAGCTCGATATGAGCCCGGACAAGCAACGGATCCGACAAACTGGCATCTACAAGATCTTCTCCTGGAGTCTGCTCCTTGCAGCTCTCGTTGTGCTGATCCGATCGATCTTCCGTGTCATTGAGCTGTGGCAAGGTTTTGAGGGAGAGCTGTGGAACAATGAGACGGACTTCTTGATTCTGGATGGTTTGATGATCGCGATTGCTATCATTTGCCTGACGGCGATGCATCCTGGATTTGCATTCGGCAGGTCGATGTGGCAGGCGGCGAACTGGACGTTCAAGACGAAGAAAGGGGCGCAGGTTGAGATGAAGAGCCTCCACAGCCAGAGTGAGAGTCAGACGAATGTTATGTCGAGGTGACATGCCTCGTGAACGAGAAGCACAGCTAGACGTTATAGATATAGATTCGCCATGACATACGTTCGACGATACAGGCCCTACTGCCCCAGCGGCGAAAATCTTCTCAAGTATCGCTTCACAGTCAGATGATGAATCGGAAGGAATGTCAGTCAGACACTCCCCAAGCAGCGAAGATCGCATGAGCTACTGGACGGCGACTTGTTTTATAGACCGCTTTAACGCTGCCATCGAAAAACCTTGAAGGAGGTATTCACTGCGAGCGAGTAGAAGTCTCTTCGGCATCAAAGATCCTAGCGCTGTCATACGTGACTAGACTATGGGTTATACGTTGTTTTACAATGATATACACTTCCCGAGACATCCCGCTAGAACGCTAAAACCCACTAAATCGCATCATCGATATCCACCTTCAAGCACCTTCTTCGCCCCCTCCAGCTTCGCTCTCAACGTCGGACTATCACATGCCGCTTCGCCATCCTGCAGGCCTTTAACAAGCCGTCCAAGACTCTCGACCACACCAAACAACAACGCCTTGTCTTTCAAGCCCAACGGCTTCCCTCCCGAGCCTAACCCAAGCAGAGCATTTACAGCCACGATCGCTGGATCCTCTGGCGTTCGCGGAGACATCGGCGGGCTAACAACCGGAGGAGAAGTTGGAGAGAAACCATTAAGCGCACGTGGAGCAGGGCGTTTCAAGTCTTGGGAGCTGTGACTACGGCGCGGGAGCCCTCCGACACCAGAGTCAGCGCGCTCGGATGAGGAGTCGCTTCCAAGTTTTGAGCTAGGATGGTTGAGCCGGATTGCGGTCGCAGGGCGGCTGAGAGTTGTCGAGGTGGCCACGATAGGCCAGTCCGCGTTGTCAGGTGAATGCCAGCCCTCGGTGGCGGTAGCGAAAGTGGCTATGGTACTTGTGCTCTCCGTCGATAGGGTTCGTTTGTGCAAGTTCCGTTCTATCTGCCGAAGCTTCTCCGGCGTTTCTGGGCTTGGTGGAGGATACATGTCTAGATTGTGTTCGAAGTCCTCATCGCCGTCTTCCAATTGTTGGTCCTCGTTGTCTGCACCGGCAGCAACCGGGCCCCGCGCTGTTGCTGTTGATGTCGTCGAAGCGTCACTAGAAGTCGACTCTCGCCTCCCATAAGCCTTAGCCGCACTAAGCAGGAAGTAGTTCTCGTAGTCAAAAGCGTCCTCGCGGTCTTCGTGCGCCACGACAGGCGGCGATGGTTCCGATTCTGCGTCTTCGTAGACGCTATCTCCAGCTTCTGACTGATCATCACGTATGGGCGTAGGCGCATCTGCCGCGATTCCAATGGTTGGATCATGCTTGACACCTTTTGCGAGCTCGATCGATCGTTGCGATTGATGGTGTGAATAGCGGTGCTTCGAAGCCTGGACGATAGCTGTGCCACTCGGCGTTCGCTTATGGAAGCCTCCAGGAGCTTGGTTCTGATGGTCCGCGCTCGGCCGTCTGTGCTTTAGAAGAGAGTTCGTGATACTCTCTCGACTGCCTCGCCTCCGCTCATCTCCTCCTTGCTGCTGCATCATGCGCTCCTGCTCGGCGAACGCGTTGCGACTCGATGTGACTACGGGATCGGGACTCCAAGTCTGTCCCACAGCCTGCGCCATATTCGGACTGTTGTTTTGCGACGTCCACCCGACTCCAGCATTAGTGTCAAGTGCAGGGCGACCATAAGTTGGCGAACTCGTATAGAATAATTCCGGCGAGTAAGACGTGGCGTTGTTGAGCGGAGATGGTTCGCGCAAATTCACCATGCTTTGCCTGCGAAGACTATCCTCCTTTGCACGCTCCCTTAGACTTGAGATCCTGCCTTTCAGACTGCTCATCTGTTCCCGTAGATCTTCTGTTCTCGAAGGAGATTGTTGGACGCCAATACCATCCTCCCCAGACCCACGTCGATCCATTGGAGTAGATACTGCATGGTACTGCCCGTCATCCTCAACGAGAGGTTCGAGGTTAGACTCAGGAGAGCCTTGGACTCGTGATGTCCGTCGTCGTAGTACACCGAGAGAATCGTAACTTCTGCTTCCTCGCAGTGCGTTGTTCCAGTTGGGATCTGATGAACTGGGTGGCAACCGTCCGTTCGACAGAACAGGGCTGGTAGTGTTCTCCAAAGCTGTATATGGCCGATCGAGGATCTCCGTCTCACTAAAGCCACGCGAGTGGCCTTGATGGTAGTCTTCAGCAAGATGTGGAGCACTAGCTTGCACGGATAGTCTGTTCTGTCTGGTGTTTGTGCGCTCGTAATGGGGACGGTCGTAGATGGCTCGATTCCTGCTAGCATATGTCTTCGTTGGAGTCACGTACGATGAGCCGACAGAGGTTGCGCGCTTGAGATTTGCTGTTGTCAATGGTGCGACCAGGTCTCGTGCGCCTCGCAGGTTACCTTCCATAAGCTGTAACACCGTTAGATCCAACCTTGACACTAGCAAGGCATATTGCATACATTCAATCGTTTCTTCGCATTCGCGAGAATCTCTTCCGCCCGCTGGCTCAACAATGCCGAAGTATGTTCGTCTTCTTCCTGTTGTCTGCGTTGCTCTAGAAGCTCACCGCCGATACTTGGTTCATATGTCTCTTCCGTAGGAGTCAAAGCCTCGTCCTCTTCATCTGTACTTCCGCTCTCTTGACTCTCATACTTTGCCAGAAACTGTGGCAAGGACACCATATCGTCGCTGTCAATCGAGCTACTACCGACACTTCCACGTCGAACATCATCCTGTTCTGGCGCAAGATTGCCAACATCCATGAGTGTAGGCGACGAGCCGTATGCCGAGTCGAAGTTTTCAAACTCGTCGTGCGCCGGTTGCGCAGTCGTCACCTGCATCCCGCTGCTCGTAGTACGACTCCGCAATAGCATCATCTTGCGACTCATCAACCCGCGCTTCTCCTTCTTCGGCGTCGTCATGTTGCCGACACTGCTGCTAGTGCGTAGGCGGATGGTTTCGTCCGTCGTGTTGCGTAGGTAGCTGGGACTGGGTGGTCGGTCTCGTCTCCCGTGTCTCGGCGGCGAGTTCACAGGCGCATATGCTCGACGCTCGTTCGGCAGCACCATGTCCGGGTTGGTGAGAGTCGGCGAGGGCAGCGAAGGAAGCGGTTTGCGCGCCATAACACCCTCCATGGTCGGGCCCATTGCCTGCATAGTCTGTGTAGCCATGGGCGCAATTCCTTTTTCATGCAGTCTGCGAGTGCGGATCCCCTTCCCGCTGCGAGCTGGGGTCGCTTGGTTCAATGCTCGCTAACCCAGGCGGAAACTGCAGCTAGTGGACGAAAGTCTCGGGGGGCTTCCCTGTGTTGCCTCTCGGTTGTCCCTATATTTCCTCCGAGAACCATGACACCCGTTTCCTGCTAACGAGAATAACAGGACAACTGAAAACAAGCACCCACACGGAAGTATGTACAATTGGAAACGAATAATGCGAGAAATAAGATAGGATATTCAGTTTTGCCGGACCAGGCCACCGGGAGTGATTCTTTCGAGCGATACCAGGAACAGGTTTAGCGTGTGATGAAGAAGGATGAAGAAAGATCCAATACCAATAAACCTCGTATCTGACTGGCCAGCCGTGTCGACTATTTTCGTCGTCACAAGAAGGTGAGGTTGAAGGGACTCATCTTGAGCATCACAGTCAACAATCAGTGCAAGTGCAAGTGCAAGTGCTGTACAATACGATTGCCACGATCAGAGTGCAGGTTCCGTCCCTGTTGTTTCTGCTAGGTTCAACGGTCGGCGCCCGCACGGAGGCTGACACAACCTTAATACGGATGGTCGGGCGAGGGGCTACACGCCGAGACATATGTACTCCTTCCCTATCATACCTTACCTGGCAGATACCGTAATCACTTCTGTACTCCAAGATGATGGCCCCAATAAGCACACTCAACACCAACGGAGCTTCTAGGCCTGTCCTTCGCATTCTGGCTTCGATCAGATCACGGCAACGATGTCCAGTAGGTTGTTCTGGAGAGGACGAACAGAGAGAGCGTACATCGTCTACGGCGTCGCTGAAGTCGTTGAAGTGGCGGAAAGGAAAGCGATCCCGACATCGGCAGCAGCATTTGCTGGAAGGCAGCGCGTGTCCAGGAAAGCCAGCAGTCCTGGCCACTGGATCATCACCATCGATACAGAGTAGTTTTGACAGCATTCTATAGCAATGTGGAGACCCGTTCGCTGATAGCTCGGAGCGAAGTTCTGGAACCTTGATGGCTTGGCTCGCTTGGATGCTCTACTTCCCCACAAGCCAACACCATCTCGTTATTCCTTCATCCATATGCCGGTATTCACCATCAGCAAAAGCGCTGCGTTCAACGCAAATCCTTCCGACGGCTGCCCAAACATAAGATAGAACGTACGACCACCAACTCATCCATCATTAACAGCCGCACTTTTTGTGGCGAACGCGAGCTGAGTCCATACTCCACTACCCCGCCTCCATATCAACAGACCCCGCGCGTTTCGTCCACGTGGGCATAGAGGACGAACAGTGCCTCGGCGAGAGGTAAGTCTGGATATCCACCGGTTGTCTTTACGAGGCAATTATAAAATCTTTCCATCGTGTGATCTCATTTGTGTCGATCTCATCTGTATATCTCATCTTTCCTGATTTCGTCTGAATATATTCCTTCACAGAACAGGACAATTTTCGTAACTCTCAAACCTCAACTCATCCTTAAAACGCAAGAATCATGGCCGAAGAAATTCCCAAGCAAGGAAAGGCCGGCGTAGTGGTGAACGAGGGTCCCGACTTCAAGGTGGAAGTCCAGATGGTTGATGTGCCTGAACCAAGTGCGTCCGGATCCCTTCTTCTGTCACCTTCGCCCTCACGTGCTCAAGTTCGAGAGTCCTCACTAACCGTGCTCAACCACAGAGGATGACGAGCTCCTAGTCCGCCTCAACTGCACAGGCTTGTGCATGTCAGACGTACATTTCATGTTGAACGATTGGGCCCTCCCGAAAATGAGTGCCTTCGGCGTACGCTGCGCAGGCCACGAGGGAGCAGGTGTGGTAGTGAAGCTGGGTAAAGCCGTGAAAGGCTGGAAAGTAGGCGACCGGGCTGGAATCAAGCCTATATTGGATGTGTGTCATATTTGCGAGGAGTGCTGGAATGGACGTAGGTGGATGGTCAGGGCGGGCGTAGTCGTTGGAGAATATTATGCTGATTCACAGCTGTGCAGGCGAGAACTACTGTCCCGGCGGCATCCATACCGGTCTAATGGCCTCTGGCACCTACCAACAGTATCTTACATCGCCCGCCATCTATACTTCCCGAATTCCGGATGGGGTCGAGGACGCAGTTGCTGGGCCGATTATGTAAGATGTCCTCTGAGCTGCCTTGGGCATCTCTCATACAGACACTAACTCATCCCGCGACTTATAGGTGTTCTGCTTCCACCATGCACCGTGCCCTCATAGACTCCGACCTCAAGCCTGGTAACTGGGTTGTCTTCCCAGGAGGAGGTGGTGGTGTAGTAATCCAGGGCGTGCAGCTAGCAAAAGCGATGGGGATGCGACCGATTGTGGTTGATGGTGGGGACCAGAAGAAAGAGATGAGCATGAAGCTGGGTGCGGAGGCATATGTGGATTTCACGAAGGAGAAAGATGTCGGAGCGAAAGTCAAGGAGATCGCGGACGGGGTCGGCGCGCATGGCGTTCTCGTCACAGCGTATCAGTCATACAAAGGTCGGTGAAATCCTGACCCTCGTTTGCAGTTGATGCTGATGTCTACGCAGATTCCTTCAACTTCGTCGGAAATCGCAAGGGAGCAAAGATTATGTGTATCGCTCTCCCACCCGCCGGTGCCGTCAATCTTGGAGCGGAGCCCAGCCAATTCATCTTTAATAACATACACGTCATCGGTACATTGGTCGGAACGATGCAGGATACTGCTTCGGCACTCGACTACGCGAAACGAGGGCTGCTGAAGCCGATCCATGAAGTGCGAGGGACTTCGAGGTGGAACGAGAGTGTGCAGGCGCTGAGGAAGGGTGAGATTGCTGGGAGGATTGTTATTGAGTGAGTATCATGTCCGATCGAGCTGTGGTGTCGGAGGTAGAAGCTGACTTGTGCCTTTAGTTTCAATAAAGATTAGAGAACACACAGATTCACGGAGATGACAGCGGCACGTCATTGCGGATGGCATCGTCCGATGTAGCATATCGCAAATCTACTCGAACATGACCTAATTTCTTGATACCACAAGCAGATGCAGCAACGGATGGCACGGCAGCTCGAAGTTGGGGACGAGTGTGTCTATGATAGGAATTGCGTGCTCGCGCTCAGCATGCCACATACGGATGGTAATTAACCAAATCCTCCTCTATCATAGTCCACAGCGTCAAAGGTCATCACCCGTAAGATCCTCAAAAATCTGGAAAGCCGCCTGCTCCATCTGCTTCCTACCAGAGATGACTTTCCCAGGCACCTTCATCCGGCCTTGGCTTGGCTTGAGACTCCTATTGCCTGCACTTGCCGACTCCTGAAGAACTCTTGCACCTGGGGAGCCATTCAGCTTCGTCGGGCTGTGCTGTAGCCTACTCTTCACCGGGCTCATCTTCGTAGTCGCCTTATTCTTCTCCGGACTAGGCGTGCTATCGATCGGCAGCGCACTCGCAGCCTGTGAGCTGAAGTCGAACGAATGACAGGTATCCGCATTCGATGGCAAGTCCATCGACCAGCGCTTTTCATCAACCAATTTCAGGAACTTCGCCAGCAGCTCATTGTTGCGCAGCGTCTGCCGACTTCCAAGCACGATTAACTTTGACTTTGCTCTGGTGAGGGCAACATTGACACGCCGCCAGTCTTTCAGCAGATCGCCGACAATGCCCGATGCGTTCGAGCGGACCATGGATAGAATGATGCACTCCTTGTCCCGACCTTGAAAGCGGTCTGCGGTATCGATGTCGACCTCCCGAGGCACACCAGCGAGTTTAAAAAGCCGTCTCATCAGCGCCAGCTGCGAGCGATAGAGCGAGATAACGCCAATATCCTTCGCTGGTACACCGATCGCTAGTAGACTGAGAACGAGCTGCGCTACCAGTGTAGCCTCGAGTTCGTTGGTGATGTTCTTGCCCGCGTTCAAGGTCTCAAACGCGGCCTTCCCAGCTGGGTCGATGTTCGCAAACACGACCTTACGCTCTGGTTTGCACAGTTCGTTCAGCCAGCATCGTCCCAACAGCGATGGCGTGCCGCATGAGCTGCTTGAGCCATGGAAAGCCGTAAGTGCAGAGAGGTCGATGTCCTGCAGCTTCCTATACGCAACAGCATCGGAGCCACATCTGAGCTTTCCGTTATATATCAAGACATTCGCCAGCGTCATGATCTCTTCACACATTCGATACTGCTTTCCAAGTGTTGCTACCGCTTCGGGTTGCTCTTCGCTCAGCTGGCGAAAGAGTGAGACATCTAGTCCGCCCTCCAGCGCAGCTTTGTTCTGAACCAGTGGCGGGAGTTGATAGTGATCTCCGACTAGAACAAACCTCCTTGCGTGCAGTAGCGGACCAAGAGAAATCGGCAACGTGATCTGACTTGCTTCATCAACAATGCAAACGTCGAACGCTCTGCGCTGGAAGATTGCATGACTCGTGCCCATACATGTGGTCGCGACAATCTGGCAGCCCAAATAAGCATTTTCGATCTCAGCAATACTTTTGCGCGGTGTGTCAGCGAGCAGACAAAATTCCCGGACTTGAGCATTGATCTTCGCAGGGACACCTATGCGAAGTATACTGTCCGCCGGTGCGATGTCGCGAATGTTGAGCAAAATGTTATCCACCGCGGTGTGGGTGTAGGAGCTCAGGAGGATAGATTTCTTCTCAGCAAGCAAGGCTCGGATGATGTGCGCAATGGTCGTCGTTTTGCCTGTGCCCGGCATGCCGAGGATCAGAGTGTAGTCCTGTGCGCTTAGGACTTTGGCAACTGTAGCTCTTTGATCCTCGTTCATCTGGCCTAGCTGCGAGGCCGGCAAGACTGGTGACGAGGCCACGGTGTCGAATGTTGGTTTCTTGCCAAGGATGAGCTGATTGCGCAGCTTCGCGTTTATGGGATGCGAGGACATGAGGCCAACGAGGTTGCTCCGGACCTTTGCGAGCCCATTGGCGAACTCGTCCTTATCGATTCGGTAGAGCATTGGCAAAGCGGAAGTCGGTTGCGTCGTATCGGCATCTTTGCCTACGGTCATGATTCCTTTGAGGTTCTGGCTCTTTCCATGATCGAAGTCTGGTAACCGCTGTCTGGCATTCCCCAGCTTCCGGTCCACAGCCACGGTAACATTGTGCTTGCCCACTGTAAGGAGGTACCCAGTCGCAAGTGCCCACTGGCCACACTCAGAAGAGACCACCACAGGCTCACCAGCAGTCAGCTGACTGCCTTCGGTGAAGGAGGTCCCAAGGTTTCCACCCGAACGAGCAAAGACGTATCCGAAGCGAGCAATCTTGCCACCAGCACCACTAATGCCCTCAGTCACTGACGACGCAGCACTCGCTGTTGTCGATGTCAGATCCCGTGAGATGATGAGATTGCCAAAGCAGCGGCCGACAGCCTCGCGCTTGGTGGAGTCCATCGTCCATAGTTCTTTCCTTATCCTGCCTATGTGACTCTCTTCGAACGTAAGCAAGCGGTCCCACTTCACAAACCACTGTTTGAGGGCGGCCACCTGGTTGGGTCCCATCGTCCCGAGCAGTAGATGGCCCACCGTCTCTGCCCACACAGCACCGTGATTCTGCTTGCCATCGTCCATCATCCCAGCAGACTCCGCAGAACCGTCCTCAGCTAGAGCGTGGTACGTAAAACAGGACGCTTGAGCAAAGCATCTACCGCACTTGAACGTATTCCGGGCAAGCCCTGGCAGCCCTGATTCCTCGATCTCCTGGGTAAGAGGCGGTGGTTCCTCCTGATCCATGACAGGGTGCTTCGCCCGGTGATGAAACGCGGCCAGTCTATTTCGTTGTTGAATCATGCTGCGCATCTCGATGACTGGTGGTGAGATGCGAGTCATTGTGGAGCTTTCGAGGTAGTACAGGATGCCAGAGGTAACGCTTGTGTCGTAGCGATCGGACATGAGCAGTGTGTATAGGGCGGTCTGTACCATATGACCCGCGGCATGTGTGGTTTTCCCGGTCTTGACTTCGACCGGGTAGACGAGTTTCCGGTTGTTCGGACGGTCAACGATGGTAGCCTGGACAGTAGCATCGATATTGCCATTCAAGCCGTATCCTGGCGACCAGATATGCTCCTCGATAGCGATGACTTTGCTGATGCTCATCCGAAGCTTTTCAACCTGTGGACCATCAACAATAGCAACATCCGACGGCTGTTCGGCGACATATATGCGGGCCCAAGACGCCATCTCGCCCATCTTCGCTTTGATCTCCTCTATAGCAAGCGTGGTATCTTGCATGCCCAGTTCCCACAAGCCATCTACATGGTTTTCGACAGTCGTTTCCACGACATCAGCCAAGAACTCTTCATCCCACCGATTTGTCGAAAGAGCTTGCTGGAATATTTCGTGTAGTATGGTTCCATAGATCATAGGCTTCCTTTGCTCGCTTGGTCCCCTGACGCGATCCTTGAAGACTGCCTTGCGGGTACAGTCGTACGAGTCCGCGACCGTACCGGCGGAAAGCATGTGATCAGGATGGATGATAAGCAACGGACTGTCCGGTGCATCAGAGATTAGGATCTGGCTTGGTCGGCTCGACACTGGCATGGCATCGAGAGGTTTCCGAAGGCTTGTGACGTGTACAATAGTCTCTCTTGCCAGGGGTGTAGTGGCCCACGAGTCTCGCAGTGTGATCGCAACCGTCCATGATGCATGCTCGCCTTCGGCGACAACGACTTTCTCAGGACAACGCCTCCCTTTCGCATTGGTGTACTCTCCATCCACGACCTGCTTGACAACATATCGTTCGAACTGTCTTCGATTCGGTGGCACACCAGCCTTCGAGGAAGTCGCTGATTCGGAGTTACTACCACGGTCCTTGGACATATAGGATGCTTCGGGAACGGCTTGTTTGAAATCCGAAATCTATCGATTGATGAGCTATCTACCCTTTCGGCATGGCACCTTCGAATTGGATTGACTTGCCCTATATGCCTGAGTTGCACTGATCTCGGCCTGTGCAAATGCTGCTTCGTCAATGCCATCACTTCCGAACTCATCATCGTCATCATCAAATTCATCCACGACTATCGGATGTTTGGCTTGTCCCGTGGGTTGGGCACCGTTGCTATTGCCACTGGCGGCCATGTGCGTCTGTGGTGGAGGATCTGGATGTGCTGGAATCTGTTGTAGCGGTCTCTGATGTAGCGGTGGAGGTTGCGTCATGAGCTCTTCCAAGTCCTCCGCTGACAAGTCGAGGTCATCACCAAACTCGTCGAATGTGGCAGACGCTATGGCTGGCAACGGCTTGGCTAGTGGTGGTGTTCGTTGTGGGTATTGCCTGCCACCACTGACAGTACGTGCTATGGTTGGTCGCCGGTATGCTGGTAGTGGCGCCTTGCTCTTCAGTTGAAGAGGTGCAGATAAGACAGCATCCGCGACAGCAAGTGTCTGCTTGTTGTCGGTGTGGTCGGGTTCTGGACTTGAGTGACGATGCTTTGCCGGGTAGCAACCCTGTGCAGGCACCGTTGTAGGCTTGGCCGGAACTTGAATGTCGAGACCGGTAGGTCGCGCTTGACTCGATTGCTGCTTCTCCTGAAGCGGACTCGCTAATGGTACGCCATCGACAGCCAACACACCACCAACTTCAGGCAGTGGACTGGAGCTGGACGGCGCATCCACCATAACAGCGGCCTTTAGTGGAGAAGTCTCCAGCTTCTGAGACGCAAGCGACTCCTGAAGCTTCTCGACCATCGCAGCGACCTTACTCCTGCCTGCTGAATCAACAACCGGCTGTTCCTGAACAGTCCCAATACTCAAATTCGTTTGCGTGCGCCTCCGTTTATTTTTGCTGGTCGGCCAGTGGTTGCCGGTGCTTGCCCATCTTCTCAGCCCAGCGCTTTTAACGGGCGTCTCGAGTCTCCTGGGAGAAGCTTGAAACATGAGCTGGTCGAACTCGGGTACCTTCACTCCATCCTCGGTCGGCTGGTCGGTCCCGTACCGTTTCCAAAGATCGGCGGCCGGGTCTGCCTCTGGTGTTGTCTTTGCGCCGGGCACAGCTGTACCCGCAAAGAAAGCAGAAGCCTCCTGCCTTTGTGAAGAAGTGTTCGGACACGACGGCGAAGAGCTTCGGGCTCTTTTGCGTTTGCGACTCGGAGTCAGAAGGTTCGAGGAGCTGTTTGGAATCCAGCCAATGTGTTCCTCCGGTGATGGCTGTCGCACCGTCACCAGCTTCGAGCTGTCGTCGTAGTTGCCAATTAAATCTTCCAGCGGTAGTCTTGTGCCTGGTGTGCACGGGAAGGTGTGTGCATGCGGGAGCTGTGGCGTGTCCGACTTCTGCTTGGATTTCGCACTCGTGACACTCGAACTATACTGACGCTCTAAAGCACCAGTGGCGGTTGCCTGTCCTTGCGATTCTTTTGCACGGATCACAGTGCTTGCTCCAGCAGCTCCACTCTCAGCATCGTCGTCTTGACCCGATCCACACGGTTCTCCAGCCACGAACTGAAATGCCTTGAGCTTCGTCTTGGCTTGTGATGTTGCGGGTATGGGAGGCTTAGTGCATGGTGTATTTGCATGGGTCTCAGCAAGAGGCGGTCTGTTCTGTCCCCGCCATTGGCCCGGTCGAGGCTGTTCTGTCAGCAATGGGTCCAGATAAAAGCATCTCACCAGTGTCTCACCTTAGTCTTGTTGTTATCTTGCTCGAAGAAGCTCTTCGTCCGACTTGCCATCGGAGCAGCAAAAGCAATATTACGAGCAACGCGACGAGCAAGCTGTGGTCGCTTACGATGGTATAGCCATAGCAAATTGTGCTGGTGGTGTTGATGGTCGTGGTGATGTTGAAGCCGGCGCGTGTGAAGTGGACGCGATGGATATTAGTGGCGGGGCTGGCCGCTAGCGCCATCTGCGCGCCGCCACGTGACCAAAATTACAACTTCATCTAAGTTCAAGATCTGTCTTTTACTTCAACCTCCATCAACACAATAGGCTTCAGATTACGGCGTCCCTAACTGGCTTGCAAGATGTAGGTAACACGATACTGGAATTACTCCTGTATTTATAAGTAGAATGTCCCATCTTCCTCAATTCTTGCTCTCCGCATCGTGAACAATCTCTCCACGCTTTTCAGCCAGTGTAGTCGCTCGAAACTTGCTAGTGTCAAAGAGATGGCTCGAATCTTACAATGGATCGTCGCCTACGCTGCGGTGGTGGCTGCGCTGCCGGCGCCACCCGCTCAAGGATGGTACGTCCATTCTCCTCCACGAGGACACGAATCAGGGGAGTACAGCGGCTCATATTTGTTCTGCAGGTCAACATCGGCGTCGAGTGCGGTGCTACCCAGCCATGTAGTACACAAGGAGCGGTAGGTCGTTCTCAGCTGTCGCACCATGAACGAGGGCATTGCAGTAACTGATCTCGATTTCGTAGGTCACCCTCGACCTCGAGAGTGATACCACTAACACATGTCGTCCATGAAGAACGGTATGATCGCTCTCTTCGCGGGCGCTTCCTGCGATGGTACTACAATGGCTGATATGTGCTTTATAGGAACCTGTTAGCGTCGAGATGGGTCAGGCGTGACCGCGTCCCACCTTCTACGAAGCTGCCAATACGGATTGGATTAACACAGAGAAATCTAGAAAACGGGCCTAATTACTTGAGGGATATCGCTGACCCTCACTCGCATAACTTTGGCAAACACTGGACGGCGGAGCAGGTGATTGACGCTTTTAAGCCTGCCCAGGATACTGTTGATGCTGTTCGTTCCTGGCTCGTGGACGCCGGTTTCAGCAACAGGTCGATCACACACACGCAAAACCAAGCATGGCTCGCCTTTGATGCAACAGTCAATCAGATGGAAGAACTGCTTCACACTGAATTCTGGGAGTTCCAGGACCATCACACTGGAAGCATCGCTCCGGCCTGCGACCGTTACCATATCCCGCGGCATGTCCAGAAGCATATTGACTACATTACGCCCGGAATCAGACTCCTGCCGCCTTTGCATAGTCCCCCGAAGCATATGAATCGGGGTCTAGCCGACAACCACAGCACTGAGAGTGGACACAATCATACGGAAGTATACGGCGAATGGGCCTTTCCGCCTTCCTGGATTGAAGTGACGGACCCGAAGTCCAACCTGGAGGTTTGTAACCAAACAATCACACCTGCATGCATATCGGCCCTGTACGACATTCCGCCCGCACATCTGGCGGACCCAAGTAATAGCATGGGCATTTTCCAAACGTCGATGCAAATGTGGGATCAACCTGACCTCGACAACTTCTTTGATTGGTACACGGATATCCCGGACGGCACACACCCAGTGAACAAACTCGTCGATGGCGCCGTGGCCACATCGAACATCTCCACCGCTGGTCCTGAAGTGATGCTTGACCTAGAAATTGCCTACCCCATTGGTATGCTTCCCTCATCACTACAACAAACTTAGGGTCCTTGCATGGCTAACGCGATCCACCTAGTTTATCCACAGACCATCACTATCTGGAACGTCGACGACATGCACAAGCAGGCTAGTGAAATTGGCCCAAATGGTAAGTACACCAGTGGATGAAACCCTCTTTCTATTCAGGGCGAACACTGACCCACTGCCGTCGCTCATAGCGTTTGGCAAATACAATGGAATGTTTAACACCTTTTTGGATGCGATCGACGGATCATATTGTACGAGCTGCGCGTACGGAGAATGCGGCAACTTACCTAGGGTCGATCCCATCTACCCAAACATGCTTCCTGGACCCGACGGTTACCAAGGCGAACTTCAGTGCGGCGTTTTTGAGCCCACTAACGTGATATCCGTGTCTTATGGGTTTGTTGAGACAGAAGTACCCATTGCGTACCAGAAACGTCAGTGTATGGAGTTCCTCAAGCTAGGTCTCCGAGGCACCTCCTTCATCTTCGCGTCTGGCGACAGCGGAGTAGCCGAACATGCTTGTTACGGCCCGGACGAAGACATATTCAGTCCTTCGTGGCCTGGGAACTGTCCGTGGGTTACGACCGTTGGTGCCACAGGACTCTACAACAACCGTTCGGTCCACGAGCGAGAGTCAGCCGCCTTCGGCACTTATCCCAACTCGAGTCACATCTTCAGCTCAGGAGGCGGTTTTAGTAATGTGTACCCTGCTCCCTGGTACCAGGAAACAGCACTGGACGCTTTCTTCGGGGAGCACGACCCTCCGTACACCTCTTACAGTGGGTTGGTGTCAGACCACGCGAGTCCGTACGCTATGCCTGACGTTGCTGCTCTCGCCGGGACCAGTGGTGGAATATACAATCGTGTTGGCCGCGGGATCCCTGACGTAAGTCATTTAACTGAAGAGACGTCGTTTCCAATCGACTGATAACGTGTATAGGTTGCTACCAACGGCGATCAAAGCGTCACGCGGTTTCGTGGTTATTGGCTGCCTGGTAGCGGCGCAAGTATGTCGGCTCCCATCTTCGCTGCAATAGTAAGTTTACGTCCTGTTTCAACTCCACTTCTTGGTTTTGCTAACTCTACACCATCAGATCAATCGAATTAACGAGGAGCGCCTCGTGGCTGGGAAAAGCACGCTCGGATTTCTGAACCCAACCTTGTACAAGTACCCAGAGATGCTGAACGACATCACCAACGGCACGAACCCTGGGTGTAAGTTCTCTGCCTGAGTCACCACTGGCAACACGGCTGACACTCGCATAGGCGGAACACCAGGTTTCTCGGCAGTCGAAGGCTGGGACCCTCTCACCGGGCATGGTACTCCAAATTACCCAAGAATGCTTGAGGTTTTCATGTCTCTGCCTTGGACGTAGTAATCGTCAAACGTATCGCCTTCACTACCGGACCGTCCGAATGCTTGTCATGCAAATATCAGTATCTCAACATTTCAACATTTCCAATGGCGCAGCGCTCTTCGGGTACCACAGCTTCCGCCAATGATTCCCACCAATCTAGAATGTGTGGGCAGCTCAGCCAACTGCTGCGGTGTCGGACACGTGCACGACAAGGAGTCACTGCTCCTCCCCCAGACTTGTGTTGTCCTTTCGATCAGATCTGCTACATATCGCTTGATCCACCGACTGGCTGCAAGTCTGGTTGGAGGCATCGGCATGTGTTCACACAACTACATATTATCGACCTATCTCATCATTAAATTGACGAGCCCAAACAACACACCACCGACCACATCACTCCTTTCCCTCCTTCGGCTTTCTCTCACTCGGTTGACAATTATGGTGACCACCTCCAGGCAACTCCTCAATCTCATCCCGCTTCTTCACCCGGCGCATCCCTTGTTCCTCGGAGCACTGGCTCAAAACGAACGCCGACGCGGTCAACAGACTCCGCAATGCGTCTTCCACTGATTCCTGGCACGAGTCGCCAGTCATGAAAGGTTCCCAGGTGCCGCTTAGGGTGTGCCACATCACCTGCCCAATCTGTCAGCACGGAAAGGTTTATGGTCCAATAGAAAGGGATGGGGATGAGGTTCGAAGCGCACCTGAGCGGTATACCTCGACGGGCCGTGGCGTAGATGACGATGTCGAGGTCGTCGGCGGCGAGTTTGCGCGGGGCTCGACCACCTATTCACCTGTTTCTTTACAGACTTCTTGGGATCCATTGGCACAAAGCTGACCATGTCATTCCCTTTCCATACAACGGGAATCATACTAAATGGCGAAGAGCATATGCAGGTCTCCGCCCGCGCCACCTCAGAAAGCTTCTCACCGATCATGTATGAGCCCCTCTTCCACATTCGAGTACCCACACTCCTACGAACACATGTTCCCGCACCGCGACGATTATTACCGGGTCCTAGAATTGCCGCACGACCATACGAGTTGCAAGTACCATGATTCCGCGCAGTCCCGAAGCCAAACACAATTCCCGACTGGGTACATGCATCTACCGCCCTTGGCATCGATCTAGATACGACACAGCTCCTCTCCCTCTTCGGAAAGATCAGAATATTAACATCACCCCTTCACATCCTTCGACTTCCCCTCATTCGGCATGAAGTTGAACGTCCCTCCGCCGGGCAGCTCCTCCACCTTATCCCCCGCCTTCACCTTCTCCGTCGCGCGCTCATGGCACTCGCCCAACGCCATTTAGGACGCGATGAGGAGGTTTCGGAGTGCGTCTTCAGGTGTGGAGGCGTGGAGAGCGGTGAGGAGGGATTCCCAGAGCCTGTCTCGGGTGCGCCAGAGGACCTGGGACGTTAGCATGGGCGCTGGAAGGACAGCGCGATGGACTTTTTGGGCGTACCTCAGCCTTGTACCGCTGCGCCTGCCCGCGGGCAGCGCCGTAAATGACGATGTCGAGGTCGTCGTCGGCGAGTTTGTGGGGCTGTTTGGCTGTGGAGAGTTTCTTGCCGGGGCTCTTGGCGATACTACTATTGTCGTAGGAGAGTGTGAAGGCTTGGCGGGCGTTGGCTGGAGGGGAAGTTAGTGGTGGGGAAGGGGGGGAGGGGAACTGAAAGAATGGGAAGTGGAGAGGGGGGTGGTACCGAAAGTTTGCTCGCGGAGCCCGCGGATGTCGTGGGTGGGGGGGGACATTGTAGTTGTTTGTGGTGCTTTTGGTACAGTTAGGGGTTGCTTGGACGTGGACATTGTAGTTGTTTGTGGTGTATTCGGTATAGTTAGGGGTTGCTGGAAAGGATTGGTGCTGGAGGTACAAATCAGGACTCGAGGGAAGCGAGGGCCTGATATACCTGTAGCCATGGGTGTTTGCTGTTCAGAGGTCAGGGTCATGCTGGCGGTTGTATCGAAGGTGAGCAATCATACGACTGCTGACTGTGGCCTCGAGTCCTCGTGTAGGCAAACAGGATTGACTGCACGATCTAGTCAATTGGCTATTGAGCATGATGAAGCACCGTCAAGCGACTCTACATCACCTTGAATACACAAACAAGCAAACTGCAGTGAGGGACACCAGAACTCGATGGATATAGCGAAAATCTTCGCAATGGGCTGGAAGCATCGGCAGATTCTTACCCAGCTACATGCACATACCTATCGACCTGTCTCATCATGAACTCCGTGGACTCCAATGTCACACTACCTACCACATCGCCCCCTCCCCTCCTTCAGCTGACACTCAAACCATCCTCCCCTCATTCGGCTGAGTATTGAACCATGCCCCTCCACTCAACTCCTCAACCTTATCCCTGCCGTTGACCCTGGTAATACCCGTGATACGACCCTCACACATGCCCAGCGCCAAAGAAGACGCTACCAAAAGATTATGGAGCGCGCGTTCCGGCTCCAGTGCTGCTGGGGCGCCGGTGATGAAGGGCTCCCAGACACTTCCAACGTGCGCCAGACCACCTCGGCGACATGCGTTGCGCGAGGGCCACGAGGATCGCCGTAGATCAGTATATCAAAATCATCATGGGCGAGTATGCGCGGGGCCTTGGCGATGGCGGAGTAGCAGGCTGCGAAGGCTGATTTGGCGTTGGCTGGTTG
>JAABUL010000280.1_pt1 | contig 110666 bp, 194 predicted proteins | sample 5559151 | NCBI WGS metagenome assembly JAABUL01 (sample SAMN10711876, study PRJNA513368) | rock metagenome | isolation source: Antarctica rocks | place: Antarctica: Victoria Land, Pudding Butte sud | reverse complement strand
AACGGCGCGCTCAGCCTTCAGGTGCGCCTGCCGCAAGCCTTGGCTCGGGGGGAGTGCCCAAACCTCACAATTTTGCAAGGTCCAACAGTGGCAAGCGCATCTTGAGGGTTTTTTAAAATACCAGTCACGTATGACTTATGAACACCATTCTTCAATTGTTCCAGGTCTTTGGGGGGGCGTTTGGAGTCCTGGGAACCACCCTGAGCATTGTCGTCTTCCACAATCCGGTGTCTATCGTGGGCATGGCAGGCTACGGCGTCACCTGCTGCGGCGTGCTGCTGTACATCCGAGAGAAGCACGGCGCCGGCGCCAATGCCGGCGTCATGTCCCCCAGTAACAGCAGGACCAAGATGGCAGACGAGGAAGTTGCGGCCACAGGTTGACAGCGAAGCGGAGTCCGCCAGAATTTTACCCTACCGGTGTGCTGTCATTTTAGCGGCCCACCAGCGGCATGATGACAACAGTAGGTTGCGCAGCAAGCATAGAACGAATGTAGTTAGAGGTGAAGACAAAGCGGAGAACGTTGAGGCTGCACTGTGTTTGTCCTGTGAAACTTGAAAGCAAAACAGGCACAGGAAGCGGATGGGTAGGACGATCGGTGCGGCGTGACAAAACCTACAACCCACTCGCTTCCATCACCGCTCGCAACAATAACACAGCAAGGAATCAAGGCAAGTCTCAGCTCGCCGGGCTTCCTGATCTGATCTGAAGTCACCTATCTACAAAGGTAATACAAGCTACGTAGCACCGTCGCGCCATCCCACCGTCCCGCCGTCTTCCCGTTGCCCCGCCGTCCCACTGTCCCGCCGTCCCGCCGCCCTGTCATTCCGTTGTTGCGCCGTCCCGCCGTCCCGCCGTCCCGCCGTCTTGGACCTCGTCGTCGCCTGATGACCTTCCTGGGAAATGCCGTACTTATAGCCAGCTTTTCGAGCGGAGCGTTCGAGCCGCGTGGGCTGGGCTCTGCCGCCCCCGCCGCCGCTTCCCCGCATTCTGTCGGACCATTAGACAGCTCAGCCTCACCGGGACTATTGCCATTCGCGTGTCTCATAGGACCTGTATTCCACTGTGGTTTCAGTGTTCTCCATCAACATATACTTCGAACCGTGATCTTCCCGTGTTTCACCTCGCCGCGCTCACGTTCCCACGGGAGTTGCACATTGGCAGGAGACCCCTCGTCGTTTCGCGGTCATAACTGCCGCACCGCCGGCGCCACCCTCGACACCTGCCTCACCGTTCGACTTTACCCCCGTTGCCTCGCCCGCTGGTGCGGCGTGCACTCCCGCAAGCGAGTTGGCCCCGTCAGCCGCTGAGGAATGCGCCGCGGTTGTGCATGCCGCACTCGTGGCGATGCGATCCGCCAGCGCCCGGTACGGCGCCTGTACCACAGCAAGGGAAGACTATTTCGCTTGATAAATGCATGCGCACATCTCCAAATCCTGCTGTTCTAGCCGTAAAGTAGGTGCCACGACACTCCTCTCCTTCGCTTCTCGTTGACCACCCATTCTGCACTATCGTACAGTGCAGGTGTGTACCTTGCGATCGGCGTTCGTCATGGGTGAGGCACCGGAAGTCGACGTCAGCACCCAGACCTCCGTGCTCGGCGGCAGCGGCCACCCCTGTGAGGACGGATATCGACAGTGATGGCTTGGCGTGGACGCTGCACACAAATTGACACCCACACACACCAGGTTCGGGTGTACTGCAGCACAGCCGAAACTGCGAAAAGTCCGGCCGCCGGGGCTGGTGACATGCCTGAGGCCTGATGCTCTGGGGCCCCAGCGGGATGTTCTTCAACTTCGCCTTCCCCTGCGTGCACGAGATTCCCCCCACTCGGCTTCCAATTCGTGACTTGGAGCGTGCCATGGTGCCAGCAGCCTGCCAGCCCGGACTTGCTGCTTTGCAGCATTGCCACACCCAGGCCAGGCTCAATACCTTCTTGTTGTGGTTGACAAGCTCCGAGAACTGACGCTTGCCGGTGAAGGCGACCACGGCAGGCGCGCCGCACTGCCCGCATGTGCACCTGCGGCACACCATCTCACGCCGATTTCGCGGGGATGCAGGCATTGACCTGCTGCCAGATTGATGTCGGTCAACTGCCTTGCGGAGCTGTGTTGCTTGCTGTCAGGCCTGTGGCGTGGTCGGCTGAACTCTGATCAGCTTGACCGGCGCGATCAGGCGCACCCAATTGACTCGCAGGCGCGCTGCACATGGTCTTCCAGGCGAATGTAGAATCCCGCAGACCAGCCGCCAACGACCGCCGAGCTGAACTGGTTGCTGGCCGTGCCTGCGGCAGCATCAGAGCAGTGGGGCAACCGGGTACAGCCGCGCCCTCCGACGCCGCGAATGCTGCCGCGTCTGGGACTCAAGGTCAGGGTGCGTCTCTCAGGTCCCGTCGGGTCACATGTTGTGGAACGATCGGCAGAGAGGCACCGTGGACAGAAGGTGTTTGCTGTTTTCAAAGTGTAAACCGCTGCGCACCCGGCACGCCGCAGCCGACGTCGACGAAGCCTACGCCAGCGTCCGCCGGCATCAGCTTGTCGTCCTGTTGTCCAGAAGCGGAGACAGTTGCGCGCAGAAACGGCCGCAAACAGAAAGAGAACCCTTGTCTTGAATCGACAAAATATGTGGTCCAACATGAATGGGAAGGTAGTCCAGTGGTGCCCAAAGCATCGAGGCTGCATGCCAATGCAGGGGGCAGGTTCAGCAAGTCACCTCGGCTCCCCGGATGTGTGCCGGCGCGATGCCGGTGCCCCTCAGCAGCCGCCACATCCAGTTGCTGGGGTTGCTGTAGTAGTGCCCGCTCTTCCTGCGATTAAGGCGAGGTCCAGAATGATGTGTTTCCATACAAGAGCGCATGTACCAAACGGTTATGCGCCCAGCCATCACATGGCACTCCCATTCATGCGCTCACACGGTCATTGCTGCTCAGCTTTGCGCACCACGCATGGTCGCTGGGATTATGACCGACCAGGATGAGCCGCAGGGGCGCGTCGCCCAGCAGCTCTGGCACGCCCGTAGGCGGTGGCTGCGGCTCTGCACCTGCTGCCGGTGCTGGCGTGGCCTTCGACAGTGGCGCGGCTTTCCGCTTGGCGGCAGGCCTGCGGGCGGGCGCTGCAGCGGGCTGCTTTTCAACTGCTGATGCCTCTACGTCTTTGGCAGCTGCTGACAGCGTCTTGCCCCCTGCTGGCGTTTTCGATGCTCCGCTGGCAGTGTGCGTCAGCTTGCGGCATTTGAATGCCTGTATCGGAGAATAGCGCCTCAGAAACACAAGAACGTCATCGTATACCAGCTGCTCCTCGTAAAAGACAGCAAGCCTACCGCGAAAGAGTTGTTAGGTCGCTGCGCCATGATGCCACCGAGGCTGCGCATGCATGCGCTTCCCGTCACATCAGCGCAGTCCCGGATCGCTGCATCCACCGAACGCTTTTGAGGCGGGTAGGTACTACCGAGATGTCGTGGCGAACTCTGTCTGATTGGCGAGGTCTTGAAGTCTTCGCGTGCATGCACTGATGGCGATTGATCAACGCTGATGAGGGCAATCAACACGTCACGACACCAGCCGGAACGTATGACGTCTCAACGCGCAAGATGAATGTATGGATGCAGATGCATCGTGTGGCCCAGCGCTGCTGCTCGCTACACTTTTCCCACCGATCAGTGACGAGGCGGGGCAGCAGCCCAACCCTGTGCGGCAGCAGCACCATTTGCCAGACTCGCAGCAAGTCAAAGATCAAGCGTCAGCGTTCAGTACGTCGAAGATCATGGCGGTGCATCATGTTTCTGTTACTTGGTCTGGTCTAGCTGACAGTTTGCATGTGCGGCAGTGGCGGCGGCATGAAGAGAGTTCCCAGGGGTCATAGGAGTACAAAGAAGGAGTCAAATCATTACAAAGTTTTCAGCCAACAATCCAACTCGAACTGCCTATCAGAGTAATTGATTGAGGGTCAAGGCATCCATCCGCAATCCACAATCAAATAAAACGCCTAAGAACAGGTGTGCCGCCAGACTCCCACACTTCTTCAGGAACAAGCTGAGGCACAAATATCAAAATCCTCAATGCGGAATGAACCGACCCAGTAGTTCATCGGACAAATGACATATTATAAGGGAGTCGCCAAAAATTGCCGCACCGCGCTGAGCACCAGCCGCAGGTTTGTTTAGTAGGCTGCGGGGCGCAAGTCAAAGCCCCCCCTGGACCCTCGAAAGGTTCGAGCCTGTTGTCCTCACTGCTGATACCTGGTGACCAATAGAAGAGCGGGCCATCGCACAGCTGCATGCGCCCGGCTTGGTAGCAGACAAACGCCTGGGTTGGGAGGTGCATAATCTGAAAAAGCTCTGTACAATCGCCACACGCCGCCCCGGGGCCGTGTGCACGAGGACTGGCCATCGCTCCGCCAGAAAGCGGGCCCGGCACAGTAAAACGCTTGGACTTATAGCTCTGTCGGAGACCCCTCGTCTGTTGCGCTCCCCCGCCCCCCGCGGGACAGCCGCATCCCCGCCGCAGCCGAATGGTGCTGCGGACGACTGACATACTTCGTGCGAGCTGGCAGGGTGTATCCTGCTCAGCACATGTGCCCTTGTGAGAGCGCATTCTCAGGCCCAATGTTGTGCTGGCCTTTCCCTTGTTGTGCGCCAGCGACCATCCGACTGACTTGTCCTAGACCGTGAAGGCGGCCGCGGGTCGCGATTGCAGCTCTGCAGACGCTCTTGTGGTGCGTCACCGCCTTGCGGCAGCCGCGGAGGGCACGCTTACTGCTGCTGCGGCGCCTGCAGCGACGCCTGGCGGACATACACCCTGTGGCCAAACTGCTGCGTAAGGTCCTTGCCGAGCGGCAGCGCCGCTCCCAGCAGCTGCTGCTGCTGCGTCACCATCTGTTGCTGCGCCGCCAGCAGCTCAGACGGCGACGCCGAGCCCGAGCCGCGGCGCAGCGCCGCCGTCGCGGCGTCCGAGCGCGGCGGCAGCGGTCCCAGCTGGTCTTGTTGCGCGGGGCCGCCGCCGCCGTTTCCGCCGATGTAGGGTTTGTCGTAGCCGCCGCCGCCGCCGCCGCAGGGCATGTCGGTGTCGGAAAAGGCGGCGGAGGGGCGGGAGGCGCCGCCGTAGTCGCCACGGGCGGCCCACTGCCCGCCGACGTCGTTTTCGCGCAGCGCGTTGGCGTCCAGCGACAGGCGCTGCGGGGCGCATCACAAGTGACGTCAAAGACATGATTGGTGATTCCTTAATGCTTCCTTTCAAGAAGTTGGACCAACGTCCAGGTGGTCAGTGACAAGACACAACCCTTCTGTGGCATGGTATGAGATGGTATGAGATTCACGCCCAGGGAACTGACAGTTGTGAGAGGTGCCCTGCAGCTTGGCGCAGCACTCGCAGTGCATCTACACCCTAGTACACCTACGACCTGCCCACCTCTGCTCAGACTCGACGGGACTCGGGGCCAGTGCGCACCTGGGCAAAGGCCTCCTGCGTCGGGCGCAGCTGCACGTCAATGCTCGGGCGCCCGCCATTGCAGGGCACACTAGAGTCCAGGCTGTTGCGCTGGTGCGACGCCGGCCAGCGCGGCGCAAAGTGCATCTCGCCGCCCCCGGGCGTCGGCTGCAGGAAGGTGGACTGGATGCCGGAAGCGGCGGGCGGCTGGATGCTGCCGACGCCGCCGCCCACCTGCCAGCCCTCGAACATATTGGAGTAGGCTTCCGGGGTGTGGCCGGCAGCAAAGGCCTGCAGTACGACGAGTGGCAGCCACTCAGTCACCAGCCGCGTTCTTCAAGCCATAGGTTTTAGCAGTGCAGCGGCATGTAGCCGCCAGCATGCGGGGATGCATGCATACACCGAGGCTCGAGGGGTGCAGGGGACCGAACTTTCACACACGAAAGAACACATGCGAAAGAACATGCCAAAGAAAACATGCGATGTGGGCGGGCATGCACGCGTCAGGTCGCGTTCCGGGGATGTCATGCTGCGCCAGGGGATTCCGAGGCCATGTATGGCCTCGCAATCCCCTGCCGCATCCCCAAACCGCGGACCCGGCACAGGGCGGACGCTTGCCTCAGCCGCGCCGAGGGTGTCGGATGTGCGGGCAAGGGGGTTGGGCGCCGCGCGCCAGTCCTCCACCTGCAGCGAGCGGCGCCGCGGGTAGTTGCCGTGCGACGGCGTTGGCCGCGAGTCCTGCTGCAGCGAGCGGCGCTGCGGGTCGTAGCCGGTGGCCGCCACCCAGCTGCATGAATGACAACGTGAACCAGTTGCACGTCTGAATATCGTTTAGAGACCCGGATCACTGCCAGGCGAGTGCTGAAGCGGCTGCTGAGGTGGTGGCAGGTTGTTCATCCTGCGTGCCTCCCAATTACTGCCGTGCGTAAAGCCAGGCCAGACTTGCAGAAAGGGGCAGATCCTGCGGGGGATCCTTGGTGTGTGTCGGCACCTGGCGTATTCTTCGGCGGCGGTCGGCGTCAGCGGCCGGCTCTCGGAGGAGTAGGAGGAACCCGACTCGCCGCCAACCAGCACATGCTGCAAAGGATCAAAGAAGCAAACCACGTCAAAGGAGCACAAATCAGGTAGGGGTAATGTACTGATCGAGGCTTCCACCCACAAGCATGCTCCCACGCGGACCTGCTCCTCGGGGAGCACTTTCTGCGCACGCGGAAGGCAAGATGCAAACCTGAGGAGGATGACACAACCAGGCCAGCGATGCAAAGCAACAGCCCAGCTCTCCTGCATGCGAAGGAGCAGCAACTCACCGGCGTTGCCATGGCCCGAGCCGCTGCTGTAGCCGCTGCACAGCACAGCGTCCTCCCGCAGTCGCGCAGGCTTGGAACGAGGAAGAAACGTTCCAGTGTCTATTGATCACTTTTTGAATGGTAGAGAAGACACTCACCGGGGGGTGGGCATAGCCGTGGCCTGAGCCGCTGCTGTAGCCGCTGCGCAGCACGGCGTCCTCCCGCAGCTGCGGCAGGTGCCCCGGCCGCGCCCACTGCTGCTGCTGCTCCCCGGACGCCAGCCACCCGACGCTGGAGGTTGGCTCGACGCCGCCGCCGCCGGTCGACAGCGCCGCCAGCTGCTGCGCCAGCTGCGCCGTTTGCATCTGCGCGGATAATACTCCACCCCTTGTTGATTCCATCATCCAGACGCTCTTTCATTGTCGCTAGGTGCACGGTCCTATTCAACATCCAGCCCTGAACAGGTTTCGCTGTCTGATTGATGTGTGCTGGTACAGCGCCACACCAAGGCAAGCGGCAGACCGGGCATGCCGGCATGGAGTCTGGTGCGCATGCAAGCGTCAGCGCGAAGCTTCGCCGCTGCATGTGTCGAGCTGCGGCACCCGTACCTGCTGCAGCGACGCCTGCTGCTGCTGCTGCTGCCACAGGTTGCCGGCGCTGCTGCCGCGGGAGCCGTTGCCAACGCCACGGCCCCCCTGCAGCACCTGCTGCTGCCGCTGCACCGCACCCTGCAGCATGTTCTGCAGCATGTGGATGAGGGCGTCCTGGCCGTCGTCCGCCGAGCGCGAGCGCTTGAGCGCCTCCAGCGCCCCCGCCAGCCGCGTCTGCCGCAGCACAGCAACATTTAGTATCAATCTGTACCCTAGTCCCGACTCGACAGTGGCCTCTCATTGGAGGGCGGTGGCAGCTGAGAAAAGCTCACCAGCGAAGATGCAAGGTGCATCTGGCCTCGCACTTTGCATGCCGGGGACAGGCGGGAGCTCTGCAAGCCTGTGACTGTTTCGTCATGGCAGCCTTTGGGTATGCAGGAGCAGCTGCTGTAGGAGATGCAGATGCAGCGACCCTGCGTACACCCACCTGCAGGGTGGCGTTGCCGAGTAGGGCGTCGTTGCTGGCGGTGCGCAGCTGCTGCATCGCGCGCTCCGCCGAGCCACCGCCATACAGGTGCTCCAGCACGTGCGACTCGATCTGCGTCAAGAATACACGGTTGTTGAGCTGTTTCAACATGTTCAAATTGGGGCATCGGGTGAAATCGCCGCCTTACAGGTGCTCCAGCACGTGCGACTCGATCTGCATCGAGTGCCGACGCATTCCAGTCTCTTGTGGCATGTTTGCAGGCAGGTTGTTCCGAAAAAGGAAAAGACGGCGCATCGGCGACACCGCGTTGTTGCATGACATAGGACCCTGAAGGGTGCGCAGCGTCGTCCTACAATGACTGTGGCCTAAAATGCACGCCAGAACACGGCCGCTGGCCACGGACACAGATGGGTTTAGTTGCACGAACACGGTGAAGCTCAAGGCCGAGTATTGATGGCAGGGAGACCCACCTGCGCGGCCTCGGCGGCGTGCGACGGCTGCTGGTCGGAGCGGTGGCTGCCCGCCTGCCACGAGTCGCTGATGCGTCGCAGCGCCTCCCCAGCTGACGCCATCTGCACGCCGGGCAGTAGTGCACATTAGGACTGCGCTCACGGAAGTGGGTGACGGGCGCTCACACAGCAGGAGGTGCGACACTGCAGCAGACTCTGTCAGCATTAACCACGGAGATGTGCGCAGGCCTGACGAATCCCCTTACTGATCCATGGGTACTGTGGAGCATATGGAGCTTGGAGGGCTGGCGCCTCAAAAGGCGCCTCCAAAGGCTCCAGAGGGCGCTACTTTTGAGAATGAACCTTCTCCCCCTTGCTTACTGAGCACTGAAACCTGCGAGGGCTGGCGCCTTCTCAGAAGGTGGGGGACACTGCCTTTGACAAATGACGCACCGCCTCGGAGGTTGGCTGCGGCCCCTCCAGCGCCGACAGCACCTCCGGCGGCACGAAGGGTTTAGTGGCAGGCACCCGCAGCTCCGCCAGGCTGTGCGCGAAGAAGCAGACGCGCCGGCGGCAGCCGGTGCCGTCGTTGCACAGCTGCGTCCGGTACCTGGAATGAGAAGACGCAGTATTAAGCGTCACGGTCGTCCCACATGTTCATTTCAATGTGCCGCGTGTTGGTGGGAGCCACCATAAAAAGGCCCGCTACATGTGGTACGAAAAGCCGGCGCATGCAGCAGAATCTTCACCTGGTGGGGTGCAGCCAGTACTCGAAGACGTTGTGGGCGTAGGGGCATTTCTCCCCGCGGGGGCACGCGCCCGCCTGCGATACGGTGCGATCTGGTGTCAAGGGTCCGCTGATGATACACCGAAGGGCTAGGTGTGTCGCCGCCGTCCACCGGCCCGCCAAAATTGATGAAAAGGACTGCCACAATATGCCACCGCTCTGCTGCACAAGGCACGATCGGAGCAGCAGTACCCTCGCCTTCTTCATGCTAGGGCAGGCGATGCCGGTGTACACAAAGTAGCGCGGGTCCCGCCGCTTTGCCTTCTCGCCGGGGTGGCTGAAGGGGCAGGTCACCCAGTCGTGCACGTATCGCTTCGCGCACGGCAGGATCTGCAGAGATGATCCTGACAAGTCAAAGATCGCGTTGCACAGTCTCGCGCGTGATCCTGGGGGTTGGTGCAAGGCAGGGTGGCGGTCAGGTGGACATGCAAGTCTCCGGCTCTCACCTTCATGCAATACATCCTGAAGTCATCGGTGCCAAACAGCGGCGCGTCATCGTCGAGCGCGTCGCCTTCGCCCTGTGCACAAGACAGGCACCGGCTGACAGCCAGGCAGAAAGGTCAAACAAGAGAAAACCTGGCAGAAAGTTCACCGGTACGAGGCTGCGAGCGAGCGCGAGCGGCGCGGGATCGCAGGCTGTATACTGGGCAGGCTGTATACTGGGCTGTGACAAGGATGACAAGAAACGCAATGGAGCGAGGAGAGGAGAAAGGCAACAGCAGAGTAAAGAGAGTACTGCCCCTGTCAGCAAGCCAAGTTGGGACCCAGACCCTCTAGAAGGCTGGTGAAACGTTTATGTGCACGGCCACTACTGCCCTCGCGGTTGTGTTACCACTTTCCCCTGTTTGTATGCAGACATTGTGGCGGGGCCACGGCACCGCCTGTACTGAGCGAGCAACTTTTCCTGAGTGAGCCCCTTCTCGGATAGCCGGCTTCCGGATGTGTCCAGCGGCTGAGTTCGGCGGCCTCCCATCTAAGACAGAGTCTCAATGACATAGCAAGTGCGTTTGCTGCGCTGTTGGATCGCACGCTGCCGCACGCGGCCCCAGCTGCCTCGCGCAGCGCAGGCTACTCCCGACAGCCGCCATCTTCAGCGCACAGCAGGAGGTCCCCTGACGGCGCTGTGCTGGCTCCGAATGGCACACGGGCAGCAGCCAGTGCAAGCCCTCCATGGGGCTGTCTTGCAGGTGGCGCCTTGCCAAACCACAGTTTACATCGAGGTTCGGCACTACTAGTGCGCTTGCCTCATAAGCGGGCCCGGGCCTTTGGCCCGATCAGCGGGATCCTGGCTGCTCACCTTCGCTGCCAGGGCCGCTGCTGTAGCTGTTGAGGGCGCAAAGGCTTCCATGCCGGGCGCGCGACTGTCCACACCGCTGGCTTCAAACTCGCGGCTGCTCGACTCTCCGTCCGGTGCCAGGCGCTACATCATCACGCGTGCGCTCGTGATCCGCACTGTGTGTGCTTGACTGAATGGGAAGCTGTGTGCTGTGGGGACGGTGCAGGTCAATCAATCCGATTCTGGGCAATGTTGCTAGAGTGACTCACGCAGAAGATTTTGCGAGATCTGCACCAGATTTGCGCTCTGGCTGATCGCTGACCTGTCATTGCACTCGCGTAATCGCCAGTGCAGCCATGATCTTTCGACTTCTATCGAGTTGACTCTAGGCACTGAAGACACCGGAGGGTGACCACCGCTTCACGTCAGGCGTAGAAACTCATTGGCAGCGCAACTTCGCAAACCCGCGCCGCCGTTGCTTGTTCAACACAACCAAACAAGCTGTAGTTGCAGACCAATCACGGCTGAATCCGGAACAGCACACTATGTTCAGAACCGGTGTTACGACCCTAGGCGTCACCGCTGATCTCCCCAGTTAGTGCGCCTGTCGGGCGGGCCCCTGCCGCCACCGGCGAAACCGCGCCCGTGCTGCCGCGGACCACCGCGTGGCACCGGCGGCCGCTGGTGCTGCCGCTGATCGCCGGGCGGGCGCATCGGCGGCAGCGGCCTGTGCTGCATGTAGGGCCGCTGCTGCTGCGGCTGCCCCGGCAGCGGCTGCCCCGGCACTCCCGGCGGGTGGAGCGTTATCGGCGCCGGGAGCGGCGCCGGCGCCGGCGGCCGGTGTCCCGGTGGGAAGTGCGGCGGCGGCAGCGGCCCTGCAGCAAGAAATGTAATGCCATTGTCGAATGCTGTTTGTAGCCTCGAGACCATGCGAGTGCTAGTCTGACCTGGTGAAGAAGGGCAAAGAAGTTGCAAAGGTAGGAGTCGCCTGCATGGTGCACCGGCCTCCTGAAATGACAAATCAGCTGAACCCACCTGACGGAGCTGCTGCACGGAACATGGGCATTTTTCCGTGTGGCGCCGGCCCTGTCGCTGGCCCCGCCGTCCCGCCGCTCAAGGGCAGGCTCTGGGGCGACGTGCGCTGGTGAGGCGGACGCTGCTGGAAGGGCGGCCCGCACGCGGGAGGCGGCGCAGGTGCGGCCGCCATGCGGGGATCCCGTCGTGGGTCTCCCCGCCCGGGGTCTCGCGCCGCGTCGCCGCCTGGAACAGTGCGAAGGCGTCAGCACCCAACTCAATTGCCAGGCTGTCGTCGCGTGAGCAAAAGGCACATGTGAGCGAACACATACGAGCACCACATGTGAGCAAAATCTGCAACTGGCATCCGAGGCAATGCAGCCGGCAAGAGCAAAGCACCCAATGCAGGCAGTGTGCTGCGCTCGAAGTATCGCTGGACCCCTTGGGATGATAGCAGGGGCGGAGCTGAGGCAGGAAAGGTGGTTACCGTGCTGCGTTACTGGCGGAGGCTGCGGCTGCAGCGGCTTCGCCGACGGCGATGCGCCTGTGCTGACCCCGCCAACGCCCAGCATTGCCGCAAGGGCTGAGATGCTAGACAGGTCCAGGCCTGCCGGAAGCGCTGCCGACGCCGAGCCAATGCCGGGAGCCGCCGCTGGCGCCGCATTCTGCGCTGCGCTGCCGGGCTGCTGAGTACCAGGCCCGCTGCCGCTGCCGCCACTGTCTCCGCTGCCGGCCTGCTGCACCATCTTCAGTATGTCTGCCAGCGACGCGCCGGAGGCGCCAGATGCGCTGGCTGCCGGCGGCGGCGTGGACGCCGCGGGCGCTGCAGAGGAAGCGGGAGACGCCGGCGCGCCGCGCGGATCGGCTGCCACCGCTGCCGCACGCGGGTCGGCCGTGCGGCGTGGATCGCTCAGGGCGCACCGCGGATCTGCGGACAATGCAGACGGGCTGCGCGGGTCTGCGACGGCCGCCGTTGGCACCGCAGCGCTGACCGCCAGCTGCAGGGCCGGCTGGGACGCCGGCTGCGGCGCCGGCGGCGGCGATGCCGGCGGCGGTGGGGGCACCAGGGCGGCGGCGTCCGCCGCTGGGGCAGCCGAGGCCGCGAGCGCTGGCGCCGGCAGCAGCGAGCGCTGCGGTGGCCGCGGAGGCGTCACCGGCGGCGGGTCTGCGGGGGACGCTACCGGCTCGGGCGCCTCCGCTGGCTTGCTCTGCGGCGGCGCCAGCGTCCACCCCTGCCGACGGACGACGGCCAAGAATGAGACGCTGTGACACAGGGCAGCAGGGCCAAATGTATGCTTGCCACATGCTTCGTAGCTGTTACGCAGCGTGCTGCCACTCTGATGGCGAGAGATTCTGCAGCCGTCACCGGCGGCATTTTCAGCGCGTCTCTGGCGGGCCTGTTCAGACCTTTGAACCGCACCTTGGGGTGGATGACGACCAGCAGCATCTCGGAGTCGCTGACACGCCGCGGCACGGGCGCGCCGGGGGAGTCCTCCCGCGCCGCCCGCAGCAGCCGGTCCGCCATGCCGCCCGGCGGCAGGAAGTAGGCCTCCAGCCCCGGCGCCGGCTCGGCAACGCCGGCCCGCCGTCGTTTAAGGAACTCCGCCGCCGCCTGCGATGTTTGTGAATGCCCCGATTGAGATGGAACCATGCGCTTTCGTTCAGGACTTGCTGTCGTAATAGCAAATTTGGCAGATTTCAAGTGAGAGGCTGACTGCAAGCACAATATAGAGTTTATTAATGGCCAAGTGTACCTTGACGACGAGGTGAGTCTCGTAGCGAAGCGCACCTTGGCGATGAGGTGGGAGGCAGAGGGAGAGGCGTCCGGCGGCGGGCGCAGCAACGCCAGCGACAGCGTGCGGTGGCGCGACGCAGTGCGCAGCTCCTCGAAGAAGGGCGCCAGCTTCTCCAGCCGCACCAGCCCCTTCACCGCCAGCTGCGGAAGTTGCAAAGCTATAAACCCTGAGCCCTCAGAACTGTGAAACCATAAGGGCGCCCAGCTTCCTCAACCGACCAACACGTGTCTGCAGAGCATGCGGCATTGTAGCCCAGTACCCCCATGCAGTTGAACTGTCAAATCGCAAGTACTTTATATTGTAACTGGAATCGCCGAGTACAGCTTCCACGTCGGCAGGCAAGTAGGCAGGTCAAGAGAGTCGAGGCCGCACCTCTGGGTTGGCTAGCAGCTCGCCCCAATCGGCGTTGCCGTGGATGCTGTAGGCGGCCGCGCCAAAGGTGCCAACCGCGTCGAGGCCCCGCACAGGCCCCTCCCACACCTGCGCATCGGTCACGGCTCGGCAGCGCATGCAGTGCAGCACTGCAAAATTTGGCGGTTGACCACTCGTCTATGAAGGTCACTCTGCACCAATATGGACTGCGGTCCGCAATGCAGCAGAGTTGCATGACATGCAACAGTTTGGGCAGAAATGCTCTGTGCAGATCAGAAGCCTCGCCTGGTCGCCCAGGACCTCGGGATGCTCCTCGGCACGGGAGTCAAGGGTGGGGCGGCCTGGTGGGGAGCGCGCTTTGGCCGCCACGGGCGACTCCAGCTGCCTGCCGAACAGCACCCCAGCCAGTCAAAGCGTGTTTGGCGGATAGTCAGAACAAGCGCCAGGCAGCACACCGCCGGCACATGTGCCGCAAGCCTCAACGAGGCCATGCACAAAAGCGGTCGCTACCGCAGCAGTCTGCAGTAGGGCCATCGTATGCAGGGAGACATGGTCATGGCACTCGAGCATCGTAGTCGAAATTCGTACCATACGACGTCGGCCTCAAAGCCGTCCTCAGCATCTTGTTCGTGGCTTTTCCGCTTCAGAGCCGCCTCAAAGTCCTCGAAATGCGGCAGCGCGGGGCCAGCGGCGGGCTCCGCCGCAGCCGCCTGAGCCTGCATAGCAAGGCACACATGTTACTGCAATGTCGATGTGTGCACGTTTCCAGAAGCACTTTGTTGGTGCAGGCCAGCACTCTGTTGCACACCTTGATAGAAGTCGCACCACCATTCAACGGCCCAGCAGCACAGGGATGCTGCACCTAGCACACAAGCCTTCCGAGATGTTGCAACAAGCAATTTCTCCTCTACGCACCTTAATGCTGGCCCAGTCGGTGGTCTTGGACTCTGCTGGCTTGCCGCCGAGATCGGTGCTGCTGCCGGCCTGCACGCCGCCCTCGGCCCTGACGATGACCGCATCCAGTGGAGATGTTGGGCGGTCTGCAGGAACGTCCGCGATGTGTTTGTCAGATGAAGAGCAGGGGAGTGAGAGATGTAACGGAGGGCAGATGCTCGGGGGAGAGGCCATGTGCAGTCACACATATTTACAGGGGGATGCGACTGCTACTGGCCCCGAATTGTCCCTGTCCTGAAAAACGACTGGTCCAGATGGGGACGAGCTTTGACAACGAATAGATTGTAAGAGGGGCGATGAGTTGTGAGAGATTGTCATCACACCTTGAGGCTTGGCGGGTGAAGCGACATCGCCGCGTGGCTCCACAACATCAGTGTTGCCGGCTCGCGGGCTGCCAGGGCGCGTGCCATCGCCCTTAGGCACCTGCAAGCACACAGTAAGGCCTTACGATCCGGTCAATGCCCAATATCGGCTGGATTTGCACCAAACTGCGCCCTACGGGCCGACTAGCAAAGGAGCACAGCACTGGTCCCGGAGCTCGCTGATTTCAAACCCGATTCTGCTGCAATCGCTGCTTGAGCCAGCAGCCGGAGTCTGTGCTCACCAGCAATGGCCCGGCGGCGGGGGTGGTGGCGCTGCCGACGGCGCCGCGTTTGGCCCGCTGCTGCTGCGCGAGCGCGGCGGCGGTGGAGAACTGCGCCGCCGCCTCCTCATCCAGCACCGACGCCTCCAGCGCCTCCTTTGCCCGCTGGCTGCGCCACTGGCTCAGCTCCTACATCGAAAACAACACGCGATTTGAGCGCCTCCCGCGCCCGCTGCGCCACTGCTTTAGCTCCTGCGTATGTTTCCGCTGTTTTGAATCGAATATAGAGTGATGCCCACTAAGATCCGGATACTCGCCCAGCACGGACGCCTCCAGTGCCTCATTCGCCCGCTGGCTGCGCCACTGGCTCAGCTCATGCGCCATGAAATTTGGGTCGGCTGGTGTGCGGACGAGAAATGAGAAGTGTGGGTTGTGGCCTTCACCGCGCCTCGACAACTGTCTGGGTCGTCGACAGTGGCTGCGTCGTGCAATGCTCGCTCAAGCCATGATGTGCAGCTGCATCTGCTGCTGCGGCGGCGGCGGCGGCGGGACCATGAACTGGAGAGTGCCCGCTAGGACGCCTTGGAGGCCAGCTCCTTGGAGGACACCTGCCCTGGGGCGTCGGGCTGGATGTAGCAACATTACAGCGTGCATTCTGGCGGTGTCATCTTCCCCATTTGTTTTGCGGACGCGCCTTGGAGGCCAGCTCCTCGGAGGACATCTGCACCAGGGCGACCGGCGCGATGTCGCCCGTCAGCACACGGCCGCGCAGCTGTGGGTTGTTCGCGTCCCGCAGGTTGAATAGCAGCGCCCGCGCCTTGCCCTTGTACTGCGACCCCGTGTCGCCTGCGGCTCACATATTTCGAGAAACGGATTAGCCAAGCTGCTCTACTACCTCCTTATGCATCCTGCCCTGGATTTGCGACACAATGCTGCTCTGAACGTCTAGAATCAGAGCCAGGCGGCGCAGGAACATCTGCAGGAATGCCAGCAAGCACCTGAGGCGGATGCTGCGAGAGGCAACACATGAAGATGGAGGCAGAAGGTTGACATTTGCGCAGTGTGCCCACGGTGTCAATGCATGCTCTTAGGGCATGCTGTAAACGAGCCTTGTGGCACAGTGGCGGGACCCACCAAAGTGCTGGTACATGGCGGCCTCCACTGCGGCAGCCACTTCGGCGGGGGAGGGCTGCCCGGCCTCGGCGCCGGCCTCCTCCGCAGCCAGCTCCTCCGCTGCCGTCGCAAGCGGCCCCTGCAGCTGCGCCCGCACCTGCGGCAGCGGGAGCACATCCCGTTGGCGCTTGTAATGGTCAAGCCAATGCCACAAGATGATGCCAGAGTGTCAATCTGATCAAGCGCAGCCTGCTATCAGCAGCCCTCCAGCTACCTTCGTTCGCTGCCGGATGTGTACTCCAATCCCCCGCCCAACACGACGCATTAATGCGCCAGCAATAAGTCTGTGCCTGGGTGCGAACAGTCGAGTGAGGTGATGGCAAAAAAAAAAGGTGCAAAGATGCACCTTGCCGCGCAGCTCTTCATCGGCGCCAGCATTCGGCCGGAAGCTCTTGGTTTTCGTGACGGGCTGCGGCGGCGGCGGCCGCTTTGTGGGCTTGGGCTTGCTGGCTGCTTGGTTCCCTGCACGCAAGCCCAAGGTCGAAACACAGCCCCACAAAGAATGGGAGATTGCACATCGTCGGTGGGAGACACAGACATCACAGTCGCCATATGCAGTACCTCAGATGCGTGCAGATGACAGCAAGATCTGACTTGCTGCTGGTCAAACGCTGCTGTGCTTGCCAAGCCCCGCGTAGCTGCCACCTGAGCGTAAGGAGGCAGGCGGCGGGGCTCACCGTAGAAGGTGCTGGCGGGGTGCGCCGCCGCCGGCTTCTGCCCGATGACGGACGCCAGAAACTGCTGCGACCGCTGCTCCGCCGCCTGGTACTCCTCGTCCTCCTGGCCATCCTGCGATTGACATGTCCACTTTGGGTTTCGATTTCAGAACATTTGTAGCGTTGAAATAACGTAACCGCTGCACGTCATTTGAAGATGCAGACTCTGTGCCTGGAAGGTCTTGGGAGATTGCAACGCCTAGGAACCCATGCATGCTGATGCTGACATATGGCAGCAGCACCCAGGATGGACACGACGCATCGGCATGCACAACACATCATTTCGTGCAGCAGCAGGCTGAGCAAAGTCTCACCGCCGGCTGGGGGGGCGGCTTCGAGTCGGGCTCATAATCGTCATATTCCGCCGGCTTGGCGCGCTTGGCGAGGCGCGCCATAGCGTCTGGGTGACCCCGCTGGCGCTTTCCTGCGAGGACGCGCGGGTGCTGCTGTTAGCTTTTCTGTGTGCACATCCAGTTGCAGAATGCCTGGCGGCATTTGCGGAGCTCGGTGGACGCCGTATAAGCTCTAGCACCACATGCTAGGATGCTCCAGAGTTTACAGCTGAATGCGCATCCACAGCTCCAGCCTTTGCGCATCTCCCTCCCATGTTGCCCTCCCTGCCATCTTCTGAATGGAGTCTTAACCACGTAATGCCATCAATGAAACGGCATAAGCGGATTACGACGACAACCACAAAGGTGCACCTCAGCGCTGGGCGACGGTCTCCTCCAGGTCCACCTCTCGAATGAGATGGTGCAACAGAACCACAATCAGCACCTAGTGCTCCTTCCTAATAATGAAATGCACCTCTGCGCTTGGCGATGGTCTCCTCCAGGTCCACCGAGGAGCCGTCGCTGTCGTCCGAGTACTCCCCCTCCATGTCCTCGGGTCCCAGCTCGGCGTCGTCTCCATCCACTGCACACTTTCCGGCGTCCTCGTCGCCGTTTTCCTCCCCGTCCTCGCCCGGCAGGTCCACATCCCGCAGCGCGCCCTCCACCGGCCTCTCATCCTTGCCAATCACGTGGCCCGGCGGCCGGTCCTCCACTGCACGGCGAAGTGACAATTTGTCAAGCAGCCCGCAATGACGCGGCGCTTGGAGCTGAAAGGGCATGGGTTTCAAGCCATGCCTCCACCGGCACCTTGTTCATGAGCCGGCGGCCAGTCGCCTGTCCGTGACTGCACGAATGCAGCCATGAAACGGTGCTTGCAAGTGAACGGTTCGGCTGATGGCATGCCTGCCCGGTGAGGCGTCACCACGAGCCGGGTTGACAGCACGAAGTTATTGAGCCATGGCAGCAGGGCATGCGAATGGTGCAGCAGGTGTCGCGGATCACGACGCAAACATGTCAGTTGTGATTCAGACCAACATGCCGATCTTCACATACTTACCAAAGGCGATCTGGCCCTCGCTGATGAGCTCGCGTAGGTCCAGCTGCTCCACCTCCAGCTACACCTCAACCTTACGGATGTGTGAATCGATAAACTTGCGAATCTGCTCACCGACAGCGATTTGGCCCTCGCTGATGAGCTCGCCCAGGTCCAGCTGCTCCACCTCGCCGGTGCGCGTGTACTCCACCTCCGCCCACAGCTGCCGTACCTTCAGCTGCGGCACAGACACAATACGAATGAAAAAATGTTTTTTATCACCAGAGACTTGTCAGAGGAATCGCAGGTTCTGTGTTCTGTGTGCCATCATGTGAGGTCACATGGGCGCGTCATCGGCACAGAGATGCCGATCTGCCTGGCTGGGCAAGGTGGTGGAATGGCAGGATAAGCCTCACCTGTTTGACCGTGGCCGCGTACCAGGCGCCGTTGTCAGGCCACACGATGTGCACCGTCTCCTCAAGCAGGTCGCTGGTGACGTCCCGCCGCTTGAGCAGCTTGAACACCTGCTTCTTGGCCGGCCTGGCGGGCCGGGCCACGTCGCCATTGTCTGCGCACCGCAGAAGCACTGACGAGCGGCCTGGCAGCGCATTTTGCGTGTGAAGACGCGTAAGCATGTGAAGGGATCGAGACATTCCCTGTGTTGCACTTACATCGACAGCACCACACCTCGGCAGCTTTCACATCTGACACACAGTGCTTGCAAGAGCAGACGACAGGCATGATGTACGTAGCGTTGCGCAACATGCCGAGAGCGGTGCATCTTCCCAATTGCATGGGCTTGCATGGACCGCAGCGGCGCCGCAGTCAATTACGGTCGAGGGATGTGACTAGCTGGCTATTGCAGCGGAATGCTCACCATCAGGGTCAAACTTCTTCGGCTCCTTGATCCTCCGCTTCACGCGCTCAGCCATGCTTGGAAGGCAGCGGGGTTTCAGAAGAGACCAAACATCCAACGTTGGGCAGTCGGGAACCGTTTGCGCAGCCTTAGGTGTGCAAAGGGCGGCCAGGTGCGAATGAACGCACACGAGCCTGTTGCCTGTGCAGCACGCCCTTGGCTACTGACTACCACAGCTGCGAGGCAGTGTTCATGAATATTGTTGCGTGCCGGTCCAGCGCTAACGTCGGAGTACCGCACGAATTTCGTCAGACACCATTGGTCGACTGCGAAAGCAGCTGCACCCTGCTAGATATCACAACCGCACCCTGCTGGCTGAAGGATCCTGACTCCGAATCTCGGAGACGCCTGAAACAGAACCTTGCCGCCAGAGACACGTCGAGAACTTCCCAGTGTCAGCTGGACCGAACCTGCTGATTGCACACAACACACAAGCACACGAGCTGTTGCCTCGCCAGGCCTCGCTGGCGACTAAGTGCTAAACTCTGCTTGTGATTTCACCGACTTCAGAGTCGCATCGGAACCTGCTGACCCGCGTAAATCCAGGGGTTGAATGGGGTCGAACATTTGCCCTTCAATGCAACCCAGGGATCCCCAACATACATGTGACTGGTGCCTTTCCCGGCGATAAGTTCATTTGCAGTTTGCGCGCTGCTGCCACCTGCGGAGCTGACGGCAAACGCAGCGAGACAGTGCTCTGCAGCGGCCGGCGTGTAGTTGACAGCCGTAAAGCGAGAGGCGGCAGGCCAACGCGAACAGCAGGATTGTGCAGCGCGCTAAGGCCCGTCAACCTCGAGAGCCCGGCCTGAGGTGTGTTGAGACCGCGCTGCGCAGCGTACATGTGTCCGATATGACGTGTTGTGCTGCAAGACAGTCCTGCTGGGCCCGTCGGCCGGAAGCCCAGCGCGTGAGACTCCATGTGCACCTGCCTGACACCTGCTCGCGGCTTGCCTGAGCCTCTAGCGCGAGGCTGGTGGCCATTCCCTGGTGAAATTGCTACTTGCTGCTGCGTGCTGGCGCGCTGCGCGCCGTGTATCACCGCCAAGTATCACTCACACGCTGAAAAGCGCAATTGAATTGCCTCGCCTCCTTGTACCGGCAGCCTGGCCCGCCATCATGTGCCTCGGCATTATATGCGCAGGTCCTGTCGGCGCAGCTACGAGGCTGCATACAGAAGCCAGGGCCAAAAGAAGCCAACTTCTGGTTGTTGCGGATGTTTGTGTGCAGGACCTCAGGCGCTCGCTTGGCAGCCAGTCCAGGCGGATTGCACACACATCAACCGCCGGTGGAAAGTTGCCCACGCTGGCGGGTGTGGAGAACGACGCGGCGGCCATGCCCGCGGGCGCGCAGGCTGCGGCTGCTGCAGCTGCAGAGCGGTCCTGGCGGTCAACTTCAAGGACGGTCACTGACACCATCACAGGTGAGGACACGGTTGCATGCAACAGCTGCGAATGACACGTGTGCTTGAGTCGAGATCGAGGCAACTTGTGTGCGTTGCTGTGTGCCGCACACTTCATAGTCATGGCCGACGAAATAAAGAAGCCAACTCATTGCAACTCATTACAAAGATGCCAATTGTGCTGTGTTGCCATCGCGCAGGCGAGCATGAGCACACGATCGTAGGCTACAGCTTGGTGAAGGGCATCGGCGATGGCGAGCCCATTGCCAGTGAGCGCTTCACGGTCGGCGGCCATGAGTGGGTGCGTCACTGTTGCAAGTCACACGCCCAACATCGCCTCCATAGCACTCAGTGTGGCAGCTTTTTTATGATACGATGGATTCTCAAAGCAGCATCCGCAAAGCTGTTTAACCTCCCGTGTCTGCTGCACGCGATCCAAACATGCAGCACCTTAACCTAAATTTCCTCTCCCCGCAGGTGCTGCTGTTCTATCCGGACGGCAAGCGCAGCTCCTCGTCCGACGCAATGGACATGGAAGGCGGCGTCGCCCGCATTCAGCCGCCGCAGCCTGGCGCGGCGCGCGGCCCCCCTGCCGGGCAGCCCGCCGCGCCTGGCGCCGCGCCCGCCGGCCGGCCGGCCGGCGATGGCGGCCCGCCAGGCGCGGGCGGGCCAGCGCCGCCCCCCGGCGGCCCTGCGGCGGCGCCGCAGCCGCTGCCGCAGGCGCTGCCGCCGCCCATGCGCCCGGGCATGCCGCCGCCGGTGCCGCTGCCGCGCCCCGGCGGAGGCGGCCCGGGCCCGGGGCCGCCGCGCCTGATGCCGCCCCCTGCGCAGCAGCCGCAACAGCAGCTGGTGCCGCAGCAGCAGCCCGCACAGCCGCTGCAGCAGGGCCAGCCGGCGGCACAGCCACCGCTGCAGCTTGGCTTTGCAGTGGGGCCGCCGGCGCAGCAGCAGCCGAACGTGCCGGCTGCGCTGCCGCAACAGCCGCATCAGGACGGCAACCATCAGCTGGCCATCATCCCTGCGCACCAGATGCAGCCGGCAGCGCAGCAGGTGTGGCTTTTCCCAGGCATCGAAAGCAACGACATCGTTCCTGCTCACATTGGTGCACCTACATCATGCACTTGTTCTGCTTGGCACTGGTTTGCCACAGTGGTCCGACCCGCTGTGTGGTTGCGTCGACATTAAATTTGTCTTATTACTTGCAAGGCCGCATCCAGTCCCCTGTGCAGCAGCAGGCAGCCATGGCGGCGGGCGGCTCCCCGCGGCGGGATGTGGACAGCATCGGCATACGATGAGCACTTTTCTTCCGTCGACATCATCTACTGACACTATTTTTTATGGCACCGCAGCAGCAGCAGCAGCAGCAGCAGCAGCAGCAGCAGCAGCAGCAGCAGCAGCAGCAGCAGCAGGCAGCCATGGCGGCGGGCGGCCCCCCGCGGCGGGAGGTGGACCAGTACGCGGCGCTGTTTGTGGCGCTCATCGGGGAGGGCGACCAGCCGCAGGGTGTGGTGTCCACCTCCGATGGCCGCGTCGTGCGCGCCTTCCACCGCTTCACCCTCGTCGACCAGTCCCGTGCGCTCCTGTTCACTGTGCCCAACATCTCTCATCACCAAAAAGTCCTGCTGGCTGCTGCCAAACAGAGATAGATGAGTTGATATGCTGCTGGAAGTGGTTTGTTATCTGGATTGCGTTGTGCGCGCCTTCCACTGCTTCACCCTCGTCGACCAGCCCGAGCTCCTCAATCGTTCTTCAGTCTGCCTGTTAATCCCAGAACCCCCTCTGGGTCCTGGCCAAGAACAGATCCGGAACGGCGGGGTGACCATGAGTAATTGCCGTGCCGTGCGCGCCTTTCACCCTTGTCGACCAGTCCCGTGAGCAGCACCATCTTTGTTCTGCTTTGTGCAATGATAACTGTTACGGAAGCAGATTAATCTGACAGGAAACAGGCGGACAGCAGATTGAACGGGAATGTACATCGCGCCACCTTATCTGCGAATGATTTGACCGGCGCATGAGGCTCTCCGGTGACACCTGTCATCTATAACCCGAAAATGCTGCATCGTGAAGGTTCTGAAGGTCCGGAATCTGAAGTTCCAGGGCATGAGTTTGAGCCCGCACAAGTGGGGAGTGCTCGCCTAGTTCCCTGACTGTCCCATCAACCTGCACCTGCTATGCGGGCATTCCTCTGCTAGTCCTGCGACCAGAATATTGGGGTTTCACACCTCTACACATTGCCAAACAGACTGTTGTAGTCCCTTGAGCTCTGTACTGACATGCGATCATGCTTCCATGCAGCAGCGGGCGGGCGGGACCTGACCAAGGGGCGGCGGCGCGACCAGGGCGCCGTGAAGATCAGCTGCGCTCGGCAGGTGAGCGCTTCTAGTTCGAATCCGGTTTGGGGATGTTGAAAGGCCGGTGACCACACAGTTTGGCACCTGATCCTGCATGCACACCAGTGGGATGCTTGGCTTGACTTGTCATTGCGAGTGGCGCTGTACTGTTCCATGCTCTGTGTTCCAGGCATCTACACTGCGCCAGCCTCTACTGAATACCATAATCCGACGCTCTACATGCAGGACCCCAACGCGCGCAACTGCCACGGCTACCGCAAGTTCGTGCGGCGCAGCACGCTGGAGAACCCCGCCAACGGGTACCTGCTGAACGACACCATCGTCATCCGGTACACCATCGAGCTGGTCGTTTCCTCCGGCGGCGCGCTCACCCGCGCCGGCCAGCCGCTGCCCCGCGCCCCCTCCGTCCAGGTCCATACTGTGTTTCCTTTGCCCTGTGACGTCCGTTCTGATTTCTTCTGGTACCTCTGTTCACATGCGGGCAGCTGCTCCTGCGCATCTACAGTGTGCGGCTGTCGCCACTTGTGTCACCTCAATGCCAAGGGCATTGTCTATGCATCACAGAAACTTGCTGCCGCAACTACACCACGTGCTAATCATAGCAAGGGGCCATTGTGCACAGGTGCCGCCGCCCAACATGGTCAAGGACACGCAGCTGCTGCTGGAGTCGGGCGTCAGTTGAAGACCAGACTCGCATTCTTATCTCTAAAATATGTAAACCTTCTGTGCGTTCTCTGCAGGTGCCGCCGCCGAACATGGGCAAGGACATGCAGCTGCTGCTGGAGTCGGGCGTCGGCGCCGACGTCACCTTCAAGGTCGAGGACGAGCTCACCCGCGCCCACCGCATCATCCTCCAGGTCCGCCCGCAGCCCTTTTTGCATTCCTTGCTGGAGGGCCATGCTCCATGCTGCTAAGCAACAGTGAGGAACAGTTACATTTGTCCTTTTGATCAAGACAGTTCTCTCGGTGACTGCAAACCTGCACGCGCCCCGCAACACAGCGGATATGCTTCCTCGGCTGCACCCGATGCACTCGCAGGCGCCGGCTGCTTTTTCATGCATGCGCAGAATTCGGCAAAATTTTCAATTCTCAGAATGCAACTTGGAAGTGGAATCAAAATGCAACTCAGCACTCGTTGTTGAAATTATTCGCGTGCAGGCGAGATCGCCGGTGTTCAAGGCGCTGCTGGGCGGCGGCATGCGGGAGGGCAAGGAGGAGGAGGTGGAGATCCAGGACGTGCGCGCTCCCGTCTTTCGGGCGCTGCTGCAATTCGCCTACACCGACTCCCTGCCCGAGGCGTGCAGAATGAGGGAACCACATGGAACAGATTGACTGTGGCCTGTTGCGGCCAGGCATGGCTCTGAGTTGCAGGGGTGCTGAATGCATTATGCGCCGTTCAGACGGTCGCCCTGCTTTAGCATGCTCGCGCACAAGCGTAGTATTGTCCTGGGATCTTGCAGGAGGTCCGAGCCCCTGCTCAAGTCATTCGTCTCACCCCGTACCATGCTGAGATCTATGCTCTCGCTGTGCAGGACTCGGACGGCGCCAACCTGGACGTGGCGATGGCGCAGCACCTGCTGGTGGCGGCGGACCGCTTCCAGCTTCCGCGCCTGCGCGGCATCTGCGAGCGCCGCCTGTGCGAGACGGTGCGCCCCTCGCTGGCCCTGGAGGCATATCAGCAACGTACAAACATGCTCCTCCTCGCTGCTGCTGTTGCCTGCCAGCAAAGCAACCAAACCTCCGTCTCCCTTGCTCTCTGCTGCTGTTGCCTGCCAGCAAAGCAGTCAACCACACGAACTCCCTTCTGCATCCACACTCCGACTCACTGGAAAACAGCTTCCTAAGCATTGAACACACTCGAACAACCTGTTGATCCCCCGGCGCAGGTGGAGGTGGACACGGTGGCGACGACGCTGGCGCTGGGGGAGCAGAACCACGCGGCGGAGCTCAAGCGCGTGTGCCTGGAGTTTGTGTCCCGCAACCTGGGCACCGTCATGCAGTCCGAGGGCTACCAGCACATGATCCGCTCCTGCCCGCAGCTCCAGGTGCGCAGATTCGCCGTATCTGGGCGCGCTGCATGGCAGAGCCGGGCATCTCAGGGTTATTGCACGCCCCCCTGTTGTGCTTGTTCCTGTGTCGGCCACTGTCTACAGTGGTCCAGCTGCTAGCTTTGCGTGCGCGCTTGCTCCTGCTCATCCTTGCCTCTCCCCTCTGTGACCGCTCGTCTTCTTTTGCAACCGCAGGCGGAGCTGCTGCACACTATTGCGGCGGCGAACGGGGAGCGCCAGACGCGGCTGCGCGGGTACAGCACCTATGGCCGCCACGAGGGCTCTGGCGGCGTCGACCCGGCGGCCATCGACCAGGAGGCCCGTCGCGTGCGCCAGCGCCGCGAGTGACCCCAGTGCACAGGGTTTAGGACCCGCGCCAGAGTGCAAGCCAGAGTGCAAGCCAAAGTTCCAAAACCTCGGCGGCGGGCGGTGGACGGCCAACAGGCCCACGAGCGGTGCGGCGGGCGAAGCTGAAACATGTGACTATGAAAGCATGCGTCTGGCTGTGTCGGGCCGGGCATCAGGGCTGGCGGCGTGAGGCCTGCAAGGGGACGGTCGTTGCGGCAGCAGCAACGTGCGGCTGCGGCCCCGTCTCCGACAGCAGCGGCAGGAGTGCGGTGGAGTCTTCTGATTTGATTTCTTCTCCCAACAATTCGCATGTCGCCGAGACTTTCCTGGTGTGTGAAAGCATCGCGTGGCGGGGTGGATATGCCAACCGGCCTGCTGCCCAGCGCATGAAGAGTGCCGCAGTGGGCGAAACAAACAATCTTGGGCAATGGGCAGTGGGGTACCCGCACCGGCGAACCAACAAGAGGAGACTGCCTTGGCATTTGGCCGTCGAATACCACCATTTAAACCTCGAACGAAGGAATCCGTTTCGGATTTTGTGCGGACCATTGAAAGCCCCCCTGCCTGAGATGATGCAAGGGTGGCTTCCTGCTGCGACTGATTTACAGCCTCTATCTTTGCAGTTCAGTTTCCGACACATCAGTTCCAGCTGTCCTGCAGCAGCTGCTTCGGATGTTTAGCTATATATCTCTGGAGTGGGCCTTCCTTCTGTAAAATTAAACGATCTGAGTTCGCAGTTTTGTACCACTTCGCTGCGGGTCTGGCTCAAGCTTAAGCAGCTGCGCAACTTTTATCTGCGCCTTCACATGCAAGCCTGTGGTGCGAAATTGCTCAGAACCACCAAGTCTCAATTGCCCCCGCCACTGCAGATTGTTATCCATTGAAGTCCTAAATTTCAAAGCTCCTCTACCACCGCCACGTCACGGCGGTGGCAGCGGCCCGCACTCCGCCGGAGCTGCCCGTCGCATTTGACGGCCACGTTGTACAAAACGGCTCTGACGGTGGACCGCTCTATGGGCGCGACGTCCGTCTGGGAGTGGTCCACGTAGTATTCCGGCGTGCTGTGGCGGTACTCGGGGACGTAGCGCGGCACGGCGGCGTGCTTCGGGCTCTCCTGCCGGCCCTGCTTGACGCCGTCGAGCGTCGCGTGCGCCAGCCGCAGCGCCGACGAGCGAGCAGCCGCGTCGCCACCGCCGCCGGCAGCTGCTCCATCCACTTGTCGTCAAACAGCCTGCATATCGATTTCGATGCCAGGTCGCCGACGTCGTACCTACAACAGGCGATATGCATTTCATGTTCCTGACAAGCACTTACCAAGTGGTATCTTTCACATGACGCGGAGCGCTGCTGCCGTTCCGCATGCACAGGTGGCAGATTTCAGCTTGAATGAGCATGCAGCGTGAGTGATCCCGGGAATGGGGATGTAATGCATGCATGAAGATGCTTTGCGTGCTTCGAATGAGCGTCTGACACTCTGCAGTGCAGGTGACAAAGCGCCACACTCACTTGTCGGCCATGCGCAGCGCGGTCTCCACATTCTGCGCCGTCAGGCTGCTTAGAAGCGGCGCACAGAAGCATTTCACTTTTAGCGCGACGTCGCGCGGGTCGTCGTCCTGCAGCCTGAACGTCGAGGCCTCCAGGCCAAGGTCGCCGATCATGTTCCTGCGGGTCAGCACGTGTTCAGCCCTCGGAGCTGACGCAGAAATGTGTCTTACTGCGTTGACGCATGGTGCCATGCGGCATCATGCTTTGTGACATGCGATTCAGGTCATGCAGATGCATGTCAGTCCGGCATCATTGATCACAGCCTATCCTCACATTCTCACCGTATGACGGAGGAAGCGCACAGCGTGACCTTGTGCAGCTGGCGGAACATGGTGCCGCCGACCACGATGTTGCAGTCTGCGAGGGGCGCCATCAGAGTGCTCTCCTGTGCTTCAAGACTCATCAAGCTGCTGCCGTCCTCTTGTTCAAGCTTGTTCTTCTTCTGTTAACTTGCCCGCTTTGCAGGCTGATCTGCCATGTCGGCCGAGCCAATGCTGCTAGTCAAAAGACACCATCTGGGGGGGCCTTGACGTCGAAATCGAAACCACGTCATACAGACCCTGTTTATTGCGCGTGTTTGACTACGTGCATGAACCACGGGTTCAAACGCCGATTGTGTTAGCTATTTTGATTTAGGGCAACTTGTACTGAAGACCTTGCGTGAGGCTGTCTTGGCTTTGAGCCCGAAGTGAAGTCGAATGAACCAGCAAGAAAGGATTGATGCAAGCAGATTCTGCGGTTTTGTCTAGTTCCACTTCAGCAAGTCGTGTTTTGCTTCAGCCTGGAAATCTGCAAGCACGCACAGCACGCACATCATGCAGGTCACGCAAAAAGGGGCAATTTAGGGAAATCGGGGAATTACTTTCAGGAGATTGATACATCGATAGGTTTGGTAGGTTTTCATAGGGCAATGTGTTGTTTGTATTTTCATGCATTCACGAAGAAGTACCAAGGTTTTTCAAGAGGCATCGCCACAGCAGCAGCAGTACCAAGGGTTTAGGGTTTAAACCCCAAGGTACGTGCCTCTGCGTTCATGTGCGCCTCTGCGTCGTCGAGTCTTCTGTAGCACAGCAATTCATGCATTTTAGCTGCAGATTTTACAGCCTTGCGCCTTCTCAGATAAAACATCAACCAATAGACCATTACATGTGCGACCACGATTGTGCGACCACGAGTATTGGCGTCCTCCATCCTCTTGGCGCAGGACCCACCAGCACGACTACCTGAATGCCGTCATATGCGTCACTTCTTCTCTTTCCTGCGAGCAAAACCACGCCAGTCACATGTTGAACCCTCTTAATACCCTCAGCACAGCTCCTGAATGGCCCACGTCCAGCTTCCGTGCATTGACATGCAGGCCGCCTGCCAGACAGCCGAGAAGCAGCAGGGCACAGTCTTGCTGGGCACTGGAACCCATCAAGGCCAAAACTCACCGCCAGTCGCGCGTCGGCTTCTCCCACTGCACGCCCATGGCCTCGGCGTCGGCGGCGGTCGGCAGCCGCCGCGGCCCCGGCCGCTGCTGCGGTGCCGGCCGCGCCGGCGCCGCGCGCGCCGTCTGCGGCTCGCCGGACGCCGCCCGCGCCCGCTCGGACCGGTTCCTCAGCGTGCTGCAGCAGAACATCAGAAACCTTGAAGACAGGGGCGTTTGAACGGCAGTGTTTGAACTGCGGATTCTCTCGTGCGAAGCGACTGCTTGTTGCATAGCTGCAGCCCCCAAGCAACATCCGCTAGGCACGAGCAAGTCAGTGACACTCTTCTGGGCAATGCATGCGGGGGTCAGCAGCAGTACCTGTGATAGGCGATGCTGCTGAGGTACAGGAAGACGAGTGTAGCCACCACCAAGCCGCGTGCAAACCACTTCCTGTGCACAAATGTACACACCATTGACTGGCGGAATGCCGCGGGCAATCTCTAGGCTGTGCTGCTCAACTTTCAAGCTGCTGGCCTCGGCTGAGGCATCAGCCGCAAGGGAAGGCACACGCGGCGGAAGAGGACTGCTATGCGCAAGGTCCCTACCTCTTCATGAGGTCGTTTTGCACCACCCATTTGGCCACAAGACTCAGGCCTGCATGGCAAAGGCCACGATCCTGGTGGCATGCTGGATATTGGTGGAGGAGCCATGGTGGTTCAAAGCCACAAGGCAAAGTCAAGCGCACCAATGGCGACGGGCAGCACAACCAGCAGATCCGAGAACCCGCCTGCACCCATCGCAGGAGAGTTTCCCACTCTGAAACACTTGCAGCATTTTGATCTGACTGTCGACGACAGGTCCAGACGGAGAGCACGTGGAGTTGTGTGCCCGCCAGCAGGGTTTTCGCGGCGCTCACCGAATGGCGACGTGCCCATCGACATCGTCAGCGCCGCAACTTTCACGAAGCCCGCCAGCACGAACCAGACGCCCGGGTCGCGCGCTGACGCTGGCAGTGAGATCTGCGGTGCGGAGTTGGCAATACGGTCGTCCTGTATCGAGCAGGCGGCTTCGCACGGCATGAGTCAGTTTGCTCTTGTTCCTCAAGTCATTGGTGAGGCATGAAGTCGTACCACCGCTGGGCGCTTGCGCCATTCCGGGGATCCAAAGGGCGGTTCCTTATCGTTGCCTGAGAGGCTGATGCCTTCACCGGAAGCCGCATTGCATATCAGCACCTGCGCGCGTCTCACATACGTGCTTGTCTGTTCATAAACAGCACTTCAGACAAATGCTTAACCTCGCATCGACGAGCGACTGACGAGCGTTCAGGGCATGCGGTCACAGGCAGCACTGGCCTGTCGTGTGTGGCTGGCGCCATGTGCTGGTGTGCGAGCGGCGCGCGCTCGGTGCCCGATCGGAGGCGGCGACGAAAGCTGTAACGATGGACTCCTCTTTGATGCAGTGATTCTGCCTGCAGGCAAAGCGCTCAATATCCGTCTGCAGGCCAGCACAGGCTTCAGATGCAGCATGCTTCGATGGCGCGTGACACACGTTCTACCGCTGCTGTCTGGGCCACGCCGGGCGTTCCTGAATGGGAGCAATCGATGGACAGAGCTTTTGTTGCGCTTGCAACTTGCAAACTGTGACGATCGTGGCTCGCAACCTCAGCAGCAAGCTTCAGCGACATTACGAACTCCGACACCATCATGCGAGCTGACCCCGGCGCAGCCGGCAGATGTCATTTGCGGTACGCATTGCCAGCGTCGTAGAATCCACATGCAATCATCATCATGCCTGCACCCAGCGACACCGTTGAAGCTCTGCAGGCAGAGAACGCGGCACTGAAGGCCGAAATTGAGACACTCCGAAAGCGCTTATCAGAAGTGTCGGGTGCCGCAGGTGTGCAGACTCGCTGAGCGACTGATGCACGTCACTCGGCGTGTGCAACGAGTGACTGGGTGCTTTGGCTGCCGTGGGCTGCACAGTGCATGATGGCCCTCCTGGTGGCGCACACCGCAGGTGCAACAGCATCTGCAGCGCCGGACGGTGCGCCACAGGCTGTGAGCGGAGCCGCGCGCGGCGAAGGCACCCCCCAGAACGGAGCGGCTCCGCCTCTGTTCGAGTGGGAGAGCAGCGGCCACTCGCTCACGCGCGGCGACATCGAGCGCTACAGCCGGCAGCTCATCCTGCCGGCCCTGGGCGTGCCAGGTGCTCGATCTTCTGAGCTTCTCGAGACCACCTGATCGATCGCCCCGTCTCAGGCACGCAGCAGGGGCCAGTGGCGCCAGCCAGCATTGGCGAGGCAGACGCTGTCCCACAGCCGTGCACATACCTCACTTTTCAGCTGCACCGCACAGTCGTTATATTGCAGCCAACACGGTCCGCTTTGTGCAGGTCAGGAAAGGCTGAAGGCAGCGTCAGTGCTGGTGATTGGCGCCGGCGGCCTCGGCTGCCCCGCCATCCTGTACCTCGCGGCGGCCGGCGTCGGCCGGCTGGGCATTGTGGACAGGTGCAGATGAGCAGCACTAGGTTATGATCAAGTAGGCCTTTCGCACCATGTGTTTGGTGTACTGCTGTTGACTGCATCCGTTGAGCTGTACACATTCTTGCACTGGTGCCTGGTGGCTCGCGCCAAGGTAACTTTCTGCACTGCGACGTCCTGCAATGTGACAAGGGCAAACTCGGTGAGTCGCATGCCCTGATCTCACGCGCAGGGATGCGGTGGAGGTGAGCAACATCCACCGGCAGGTGGCGCACCCCGAGGCGGCGGTGGGCAAGCACAAGGCCGACTCTGCGGCCGCGGCCGCGCGTGCCCTCAACAGCAGCATCCAGGCGAGTCTGACATCAGTGCGACTGTCGAGTCAGACAGTGGGGCGTCGTACGCATTGTGCCGTGTGTCAAAGGCCAACGGTAGTGCAGTCCTGCAGAGCCGATGCAGTAGCTCTGCGCCAGGCAGGCTGCCATTGTCGCCGCCAGCGGCAGCCCAGTACCAGGCACAAAACCCTGCACATGGCAAAGCTTTGTACGCGCTCGCCCGCGCAGGTGGACGTGCACAGAGTCGGCCTGACGCCCGGCAACGCGCTGGGTCTGGTGCGCGAATATGACATCGTCATCGATGCCAGCGACAACGCGCCGACGCGGTGAGGACCATGGACCGCAGATTCTGATGGCGTTTGAACCAATTGCCACAGCCAGACTTCCGGCCAGAGGGGGTCGTCTGTACAGCTTTCTTCACATCATTGGCGCCTCTCAACACGACATGGTTGCACACCGATGAAACTGACATGGATTCAATCGTTCTCCTTTAGGTACCTGGCATCTGACGCGTGCGTGGCTGCCGGGAAGCCGCTGGTGTCGGGAGCGGCACTCGGCACCGATGGCCAGCTGACTGTGTACAACCACGGGCCGGACGGTGCGCCTTGGTCAATGAGGTTTTGCGGCTAATGTCACATGCACTTGTATTCTGGCGGGCGGCTGCAGATCTGAGGTTTTGGCAGTGTGATCAATGGAACAGCCCCGTCGCATGTCGCACAGTGCCTGGGGCCATGCCACGCAGCAGCGACAGCAGTCGCTGGACCGGACTGGACGCTTGGTCTCTGTGCTGCTTTGCAAACTATATGGGCGTCCCCACGAGGCTGCTGGCTCGCGCTGTGGAACAACGGCCTGTCACTTGCCCGCCGCAGGTCCGTGCTACCGATGCCTGTACCCGGTGGCGCCGCATGCGGACGCCTGCAGCCGCTGCTCCGATGCCGGTGTGCTGGGCCCGGTGCCCGGCTTCATCGGCTGCCTGCAGGTAATCCAAATCATGTAGCCTAATCTATGTTTAGCACATGTGCTTCCTCCTTCCCTGCGCTGCTGCTCCGACGCTGGGGTCCTGGTCCCGATTCCTGGCTTCATCGGCTGCCTGCAGATGATTCAAGCTGCTGTAGTTTGAGTCACTGCAGGCGTCCCTTCTTCCCTTCGCAGATGCTGCAGTGCCGTCGGACATTCTGCTGTCAGGCGCGCCTTGGCAACATTGGGCTCCGCTGCGTCGCAAGACAGACTGGTGCAATTTTCCATTCCATGCAACTTCCTGTGGGTGTGCTACTTGGGGGGATGTTATAGGCGCTGGAGGCGATCAAGCTGGCGGCGGGCGTTGGCAAACCGCTGATAACTCAAAAAGCCAAAAATATGTACGTGCTCTGATGAATCTGTATCTGCTGCTGCGCAACAGGCGCTGGAGGCGATCAAGCTGGCGGCGGGCGTCGGCCAGCCGCTAGCGAGGCGGCTGCTGATTGCGGACGCCCTGGTCGGCCGCTTCAGCACCGTGCAGCTGCGGGCGCGGTGCGTACAATGATGGTCGTCGTTCCTGGAGCCCGACACTGCGCATTGCCGTGCACGGGCGGCGGCGTCCGCGAAATATAGACGTCACCTTTGATGATAGATTCCTAACGAGCCCGTTTCAATTCTCATGAAGCCCGAACTGTGCATGCAGGAGCGCCACATGCGCAGCCTGCGGCGACGCCCCAACTGTAACCGCCGCCACCCTGGCAGCATATGACTATGCGGCCTTCACGGGGCAGGCGGCCGATGACGCGGCGCCTGCACGGCAGCTGCTGAGTCCGCAGAACCGTGTATCAGCGGCGCAGCTGGCCGACAGCATCGGCGCGGACAGGCAGCCGGTGAGCGGGGGTGGGACAGATGCTGCAGAGCAGGTTTCCAAAATCCCTAATGGCCGTGGCGAGGCGCCGCCGCCGCGGCTGCTCGACGTGCGGCCGGCCGAACAATTCGACATGTGCCACATCCCCGGTGGGCGATTTTCTATTTGTGCCCTGTGCATAGTCTTTGCTGATGGTGCGACACCACAGGACGTTGAGCTGCGCACGCATGAATTTTCATTGCCACGGCTTGAAAGCTGGCCCCTGACGGAATTCTTCAGTCTGACCCCTGCTGCCTAGGGTCAGGTCAGCCCTCTTCTTTCTCAGACTGCTCGGGACAGCCACCGGCCCTACAACACCCTGATCAAGCCTGCTCGAGTGCATAATGCCCGGCTTGCACAATGATTCACGTTTTCGCTTGTGTAAGGACAGTGATTGCCACTGCTTGTTACTTGCAGCAAGAGGCAACGCCTCTGCCTCATGCATGGGGTTCCATGACGTTATGTGTGCACAGGCTCGGTCAACATCCCGTTTGAGGAGCTGCGGGCCCGGCTAGACGAGGTGCGAGGCCTGGGCGGCAAATCTGGTTCGGATGGGCGGGACGGCGCGGCGCCCCTGGTTGTGCTCTGCAGACGCGGTAACGACTCGCATGTGAGCGTGTGGAGCTGACTGCGGTGTGGAGCTGACTGCGGTGTGGGCGACCGCCAGCTGGTTGCTGTTGCAGCCGCTAGCCCGCTGCTGATGCAAAAGAGAGCATGTCGTCCCGCGTGGCTCGGCCCAGAGTGCACCAGTGCTGGCAGCTGCTGCACTGCCCCTCAATGAAACTGAACCTGTGTTTGCCCCGTACAGGAGGCTGTGCAGTGGCTGAAGGACGCCGGCATTCCGTCGGTGGACCTCGCGGACGGCCTGAATGCTTGCGGCAGGCTGCAGCGCTCGGCGTTCCCGGTGTATTAACATTGCCGGAAGCCGTTGGGCCACTGTAAGATCGAGAGCACCACCGATCTAAAAATCGACCTTGGGGGAGGTCTGAGGCTTTGCACGCCTTTGTTCGAAACCCGTCAGCAGGGCACTCATCAAGGCAAATTGAAGTCGGCGCCGAGCTGGTCTGGTTCGAAATGGACATTTATGCGCAACTCTGGTATTCGTGCAATGAGTAAGTAGGTACCGATCCGTGCAATGATGTCTGTCTGGAGGCCTAGCCGAGGGTTGCTGATCTGTTCAGTCTGTCCCATGCGCACCTCACCCGCTATCATCAATATATCAAGACAATCTCATAACCAAAAGGTGGTTCGCCGTTTCGTCGTCAACGTGACAAAAATCGGAAGGAAGAAGGGAAGGTGCACCAACCCCCTGTCGCCACGACAGCTGTGCGTGCTGCCGGGCACCAAGCACCGTCCAGATGCCACCGCCACCCACAATGCGGGAAAAGCCGCTGCATGGCCAGCGCGCCATGCCGCCCCTGCCCAAGAATGAAAGAGACCAGCCCGTGGCAGCGATATTGTCCGGACAGCATCGCTGCCCGCACCTCTGCCACCACACAGCACCCCCACATATAGATATGCTTGGTTATGATCAGTTGTATGGTCTCCAATCGTTGGCGCCCTGCCGCCCGCGTCCGCCCAAAACCACCCCACTGCGGCAGCCGGCGGACACACCATGGCCACCGCCTTTGCCGGCGTGCCCGTAGCTCGGCGCGGCAAAGGCGGTCAGCTCATACTGTATGCCCGCCCATCCATCCCACGAGCCTGCCGCCTCCGCAGGCAGAGCGGCCAGTTCGCCGCTTTCTTGCGGTGGCAGCGGACTCAGGTGGAGTTGCAGCGGCGCAGTGCCGGCTGCGGCTCCCGTTCCCGCTTCGGGAACTGAAGCAGCGGGGCGATGGACGGCGGTACGGCCGGACGCTCAGGGGCGTCCGGGTCTGCGATGCGCCGCAGCGCCGCCTGCGGTGCGCAAAAAACAAGAGTAGGTCATTCAGGGTTGACAGCTATGGAGCTGTGCTTGAAATCCACTTGGGCCAGGCATGATGCGAGACAGCCGGCCGCAAGGTGCCAGTGGGAACCGCAGAGGCGGCGTCCGGTTGGGGCCGCAGACCCTGGGCGCAACAGAGGAAAATGTCCTTCTGACGCACCTTTGCCGCGGCCTCCGCCTCCGCGTTGGAGCGCACAGATGCTGTGGAGCCCTCCTTCGAACGGACCGAGCCCCCATTGTAGCCCGAGCCGGCGGCGAGGGAATCGCTGGCGGCGGACACGCCGCCGGCGGAGGGGACCGCCAGGGAGCTGCGCCCAGAAGCAGTGGCGCCACTGCCGCGGTGGCTGGCCTGCGCCGCCGCAAAGGGGTTCACGAAGGCGGTGGCCACGGTGGCGGCGCGCGCGGCGGGGGCTGCGCCGCCGCCGCCGCCGCCGGGCGCTCCGGTCGGGGTCGTGTCCGAGGGGCGGCGGGCGCCGGCGGAGCCACCGGCCAGCGGCGGCAGCTGCACCTGCCCGCGGCAGCATGGGCTGCACATTACGAACGGCGGATACACAGTGCAATCTACAAGACGGTACAATCTACAAGACGACCGCAAGACACCATGGAAGGCATCAGGTGACGGTTCCGTCTGATTGTGCTACAATGTGCGTCCACCAGATGCGCTGCGCATCGATTGCATTCCTACGGGGGTACCCACCTTTGAGCGCGAGGAAGACGGCGCAGGGCGAGGGCCCCGCAGGCATGTCACAACCTACACCCTGTTCCAAGCTCCCTACCAAGCTTCCTCAGCACGTCAGCAGCCCACCTTTGACGCCAGGGAGGCCAGGGACGCCAGGGAGGCGGCGTAGGGCGAGGGCCCCGCGGGGCATTCATACTCCACTCCTTCAACCTGCTTCATTAATAGAACTTCATCTCCCCTCACCTTTGACGCCAGGGAGGCAGCATAGGGCGAGGGCCCAGCGGGCGTCGGCGATGTGGCGCTCCAGCCGCCCTCGGACCGCGTGCCCAGTTTGGCGAAGGACATCGTAGCGCTGGGGGAGTTGGCGTGCATCGCCGCCAGCCGGGATGCCCGCGGGTTGAGCTGCATTGCGGTGAGCGGCGACAGGGTGTCCTCCGCGCTCTTCGCGGATGTGGCGTCGCCGTTGGCGACGCCCGTGGCGGCCGGGTTGGCGGTCTCCGGCGTCGGCGACGTCACCCCCGAAGCCTGCAGCCAGGGGGAAGCACGCGACTTGGACGAGGATACTTGAAATCTAAAATAAGCTCTTTGCACGCACGCCGACGATGCAGGCGTCGCATCGCTGCTGCTCACGGCAAATCCTTCTGGCAGCGCAGGGAGGGAGACTGCATCAGATGTGAGCGAGCAGAAGTACGGTGGGACGTTTCTCGCCGGCTGCAGGCATTTTGCACTTGGAAAAAACCGACATTGCACCTGCATGCGCTGCTGCGCCGCCGCAAAGGGGTCGACGATGGGCGCGCGCGCCTGTGCCGGTCGCTGCGGCTCTGACTGCTGCTGCTGCTGCTGCTCCTGCTGCCCGTCGCCGCCGCCGGGCGCGAGCTTCACCTCCGCATGCGCGGCCTGGTGCACCTGCGACTGCTGGGGGGCTGAGGGCGGCGCCTCGGCCGCGCGCAGTGACGACTGCGGGCTCTGTGCCTGCAGCATTGGAAATCGTCTCTGTTGCGTCGGCTTTGGAGTGGCAGCACAGCTTTTAGTGTGCCGAGCAGCGCGGGCGGCATAGTGGGGAGGATATGGTCTGGCGGCAGGCTGTCACAAGGTGAGGCTTGGGACGGTGCAGATACCGGCTCCCCCCTGTAGCAGCGGTTTGCTGTCTCTGGAAGCAAGGGGAGCTTGCTTCTAAGCAAGGCACCAAGGCGGCGGCGGTCTGGTCGTGCAGGTCAGGGTGGGTTGAGGTACACTGTCTCTTAATTCAAAGGCCAAAGAAATCAGGGTTTCACCGATGCATCGGCGGCCTGGCCATCGCGCAGGTCGGAGGAGCGGGTGCGGGGCAGCAGGCCCATGGCCAGGGAGCGGCTGACGCCGGGGGCGCTCGCGGTCGCCAGGCTGTTGTTGGTGCGCCGCCGCGACCGCAGCTCGTCGTGCAGCGGCTGCAGCCGCGCCAGCACCTCCTCAAAGTCCGGCCTGCGCAAATCAAAGTGATAAAAGCTTAGACTGCCAAGAAAGTCCGCGGTTTTTTCCGAGACGTATAAATCCATGCAGCGGCTGCAGCTGTGCGCAACAGACGCGCAAACGAGAAGCATACTAATGCAGCGACACCCCTCAGCAAATGGGCCTCTGCAGCATATTGGAGCCTGCGCACGGGTTGCACATTCTGAGGCTCGTTGCACCGGGTGTGAGGAATTTGTGTAGGGTTTCCTCAACCATGAGGGAGCGCACCGTTCGGTGGGCTCGCTTTTCCAGCAGTCGCGCATGAGGGCGGCGTATTCAGGCGGGCAGCCCTCGAGGATGGGCGGCCGCTTGGCATCGTACACCACCGCATACAGCACCTGCCCCACCGTCATGCCCTCGTACAGCGCCTCCCCGCTGTACAGCTCCCACACTGCGAGCGCAGTGGGGCGAAGTGTCAGGCTTTGGAGAGAAAATCTGCAAGGCCTCCGCCGTGCAGCTGACGCCGACCGCCGCGGCGCTGTCCCTGAACCACATTGGCGACATCGTGGCCTGCACGGATGCTGGAAGAAACAGAAGGACAGATGCACTGAATGACGTTTCGTCTCATGGAAGCCGCGCCGGATGGCTCCCGGTCTGTGTGCGCAGCACGACCACCGCTTCGCCTCTACGCCGCGCGAATCCGGGGCGTGATGTGGTTCAGCTGGAAGCCGACACGAAGGTGGTACTCACTGAGGATGGCGAAGGAGTAGACGTCGGCGGCGCGCGCAAACTTGCCGAGGCTGAGCAGCTCGGGCGCCATGTAGGAGATGGTGCCGTAGGTGTGCGTCGACACATGCGTCTTGTTCTCCGCCAGCACCCGGCTCAGCCTGGTGCAAAGATGTTGCAAACGTCTGAGTTGCATAGACGGCAAACAGCCAAGTTCAGCATCGAACATGTGTCTTGATCTCCGCCAGGAGACGGCTCAGCCTGGCAGACCATGGTTGGAGGATTTGGTCTGCAAAAGGTTAGGCATGCAGCCTGAATGTCAGTACTGTTGGCAGAAACTCCAACCTGCGCGTGTGTGTGCTTTGCTCACTCGGCAGCACGTCGCCCGGCGCCGCCTCCATGCGGGCCTGCTGCATGCAGGCGGCAGGAGTGCCCGGACGCGGCAGGACATGCGCTGAACATCCCTATGAACATAAAATCAACAAACAGGTGGCCGCCTGCGCGCACCCAAAGTCGGCAAGCTTGCAGACGTAGCCGCGCAGGTCGGTCGCCGTGGACTTGAGCAGCACGTTGGCGGATTTGAGGTCGCCATGCAGCACGCCCACGCTGTGCAGGTACGCCATCGCACTCGCAATGTCCATCAGGCACATCAGCACGTGCATCTGCGCGCAATCGCAGGGACACCATTAGCGGCTGGATCTGGCAATGGGAACACAAAACTATAGGGTGCCGCAGGGGTGAGACGCAGCAGGCGCGGTGGATGGACAATGACGAATGCTGCCGATGCCACCTCACATGCAGCAGGAGGGTGATGCTTGGGTGAAGCAAAAGTCGGCGGCAAGACCCGACGAGGCGCAAGCCCTAAACCCTGAGCGCACCAGGTCAGGGCCGCCGCCTGGAGCGCGAGACTGCAGCTTGCCGCGCTCGATCGCGCGCGCCAGCGACCCCCTGTCGCAGTACTCCAGCAGCATCCACGTTTCCAGCACGTCCTGCGACAGCGAAAGAATCAAGATCAGGAAGGGCTTCGATCCCAGATGCACACAAGCTTATTGAGTTATTGATAAAATTTATGTATTACAAGAATAATTGAGGCAGTGTGCAGCCGCGCGCCGATGTGCAGGCGCGAGAGCAGCGAGGCAGACGCCGCCGCAACCGCGCCTGGCCCCACTCCCCGCCAGCGCACCTATGTGGTAGCAGCGCCCGGCAGGTTCCTCACAATATTCGTGCTAACTGTGAGCAAGTGCAATCTGCCTGTGCAGAGAACCCAGGTGCACATGCACTCTCTATCCCAGAGACACCCGCGTGCTCACCGCCTGCTTGTCTGCCTCCGCATCCCTGACCTCCTCCAGCTGTGGCGCCGCCGCCGCCTCTGCGTCCAGCGCGGCAGCCTGTCCAGGCGTGCTCCCCTGCGCCGCCGCGGCCGCCGCTGCGGCGGACTGCGCCGCCGCCGAGCCGGCTGACGTGTGCGGCACGTCGGGCCGGTCACCTTGCAAGAAACCGCAGGAAACGATAGGGAAACTGCCCTTCCTGGTCTGCCCTATGGTCTGAACTTTCATGAGAGTTGTTCAACACAGACAGATCTCCAAAAGTGACTGCCAGGCATGTGAGATCTCGAGTGAAACAAAAGAGAATGGAAGACCGTTCACACCGCTGTTACCCGACGCCGAGTCCTTGCTCTGCGCCTGCGGCGCCGCGCCCACGTCCCGGATCGGCTCGTCATTCACGCGCACCGTGGTGATGCGGTACGTGATCACCTGCGCAGTTGGGACGAGTGCCATCGTCAGAAGTGGTTATACAAGTACTTTTCTGAGACCCTCTTCTGTATGCTGCACACAGCAGGAGGAGCACCCGGCACCCTGCACGTGCTGCAGCGGTTGCCCTGATGCACAATGAACATGAGAATACACCCGGAGGGTGACCTGTCGATTCGCTGCATGCACAGAGATGCACCAGCACGCACAAGGGGACGAGCGGCAAGGCCACAGATTCTTGATTGCTATGGTTTTCAGGTGATGATTAACACACTGAATCACCCTTCATGGAGCACCCAACACGCCGGTTGTACCGCGAAGGCGACGTGATGGAGGTCAACTCGCTGCACATCGCACTGCAACAATAAATGCAGAGAGAGCGCTGCAGAGTCTGCACGGCGACGCAATCGAAGCCGGCAAAACGCACCACGCCGGGGTGCGCGATAGAGGTGGACAGCAGCGTCTCGCGGGAGATGTCGTCCTGCAGAATGAGCGCGTGCTCCAGCACCTTGATGGCCACCATGGCGCCCTTCCACCGCCCCTTATACACGCACCCGAAGGAGCCCTTGCCCAGCAGCGGCCCGATCTCCACGCCCTGAAGATATTGCAAAAAGCGCTCTTGGCTCTTTGTCTGCGTGTTCTACTGGCAGCGGCCCAATCTCCACGTCGCAGAGCGCTTGCTGGTGCAGCTGCGCTGTTGCTTTTGTCTGTGTAGCTTTTGTCTGTGCGCGGCAGTCAGCACATGAAATAAGCTTTGTCGTGGGCTGTGACGCCTGTGTGACATGTGCGGAGCATTAAGAGAGTCCAGGGCCTGGGATAACCGTGGGACTCGTGAACTAGGAGCGCCGCTGTGTGGGTTTCCTCTCGGCCGCAAGAAAGGCCACTTCCAGCCACTGGCAGGCTGGAGCAGTGAGTAAGGGCCGATGCAAAAATTTATTCATCTGACACAGAACCTATGATGCTTGCAGTCGTACTGCAGCGACGTGCAAACACAGGTGCTGCTGAGGCGGTGGGGGTCCTTTGCACATCAGGCTGTAGGGTTTAATGTCTGGAGGGCGCACCTCGAGCGGGCCGCCGGAGCGGGTGCGAAGCACTGCAGGCAGGCGCGCGTACAGATCTGAACGCGCCCGCAGCGTGTCGCCCCGCGCGGGCGGCGGCTCCCCCCGTTCCCCCCGGCCGCTGCCGCCGCCGCCGGCCGGCAGGATCTCCGCCACGGTATCTCGCCGCTCGCCCGCGCTGGCCTGTTCGGGCCATCGCAACACATGTATATCAAATGGCGGAAGAACTCCAGACACGAAGGTTCATATGGCAGCAAAGGTCCGTATTGGGGAGCAGGTTGCAGGTGGATTGGGCAAAAACGATTCAGCTGATCAAAGCAGGCGTGCACCGTTGCAATATGCACGTGCTGGAGCTTGGCTGACCACAGATGCGTCTATCTCCTGAACGACGACACATGTCATTCTTAAAGCCAGGCCCCGCACCTGGCTGCTGATCTTGGACTCGCTGCTAATTTTCGACTCCATGACTGCCGCGATCGCATTGGTCGATGCCGAGCCTGCCTCCGCGCCGGCTGCCGGACTCGACTGTGGCGCCGCTGACGTCGCTGCCGCTGTGGGATCTGGCAGCGCCGCCGAGTCGCTGCGGGCTGCTGCCTTTGCCGAGCTGCCTGACTGTGCTGTGGCTGTGCCAGCCGCATCAGGCGCCGCGCTGTCTGCCCGTAATAGTGACGCGGCCTGGAATGGCGACAGCGCCGACAGCGTCGTTGGCTTGTTCGCGTCATCACCGGCGGCTATGGGCGCCTCCGGCACCGCTTCCGCCGCCGATGTGCGCTGCAGCATGACAGCTCGTGGCCTGAGCCTCTGGCGCACAAGCAAGCGTGTGTCAAAGTCCAGCACAATATTGCGGCACAACAGCGAAGGAACAGCGATGGCGGTGCACCTTGGCGGGCCGATGCGCTGGTTCATCGTCTGTGCCGCCCTTGCGGCGGCTGGCGCCGCGGCCCCCGAAGCAAGAGCAGCCCATGATCGCCCGCTGTGTGCTGCAGCCCGCGCCTCAGCAGAGGTGCAGCGCCGGCCGCACGTGGACGGCCATGGAGTGTGCTCCCGGGTAGGACTGCTTCGTCTCAAAGCTGTGAGAGCTGTGCGAAAAGCGGCCTCGCTGCAGCAGTCGCCTCTGCGCCAGTGCAAGCGCTGCTGTGGGGATTACCTGCAGGTGCCAGACGGCTGCATGTCAGAACCAGCAGTGGCTGACGCCAAGCTGAAGGTCACGGAGCCAGGATACGTTTGAAGAGGTCAACAGCGCCGCGATTGGAGAGTTGCTCATCGCCAGCACGGCAGCTCAGCCCACAGTCCAGCCGGCTTGAACGTATTTGCCTCATAAGCAGCAGCTTTGGGCCTGTGTGCGACCGACCAGGCCGAAGGGTCCACCGGGCTGCCGTCAATACACGGCAGTTGACACGCCTAAACCGAGCCAGAAGATCGGCAAGGCTAGAGATGTTTATGTAACGTGCACAAGGATTCGTGGCGCACGTTGCAGGCGGGAGGCGAATCGGATGCTGCAGTGAGCAGAAAGGCCGCCGAATGGCACCGCTGGAGGATTGTCTGGCGACTGCAGCTCCGCTGGCAGTCTCTGCGCTAGGACTGTCCGCGACGCTGTTCGACCCGAAGACCGACAAGATCAGCAGCGACTGGCTGAAGGCACACGTGAGCGATTGCAGATGTGCCACTGGTAGCGCGGTGAGTGGTGCCTTTGCACTGCGCCTGGTCATCCGCTGCCCCTTGTGTGAGCCCGGGCTTGGTTGTGCCTCCAGGGTTTAGTGTGTGCTTTTCTTCAGCAGAGATGATGACCAATTCCAGGTCCACCGGCCAGCTTGTACGGGCCAATCAACCGGCTTGCTTTCCGTTGCAGAACACTGCTTGCACATCAATGCAGCGTGCGGTGTTACTGAACACGAAGTCCGCGGCCAAAACCGGCCATGTCTTGCCCGTAGGTATCCTCTGTGATGAACTGCGCCGCTTGCACTCCACTCAGTGATCATAAGCTCTGATCAAGATGGTTGTGCTACAGCAAGATTCTAGGCATGATAGCTCTGCACTAGTATGTTCGCTACTCAAACACCTGTCACGAGGTCTAAGTATGTTCACGAGTCCGCCGCATGAAGCGCATACGCTGCCGCGCGACACGCCGCCGCACTCATGCTCTTACTCGATTAGCATTCCGACACTGCCTGTGCGGGGTTTGATAGGGCTTCGACTCTGGTCATGCTGGGTACCGTCGTAGATGTACACGGATTGCCACACTTGTAGCGCACAGCCCGGCTGCCTGCACACTTGGAGTCGCAGCAGTGGTGACTCGCTGTGGGAGAGATGGACTCTGGTCGAGATTGTCGGCAGCATGCTTGGACACTGTCAGGCTTTGAGCGCCAGGGTTGTCTGCATCTTTGCGCGGGGCAGCAGTGACTGCAGTTTGACGGTCACAAGGCGGACCGAAAGCCGTCCCGGATTTCACATGTGAAAGCATCCACAAGAATTAACCCACCTGGCAGGAAGGACAATTCCAGCTATATCAGAAAGCCAGCTGCGGCGAGCGAGCCGCTAACAGCCGTCGCAGACGCCTGCTGCGGTGAGCCACCCGTATCTGCATAGTTGACAAGGACACACCTTCACGGAAAGTAGGCAGGAATGTTGCATGCAAGTTGGCCGACTTCCAATTGGTCAACAGTGGACAGCTCGGCTGCAGCAGGCTCTCACCTGGTGCCTTTGGCGAAACTGGCGGCACCTGCAACATCAGCGGCGGCCGCTGCTGCCGCTGCTGATGCTGTGGGGCAGGTTGCCTTTGCTGCTGCTGCGGCGGCGCCGGCTGCGGCGGCGGTGAGATGTGCTGCGCCTGCGGCTGTGCCATCTGCTGCTGTGCCAGCTGCTGTGCCGGCTGCGGCAGCGGCAGCGGCGCGACCTGCCGCTGCGTCTGCGACACCTGCTGCAGCAGCTGCCGGATGAGGTCCGGCTGCTGTGCCAGCGGCGCGTGCTCAGACGGCTGCCACTGCATCTGCTGCTGCGATTGCGGCGGCGGCTGCCGCTGCGGCTGCGCCTGCTGCTGCATCTGCCGCTGCTGTTGCGGCTGCGGCTGCGGCGGCAGCGGCACTGACGGCGGCGAGAGCAGCTTGGCGAGCATCAGCGTCGCAGGCGAGCGCAGGAAAGGGTAGCAGCAGGCAGCGAGGCGCTCCTCCGGCACTGGCAGCTGGTAGCCCATCTGCAAACGCATTGGTTTCAGAGATCATGAGTAGGGTGTCATCAATCGCGCAGCAGCTCGTCACAGCAGCATCGGCAGGCGCAATGACCCGCTGGCAGTGCTGGCCGCAGCGGTGGCGCCGAAAAATGATAGCTCTTGACAGCAGCCTGAAAATGGCAACGCAAGAGCAGCGGCGAGGGCACTGGCGAGGATCCGGAGCAGGTCGCGTGCCTTGCGGGACCAGGCGTAGGCGGCCGAGGTGGCGGGCCAGGGCGAGGAGGGGCGTCCGTCGTCCATGTCTGCCTGCGGCGATGCCGCAAGCGCCGCCTCCCCTGCGGCCTGCATTGCAAGGACACGTGGCTGAGCTCGCTTGCAACCGGCGCAGGTGCTTGTGCAACGGTGCTGCTGGCTGGATGGGTCTGTGAGCGAGGCAAAGGGTGCAATGCGCGATCCCACATCACAGTAACCACCGCAGGCTGCTCTGTTGCCCGCGCGCCGCACACAGGCACTCGGCTGAGATGAGAAGCAGTCGGAACCGAAAGAGGCTGTCATATGAGGTTGCGAAGCCGGCCTTCAAGGTCGAGGTCGAGCTCACCGTCACCCAGGCGGGCATAATGGCTGCGGCGACGCCGGCCTGAGACAGCGCCTGCTCCACGCACGCCAGCAACAGCCGCGCGTAGCTCCGGCCCTGCGACCGGCGCCCATGTCAAGTGATTATGCAAATGTGCTAGAACACAACTTCGTGAATATTGTCACGGTGACGTTGGCTTGAGACAGCGTCTGCTCGCAGACGCTGTCTCATCCATGTACGCCAGCAGCAGCCTCGCATAGCCCCGGCCTTGCAGCATATGCACAACTGCATGGCCTTGAAAGGGAACCACATGAATGATGTCACCCAGCAACGGGACGGCTGCAAAGAGATGCTGCATGCGTCGGCTGGCAAATGCAGCACACCTCCGACTGCAAGAAGGACAGTCTTTGTTCCAGCACAACACTAAGCCCGAACATTACCTGCTGTAGCCCACCTGCGACTGCGGCCGTATGGCACCTCCGTCAGTGCCAGGCCGAAGGCGCGCACCGAATGATACACTATATTTTGATCAAGCCTGCCTGCCAGCCTGCAGGCCAGGGGAGAATCCGGGCTCATACCTGCGACTGCGGTCGCGTTGCGAGGAAGGGCACCTCCGCCAGCGCCGGGCCAAAGGCGCGCAGCAGCACCGCCGACACCACGTGCTGCCCGCTCCACAGCAGCGCGGTGTAAAACCCTGAGAAATCGGCGTCGCCGCCGCCGCCGCCGTGCCCCGCCAGCAGCAGCGGCAGCAGGTCCAGGCCTGCGGGGGCATGTGCGGCGCATTCGGTGATTTCGTGGGTGTTGTCGGAGGGCCAAGCTGAGACGGGGCTTTGGCGTGGTTTTGGGTCGGGAGGGTTGGGGCGGTGAGCAACAGGAAACCAGGCGCCACAGGTGCACCCGGAATGGATGCGCTGCCGACGTGCCCGTGCTGATGCACTGGCAGGTGGCAAATCGCGTCGAGAAGCAACCGATTTGACGCCCAGAGAGGGAGCAGCCTGATCGAGGGCTGTGTCCTTGGTTTCAAACTGAGAACAGCCAGACCTCACCCGTCTTGTGGTCGACGACGGAGTCGAAGGCCTCCTCGAAGACGAGGCGCGCCGCGTTCAGCACCCCCTGCAGCTCCTCCTGCTGCTTCGCGGTGTACGACGGCACAAACCCGCGGCAGTCCTGCACAAGTGCTTTAATGGTTACATGATCCCAGGTGACAAGTGCAAACCAGGTCAACATCTGTCACTACGGCACCCCAGCGCAGCGTGTGTTGCGGCTGGCCTTTGCACAAGAGCTGGGATGCAGGGATCAGGCGCCGCGGCGCTGGCGGCCCCAGGACGTCAGCTGCGACTGTGGGTGAGAGAGAACCCTCGTGACTCGCTCAATGTGTGCGAGTCGTGGACAGATCGCAGAGGTAGCTGTGTACACCCGGAACCCTGGGCCGGCAGCGCGGCAAGTGCGGGGGCAGGCACGGGACGCACACCGCTGCAGCAACATCACTCTTTGATGAATTTCCATGTAACTCTGCAATCATTCTGTTATCAGAACGATTCCAGGCAATTGCCGGGACTCGCGCCGCGCCTGGGCAGCGGCTGCCGCGGGTTTGACGGCCGCGCCGCGGACGAGTTGCCAGGTCAGTGCGCCCAGGGCCGGCTCCCCGTGCACTAGCTGGAGGCCCGCCGCCGCCATCGCCGCCAGCCGCTGGCTCACCGCCTGCTCCGCTGCGTCCGGGAACCACACCGCCGATGTGCCCGCCAGCTGCGCGCAGCACACAGCGGCATGTCCCAACGCTCAGGTACCGCGCGATTTGCCAGAGCGGTGTCAGCTGCGGCTTGGAGCAGTTGGGCCGACAGGCAGCCGCGCACGTTTCCGCGCTTGCAATTGCACAGTGCAGGCGCTGTGAAAAACCTTGTAAAGGACTCTTGCAACCGCACCATCTCACGGTCCTGCTGTGGCAGGCACCGCAGATGGTACCGCCGGCCGCTGAGCGGGCTGCGCACATAGGCATCGTCCGCCGCCGGCGATGCGTCTGCCTGGCCGCCGTTGGCAGCGCCGGACGGCTGGCTGTGCTGCACCGGGATAATGCCGCTGGTGACGGCCTGCAGGGAGGAGCAACATTCAGTTTGCGGCTTCAGGCAGGTCCGGCGTCTGCATGCAGCGCTGCAAGCACTGCACCTCGAATCCATGTCCAGGACATGTGTGTCCAGCAAGCATACAGGCTGCAGCAAAGCCCGCAGAGCATGCAGATTGGCAATGAGATTTCACGTACCAGCTCGGGAAGGTTCGCGACAGCCTGCACGTGCGAGTCCCAATCGGACGCCTGCTCGGCCTGCAATCATGACGCTTTCATGTCGTCGCTGTGTGTCAGAAGTAACAACTCGCTGCGGGTGCGGGCGTGTCCGCTGCTCGTAATGGGCTTGTGACAGAAAATGTCGCACCTTCACACCGTTGGCGGCTGGTTCCACGTGGCCAGGCACGACCTGCGGCTGCGCCATGATCCGGTGCGCCTGCGCAGGATATCAGCTGCAGCCATCAAGTTGGTGAGCAGCCTGCGTTCATGTGCCGCCAGAATGCTTTTGCTGGCCGTAAACCAAGAACGCCACCGCAGTGCGGCACCCAGCACTGCTCTGCCACCAGACGTAGCACCACAACCTGAAGCACGACGATAAGAACGATTCCAGTGCGCAATTTGCGCACCGGGCACTGCGGCTGCACAGCATCGCCAAAGCCGGGGTGGCCGCAGGCGGCGCACACGCACGCGGGGCAGAACCACTGCGCGTCCGCAGGCATCCGGCCCAGCCCCAGGCACTTCAGGTGGAAGATTGCCGGGCACGCCTCACAGCACAGCAGATCCCCCTGCGCCAGAGGGAGGAGGGTGAACAAATGCCTTTGTCTGTGGTGAGCGTGCCCGGTAGAGTCCGGGAGCTGGTCATAGAATGATGCAAGCACTGCGTCGTTGCGAAATGAACAGAAATGTACGTCGCGGTTGACCACGCGCATCCTGGGGCGCTAGCAAGAAAACTAGCACTCATTCAAGCAGTGCAGAATGCATTTCACGCGGCCTGCGCACCCCGACGCAGCAGACGGAGCACAGGTCGTCGTTGCTGTCCGTGGGCGGCGAGCCCGGAGAGGCGCCGCCCCCGGCAGCCAGCACCCTTGTGGCCTCTCCGATCAGGTCCTGCAACCCATAATCACATGCCTCAGCCCATTGTGCGGGTAAATGTGCATGCCGGCATCCAGCTTGCTTGCCGCCATCTGGCAGGCGGCGGGCTTGGCAACGCCAACAACAGCTCCGCAAGCGCCAATGAGAGGCCTTGGCGTCCCGGTGTGCCCGGCTCCCACCTGCACGATGCGGCCGTTCATTGCGTACATGTTGCCCGTCGCGCGCCGGAGGGAGCTGCCGGCGTGCGCCTCGAAGGCGCCAAAGTTCATGAGCTTATCGTGTCCGTCCACCTCCACGCCGCCGCGCCGCGCCCGCCCGATCGCCTTGATGGAGTCGGCCCCCTTCGGCTGCAGGCGCACGACGGCTGTCAGCTTCTCAAAGTTGCAAGTGTTGCGATACTGGAATCCAGGGCTGTGTGCAAGGGTCACTGAATGATTCTGCCGCAACCACAACGCCTACTCACCCGGTACAGGAGCAGGGCGCCATCTTCCATCAAGCCAGCATCTATGACCTTCTGCAGCGCGCTGGGCTGCTGCGGCGTCCTCATGTCTCAAGGTGTATGAGCCTTCGAATGCTGTAGCTGGAGAATGGCAGGACGATCAAAGGACTGTTGATCAAGGCGCATGCGCCGCGACAAGCAAATGCGCTGTAATGGAGTCAAAGCGGATGAATCCCCTCTGCGGTGGCGTCAGCGTTATCACAGTGTTTGATAGCTGGTATCCTGTGAGGCCTTTCGCTCAAGCGACTTCAAACTAAACTTGAACTGATGCCTGGCAGCTGCACGCCTGACTGAGAGCAATCTCTTGTACGTCTGCCCGCGAGTGCAGCAATCAACACTTGAGATCAGCTACAAATGCACCTACTCGAAGTAGGGACAGCTCTTCTGCGTTCTCCGGTGCAAACTGCAAATGAGAACGGTGTCGGAGAGTCCCTTCCTTTCATGACAAGCACAGCGTGCATGCTGCTCCCAGCGCTCCCAGCTGCTCCACCGAAGTAAGTGTTGACATCGGCATTTACATTGTTTGACGATCTGTACGCACCCGCTGGGCGCTGCGTCTGTCGCTTCGCTTTTCGACGTCTCGAAAATTCAGCATGCAGGCATTGGCCGCTCAACCACCGTGCACTCTCACCATGCAGCGCGCTTGCAGCGGTGCGCAAGCGTCCTGTTCAAGCAGGCATTTGCCGTCGGTGTGCCGCAGCCGCACCGATCTCGGGGCATGTGCTGCCGGCGGCTCCCGCAGGCAAGCACGCCGAGTGGCATGGGTGTGCAGAGCATCAGACAGCACGCCGCCCGAGGAGGTGAGCAACGTATTGGGAACGTACCACGCACTTCCTGCTGGCTCATGATCGACGGCGGGTCGTGAACGAGCTTTCCCAGCAACCTAACGAGTTGCCGCCGCATCCGCGCAGGACGATGAGGAGGAGTACCTCACGAAAGAGGAGGATTGGACGGTGCGTGACTTGCACTGTGGGTCACTGGTTCATATCTCATCTCATCATAAGCATGACTGTTGTCAGGCAGATCTTCTACCGCATCACTAGCTGCCAGGCTGTGACGCTTTGCCAATCGTGGCGTCCGAAAACAGGTGCCAGGTGGCGCCAAGGACTCCCTGACGTCAAACACTCCGCTGGGGCGGGCTGTGAACGACGCATGCAAGGAGCTCGAAACGCTTGGCAGCATGGTGCGATTGTCAAGCCCTGTGTGAGGAGGCCGCCGATCCGCATTTGCGCATCAGCAAGGGAGCAGCCCAACCCGCATGTGAGTTTCAGCAAGGACCCAATCATTCACGGCGATGTGCATGCAGGAGAACGAGACCATTGGGAAGGCGAACGCGCTCCTCGCAAAACTAGGATACCGAATAGTGGAGCAAGATCATAGTGCAGACGCGGAATGATTCCTGTGGTGGGTTGCTGTGCGAAAGCGCTCAGCGATCATTTAATTGCTCCACTTCGCTTTGCAATCGTCTCTAGCCCGATGGTTCGCAACAGTTTTGAGACTGCATTAAGCGCAGCTCTTGAGAACCGTGATGCTCATTGATCAAATCTTTCATCTAGAAGAGGCTTGTGCGGCGACAGCCGGTCCATCGAAGGCGCAGTTGTTCGTGCTCGAGCCTGATGCGCAGCCAGGATCCCCAGCCAAACGCATTCCACTGTCGTGTGCCCTTCCACAAGTGTTCCCAGTGCTGATGGTTATCAACAAGCCAAGCTCCCCGTTCTGCCGCCGGCGCTCTACCGGTTGAAGGTCATGTGCCTGCACGCCAGATCGTAAGCCATCAGAGCACAAGATGCGAGAGTGTTTCAGGGGGGAGGATACACTGTTCAGCAGCACTGTCACTCGCTGTGGCAATCTGCATTCGCAATACGAAGTACAAGAACAACTCAATGCACCCCCTCCAAGCACAGCTGTGACATCTGCTCGGCCGCCCACCTGAGGATGTTGAACTCCGCGCCCACAATAGGCGTCGACAGGTACTTCTGCACTGCCTGCGACGCCTTGCGCGGAGCTGTGTAGTCGTACAGCACGTAGATGCCGTCCCAGAACCTGCGGCGGCAGACACATCGGGTGTCAATGTCAGCTCAAGAGCAGCTTGCGATTGGGAAGCCTTCTTGACATGGAAAGGTCCAGCACCATTTGACATGTCTGTAGATGCGCACACCCTGTGCGTCCATCTTCTCTGCGGCACGCACACTATGTGTGCCCAACACGTCCAGACTGTTGGCAAGTAACAGAAGCTTTGCTCACTTCTTGATGGGGTAGGCGAGCCTTTGCCGGCCACGGACCATGGCGTTGACATTCGCGCCGCCCTCCTTGCTCAGAAACGCCTCAAACTTCGCCAGCTCCACGTCCCTGTGGCGGCACAGCAACGCTGCCTCAGTTTCTGCTGCCGTGAGCAGGACGGGCAGACCAAGCTCCCAGGCAGAGAGAGAGAGAGTAAGGTTGATGAAGCAAGCAGCCTGCTCCGCGTTGCTGTGACGCCTGTATGTGCTTGCTCTTGCAGACTGACATTTCTGCGCCTGTCGCGCGAGCATGCTGCCAATCAGCGCACCTGTCCTCATCTGAAAGGTCCGGCCGCAGGACGATCATCGTCTCATACCTGCAGCCAAATGCAGGATTTGCTGATGAGATCGTTAACCTTCTGGATGTGCCATAACATGCACGCAACACAGGAGGGATCGGAGCTCACCGCTGGTGCCCTGCTGGAACATCCACTTCCTGTGACAGGGCCTGGATGGCCACCGGCTACAAGCACCAAGATCGTCGTACGTCAGCGCGTGCTCAGTGCCGATTGTACTATCGTGCAAGCCTTAAGCCAGTTTGCAGGTGCTTGCATGCATCGGGGCGCCCTCGCAACCAACCTGCGAAAGGCTGCTGTTGACAGCGACTGCTCGCCGGGCTGGGCTGCTGTGCTGGCGACCGTCGGCTGCCGAGGGGCTGAAAGACAGCTGCGACCGTACGCTGGTGGAGATGGGGCGGCTGGCGCACCGCCTGCGGCTGCAAAGCGGCACACAGGAGGCCGCAGGCAGGAGCCCAGCCAGCGCCATTGCTGCTGCTGTCACGCCGTGCCGATGGTCAGCGATCCGGCAAACGGGCAGGGCAAGCTAATGAGCGTTGACAGGCGGCGTTGCGTGCGATCCGAAGGCTGACGCACTCCGCTGTGAGGCGCAATGATCCACGCCTTGCTGCCGAAACCCGTTCCTGCGGCCGTTCTGCGACAATGCGTAGAGTCGCAGTGCTGCAGTGTAGACACAAGCCTTGAAGTCTCCACTGACATGCACCTCACGAATCTTGTCCAGGTGCGCGACCCGCAGGCTCAGAACTCGCTGCCGTCATATGCTGCGGGCAAAATATTGCTGCAGGACACTTTGAACGTGCCGCCCGGACGCATAGCCTGCTATAACACCGCTTGCACCTTTGATTCTGCGGAAGGGTTGGGGCGTCAGCGGTGATTCCGGCAGCACTAGCAGCATCGTCAGCGACAGCTACTCGGTGATCGGTATGCATAGGTGACAGAGCTCAGAACGTGTTCTGGGTTTCGGCGCTGTCGGCGGTGCCGTCTGGCTCAGACCTCACACAAGGGGCCAAATTGCAGCACTGAGCTCCTGCAGGGATCCACAGCACACAGCATGAGCACGGAGCTCCGCGTGGCCTCGCTGGACGCTGCGCACACGCCGCGCAGCACCGTCGCTGTGGCGCCCTCGGGGCTGGAGGAACTGATCGCGGCGACGCCGACCAGCTTCCTGCAACCCTACTGCTTCTTCGTCAGCTGGCAGGGCGTCCTGACCCTCGCACACAGGCGCGCTGATGCATGCCAGCTCTACATCAGGTCAGCCCTGGCGCCGCCATCGTGGGATCATGCTTGCTCGTGATATACCGGAGGGGCGCAATGGAACATGCCCAGAGACGCTTTCCACTTCTTTCCATGACGCGCCCTCCACCTCCGCGCGCAGCGGCTTCCCGAAGGCGCTGATTGATCTGAAGGGGGCGCTCGTGGCGAACTGCGCGGCGCTGCCGCCGGAGAGCCCGGGCTCTAAGTGGCCCAAGACGACGCTCGGGGCGCTGCGGGACGGCGTTCGCCTCACGCCAGAGCAGCTGCAGCAGCTCAACGCTATCTGCAAGTGCGTACACAATGTTGCCAGGATACATGATCTGCTTTGTGCAGGCGCGATCAACGCCATCTGCAAGTGCAATTTGAGGCCAGCGTTTCTGTGGTGCAAGCAAATCCTGTGCACCGTGTGCAAATCAACCCAGATGCGCCTGTATGCATTCTGTCTGCTGTCACGATGTTGCAATGCTTGAAGACACCGCACTCTATGCAACATCGACGTGTGCTTCGGCATGAGCCATTCTTGAGGCATCACATGCATGATTGGCTGCAGAGAGGAGAGCGCAGCGTTTGTAGAGACAGACCGAGTGAAAGATGCACTCAGGGTGCGTGTCCGCTGTCTTCAATTCCAGCATGCATGGTGTGCGGCTTGTTTGCTTCTGATCTGGACGCGTCGGCTCTGCTGCCCGAGGACAATCGCCAGTCGCAGCGCATTGTTCCTGATCCAGCGTGTGTGCAGGTCAGTTGCATCGACATCATGCATTGCTTATTGTTCTCTCTTTTTGCAAAAGCGAAACTTGACGATGGCACGTCCTGCAGGTGTGGATCGACCGGGTGTCGGTGGTGCTGTACGAGTGCCGCTCGCTCGAGCGGACGCTGGTGGCGCATGAGGCAAGCCTGCTCTTCCATGTGGAAAGTCATATATATACTACTGTTGGTGGCCAGGTTCCGGGCATCTGTGGCGTTTGTGAAAGTGCTTCAGTTCATGATCTGGTTTCCAACTGCAGGTGCTCATGTCGTCAGACGTGGACCCTCGGCCTGTGGATTCTGCCGAGCAGGTGAGACACAGTTTGTGCTCCGAATGTGGCACATTGGCCTAAGCATCCGGCGCACCAGCAGCAAATGTTCCCCGTGCCTTCTGGCTGTCCGGGAAACTGTCGGCGTCGTGTCAGGCCGACAGTGATCAGTGTGAGAGGAGCAAAACAGGTTTCGGTTCAAGCAAGTCATGACAATGGCAGAGGAACCATGTCACAGCCAAGTCTGTGACAACAATCGTGCAGGAGCGGGTGCACGGCATCGTGGCGGAGGCATTCCATGAGGACTACTGGTACGCCGCGAGTCGCGACGGCAACCGCACGACGCACTATCGAGGTGGGTCAAGATTTTCCACTCAGACAAGGAGAATCATCATCCGGCTCAATTGTACAGCTGGCCGCTGTGGGTATCCCGAGCCCACCGCATTCCGTCTCGCCCGTTGATGCTGGTGCACTTCGACCTGCACGCTTCGGCAACCGCCTCGTGCCATCTGTACTTGCAGCACCCTGACCGCACCTCACATGAATGCAGTTCATCCAGCACGCGCGGTGAATTTCGTTTCGCTCATGTGGGACACTGAACTGTCTTATGGCATTGCCGCAGGGAACCACATCGGCGCGACGCTGGTGCACAAGCTGGCGGCATTTGCGGCGGCGGGGCCAGACGCGCTGTCGGCGCCGCTGCTGCCGGCGCTGGTGCGCAAATTCCGGGACCGCGTTGACGTTGAGCTGCCAGGACTCTACGACTGGTTTGCCGATAGCTCGCTGCACGTCACGCTGCGGTCCTTGAAGGACTGATCGGGCTCGGATGGATGGGACCGGGGCCATCGGGCGTAAAGCATGCGCCGGCAGGCGTCTTGCGTCGTGCAGCATTGGACGCAGACAAAGGTGACACGATGCAGCCGTGGTTCAGGCGGCTGCTCGCTCGCAGGCAGGACTGGAAACCGATTCTTGCACAGATTTCAGGCAGGTTCAGAACGCAGCAGTCATGGAGAGTGGTAAGGTACTGGCGGCCGTTTATTGCTGTTTGCACGTCCATTTGAGCAGGCGGGTGGTCCCGGCCGTGCTCCCGGCATGAGTCCCGAGAGTACTCGCAGTACTTGAGTCTCAGCAGTTCAGAATCCTATCCGAGCGGGCTTATAATTGTAAGCACGGCCGGGACCATCCGCCTGCTCAAATGGACGTGCAAACAGCAATAAGATGTGGTCTCAGCTTCAATAAAAAGCTCGAGTAGTACATAATAGCACGAGCAACTCCTCTGAGACCAGGCTCTAGCGCCTGCACCCTACTGAAGCACTTTTGCAAGCACAGCATCATTCAGCGTCACATGTTGTCAACGGGATCAGCGGCATGCCTATCCTGTGCTTGGCGCACGACCAGCTGGTAACAGGATACGGGAGTCCAGATGCTTGGTTGGAGACTCCTGAAGAGCTCCGGCGGCGCCGAAGCTACGTGGTCAGTTGGCACGGCAGCGTAGCCGACTTTGTGCCCAGCACCTGCAGCAGTGGCAGCAACGTGCACATGAAAGCGGGTTTCTGGACGTCAGAAGGTGCCCTGCGCCCTACGAAGCTGCGGCGCCAGAGAGCAGCAGCGGCAGGACACCAGAGCGCAAAACGAAAGGGCCGCAGCCACGGCGGACACGCTGGCCCTTCCGCCAGACACGTCAACGAGCCGACGGCAGCGAGCTGATGCAGCGCCGACGACTGGGCCATAGATCCGAAACAAAACCAGAAACAGAGAGCCATGTACCCTGGTATATCCCGCACCCGGGCGGTCTTGGTGTCGGGGATCATCTCGCTGCCCAGGTACGTGACGGCGCCGTTCTCGTCGATCTGGTAGGGGTAGATCATGAGGTGGCCCGCCATGTCCTGCACATCCGGCGCAGCGAACACCTGCGCGGGTTTTTTCGGAGGGTGATGGTCAGGCTTTGGGCGCCGGTGCCGGCTGTGGCGTGTCGCAACTGTTGGAAGTCAGACTCCAGCAACATTCGTCGAATAGACACTACTGGGCTGCCAGGGGGTGGCATGCACAGTCCAAGATCCCCCGGGGCAGGGAAAAGAGCCAAGCGCAAGTTTCGGTTGGTGGTGCCGACCGCATGCACTGGCAATGTATGCACATCACACAAGACCATGCAAGAATGCTTAATCAAGCAGGTCAGCTTTTCAGACATATCCGAATCAAGTTATTGTGGGAAGGGGCGCTAGAAGTGGCTGCCGAGGGCGCACGTTCCAATTGATGGTGCCGATCTGGCGCATCTCGCGCACACAGTCCAGGTCTGCCGGGAACGCAAAGTTGGGCGACACGATGCCGGTGTGCTCCGCCCACAGCGCCACCCGGAAGCCGTGCACCTGCGCAAAACAAAAACAGATACGTGAAACGAAAGGAACCTAAGGAACAAAAGACAGTATCCGCCGAAATCGCAAAGTTGGGCGACACGATGCCGGCGTGCTCTGCCCACAGCGCCGCCCGGAAGCCGTGCACCTGCATGCAGAGCACGGTGATGTTTAGCAGGTTTGCGTCATTAGGGTTTGTCAGCGGGGTTTGTTTCAGCAAGGTTCCCTCGCTCCCCGGTGTGCTCCGGCCACAGGACCTGTGGCACATGCCCGGAAGGTTGAGAGCCGCCTTGGAGGAGGGAGGGCGGGCACATGCTCAGATCACAGGCGTGACAGTCCAGGATGTCAGGAAACGAACGCCGCCGTATGCATAATGGCCGGCCTGGAAAAAAAGGGAGAAGTTGAAACAACTAAGAGCTGCTCTGCAGCAGTGGTGGTGAGGGTGAGGGGAAATCGTACGTCGCCATCGGGGGTGGACTCGCCAATCCGCAGCGACATGCGGATCGGCAGTGACTCAAGGTGAGTGAGGGTTTAGGGAGGACCAAAAGCGCACGTCGCCGTCGGGGGTGGACTCGCCGGTGGCGCGGTGGCCCTCCTGGAAGGCGCCCATCGCGATCTCGGTGTCGCGCGACCCGTCCATCGACCGCTGGTTGATGTTGGCGCTGCCAATGATGATGTACTGCGCAGTGAGTTTGTTGCATTAAAACCTTGGCAATACAGAACTCTGGCTGCACTGCATCTGGTTACATTGTGGTGTCGCACGGCCCGTACATCGACCACTGGTTGATGTTGGTGCTGCCAATGATGATGTACTGCGCGGCCAATGACAGTTGGCACGTCTTGAAACTGAGTTCGGTACTGTATCTCAAGTAGCTTTCAGAACTGTCAGTTTGTCACTGAAAGCTGGGATCATGGGAGCAGGTGCAGTGCGGATGGGGCCGCAGCACAGTGCAATCGGCGGCAAGGTCTGCAGCCCCGGGGGAAACACCAGCACGAATGCATAAACCGTGTGACAAACTCAAAGAGGCAAGAAGCCAAGAAGAGACAATCACACACAAACCGCACCTCGTCGTCGACAATGCGCATCTCGTTGTCCACGTAGAAATGAAATGGCGCGATGTCATAACCAAAGCCCAAACGAACAGTGAGTCGCAAATCGCACCTCGTCGTCGACGATCAGCATCTTGGAGTGCACGTAGATCATGAAGCGGCGTGAGAGCTGCGCCAGCTCTGCGCCGCCGCCGCCGGGCGCCTTCATCTTGGGGGGCGCCTCCCCCAGCTGCACTGATTCCCGGTTCCCGGGCGCGAAGAACTGCAGGTAGTCCTGCGGGTGCGCGCCCTGCGGGCCTGCAATTGAAAAACCACAGATGTCAGTGAGGCGTAGTGGACGGCAATACAATTCGATTGATGTTTTCCTTCCCCAGCGCCGCCGCCGCCGCCGTCCGCCTTTTCCCCTCCGAGGGCGGCTCCCCCGGCTGCACCGATTCCCGGAGGCCGGGCGCGAAAAACTGCAGGTAGTCCTGCGGGTGCGCGCCCTGCGGGCCTGCAATTGGGACACACAGATGTCAGTGAGGCGGAGTGGACGGCAATATACTTGGAATGTCGCTATCCTGCCCCGGTGGCGCCGGGCGCCTTCCCCTCCAAGGGCGCCTCCCGCGGCTGTCACTCTGCCGGTTGCCCGGCGCGAAAAATTGCAAGTCGTCCTGCGGGTGCGCCGGGAGATATCAAGCCTGGCTTTGTGTCCTTTTCAACGGCGTCAAAGCTCTTGCAGGTCCCTTGAGCGCAAACCCAGCAAGCCTGCAGTGGCAACAGCGCAGCAGCGCAGTCGAGGACACCTCCTCCTCGTCTGTCCTGAAGCCTTGAGGTGTGTGGAGGAGCTGCACATTCCTCCGGGTTGTGGGCGCAGTCAGAAACACATCCTTGGCCTTGAGGGCGTCGGCAACGAGGCTGCACGTGGAGGTAGCATCCAACCTGTAGAGGTTGCACAGGAGCTGGACACGTATGGGACTGCGACGACCACCACGCCGGGCAGCGGTCGAAAAGCGCACCCTTGGCCTTGATGGCGTCGGCGATGAGGCTGTACATCATGCCCACCGTGTTGGCCTGCCAGTGCAGGATCTCCTGCACCGCGCCGCTCTCCGGCGGGCCTGCAGGGACAGCAGATTCGACGCTTGGAACAAAAGCGCAGTGGACGAGGGCTCTGAGGAAGTGCATGGAGCACAAGGCTGGGATCACCCGCAGCAGCAGCACAGGTGGGGAGCGCCCAGGGCTGCACTCCCGCCTGAGGCCGCGCCGTATTGGAGGGGATCGCAGGAGCAGCCTGTACTCAGGGAGTTGCAGGAATCAAGAGGTTTCTCTGTCGCACCCTCGGGGAACAGCGGCAGCATGACGTAGGCCATGAAGCGCTGGCCGGCGTTGATCTTCTGCACGATCTTGAGCGCCAGCTCGATGGCCACCAGGTGCGTCGCGCCTGCCGGAAAATCCACAGAAGATATGGAGGTGCCAGTGCGAATCAGATTTGCATGGAGGGTGCCGGTCAAGGATTGGATCGTCATGCTTTTGGCTACCCAGTGCATCATCTTGAGCGCCGGCTTGGTGGCCACCACATGCCCCGGCCCCTATCATAGGTTGAGAAGACACACAAGGGCCAGGTGAGCTCGGTCATTTTGCACTCAGTGCACTCGCAGTAAAAGTTTCTGTACAGCCAGTGATGCACCGTCAGAGCCGAAAACTGGCAACACTATGTGCAGTCGCCCTTTTCGACCGCACCTACTGCTGTCGTCTGTACACCGCCCAAACAGTTGCTGCTGTTGGGTTGCCCATTGTAAGCGCTGTGCATTTGCACTGCAGCGGACCTTTGCATGGCAGTCTTGCGCCCAAACGTACAAACTGTCCGAAGCAAGTTGTATTGATATAATTATTCCCTGAGAGGTTCAAGTGTCCGCAGCAGCGGCGGGGCCACCGCACCTGCGTGGGGTCCTGCGCCCACACATGCGAGCTGCCCAGGAGCCTGTGTGGCCTGCTTTGCGAAGGACGACCCTTGGTGCATGGTCTCACACATCATGCTGCAGTGGAACGCACCTGCGTGGCGGTCCTGCGCCCACACATGCGAGCTGCCCAGGAAGTACTGGTTCTCGATGTAGATGAAGTGGTGCGCCCGCCGGATGGCCGTGATGTACGCCTGCACACACACACACACACACACACACACACCATCGTTTGTTGAGACGCGTCGATGACACGATTATGAAATTGATTTGGGTATCGGAGCGGGTGTGAGCGTTTGAGGCTCAGGCCTTTGGAGCTGTGCAGGCACCCGGGGCGTGCGTGCAGTGCGGGGCGCAAGACCCTGCCGACCCTACATAGAGCGACACAGAGCTGTGACCTCCTCACTCACAACAGAGACCGCGGTGCAGGGCAGCAGCATGGCTGCCTTGGCCTACACGTCCTCGCACCGTCATCATCTACCTCTCGGCTACATATGCCGTCAACACCTGTGCAAACACCCCCGGGCAATTGACCGAGGTTTGCACCTGCTGCTTCAGGGGTACGGGACGGTGCGGGGAGGCGCTTGCAAGTCTCATCATTCAAAATGCAGCACCTTCTGGATGCTGTACTCGATAATCTTGCCCTTGCCCGAGTCCAGCCCCATCTGCATCGCCTCCTGCTGGTGGCTGGGGAAGCCGTCCGCCGAGTCGCTGTCTATGGACCGCAGGATCTGCAGGAAACACAGGCCGCAAAGGATGAGGTTTCGAAACTCTACAGAAGGCGACTGCGAAATAACTCCCATCGAGGAAGCCTCGTGCTGCAACAATTTGGTGTTGGCACATGTGACACTGCGCCCTGGGCGACATCCCGCCCAACAGCGCCGCTGCATGCGAACGGCGCAGAGGAAGCTATTCTGCAAAAGGGGATGTGGCTGCAGCCATATCTGTATAGCACCCATAATGCACCAGGTTGCATTTGAGAATGAACCGCACCTGAACGTGCCAGGATTCGGGGTCCGACGGATTGCTGACCATGGCGTTGGGGTCACCCTCCTGCGGCCCAGCGCCCCCAAACACCAGGTTGGGCACCTGTCGCCAAGGCAACAGCGATTCACAAGGCCAGTTGGGCACAGGAGCCGTTAGCAAGCCGTTGCGTCGCATTTCCCTGTGGCGGCGCGGCGATGCGCAGCTGATCCATCCAGCACTCAGCGGGTACACAGCAAGCGCCAGGCTGGGCGCAGCCGCCACGCGGCATAGCAACAGCAGAGGGAATTCAAGGGACGTTCTCCTTGGCAAGAGCTGCCACGGGCACCGCACCTGCGTGGTCATGTTGAGCAGCAGCCCCGGTAACTTGGACTGCTTGCGCCAGCGCTGCTCGAAGTTGAGCAGCACGTCCCAGCCCGCCGGCCCCTCCACGCGGCAGTGGATGTCATGCCACGACTCCCGCGGGCCTGGGCGCAACACAACAGGGCGCATCAGCACAGGCTTGGGTTGGCAAAGTAGGAGTGCTGTACACAAAGGCTTTCGACTCAAACACTAGCAGTCACACAGGCGCAGCGATGTACAGATGAAGCCACATGTCGACGCGTCGCGACGCAACCTTCAGCAGACCTCGTCGCATCCTAGTGGCGTGCATGGCCGGCGTGAGCGCCATGCTGCAAGAACATCGCCACCAACAGGAGACCTCCTGGCTCGTGCTAAAGCAAGACAGGTTGCAGAATAGAGCGCACCGCCAAACTTGATGTCAGCGCCCGGGATGCAGGGCTGGTGCATGTCGTCGGAGTGCAGGGTGCCGAGCGTGCGGAAGAGAGAGTGACTGCCGTCGTCATACCGCCCGTTGCACAGGTCGATGCCGCCCAGGAAGGTCACCAGCACGCGCGCGCTCGGCGGGTGGGGACCGCCCGGCGGCGGCGGCTGGTCCACAATCACCTGCGGCAACGACCGAAATGGGGTGTACTGAATTGTGTTTTACTGTGTTGTGTGGTATTGTCGTGGTGCACCAGCACGCACGCGCTCGGCAGGTCGGCGCCGCTCGGTGACGGCGGCTGATCCAGGATGGCCTACACAGACGGAGTGCAGAGGGTCCACAATCACCTGCGGCCACGAGACAGTGTGTGCAGATTGTCGCAAGTGCTGGTTGCTGCAGTGTCCAACTGGGCTTACTTCCCCAGCTAGCGAGCTGTCATCCGCAGAGGTGCACAGCGGATGCTGCGGCACCGTCTTCTGGTGGTGCTTGAAGATGCAGTCGGCGGTGGCAGCGGCCTGGCTGTCTTTGAAGGAAGGCTGGGACACCACCAACTAGACTCATAATCCCTGACCCCTCATGAACGGTACCCCTGGAATTCGCCGCACCGTCGTCTGGTAGTGCATGATGCGGTCGGCGGTATTGCCGGCCATCATGCTGTTTTCAAGTTGATACTGTTGAACTTTGTCAAGTGAGGATGCCAAGTTCCGCCGCACCGTCTTCTGGTGGTGCGTGAAGATGCGGTCGGCGGTGTTGCGGCCCACCATGCTGTCCTGCGCGTGGCTGGCCTCCCGCGGAAACAGGATGCAGTTGACGCGCGTGTTTTTGAAGTACTTGCTCGTCTCCTCGTCGTGCGTGCCCATCACGCCCCCTGCGCGGCACATCAGCATTGGTTGTCTAGAATCAGGAAGCCGATGTAATTTTGGCTTTCCAACCAGGTCAGATCCAGCAACAATACTTCGGTGCTCATCTGGCAATGCCGCGCGCTAGTTTGCAGTGAAGCTCGGCAGATTTGAGAAATGAGGCATGTGTACTCTTGGACAGCGCGGCGTGGCAGCACCTGTATTGATCATGCCCGCGTTGACGGATGTCCTGTCGTCCCACACCTGCGCAACTGGTCGACAGCACTTTTACTGTTTTGCTGTGTCTCAGTCGCTGTGTCTCAGGGCGCGGGTCGCCTTCCGGCAAAGCGAGGAACTGGTGCAAGCTAGTACATATTCTGCAGACAAGAGCTGCTGGAGCTGGTGATCAGCGAAGCGCCGGCGCCCCCACAGCATCTTCGCTTGAGCAGCTTATTACCCTGCGCTAGGCCATTGCTGTCTGTGCCAGGACACAAACCCTATATGCATGCAGAGAATATGGACATCGTGCCCATAGTTCAACACAGGGTGTCGCACTATGAGAAATCCTACCAAAACCCCACTCGCACCATGAGCAGGACGGTGACGCCCTCGTCGGCCTTCTGCTTGAGCAGCTCGCCAAGCGTCGGGTACGGCGTCTGGCTGTTGGGCAGCGTCGGGTCCCGCACCAGCTTGATCTCCGTGTACACGCTCCAGCCTGCGCAGTTTCACAACAGAATCCCGATGCAAATATTCGTGCGCCTTTCCCTAGAGCCCAATGCTGCTATGCCCTGGGGCACCGCACAGCGGCAACTGCTGCCAGCAACAGACAAGAGCGGCCACGCCACCAAGGCGTCGCGGCGGCCTCGCAGTGCTCGAGCGAGCCGCCTGATCCGACGCTTCACGCACGACGGCGGCGGGCTGGAGGGATGAGCACTCGCCGGCAGGGCCTTCTCCTGCTTGAGACCGCTCGCAAAACTGCTCACAAAACCGCTCATAAAACTGCTCAGAAGCTGCTCAAACCCCTGATCTTGCCTGCGATGTAGATGAAGTGCTTGGCCTCGCGGATAGCGTTGTACATGTCGATCCAGCAGGTGCCCGGCTTGTACAGGGAGCCGTTGGCCAGCGGGATGTCGGGCACCGCCCCGCAGTGCGCATCCTTGTACAGCGTCACCTGTGCGTCGACACAGGTCGGGCAATGGTGCTACGTCAGAAGTGAACAGCCATGCCAGCTGGGACATGACCAGTGGATTCGCACTGGGGCGCTTGTGCCTGTCGATTTGGCGTCGTCTGGTCAAGTTTACGACGGTTCCCGCACCCGGTTGCCGCTGCGGCAGGGGAAGTAGGTCTGCTGCACGCCGCTGAAGAACTCCCCCGGCTGGTACTTTGCGTCCTGGACACAGGAACGAGACGAATCAGTCGCCGGCCACTTTGCGGCTGGTGTGGAACCGGCCCCGAATTTGCGACAATCACACAACATACTCACAAAGTTCCTGCGCCATGACATCGCCTCGACAGCATGGATATGCGTGGTTCAGGGTGCAGGGTGCCGTCAGGGGGGGAAGGCTGGGGTGCCAGGTGCACGGCCACGACTGCGCAGGCGGGGCGGCAGGAGTCGGCAATGAAAGCATAAAACCCACCTGCAGGACGCTCTGGTACTGCAGCACCACATTGAGCATGGACTGGTGCTTGGCGATGGTGCTGCCGTCTTCATTGGTCAGCGGGACCCAGCCCTCCAGCAGCTGCCCCCGCTCCAGCTGCGCCACCGGGAAGGTGGCCTGCAGGAAGAATGCGACACGTTGGCTGTCCATCAGCGTGTAACAATCCCTGAAGCATTGCGGGTCTGTGGCCAGGGTCGAGCAGGCCATCCCGCAGCTGCTCCTTCTCCCCCAGGACCGACACAAAGGGGCCAAAAGGTTTCAAGAAGGTCTGAGGAGCACAACGTGCCCGGGGTCTTGGAGGCAGCGGCGTCCCTGTCCTTCACGCAAACAGGACTTGCGCCTGTGACAGAACGCCCTAAGAGTTCTCACAGAGAGTCTTCTGGCCAGCAAAGCGCACCAGCCCATTGTCTTAAGACCGACGGCGTCCTTGTCCTTCACACAAACCATTGCTTCTGCAGATCCCCAAGAAGGGTTACAAAACAATCAAGAAGCCGCACCATGCCCATCGTCTTGGAGCCGACGGCATCCTTGTCCTTCACGCGGACAATGACAGAGTCCACGTCGTGCGCGCAGGCGATGACGAACTTCTCGCCCCACTTGGGGTTGTTGGTCTTGGGGTCGATGCGCGTGCGCGCCACCCGCGCCCCCGCCAGCTCGATCACCGTGTAGCAGTCCGGCTTGCCCGCCAGCCCTGTCGCCTTGGCTGCGGCACGACATCATGTCGGTTGGTTTGTCAGATGCCATCGTAGGGTATTGCGCAGTGGCATGCGCGCCACGCACGCCCCCGCCAGCTCGATCACCGAGTAGCAGTCCAACTTGCCCGCCAGCCGTGTCACTTGGCTGCGGCACGACACCAGTCATTCAATGCACGCCATATGGTTCACTGCGCAGCAGCAGAGGCGATGCACGAATTTTGTCGTGATGTCCTGCCCGCCAATGAATTAAGAGAGACGAACAGCGCTGGGTCACGCCGAGGCCATTTAGGGTATTGCGCCAAGAAAAGAAATCGCACCGACGCCCTCCTCCATCGTCTTGATGCCCTTCATGAGCATGCCGCCGAATTTGGACTTGGCGCCCGGGATGCTGGTCTTGACATTGATGCCCAGGTTGTTGTCGTCCGGCAAGTCCCGCGCCTCCAGCACGGTGGCATACAGCGTGCCGTGCAGCCACGGCATGGCTGCTGCTGCGCGCCTGCCGCCGCTAAACGCTCGCCGCCCTAAAAGCTCACCGCCGCCGCACCACCCCTGCATCGCAGCAGTCCAGGGCGTTACCAATGCTGGACGACAGATCCCAGTGCCTGGCAGCGTCAAGCCGTCTCGACGCCGTGTTGCAGTGCCGCTGTAGATGCATGCGTCCGCAGCCGCCTGAGATGCCCTCCCTCTAACATGCTCGACAGCGAGATGACAGGCGCGACAGGCGCGACAGATGCAAGAGACCTAGCGCTTGGTTTTGCATCCCTCGAGCGACCAGGCATCGAGTGAGCGGCTGTACGTTGCTGTTCAACTGCTTCTTCGTGTTGATGATCTGGGTTTCAGCTGACATCACCTTCTGCGGCAATGGCCGGGGGCAGAATTGCTGTTTTGCAGAGCGTTACTGCTGCAAGCTGTCTGCAATGCAAAGCTCGGCGTGTTGGCGGAGTGTTCCGAAAGGCAGTGTGCGATCTCGGTGAAAACTAACTTGTGCTGGCACGGTTTCGGGTGCAACAGCGGAGTCAGCTCAAGCTTGCTGCAGGTTCCTGGATAGGTCTCACCAACTTTTTTGAACCAACGGCAACTGATAACGAGCAACGAGCAATATCGGACTTGTGTCTGCATGACGTGATCAGCTGACACGCTGGACGTTGCCTGGAGCACTGAGCGCAGTAAGTGTTTGAACCAATGCTGCCTCCAGATCAATGTACAGCATGCAGTTGCAGGCGATCCTGGGTCTGCAGCATTCATCGCGCATTGCAATGTGCAAGTGGTGCTGCTTGCGGTGGCGGCAGGTGGATCTGCTGCCCCAGCTCTGCGCGCTTGCAACCCGACGAAATCGCACATGCACACTTTACACTATCATAAGTCAGGATACATCCCTGTCGAAACAAGCACCACGCAGGTATGTTTAGTTCGGCAGTGTACCTGCGGTTCCTATGCGCTTGCCTGGCTGCCGCATGGCCTCAGAGAAGAGGGTCACATCATCATGGCCTTGGCCTCACGGCTTTCGCGGGCGGCACCAGTCTCTAGGCACACTGAGTGCGTTACGACCCGCCCACGAGGCAGACCTCGTCTCCACTGGTCCGGGCTCAGAGAGTCTCTACGCAAACGCCGGCGCGGCCTGCGCGCCGCCGTCGCCGCCGGCGGGCCGCGGCGGCTTCTCCCGCCGGAAGCACTGCCGCACGCCGCGGAAGATGAGGCCCAGGCCCCGCCCGATGAGCGCGGTCAGCAGCCACGACGCGGCGGCGCTGAGCCGGCCAAAGAGGCCGTGCAGCAGCGGTGCCGCCACGTCGTTCACCTCCAGCAGCAGGCACATCGCGCTGCACCACCCCGTCAGCGCCTCCAGCTCCTGAGCGTGATACATACAATCAAAAACGATCGTCACGAAAATGCATTTTCTGGAGTGGAGAGTGGCATACATATTCAGCAGCAGGCACATCACGCTGCACCACCCCGTCAGCGCCTCCAGCTCCTGCGCATGTGGCCATAATTGATGGAGAAATTACATGGAAACGCATGCTGTAGAAAGACGATACATATCCATCAGCAGGCACGTCGCGTTGCACCGCCCCTCCAGCTCCTGCGCGTGGTTCAAAATTGACATGAAAAGGCCCTCTCTAGAGTGGACATGCAGAAAAGGCATTCGCTAGAGTGGTCGTTGCACAGAGTACCATTCCGCAGAACAACACACTCGCGAGGACGGAGCAGAGGGTGGTCTGGAAAACAGCTGCCGCCTGGTCCTGAGGCGCTGGAGGTAAAGTCGGCCAGACCGATCCCGGACGCTGGTAGGGGTGCCTGATGCTTTGGGCGCCGCAACTTTGTGCGCTCGAAGGAAATGGTCTTGCGCAAGAGCTGACTGCTGGCTTTATGAATGATGGTGTGGAAGTATGTCAGAAACCCAGACTGGTTGAAGCACCTTGGTGCACTTGATGGGGATGGACTTGCGCATGAGCTGGCCGCCGGCACCTTTGACAATGTCCTGGAATAACTACTTGGAGGTCAGAATGAAGCACCTTGGTGCGCTTGAAGGAGACGGACTTGCGCATGAGCTGGCCGCCGGCGCCGACGACGGCGACCTCATGCCGGTCCTCGTAGATGGCCACCACGTTCCAGTACGTGGACTGCAGCCACTGCTTGAACGCCAGCTGTGCGGCAGTGAACAGCAGTTTTCAGAGCTCACGTGGGTCCGGCTGAATCTCAGTACTTGGACTGCAGCCACTGCTTGAATGCCAGGTGCGCGGCGGCACGAGATCAGGCGTTCATCATTTTGGGTGTTGGCCACTTGCAGGTACTGCACGCGATTGGCAAAGCGACCGTCCAGCACCAGCTGTGGCGTCGCAAATGCCGTGTGTGCGGGGGGAAAGGCAACAGGTGCATGCGATCGACGGATGCACTCGTGGCAGCATGCGCGGAAATCTCTGCCAACAATGCGGCATCGCATTTGGGCATGAACCACACATTTGATTGCGGAAGCGCTCCAGGGCGCAGGAGCTGGCAACTCCAACACACATTTGGCAGCATGAAGATGTAAATTCGGGAACAGTGGAAACACCTGGTTGCGGAAGCGCTCCAGGGCGCGGGAGCTGGCCAGCTTCCGCTGCAGGAAGACCGGCCAGCAGCCCTCCATGAGCACCAGGTCGTTCCTAACGGGACCGCCCGCCATGCCCGCCCGCGCCTGCGTCGCATTATCGATGAGTTGCAATGATGCATCGGAATGTTGCATTGATGCATTGAATTGAATGGCCCATTGGCAAGCCCAGACCCGCGCCTGCATTGCGTGGAGTCACATGTCGTTCACAGACAATCCGCATCCTTCTGAATGAGCTCCGCTTCTGATGTTAAGCTCCCCATGAGCACCAGGTCGTGCTTGACGGGCCCGCCCGCCATGCCCGCCCGCGCCTGCGTTGCACGAAGTGACGTGTCACCCACGCCGGCGAGCCCGGGTCCGCTTCTACAAGATCCACTTCTGACATTTCAGAGCTTCAACGTCAGTTGGCAAGCCCGCCGCAAATCCACCATGTAGGACAGCGGCTGCGAGAGAGCATCTGTTGAAGACGCCATGCTCTCCACCTTCTGCTAGATGATATCACATAGGAATGTGAAGCGTGGATGCATTGAGATCAGACGGATGCACTGTGGTCAAAGAAATAGGGCGGGGAAGCTTCGTCGCACACTCAATGATGCGCTCATGGCAAAAAATGAAGTGTGGGGCTACCTCTGCTAAGTAGGCCAGCGCAACGGCTTCGGCAACGGTCACCGCCATGTCCTGCAGCACGCTGGGGCCCACACACGCGGCACTGCCCTGCCACGCCTCGCCCAGGTGGTGGTGCCGCCAGCCCCTGCCGGGGGAAGACAGTAGTCACAGGGAGTCGTGGTGTTCTCTTCACTTTGGCTGATCAGGCAGGACCGTCACTGTCAGTGGGCCCCTCGGGCCGGGCTGTGCATTTGGCTGCTGCACCGTGAGGGCTGCGGTCCGAAGTTTTGCGTATGCATGGGTTCCAACACGCATCAGTGCGAGCATTCCTCTCACCATGTGGAATCATTGGAGCTGCTTACAACTAGAAATTCTGTTTCCAAAATGGATTGATGCAGTCAGCTGGGGCAAGATGTCGCACTTGACGCCACTGCAGACGGCGTCCAGGCGTTGCCTCGCTGCCTGCCGCATGGGCTGCGGCGCAGCAGCGAGCTGTGTCTGCTGCTTCGGCATTCGCGCTGCTTCTGTGCCAGCGGGCGCGCCTTGCTGCGTGGTCGGCATCGCTGCTGCTGGGGACGCGGCGGGAGCAGGCGCAGGCGGCTGTGTGGGACCGAATCTGAGAAACCTGCAGACGAGGAACAAGGGTGAGCTCAGTGCCTTGCATACTTCTACAAGAACCACCCAGTGCTTGAGCAGTCTTGGTGTGCAGGCAGGCGTGCCAGATTGATGACTCCCTGCCAGCTGCCATGGCACCACGCAGCACGCGCAGTCCGCTCGCTTGACCCGCTGACCTGACGACGCTGGCATGCAGCACCGCGCAGGCTTCGGCGCCCGGCCAGAGCGTCACGTCGATTGCTGCAGACGAGTCTGCCGCTCCTGCCGCGGCTGCCGGACTGGCTGCTTCTCTGCTGCGCTCCAGCACCTCCATGGTGGAGGCTGACAGCCCTACGGTTGGGTTGCTGTTTGAGTCAATTCAAACCAAAACCCCAGCTCATCAGGGGAGGATGTTGATTGCGGCTGCGCTGTCAAAGCGCCCAGCGCAGCTGCCTCTGCGGAAGCACTTGCTGCCTGCATGGCAATGCTGTCAGGGCGCGACTGGCGTGTTGCTGTCATGGGGCCATCAGCTCGTTGCACTGTCCTTGCCATATCAGCGCCAAGGCCGCGCCTTTACCCCAAGCACATGCAACCCAGAAACTCCTTGTTGTGAGCAGCGGCACACCCAACGCGAGCTGCTGATGACGTGGGCCGCATCATAGCGGCATTTGATCAACTGGGGATCTAGAGCCATATATGCAGACACGACTTTCGAATAACCACACCGGAGGTGAGCTGGCTGATGACGTGCGCCGCTTGGCTCTGCAGGTTTGCCGGCACGTAGCCGAGCCAGGCGCGCGCGGCTGCGAGGCTGCAGGACGCCAGCAACGCAGCCATCAGCAGCCGCCACTCCGCCTCGCTGGCGCCGCGCGCCTGCAAGCGTGAGCAATGGTGACGTTGACCAAGCAAGAGACGAAAAGCTGAGGATTCAAATGGGAATGGATGAGCAGGCACCGCTCCACCTTGCCGGCGCCAAGCGCCTGCAAGCATATGCCAGGGTATAAAGTATTGGTTTGCAAGACTGAGACATGTATTCGGCGTACGTACTTGACGGCACCACAGGTCCCTGTGCAGGGCTATGCGTGAGAGGCGCAGAGCCAACAGAAGCGACACGCCCAGGCAGCGATGCAGCTCGGCAGCAGAGCCTTGCAGCATGCTTTCGTGACTGCAGCCAGTTCAGCCAGGTGTGCACAGAGGGGCATCAGCACCCAAACAAGTTTTTCGTCACCTGGTCCGGCAGGGCGGCGACCTGCTGCTCCAGGGCCGACAGCGACAGCGCCATGAGCTGCACCCGCGCCTTGCCGTCGATGCCCTGCACAGAGAGGGTTGAGCCGCTGTGATAACCGCGTCATGCGGTGCGATGTGCCTCCTGGCCATCAAGATGTCCTACTCCAGGCCCAAACACCATCTGGGATGGCTCAGGCTTGAGCCTGTGTGTCTGTCGTCATCCGACAGCAACAATCATCTGTCGGCATCAGCATTCGTGCTACCCTACCTGCAGGGCCATGTCTGCCGGCTGCATGGGCTCAGCGCCGTCAGCAGGCCGGCCGCCGGCTGTCTGCAGCGCTGTGGCCGCCTTTGCCGGCGGCTGCGCCTGCGCCCTGCCGCGTCTCTGCTGCGTCTTGCCTGGAGCTGCTTCCTGCTGCCCGCTGCCGACTTCGTCAAAACTGCGCCAGGCCGCCGTCCAGACCGCCTCTGGGTGTGACGGCTGGGTCCGGTCTGGCTGTGTCGTCACCGCATCACCTGCCGGACGTGTGGCGCCGTGCCTTGCATCCCTGCACCGGCGCGGCTGACGTGATGGAGGCAGTCCAAGCGAGGAAGCAATGCACCCTGTTGCAACAGAGGGTGGTTGCGGCAGAAGCTGCTCGGCATTCAGAGCGGGCATCGATGAAGCTGCATGCGGAGGTGCGCACCTGGCGGCTGGCAGCTGCTCCGGTTCGCTGGACGCAGGACCGAGCAGCTGCGCGACGGCGCGCTGCAGGCCGCTGAACGCGAGGTTCAGGTACGGACCAGGGCGGCGAGGAGCAGCCTTCGCCGCCCTGGTCCCTCCATTCGACGCCGCGGCCGCGGTCCGCGGCAGGCATGACCGCCTCGCGGTCCTGCCGGTAACAAACACGCTTCGCCTGAGCACGCATCATGCTGATCAAAGGGCAGCGATGCTGTGACGCGCTTGAACAATCGTTAAAGTTGAAAGTTGACCTGAAAAATCCCAAAGTACCTTGCATGCCGAAGAGGGCGAAGAGGGCGCGGCTGGGCCGTCACCCCCATGCGGCCCGAGCGCACTGTTGTATGCTGCTGCGTTAGCATCGCTGCGGAAGAGTGAAGCCTAACGACTAATCAGACTCAGATTCTGAGGTTTTTGACGTGCACTTCCGGCAGGCTGCAGATTGTTGCGGCGTCATTGTGCGGGCACGAGAACACAACAGCAGCCGGCGGCAGGTGGATCAGGTCCCTCAGGTGGCTATGAGGTGACAACAGAGTACTAACACCAAGGCCTGATCACAGTTGTGGATGGCAACGCTCCCCCAACCACTCGGCTGCCGTGCTGTCTGACACCAGGGATCAAATTGCAAACCAACAGCAACAGCCCCCTGCCGCGCCAGCGAGCGCCGATCCTAGCTATCCGAAGCACCGTGAGCTCCTGCTAACTGTCAAGAGTGAGACTGGAGGACGATTCAAGCCGCCGAGCTGTCCAAAGCAAGATTACTAACCAGCCATTAACCCTACGAAACATCATGCCCCCGTTGCAAGCAAAGCTGTCCCCTGCACGAGCGATCAGCGTCAGGCCTAGAACAGAGCCACCTTGCAGCAGCAGCTTGGAGTAGCGCAAGGTAACATTGTAGCTGACCGGTTGTGCGGGTCCTGCGGTTTGCAGACGCTCGGGACTGACCCAGCAGTACCACACCACATCCACCCCTAAAGGCAGCTCGGGCGCTCAGAGGAGCTCGAAGTCTGCTGGACTGCTTGTTAGCCGCCTGGGTCGCTGCAGTGCGGCTGCCGCAGCTGGCAAAAGCAGCATATTTTTAGACACACCGTAAAGGTATCCTCCCGGCCTCTTCACAGGGCTACAGGCCTGCACGGCAAGCGCACGCAGCTTGAGGCAGAGGACAGTTTGCCACGCGCAGGGCCGGACGGTTTCCAGCATGGCCGGCGACGACTCGTGCACAACTCGCGTCCTGCATTCGGCCGCCACCGGCGCAGCGGCCGGCGCAATCGGCGGCGCCATTCTGTCCAACTGGGGAGACGTGCCTGTGATGCTGCGCAACCAGGCCTGGCCGGCGCTCAAGCGGACAGGTGCGCCCTGCGGATGCGACGCGACGCATCCGCACGATGCATGGTGCCGCTCAATGCCGCATTCAGCAGCAATCCTAGCGAATGCGAGGCACGCATCTTCTCTCCGTCTGCTTAAGAGGTGTTTGTGCACCTACCGACGGCCAAAGCGCGTCGAGTCAACGAGCCTGTATCACAATCTGCAGGCAGCATGATGAGGACATATGGCATGGTCCTCGGCTTTGTGGGGCTGGCCTTCTCTGGCACAGACTGCATTGCAGAGTCCTTCCGAGGTGAGCTTTCCTGACGAGCAGGCCCACCACCTGCACGATCATACGTTGCATGAGAGATAGCCGCCTGCGTGCTGAGCATGTACGCCTCGGTCCTGTGCAAGCGAGCCAGAAATCGTCCTCTCAGAATACCCCTCTCCACCCACACGACTGTCAAATGCAACTCCATGTTTTTAACTTGCGCACAGGCAAGAAGGATAAGCTGAATGGGGTGCTGGGCGGCGCCGCGGCGGGCGCGGTGCTGGGCACTGCCATTGGCCGCATGCCTGTCGGCGTCGGCGCCGCCGCGCTGCTGGCGGCTAGCTCCCTGGCCGTGGACCTCAGCGGACAGAGCCTGATCGACGACGGCGCGACGCCGCCGCGGCTGATCTTCCCGTGCGGCTCCCTGGCAGACCTCCATTGCTGATTTGCGAGTTCTTCCATTGCTAATTTGCGAGTTCTCCCTGGTTAATGTGCATGCGTGCCATGCATCATCGCTCGCGGCTGATCTTCCTGTGCTCTCCTGGCAGATCTCCCTGGCTGCTATGCATGCATGCTATGCATTGCCACTCGACGCTTGGCTGACCTTGGGTTTGGCATGGATACGGTTGACTCGGGAGTCTTGTCTCGTGGACAGGTATCCCGAGAAGCAGCAATAAGTGAGGGCGGGACGGGGTGTTCTGCAGCCGCGCATTGCAGTAAGAATGAAAACATCTGGCGTCCAGAAGTCTGCCGGGTGGATCATGCCAGACTCGAGATATTGCTTTGCGCTGCCGTTGGTCACACGTGAATTGCAACTGTGAAGGGCTGCACTGCGCGGCAGCTCAAACGCTTCCAAAAGGTGTTACAAATGTTGACGCCTGCATCAAACATTCCGGTTGTCGACGACTGAGGCATCCAGAGAAAGACCTTTGCATCGACCAGCTTTTGACTAGAGAGGGGTTTATAACCAAGTAAAACCAGCGAATCGACAAGTTTCAATCGAAAAATCACTTCGTCTTGGTCACGAGCTTCTGGATTCAGATATTCAGATCTAGGTATTCACATTCTCCCTATTCAACTTCGTCCTTCACTTCTGCATCAGCAGCTGCTACATCCTCTCCCTCCTCCAGCTGCACCACGGCATCAGCGTCATCGACCTTTTCGGCAGCGCCAGCATCACCACCATCCTCGACTGATGCCGCGCTATCATCTTGCACCTTGTCACTGGCTTCTGCCTCCGCCGCCCGGCTGGCACCGCCGTCAGCCGCAGCAGCCTCAGCATTGCCGACCATCACAGCAGCCTCAGCATCGCCAGCCTCAGCATCACCGTTGGCTGCAGCAACCTCAGCATCGCCGTCAGCTGGAGCAGCCTCTGCATGCGCCTTTGGGCCTGCCTTTGCTGCAGGCTGCTCCGGGGCGTCCTGCTCAGCCTGCTCACCACCGGCCGGCTGTGCGTCGCCGGCCTCGATTTCGCCCTCATCCTGCGCCTTGACGCCAGCCTCCGCGTCACCGCCGGCGCTCCCGTCAGCCAGCGCAGCCTCGGCGTCCGCCTTGCTGTGTGCCGCCTTGCCATGTGCCGCCGCCCCGGCCGGCTGCTCTGGGGCGTCCTTGCCGCCAGCATCCCCGGCAGCTTCCTCGGCGCCTTGCTCGTCGGCGGCCGCCTGCGCCTCGTCAGCGATTTTTTCAGCGCCGCCAGCAGCCAGATTTGCGGGCAGCTCGTCGCCCAGGGCGACCGACTCCGCGGCCTCGTCCGCGCCCGTGATAGCTGAGGGCGCCGCCTGAGTGAGCGCGTCGGCGTCGGCCGCCGCGCCGGCGGCGGCGGAGGCCTTGTCGGTGTTTGGCTCCGTGAACTCTGCAGAGTCCTCCTCATCCAGCAGCGGGTTGTCAACCAACCGCGTCATGTCCTTGCGCCACCTGCGGAATGCCAGTCGGAAGTAGAACACAGGAGAAAACATACCATCTTGCATGGGTAACCTGACCATGACGGCCACCAGCTTTGTGCTGGTGGATTGCCTGTGACACACGCACATCGGATCAGCAAGTCACTACAAGCTTGCGTGTGTTTGAACCACGTTGTGCAGCAGCGCACACCTGGCGGTCTTGAGCAGGTTCTGGAAGATGGAAGACTTGGCGGCGGGCGGCTTATCCCCGGCCTCCAGATCCGTAGACAGCTCCGCCTCGCCCTCATCGAGCGCCTCCTTGACGGCTGCGGGCGCCGGCCCGGCGGCGTCGGCGCCGCTGGGCGCTGCTGCCGCGGCGCCATCAGCGCCTGCCGCACCCTTGCCATCGCTGCCGTCCGCTAACGCATCGCCATCGGCAGTATTGCTATCGGCAGCATCGCCATCGGCGGCGGCAGCGGCGCCAGCAGCCGCCGATTTTCCATCGGAGGCGGCTGCGCCCGTGGCATCAGCCTTGTCAGTCTTCGCTTCCTTGTCGGCGTCCGCATAGCTTGCGGCACCGTTGGCGGCATCACCCTTGTCAGCCTTCGCTTGCCCGTCGGCGGCCGCGTCGCTGGCAGAACCGTCGGCAGCATCAGCTTTGTCAGCCTTTGCTGCCTTGTCGGCGCCCACGTCGCTGGCGGCACCGTCGGCGGCAGCCGCGCGCGGCTCGCCGTCAGCGCCCGGCTCCCTGCTGGCAGCAGCCTCGGGCAAGGAGCCTGGCTCATCGCCATCAGCCACAGCCGCCTGCAGTTCAGCGGCAGCGTCCGTTGCCTTGCCGGCAGCCTCTGGCTGCTCGCTATTAGCGCCTGGCTGCTCGCCAGCAGCCGCCTCCTGCCCGCCGGCAGTCTCTGGCTGCTTATCAGCGGCGTTGTGTGGCACGTCAGTGGCTTCGCCGGCCTCCGCCTGCTGCAAGCTGTCGCCCTCCGCTGATGCTTCGCCATCTGCAGCGTCCGCACCTGCTGCGGCGGGATCGGCGGGATCAGCAGCATGGTCGGCGCCCTCCGTTCGCTCAGCGCTGCCGTCGGCTGCCTCAGCGTTGGCCGCCTCTGCGGCCGCCTTGTCAGCTTGCTCCATGGCGCCTGGGCCCTCCTCTGCATCCGCCGCTGTTTCAGATGCTCGGTCCAGTCCAGATGCATCGGGATGCACCTCCTGCTGTGACGACCAGCCCCAGTGATCAGTCGTTGCCACGGAGAGACGGACACCTGCCATGAATGCTTGCATCCCTAGAACAGCGCAGCCACGCTGGGTGGAGTCGAACAGCAGGAGGCCAGGTAGCAGCAGGCGAACCATGCATGAGAGTGTCTCAACACGTCATGGGGCTGCTCACCTGCCGGTCTGCACTTTGGTCAGCGGTTTGGTTGTCCAAGAGGATGGGCGTCGATGCATCGTCGACCTCGGCGGCCATCTCTCGCTTGACGAGGTTCTTGAAGGGCTGAGACGAGCCCGGCGCGCTGAACATGTGCGCCGCTAGCAACACACAGAACGCCAGCACCGTGGTCGTCACCGCGCACGAGAAGAACACCTTCCATTTGCTGCACCACAGCATGAGCGGCGGAGTCGGCTGGAGTCATGCCGGACGATTTGGCAAGAGGTCACTGTCATCATATCATGCGTGCGATTGTGCTGCAAACATGTAAATGCGGCATAGCCTCGGCAGCACCGCGGCACAGGCACGGCCATGCACAGCGGCGCACTTGATTTTGGTGGACGCCTGGTCGTACGCCCGCACAGATCGCCGGGGCGCTGTGTGATCTGCAGCTTCACATACAAAGCAAGATGTCAATGGACAGTGGTGTCATGAAACACATTCAGGTGCGGTGGTGCATCAGAGTGCCGCCGCATGCGTCAGAGCCAGGCTAACCCACGTTCAACAGGGCAATCAAGCAAGCAGGTTAGTACGCACCACGCCGGTTTGTCAAGGCAGCGGACGACTGCCGGGTCAACATCTCGAGCCGGCTAGCACTAGCTGCATTCAGAAGAAAGGCGTGCATGTTAACGGCTTGCCACATTGCACCAAGCATGCACCGAATTTCTTCGATTCATGCATGCGCTATTTGCTTGTGGTGAAGCACACGAGCACTGGAAGGCTGTGCAGGCTGTGAGCTCGACAACACCAACCTGTCTGGTGAGACGCAAGCTGATGAACGCCTTCGGCCCTGTCTGCCGGATCGCGTTCTTCAGCGGCTCACCTCGATTCAGGCTAAGGTTCAGTTTTCTGTTGGATCGCCGTCGGGGCCGTGCGGCACCGCGGCGAGTAGTGCACACAAAGTGTACAGCAAGACGCTCAACCACCAGCAAACGGCGTCCTGCAGCTTTGCCAATGGATCACAGGATTGCGCAAGCGGGCAGATGAGCAACGCTGTTGCCACACTGCACTGCAGAATGAAGCGCACAAGGCAAGACTGCACCAACTCGCGTCCGGGTAGGTCCACGGGAAGAAAGTATGCTGCATAGCTGGCAGGGATATAAAGTGACCGCAGCATTGACACACACTTCACCGACCCTCAATTCCGACGACACGAGGTCGGCGCCGTGCCGCCGTCCTCCACACCTTGCAGGCGCAGCAAACTGCAAATCCTTCTCATATACTATAGTACAGTTGAAGTAGCCATGGCGCAGGTGCAAATCGCTGCTCAGCACAAGGGCTTGCACTGCATTCAGCCCATCGTCAGCCTGCGGTCGTTCTGCCCGCCTCCTGTCGCTTCCAGGTAGGGAAGCCCGACCGCCGACTGGTCATCCTCCAGCATGGTTCTCAGTTTGCCAGTCTGTGCGCATGACAGCGTTTCCTGTATCGTTGTCGGCAAAGGTGGCTGTTAAGGCGCCTGTGGGTGCAGGAGCCATCGCAACAGCCGTCAATACAGGGGAGGCCGGCATGCGACTCGGAGAGCGGATGTGTCGGTGGCAGCAAGGGTGCGTGGTCGGCTCGATCCAAAGCCTGCTTGTCCGTGCACGAAGGTTTTCCTTCCACGAAGACGGAAAGGCCAATGACATACAATCGCAGGCGAGCGACAGCACGGACCGAGAGCTGATGCGAGACATCACCAGGCTGATGCCGGACCCGCAGAGCGAGGACGAGCTGCTTGCACCAGGTAAGGCATTCCTGAACTGACATCTTGGCCGTCAGCGGCGCAGCAGACAGCCCAGCAACAGGCGTCAGGGAAAGTCAGGTTCCTCGCACATTCAATTGCGAAAATACCGTTACATCCCTGGCAAAATGAGCATGGCACCATGCGCGGAAGCCGTGGCGCTGCGCCAGGCGGCAAGGACTCTGTCCGCTGCTGCCTGGCCGTGCCAGCAATCCTTGTGGTCGCTGGCGAGCCTTGGCCCCGCACAGCGCAATCAGCAGCATGTTTGAAATTCAGTGCTTCCTGCCAGTTCCGTCAGCAGTGCATGCAACAGTATTCTGCTCGTGTCAGACGAAGAACTGCCGAGTGCCCCTGCCAGGATCCTAGTGATGCACTGCCTGCGCAGACACACCGTACCAGGGCGGCTGGGGCTTCTCCAACGGCCCGACGTCTGCATCCGATCCTCGCATGCAGGTGCGCCACTGCTGAGTCTGCCTGCCTTGGAGTTGTGCCGCTCAAGACGCAACGCAACTGCCATGCGCCAAGTTTGCCACGCCTCATGATCTGACGACACCTGCTGGTTTACCTTTCAGGACGCCTACAATGACCTGATGACCGGCACCGACCTGTTTGGCACCGGCAGCGGCAGCTACGGCAACGACGCCGACGCCTGGGACGAGGACTTTTACGAGCGCCTGGAGCAGATGCCGCCAGAGGTGCAGCGGGCGGAGCTGCAGGTGACAATAAACCCGCGCTTATTGACTGCAGCTTCTTCCAATATTTCTGCTCCTGCACCTCCTCTTCTGCGCTGCAATGGCGCGATCATCACGATTAAAGCATCAGTACTGTCAGCACCGCTTGTGCCGGATGCCTGCAGGGAGCCGCAGCTCATTGTCATGTCCGCACAGCACAGCAGCTGGCGAGATGCAGCCCTAGCTCCTCTTCCTTGCCTGGGAACGGCTGCATGCCCCTCTGCCGCTGCTGAATGTGGTCCTTGTTCGTGTGCCGTGCAGAGGATAGCGGACCAGCAAGTATGGGAGGAGCGGGAGATCAAGCAGGGGCCGGCTCGTAGTTTCTTTTCACCTCCTCATCCTCACAATCTCTCACCATGTTCGTGTCTGCATTCCCTGCAGCGGATAGCGGACCAGGACGTGCGGGAAGAGTGGGAAATCGAGCAGGCGCAGGATAAGGCCATGGCGCTGCATCACAAACAGATGGAGGCCGCCCCCAGCCGGTGCGCCTGACACCTGGCAAATTGACAAGCAAGCAAATGTTGAACATGCGGAACCCGTGACCAGTCAAACACCAATTGCGCGGATGGAAGCCGCACACAGGTGTTGCTGCTTCCGACCGTGTCCTGACCGCCGCTGATTGCACCTGCTCTGCACTCCCTCCCTGGAACACATGGGATGCGCCTGGCGGAGACTGTGGAGGAGCTGAATGCAAGGCAGCCGTCGCCAAGTTGCCGGTATGACACAGCAATACGGTTGGGGAAATTTTCGCGGGAACTGGAGCGGCATGATTACTGAGCTGACAATGTTGACGCAAACCATTGTGATGATTTGAGGAATGTGAAAACGTGATTGTTACCGTGCAGGTACGACATGGCGAATCGGCTGGGGGAGATAATGGAGGAGCTGGAGCGGCACGACTACTATGCGGGCGACGGGCAGGACCGGGTGCCCTCCTGGATCCGGGCGCACTTCATCCTGGAGGCGGAGCTCGAGCAGCAGCGCGCCGGCGAGGACCCCGCCTCCCTTCACCCCACGGTGCGGCTCGTGATAGACCCAGCCTTGTCTTCATACAAGTGTCCACATGCGGCCTGCTGCTCTGGCGAGGGCCCGGCATTCCTGCACCCCACATCGCGCCTCGCCCGTCCGTAGTATGAATACTGCCATGGCAAGGTGCATCCTCAACCGTACATCATCTCTGACGCTGTTGTGCATCATCACTGGGTGCGTCACCGCCAAATGCCGAACTGCTGAGGCCCTGCACTGATCCATGTCGTGACCGCCCCGCAGGTGGGCGGCGGTCAGCGGGAGAAGGGTGACGCGCTGGAGCGGCCGATGGGCGACATCCTGCCCGGCTCCGACAGCCAGGACACCATCCTGGCCTACCTTGATGTGAGTTTCAGAATCCTCCAACCTGATGTCGGAACTTAAACCTTCAAATCTCAACGACCGGTCCATGGGGACATCCGACAGCCAGGACACCCTGTTGGTGTACCTGGACGTGCGTCCCAAACCCTAAATCCCAGGCTTGAAGTCTCAACCCTTCATTCTGGAGTCTGTTCTATGGGACTAAACCAGGACACCATCCTGGCGTGCGTGGCCGTGCGCAGCATCCAACACCCCAGTTGCGAAACCCTGCCATCACGCGCCTTACGCTGCACGTCGGTTGTCTGTGATCGACCATCTGCATGGTGGCGGTCGCATCGCTGAGGATTTGTGCTTCAAGCTGTTGCACCCCCGATTGATGCATGCAAGCTGTGGCCAGAACTGCCCATCCGGGACTGGTTCCCACTGCAGTGCCTGTTGCGTCAAGGGACTCCCCAGACCATTGTCAGTCAGGCACAGATCGTTCTGTCTTGCTGACTTGTGAAATTGTCAACAATCCCTGCAGGACATGATCGGCGCAGAGCCGGCGGAGCAGCCGCAGACCTACTCGGCCGCCGCGTATGGGGGCATAGACGAGCTGGAGGAGGAGGAGGACGAGACGCTTTCTGCGGAGGGCACCTTTGGCAACGAGGACGATGAGGACGCGCCCACCGGCCTCGCCCAGATCGACCAGGTGAAACTGTAAAATTGGGGAGTAGCTGTTTCTTTGGATCCTCTTTGCAAAAACGACGGATACGACGACGCGCCCGCCGGCCTCGTCCAGATCGACCAGGTGACATCCCGGGTTGTTGTTGTCTGCCTCTTCGTCCTGGCTCCTTGTCCTGTGCGCTACCAGCCCTCGCCGTCGTCATTCTTATGAAATCCCCTTGGTTCAGCGAGGTTTTGACCTGCTGAAGTTATCCCAGCGCGCTGTCAGGTAGGCCTCGACGCTCTGCGTCCGTTCTTCTGCTTCGTTTCTGGTTTCTTGCCTGACGATCATCTGTGTTACCCCAGGCGGACCTGGACGCTCTGCTGGCCGACGAGAAGGACACATCGACGGCCGAGCCTGACGCCGGCGTGACGGGCGAGGCGGGCTTTTGAGGGCTATTCCTGCCGCCCGCTGGAATTAGCCGCCTGCGCGGGCATGTGCTAGGAGATAAGAGGGCTGGATTTGTGAGGGTGGGCTGCTGTGGAAAGGGCAACATCTAGATTACAAGCTGATGGTCAGCACTGCTGCTCAACGCTCAGCATACGGTAACGCTGCCATTGGATTGTGGTCTTGACACCCGGCTTTTGAGCCGCTGCTGCGCTTGCATGTCACCAGGAATATTGGCGGGGCTGTGCGATGTGGCACAGAATGCCGGCATTGCAAGCCGGATTTGGACATGCCGCAGGCTTTGTAACGATGGTATCAAAATCACGAGCATTCCACACACGCAGGCTGACCGCTATCAACATGCAGTCAGGTCAGCCCCTCCTTTTATTTCCAGATTGCCTGGGACAGTAACCGGCTCTGCAACACCCTGACCAAGCCTGTTTGAGTGCGTCACGCCCGGCTCGCACGGTGATATACGTTTTCGCCAGTGGTTATCAACATGCAAGTGCAGTCTCCGCCGATTATTGCTCATGTGGGCTCTGGGATGCGATCAGATTGCAGCGCACAATACCCCACACAGACATGCAGCAGCATTATTTGCAAGCATGCAGTCGACTGCAGCAGAGTGCGAGGCTTTGCGAAGCAGCGAGCACTTCCGTCTGGCCGTGGCCGTGGCAGCTGCTCGGAGGAGGCTGCGAACTCGCACCGGCGGCTCCAGCGGTCCAAGGCTGCCCGAGCGACGCCAGGCTGCCACAGATGACGAGACCGCTGCCCGTGTTGCTGAGGAGGCACAGGTGCTGCCTTGCGAGGCTCCCTGCTCCCGCAAGATAAGAACTTGCATTGTAAGTTCGGTTCAGACCTTGTTTCATGGTTGCCCAGTGATGATGCCAGGTTCATCTGCTGATTCGACGTGCAACCATTTGTTTGTTTCGCTCGATTCGAACGCGCATGTTGCTGCAGCTTTGCGCGGAAGCCGAAACTCCTGCCAACTTCTGTGGGGCCGCAGCATCCCGCCATCACACGGCTACGGCGGCGGCACCGCAGCACTTTTATGCCGCTGGGCTGTGCACTGCCATGGTGGTGGCGACGCAGCAGGTGCAGCGGCAGATGGAAATCGGTAGTACTAAGGAGCAGCGACAAGGCGCCTGCAGGTGATGCTGCAGCACCTCCATACATGATCAGTTGAATAATCAATTGACTTTGTGTATTGAGGTAGGGATGCAGCAAGGGACAGGAGCAGCGGTATGCCCGGCCACCAAGCCCAAATGGCTGGCAGCAAACGAAATGGATCTCTCTGTCGTGCAGGAAGCTGGTGCACGATCTGATCGGCGTGTTGTTGGAGCACGCAGGTGCAGGTAATGTTGGCACAGCACCATGCTTGTAGCAAGGCTTGCCCTGTTTCATGAACGACGGATGTGAACCTTGTAGAGACAGTTACTCTCTCTGTGAGAGACAGTCACTCTCTCTGGCTGCCTGCGCAGGGTCGAGTGAGGCAGCATCCACGGCATTCGGGATGCTGGTGGCCATGCTGAGGCACGACGCAGGGAGCTACCAGGTGAGGTGCTAGCATCAAAGTTTGCGCCACTGTGCAACTACAGTGCAAAAATCATCACATCATTGCGCAACCCAGACCCACGGCAAGTTGCCAATTTGCTGGACAGGAGGTGACGCGCCAGAGCGCGGCAGCGCTGCTGCAGGCCTTCACTCGCGGCAGGACAGAGACGAAAACGGCCACCAGCCTCGCGGGTGCCCCTCAGCGATCGACCGCCGCCGCCGCCGCCGTATGTCCGGACGCGGTGGCGGCGCTGCAGGAAGTCACCATCCTGGCGGCGCAGCTGCTTCCAGAGTGGTGCTGTGCCGCAGCCGCCCAGGCGCATGTGCCGGCACATCTGCAGGCGTCGACGCAGCCGGCGGCTTGGCAGCAGGAGAGTCCCTGTCGCGAGCTGCGGCCGTGGGTACGCTCCGTGGCAGACGCCTTTGCCGCCGCCGAGCGGGCGGGGCTGCCATCAGACGCCGCAGCGCTGCACGGCATGCGGCGGGCGGCGGCCGCGGTGGTCATCAGCCTGCAGGCGGTGGCCGGGGCGGGCGGCGCATCTGCGGCTGACCTGCCGATGGTTATGCATGCTGGCAGCGGGCTACCCGCTGCTATGCGGGGCGAGTAGCAGGACCGCCCTGCTGATCAGGGGCGATGCGAGTGCTGAAGTGCTGCTGTCCTAGAGAAAGGATGCGCGCTCACGCCAAACAGTGGATTCACGTACCTCCACTGGTGTTGGTACAGTGAAAGCATTATGGTGTGCAGCTCAGCATTCCGACAATCAATGTGCATTTGTTCCGTGTTCTGACGACCAAGCTGAGAAGTCGTGCGACCGATCTGGCTACCTAGAGTGTGGCATCGCAAGGCTACCATCTGCAGATGAGACGGTCATGCAAACTGCTGCTGTTAGTACCTACTACTCTAGGTGGCGGCATGTGCCTACCTGCCTCTCTACGATGGCGGGGTGCCCCAAACCGAGGCACTTGCCGCGGCGTCAGCAGGACTGAAAAAAAAACCTTTCTAGATGAATGGCATTATGAACGTTCTCGTGAGGAGTGAGCCGCTCAGGCGAAGGCGGTGCGCCGCGCTGCGCCCCATCAGGTTGATCCTCAGGCAGAGGCAGTGCGCCGCGCTGCGCCCGATAATGTTGAGCCTCAGGCAGAGGCGGTGAGCTGCGCCGTGCTTCACTGGTGAACCGATCCCGCCAGCAGCGCAGCAACCCTCCTTCAGAGAACGACTGCCCCCGTGCCCAAGCCTCAGGCGAAGGCAGTGAGCTGCGCCGCGCCCCAGAGGTGGACGGAGACCGCCAGCAGCGCAGCAAACGCAATCGCGCAGGACTCGTCTCCGTCGTCGATCGCGGGGCAGCTGGTCTGGCACATGTCCTCCGAACAGCCTGTTGAAAGTCAAGAACTGCGCGCGTCAGCGAGTGCCACACTTGCAAATTCCTGCAGGGTTTCTGGAGTGCGGCAACTGAGGCAGGGTGACACATTGGCAAAGATGCATCAAAGGCAGCAAAGCCCAGCGTTGACGAATGAGGGAGCAAGTCGTGCAGGGAGAGGTAGAGCCAAACGGACCTTTCACGACCTCCCGGCTCTCCTCTGACAGCCGGTACAGCGCCTGCAGGGGGAGCAGCCACAACACAGCCCACCCGTCAGCCGGTTTTGCATCATGTTTGGTACCGCCAGGGCGTTGCTTTTACATGCTTGAATTGGCCTGTTAAATTAGGCTATGACGTCAGATCAGAACACTGTCCAGAGATGGAGTTTGTCATCTCTGCCAACAGCTGTCCTCCAACAGTTCTCCCCCTCTATCTGGCTGTGCAAGTGCGCTATCATGTCAACCCCCCAGCTGTACTGCCGCCCCCGCCCTTGTATGTCCAGAGCTGTTGCAGTTTATCTGAGAGCTGTCCAGTCTGTCAACCTCGAAGCCCCAATCACCCCAGGCCGCGGGCGGTGGAAAACGCCCGTCGCGGCGCGGGCACCACGTTGCTGCTGCCGCCCCGCTGCCCCTCCCCCTTGCTGCTGCACCCCTCGCCGCCGCCGGCTCCCTCGCTGCCGCCGCCCTGCCGCCGCCCCAGCGCCCGCGCCGCCGCCTCGGCCGCCGCCGACGCCGCGTGCTGCGCCGACCCCCTGGCCCCCGCGGCCGTACTGCCCACCGCCCCCGCCGGCGGCCGCAGCCGCAGCTCCGGGGGATCCAGCTCCTGCTCGGCGTGCAGGTCGCTGACCAGCGGGTCATCTAGTGAGTCCCTATACGCCGAGTCCCCCCACGGCGGCGGCGGCGCATCCCCCCCAAGTGCATCCCCATCATCGGGGTGCTCCTGGTGGTACGCCACAGGGCCGCGGCCGCCCGCGTGCGAGTGCTCCCGGTCGTCCCACGGCGCCAGAGGGCTGCCGCCGGGGCGCGGGGGCCGCGGCTGCATTGCGTCCGACATGTCGCCGGGCTGCCCCCCCTGGAGCGCCGAGACGTGCGCCTCCTCGGAACGGTCGGGCAGCAGGGTCCCCACGGGCTGCGCCGCCATGCAGGGCGCGCAGCCGCGCAGCAGGCCCAGGCTCGGCCCGGCCACGCGGTACATCGCCTGCGCGGCACGGGGCGCACGCAGGGGTGTCAGAGCGCGCGCGTGACCGGGGTCCGGGTGGCCGTGGAAAGGGGGCAGGCTGTGCCGCGCGGCATGCAGAAAGCTAGAGAAGCCTGCCTGCCCGCTGGTGCTGCGCTGCATCTAGCGCTAACAGCTGGGCGGTACAGCGTTGGGCGCTCCGGCTGGCTGCTACAGCGCTGGACGCTCCAACTGACGCAGTTCTCGGCTGTCAGCGCTCGGCTGTCACTGTCGCCCGCACCCATGTCGCCCCTCCTGACAGCCTCCTGCCTCCTGCCCCCGCGCAAGTCAAAGGCTCTGGTTGGCAGGAAAAGCCAGGAGCCGAGCATGGCTCAAACGACGCGCACCTTGGTGTGGATCCAGGAGGCGGGGCCGCCCTGTCGCGCCTCCGTGTCGCCCGGCACCCGCTCCAGCACCAGCGGCTGCAGCAATGGCAGGGTTCACAATGAGAAAACCTGACAAGGAACTAATGAAAGACTATGCGCAGCACGCATTGGCTCGGGATCCGGTCCCCAGCGACTCATTCCTGGAGACGACTCAGCTGCACGCAGGCGGCGCAGTAGCTGTGCAGACGAATGAGGCTGCCTGCGGTTGCCACCATTTTGCAGAGGTTGCAGGAACACAGCAGCGGGTCAGAGCGGTGCAGGCAAAGCATTCAGTCAGCCTCTGCAGATCTGAGTGCTCATTCTTTGGCTTGTTCACCTCGGCGTTGGGCGGGTTGTACACCTCCAGGAACTGGTCCACCGTCCAGTGGAACCACCTGCACATGATCCAAGGTGTGCCTGAGAACAAAATTCGAGATTCTCGTCCTTCAAGGAGCTCTGGCGTTCAGACTAGGTATGCCACATGGACGCTGGGTGCAAGAACTCATGTGCAGAGTCCAAGACACGCAGATCCAGAACCTAAGACAAGACGTTGTTCCACAGCCGCAAGTAAAGTCGGGGTCACCCTGCGGCCACCAGGCGCGGCGCACTCGGCGACAGACAGCACAGCACAGCACTCAGGACGTCTGCAACTGTCCCGCTTGAACTTGCGGTTGCAGGCCGAAGGGGTTTAGGTTTTAGTACCGCACCGCATGAGGAAGATGCGCAGCGCGAGGCCGTGGGTGACCAGCACCAGCGACGTGTTCTTGCTGAAGCGCCCCGCGTTGATGTCCCGTACCAGGTGGTCCTCGAATATCGTCATGCGGTCATACACATCTGCACATGCAAATGCACTCAATAGGTAGGAGAAAACAACGTCTTCGAACCCTAATGATGTTGCACCAGGTGGTGCTCGAATAGCGTCATGCGGCCGTACACGTCTGTGTGGATATCAGGTTTGCATCACCCTTGTCCGAGGTGTGACAATGCTTGTCCACTTGACGATGAAGGGCAAGCAGAGCAGCGGGATGCCACAAGCCACGACCAAATGGCGGCATCAGGAGGCCAGGCTTGCTGAGGCTGTCAGGAAGGACGATACAGCCTCCCAGTCACCAGATTCGAGTGCCGAACACCCTAATCATGACCCGCGGCGTTGGCCCACCTGCGCCGGATTCGCCGTTGGGGAAGCGGTAGAAGAAGCGACCAAAGCGCAGCCGCTCCGTCTTCTCCCGCTCCTTGCCCTCCATGTCCTGAAAGTTGCCAAAGTCCTGCGCGGCAAGCAGGGCAGCGTGCGTCAGCGCCAGGGGGTCCATGCGCCGCGAGATTGTGCAAATGTGCCGGCGGGCTGGGCCGCCCATCGGCGAGGGGGCAGACAGGCAGCGCCTGACAGTCTTGGCGCAGCCATTTGCAGCTATAGGTGCAGCCTTGTGTCTTGCAGGGAGGCACGCAGCAGAGGACGGAGGATGTCACATCGCATTTGAGATTATGTGAGACTCGAGGATGGCCCTAAGCCCTGAAAGCCCTACGAGAACGGTTTTTGAATCAGAGAAGCTGAACCTGCTCCCGCAGCTGGACCTCCTCCTGCGCGCCGACGAGGTGCTTGGAGTCGAAGGCGGAAGTGATCTCCTCGTGCGTCTGCTTGGAGCGTTTGTAGGGGGAGGTGTAGAAGAAGAGGGAGAAGGGCGCCCGGTCCGCCTCCATGACCTTGCGGATCTTGCGCCCCGCCGCCCGCGCCTGCGCCTTGCCCCGCTCCGTCTGCAGGTTTAAAAGGACAGGTATCGAGTCTGACTCAGAGTCAGGGGGTTGTGAGCTCCAGGGTGCAGCCACAGATGATCATGCCTGAGATCTGGCGCGCAATCCGAATGCCAGGCCAGACGGTCGGAGGTCCATTCCCAGGCAAGAAGCAAATATCCGCACGGCTCACATCAAAAGCGCGAGCGCAACAATGCATGCATCAGGCCGACACAGATCCGCGCCTGGCAGCGCTAAGTCCGCAGGACGAGTCCAGCGAGAAAAAGAACGAAGAAACGCACCAGGGGGACCTGCATGTCGGGCACGTAGGTGTAGGCAAAATTGTCGACGTTGCCCTCGGACTCCGCGTGCCGCACCAGAATGATCTTCTTCGGCAGCACCCGGAAGTCCTCTGGCGTCGCGCCGCTGCATTGAACTCAACAGGATAGGTCGAAAGATGCTCAAACATATTAAAAGTTATTGGGCATTTCATCATTGCCGCACCAGAATGATCTTCTTCGGCAGCACCCGCAAGTCCTCCGGCGTCGCGCCGCTGCAGTTACACAATGTCAAGCGTCGAAGCAAACACTAGCTGGCTTCTGCACAATTTGTGTGCTGCCCTCCCGACTCCTGCCCTCCCAGCGCCGGCTGTTGCAGGATGTTCTGCCGCTGGGTGTCCCACAGAGTACTGCAGCATGGCGTTTGCACCGGAGGTCTGCCTGGCAGACAGGGGATGTGTCAACAATTGCGTTCGGAAAGGAACCCAGCTTCAGCAACAGCTGAGTGTCTGAAGATCAAGGGCGCACGAGTTTGTGGAGTGGAAGCGGGCGTCAAAACCGCCCAGGTAGCGCCGGTCGCCGATCGCAGCGCGCTGCACGTCGAACGGCCGGATGTTGGGGTTCCACACGCCGTTGCCCGCGCCGACTTGCCCTGCTGCACATGTCAACGTCAACGTCAACACTGGTATTGAAGGTCTTGCGCGTGTGGCGTTTTGCGTCGAGCCATCGCCATGGACGACTGCGGCCCTCCTCCGGGCCATGTGCCCTGACTGTGTTGTGTCTGCATCCTGGCTCCTCCAGACCTCTGCTGACATTCAGCACTGCAGGGTCGTGGCACGCAGACTTTCGCTGGGCCGGCAAGACCATTCATTGTCGCCTGCAGGCACCCTGTTCTGCCACACCCTCCAATGCCAACAAACGGCGCTGCTGAGACTAAGGCCTTGTGATGCAAGATCAGAAAAGCGCATGCAGTGTGGTTTTCACCTTTCGACTGGTAGCCCGGCGGCGCGGCCGGGGCGGCGGCGGCGCCCTGCGACTTGCGCTCGAGCGCCGTGATGCTCATGAACTGCTGCTGCGCGGCGGCCGCCTGCGTGCTGACCGTCTGCCGCAGCGCCTCCATCTCCACGCGCAGCGCCGACAGCTCCAGCTGCTCCGCGTTCTGCGCGCTGCCGTTGCCGCTCCCGAGGTCGCCGCCGGCAATGGCGCCGCTGGACGTCGCCCCCGGGTCGCCGTTGCTGCGGGAGGAGGGGCCCTCCACCAGCGGCTGCTGCTGGTGGTCGCTAAAGGAGGCGGCCGCCGTGTTGCGCCGGCCCATGGTGTGCCCAAAGGCCGGGCGGTGGCAAGGCGCGCAGCTGCCCGCGCCGTCGCCGCCATCCCGCCCCGGCCCCGGCTGCTGCCTCGCCGCCGCGCCGAGGTGCAGGCTCTGACACCTGGCCGCAGGCACGGCCGTGGCTGCCACGCGCTGCGCCGCCTGCGCGCTGATTGTTGCGAGGCCCATGCGAGCGACCCCTCCGATCATGTGTCTCAAGCTGCTGGGGCAGCAATCTGCCGCACTAGTCCTGTGAAGGCATTTCGATTATTCTTCTGCGGAAGCTGCGTCGTGCGAGCAATCCCCGATCGCAGCAGCACTGCAGCTGCCCTAGACACGGATTCAGCAGGTTCACAGCGCGCTCATGACCACTGCCGCACTATGCGGCGTGCACAAGCCTTGCCGACTGGAAGGCCGCACTATAGATGTAAATGAAAGTGATTCCAAGTGATTGTGGAATTGTGCGCGCGGAAGCTTGTTGGCCACACCTTAGACCCCCGCACGCTCTTCTCTCTTCACCCTGACGGGCGTGACTGACTGGACGGTTGGGATGGCTCCTGAGGCCAGAACATCGACCAACCAGCTCGTCCGCTGGCAGGTCGATGTTCTGGCCTGCCAGAATACCCCAGGGCGTATTGTGCCGCCGAGCAGCTGCATGCTGGAGCAGGGCAAGAGACGCTGTTTGCCGACTGCGGGACGCGGCGCTGCACCGTGCTCTAGGTCTAGGTGTTTTCAAAACAGGAGATTCGCTCCAAGGCACGGAACCTGGATAATCTAAATCTACAGTAGCAACAACCTAAAGTAGCAACTCCGCAATCTGCACCGCATTGAGGGCGGCGCCCTTCTTAATCTGGTCGCCGCACACAAACAGGTCCAGCCCCAGGTTGTCGTTCCTCGAGATGTCTCGCCGCACGCGGCCGACGTACACGTCGTCCTGCATGGTCGCGTCCAGCGGCGTCGGGAACCTGCAGGTGAGAAGCATAGCGCAGTGAGAAAAGCGACGCCGCAGTTAGAAAATATATGGTTCGCACCAGCTTTCTCCATCAGCATTGCATGGCCATGCGGGATTCAGGATGAAGGACGAAAGATGTACATGCGCTTCAGGACACGGCTGCGGAGTGGCTGGTGGACTGTCGCAAGCCTGCAGAGCCCGCAGCGGCGTCCTCCAGCGCCCGACGCTCCCTTCCAATTTTTTATCATTTATGCAATAGCATTGTATTAGTGCTGTGTATTATTGCTGAACTGTGAAAGGATGCACCAGTTTGCGGAGCGGTCGTTGATGACGGACACGCCGTCGGCGGCCTCCAGGACCTTGACGGCCTCCTCCTCGCTGATTTCCCGCTCAAACTCCAGATTGATAGACTCCGCGTGCGCGCGCATGATGGGCACCCGGATGCACGTCGCCGTGATCTGCAGTCGCGCAAACCCTTAGCAGTGTCAGTCCTGCAATGTGATTTTCGGGAGTCCCAGCCACATGATTCCCGCAGTCCCTCTCTGGCGCTGATTGTCTCACTGCCTCTCCCAGCCCTCGCCTCCCTCTCATTCTCCACCCAGAGCAGTCGCAGAATTGGCGATCTGAGGGTTGTTCCGCTTGACAGCCAAGCTGGGTGCATGGCAGGTGGACATGAGTGCACCTGCATGTCGGGGGCGCCCAGGATCTTGCGCGTCTCCTTCACCATCTTCATCTCCTCCTCGTTGTACCCGTTCTCCGTCATCGGCGAGTTGTGCGAAAACAGGTTGAACGCGTACTGCAGCACGAATAGCACAGAAAACTCGGCGATTGTGAGCCCACAGCGCATGCAGAGCGGTAAGCATCCAGGCAGCGGGGAATGGGAGTCTCGTATGATGCTCTGCATGTGCATGCTGGACACATGATGATGGAGTGCAGATGGCGCAATTTGGCAGGTTGTGGAGCATGGCAGGTCGTGGAGCAGCGGCGCGCAACACTTCGAGTCTCGTAAGCACCAGCCAGTATACACCTGGAAAGGGAACATCTGCTTGGTGACCTCCTTTTGGGAGTGTCAATCCATCACACAGTTATGCACCTGGAAGGGAAAGATCTTCTTGGTGATCTCCTTGCCGTCGAGCGCCTCCTGCGTCTGCAGTTCCAGCTCGTCCATGGCCGCCTGACCCGCGCCGCTGGCTGCCTGTGGACGCAGCAGATTGACCATTGTTGACTGCAAGGCGTCGTCTGGCGGCGGGCACAGTCCCACAGTCAAGCAGGAAGTCGGGGATTTCCAGCGGCAGGCACCGCTGTTTCGAGCGGGCCTGCCGCGCGCGGTGCTCGCACTGTCGCCTTGCAGCAGGAGCGTTTGCAGGCAAGGGGTCTGGCCAACGAGAGTGTGGCACCAGACAGACACAGGAGATCACAAGAGTGGGCACCAGGTAGGTGGAGACCACCATCGTATACATAATTATTTTTCAGGCCGCCCCGTTTGCGGGCGTTACGAGAAACTGGTCACAGTCACAGAGACGGGTCCGAGAATGATGTGCGAAAAAATAATTATGTATACGAGAACTTGATCACTGGAGACAGTGCACCGAGTTCTCGGACACGTCTCTGTGACTGTGACCAGTTTCTCATAACGCCTTAATATGGAACGGCATGAAAAAATAAATATGTATACGAGAACTGGATCAGTGGCGACAGTGGACATCATTCTCGGACACGTCTCTGTGACTGTGACCAGTTTCTCGTAACGCCCGCAAACGGGGCGGCCTGAAAAATAATTATGTATACGAGAACTGGATCAGTGGTCGTCTGTGTACAGACGACCGAAACGTGATTTTGTCCATTTTTCCACCTTGACGATTATCAAATGTTTCTCTCAGCCAGCGGCGCAGTTCCCGCGCAGCCTGCACCACCATGCGCTGATTGCCGATGGCGCGGTGCAGCAGGAGCTTTTGCAATTGTCAAAGCTCGCCCGTGAGAATCTAGCATCGCACCTGGTAGGTGGAAACCACCATACGCTTGACGCCTACGGCGCGGTGCAGCGGCGTGACCGCCATGAGCGCGATGATGGTGGAGCAGTTGGGGTTGGCGATGATGCCGCCCTGCCCCAGCTTCACCGCCTTTGCCGCCTCCGGATTGACCTCCGGGATAACCAGCGGCACGCCCTCCGCCATGCGGTACGCCGAGCTGTTGTCCACGATCTGCGGCACGAGAAATCCCATGAAAATGCAGTCTGCCATGCTACGCCGAGTCGTTGTCCACGATCTTTGCATTACAGATGAAACCATGGAGAACCCAATGCAAAAGCATGGGTTGGGCTCAACAGAGTGGCACGCCCTCTGCCATGCCGTACGCTGAGCTGCTGTCCACGATCTGCGACTCGATCAGAACCCTACCAAAACCACCAATGAGGGCATCTGCAGTGCAGTAACGCTTTCGCGCCGGGCTGCGGCGCATGCCTGCTGCTGCTGAGATCGTGCCGCGCGGCCCTGCGGCGGCAGGCATGCGTACAGCTGCCAGGGTCTGACGGAACAAGAAGAATACAACATGCTGGGGCACGTTTGATGGACTGTGTGCCGCCCTTCCGGCTCCACTGGAAGGCTCACCGTGCAGCCGGCCTTCTCGCACGCTGCCGCAAACTTCTTCGTGATGGAGCCGCCGGCGCTGAACAGCGCCAGCTGCACATCTCCAAAGCTGCAACATGAAGAGTAAAAGGTGCTCAGCCGTCCATCCCAGCTGTACCTGCGAACGGCCAGATGCCGCCGCATGGTATGTATGCATCACACGTGCTGCTGGGACTTGCATTCGCAGCACAACCCCACGACCTCACCTGTCGTCCGTCAGCTCCTCGATTGTGTGCTCCTCACCATCAAACTGCACCTTCTTGCCAGCTGACCTGTTACGGCACCAGAATAATTCTTCAGATATTGCTGGGCAATGCTGATCTGCAACACCCGTGAGAACCGGCGCAGTTTACGAATGGTACCTGGCAGATGCGAGCATCTTGATCTGGCTGTAGGGGAAGTCCCGGTCCTTCAGCACCTGCAGCGCCGCCGGCAGCATTAGTCAGCCACCAGATTCAGATACATAACTAGTGTCAAGCGACTAGTTGAATGCGTGATCGCTGGGAAATGGTCCTTCACTTCTGCTTACGCGAAGGAACTCCTGACCCACGGCGCCAGTGACACCCACGATCGCCAGAGAAGGCCCGTCGGCGGTCTTCATGGCAGTAATCGGTGTACGCGCGGCACGCAGTACCCTTCGTGACGCAAGCTGTCTGCTCTGCACAGGCGTTTGCGCGGCAAACTGACGGGATGGGGCACGGCACTGCCAGCAGCTCTGCATGGCCTGAAGCGGAGTATCCAAAAGGTTTCAATACAGTGGTGACGGTGCAGCAACGAAGACCTGCACTCGGTCCGCGACAAAGGGAGCAAGTTGTGCTGTATTCAATGCCAATCAAAGAAGCAGGTTTCTCGCCATGCTGCGTTACGGGAGCGGGAAGATGCATCTCGGCGGCGGATCTCTAGTCACGTGCCAAAAGGATTTTCTTTCCCGCGTTCCAGGATATTTTCTCAGCAAGGTTCAGCCCTTGAACGCGCCTTCGTTTGATCACAGCGTGCCGTGCTGTTAAGTTGTAGCTTTGCACTGCACCCGCTATCTCTACTTGCCGGTCTGCTGGTGGAAAGGGCACCTCAACCCAATTCGACGTGTCCACGCCTGGTGGAGCGATAGCTCACAGTCTCCTGTTCACATTGCCCGTCATGCATGTGCAAGCTCTGTCTGATCGACCCGTCTGCCTGACACCCGGTCACAGGCGGGCAGCATGCAGCAAGCTGCTCACAGCTGGCGCCAGGGCAGCAGGGCTTCACAGGTGAGGTGCATGCGCGCCGCAGCCCATCAGGGCCGTACTCCTTCTAAAGACAAGATTTGCGCAACATTCACTTTCATGTGCTGATCGGGTTTGACACCTGTACTTGCAGGCGGTCATTTGCGCCATGCGCGGCAATGCGCACAGGGCCGACCGGCCTTGATGTCCTGGACCCAGAGACCGGCAGAGCCTACAGGCCAACGAGCCGCGGCGGCTGGGGGGTAGGTCTCCATCACTGTCATTGGTCTGGCTGCTGAGCATTTGACATGATGTCTGCAGCCCACATGTACAGACATGCCGGCCGGCGATGCTGGATGCTCACAATATGTGACTTGTGCAGATCATCTCCACCGAGCTGAAGCAGAAGCAGGTGCTGCAGTGCTGGATGCCTGATAGATTCTCCTCGCGGCTGCACGCTTGCACACTCTCGGTGAGGGAGTGAAGTGTTTTTGGAGGACTGGCCAAGTTTTGAATGCGATGCATTGTTGGTGCAACCTGCAGGTCAGATTCGTGGCGCCACAAGAGGTGGCCTTTGCGCGGGATGAGGGGCTGCCCATCATCGACGTGCGGCCGGCGAAGGAGTACCATTCCGGGTGGGACACACTACATGCATGGCTTTTCCGGCGGTGACTGGAAATTAACGCAGCACAAAATGTTGATGAGTTGTTGTGTATCCTGCACATCGCAGTGCCTGTGTCCTGCAGTTGAGGTTCGAGATCTGGATTTTATGCCGCTTTCGTTCCGCAGGCACATCGAGGGCTCCACAAATGTGCAGTACTACCGCTGGATCGAGGGCTGGAACCTGTGGAAGGTTGCCCGCCGCTTCATGTTCACATTCTTCGGCGTTGTGGGAACGGGTGAGACGGGCGCTGACTTGCCACTGCATCTCATCCGGGTCCTGCGGGAGGAGCCCTTGCATGTAGCTGCATCCCATGGCAGTGGTGGCTGTGGAGCAGGCAGCCCCCGATGTGGCTGCCGCCACTACCGGATGCGTTCATGCGCCGCTCCACCTGTGCGCGCAGAGCCCAACCCGCATTTTGCGGAGGAGATTCTGGAGGTGTCGGACCCAAAGCGCGGCGTGGTCCTGCTGTGCAACCTTGGCGGGCACCTGGAGGAGGATTATGGCCCCAGTCCACACGGCTATCAGACTAGGTGATTGCATATGAAAGCCGCATTTGGGTGCCGCGACTATTCTTGCCATCGTCTCGACTGCAGCGATTCCGTGCACCGCTCCGCTCGCTGCGCACACACAACGGCGTGTGTCCTTCCATGTGTCGATCACCATGTGAATGCCCTTGTTGCCTGCAGGTCGCTGATGGCGGCCTACGAGCTGTTCCAGAACGGCTACCAGGATGTGCGGGTGCTCAAGGGTGGGATCGGCGACTGGCAGCGGCAGGAGCGGGAGCTCGTTCAGGAGGACTGATGCCGCGATCTGCTCGGAACCTGGATTGCTTTGCCGGTGTAGAGGTAAATGTGACTTGGAGGTGGCATCGGCGAGCGATGGGAGCTGTTCGAGGAGGGGGGAATGACTTGCTCAGAATCTGGGTTAATCTGCCATTGCAATGGCATCAGAATTTGCTCAAGGGCGGCAGCGGCGACTGGCGGCGGCAGAGCAGAAGCTCATCGTGGAGGACTGACGCTGCGACCTTGCCCTGGATTTAGGTTGAACTGCTGTTGCAAAGGCATCGAAATGGCGGCTTGTCGAGGAGGACTGACCCTGCGGCCATCCTGCATGGGGAGCGTACGTGGCGACAGAGTGGGATTTAACTCATGGTGAGCTGGTGCAGAAGAAAGGCAACGCGGCAGCCGCCTCAGTGAGCACGGCAAGGCTGTGTGTCCGGAGGCCAAGGTGTGGTTGAGATCAGTTATATTGGCCAGCTGCATCAGCGAATTGCAGCACGTGAGCTTGATCGTGCTGGCAGCAGCACAGCAGCAGTTAGGGCAGGTTGCGGCAAAGGTGACAGATTTGGGTGCCGCTGCTGGAGCTGTTGAGAGGAGGGACAAATGAGGAATCTGAGGGCAGTCGAGAGCGAGACAATTGATTGTCTGTACAGACCTATCTGATTGCCCAACAATATGTGTGCTGTTTGACACGTTGACTGATTGGAATCGTGCAAGCAAAGTCGCACAAGTCCAGAGAGTGGTACTCCAACAGTCAATCTGCATGCAAGATCGGCAACCAAAGCAACCTGATTACTACGGTCGTCAATGGCGCAATGGACTGCAAAACGATTTCGCCCTCGCCCTTACAGCTGAGGACCTTCTTGCCGTCTAGGTAGCACTGGCAGCAGGTAACAGGCGCCATATGCAACCCAGAATACCCCGCAGCAGCCCTAAGGGCCGCGAAAGAATCCGAATAGTCAGGCGGCGACGGGCGCCGCGGCCGCCAGCGGCTGCGTGTGTGCCTTGAGCCACTCGAGCGGCGCGCCGCTGCCCTCCAGCCGCGGCGACACCTGCGCCGGTCATGCACACCCTGAGTGTTCCATCTCGGAGGTTCCAGCGGAACAGGCCGCCTGCTTCCTGACAGTCATGCACTCTCGCACCCGACTCAGCATTGCGCCAGACCGCCAGTCATGCAGGTATATTTGTCCGTATGAACGAAAATTACACAAACTGGACCAGCTATGCCGCAGGCTCACCTTCTCCCACACCTGTGCGTGGTAGGCGTCGACCCACGCCTTCTCCGCATCCGTCAGCACCTGCATCGATTACGTTATTCCTGTTTATCTCCGTGAGAGGCAGCTGCAAATCAGCTGGCAGCCCGTGACGCAGGCGGCCGCTCTGCCCTGCGGAGCCCTGGCACTCGCTGCCGTCTCCACGCTGGCAGATGCACGCTGGCAGATGCACGCTGGCAGATGTACGACGTCGCTGCGTCACAGCATCACTGAGGCAGGTGTGAAACGTGTAAAATCGGAAATTGGCCGCGTGAAAACATGCAAGGAGTGGGGCACCTCCAGGTCGAGCATCTTGCGCTGCAGCGGCACCAGCGTCAGGCGCTCAAAGTTCAGGTACGGCTCCCCACCAAACTGGTGCTTCGTGTCCGCCTGCGCGCGCAAGGCAAGACACTCTGAGGGATGGGCGATCCGAACACAGCTACCGCGATTGTACGTTGGTCGCCCGGTCAAAGGTGAGGTATGGCTCCCCGCCAATTGGGTGCCACGTGTCCGCCTGTGCAGGTCAGCCCAAATTAGTCACCCTCCGGTTTTTAGCTATGTGTGCTGCAGCGTGCTTACCTGCACATGCAAACCTGCAGTGTTTGGGTGTCAGCAGGTGGCCAATGAAGGTGAGTTGCAAGGACCCGAACAAGTAATGGAGAAGACGCGTCATTCGCAAGCCTCTGTGCATTGCAGCAAGTCGGCTGCCAGTTGGCTTCTACTGCGGCGCGGACTGACCCCACTGACTCCGCCAGTGGCGACAGTGCGCGGCTCAGCATGAGCTAAGTGGCACGGCTCGGTTATTGCTTCACACGTGCAAGCCCCAATGATCTCCCCACAAAAGACAGGACGACAGTCCACAAGCGAGAGCAAGAAGTTTGCAGCCCACAGCGAGTCGGTCATGTCACACGAAAAGATCACCCCCAGTCACCTGCTGGATGATGGGCAGGTTCTCAATGCGCATGCCAAAGAGAAGGTAAAACAAGAACGGAAAAGGAAAAGGATTTCGGCCCCGATCACCTGCTTGATGATGAGCAGGTTCTCGATGCGCACGCCAAAGTTGCCGTCCTCATAGTAGCCCGGCTCGTTGGACACGATCATGCCCGCCTGCAGCGGCTGCGTGATGTAGTACCTGTACGACAGGATGACATGCTCTTTGACAGAATTCTGGCGCCTACCAGGGCCCTGCAGCCGGTGCTGGATGAAAAGTGCGCCCGCCTGCAATGGCTGCATGCTGTTGTACCTGCACGGCGAAGGAAACTGGGGTTTCAATGGGTTTTGGCGCCTGCCTAGGCCCGCAGCTGGAGCACTGAGCGAGGTGCGCGTCCCCAAGCCGCGGCTGCGGGTCGCAGTACCTGCACGGTGCAAGCATGGAGGTAAGAGGGCATTGGCCCTGGTGACTGTGCTGTCTGCAGCTGCGCATCAGTACACTGGACTGAAGCAAAGACCCCAGGCGAGATGACGCAGACACAACCAAAGCAAGGCGGTAAGGCAAGCCGCCCTGCCTGGGTCGCAAGCAGGCAAGCTTGGGGATGGGCCAGCGGAGGTTGAGTCGGGTGGCGGGGGAGAAAATTCCCTGCCCAGCTACGCATGAGACACCAAAGCAGAATGCAGCGGCACAGTGAGCAGGAACAAAACATGGGCCAAGGTTGGGGAGGGCAAGACGCGCCGCTTGCTGATGGAGTGGGGGCCCTGGTGCACGTCGAGGGCGGCGCCGACGCCGTGCCCCATGCCGTGGCAACAGTCTAGTCCAGAACATGAACAAACATATTTTGCGCAGCAACAGCAACCCTACCGCTTGCTGATGGAGTGGGGGCCCTCGTGCACGTTGAGGGCGGCGCCGACGCCATGGCCCGTGCCGTGGCGGTAGTCCAGGCCGTCGGCCCACAGCCCCTTGCGCGCCAGCGTGTCCAGCGCCAGCCCCGGCGTGCCCGGCGGAAACACCGCCCTGAGAATGCAACATTAGCTATTCAACATCATGCTGTAGTGTGGCGGTAATGTGCGCCAGCGTGTCCAGCGCCAGCCCCGGCGTGCCCGGCGGAAACGCCGCCCTGCTGAAGTGACTCAGATTAGATAACGACAACTAGTGGAAACTAGTGGATTGGTAGGCATCTTGGACTGCCAGCGTGTCCGGCGCCAGCCTGGGGTGCGCCAAAAAATGAGCATGTGTAGCTGCTGATGCTGAATACGAGTAGGCCCTTGAAAGCCATTTAAAAATTCTCGTATTTGGCGATCCATTTCACAAACTCGTTTTGCTGCCCGAATGAGATCAAGCTGGCAGACTCATAGCAGATGCAGCTTGCACTGGAGAAGAAAGATGGGTTGCGACAGGCAAAGTATCGAGGAGCGTCTACAAGTCCGCAAAACAGAACAGTGCGTACGAGTCGAGGGCGATGTGGCCCTGCAGCACGCGGCTGAAGCAGCGCTTCTGGTGCGCAGTCGGCTCTCCGAAGTGCATCGTCCGGGCTGCGGGGACGCCACCACGATATCTTAGCAACGAGCTCCACTGTGGCGAGCCGAGAGTCTGAGTCACTTGTGATGTGCTGTCGAGTCTTGCTGATCGCTGCCGACGGCGCTGGCGATGGCAGTAGGATCCGGAGCAGATGCAGCGGGGGCATGAGCTTTGACTCTGGCCACGCGCATTCCGAGGCTGTCAACCAGCATCGAACGAAACGATGCGCACTGATGTCGGTGGTGCCGCAGTCGTACTGGCCGCCGCTGTCGATGAGCAGGTGCGTGTCAGCGTCCACAGTGCCGCAGGTAGCCGCCGCCGCGCGATAGTGGATGATGGCGCCGTTGGGCCCCGCGCCTGCACACGCATTTAGTCGTCAGTTTCCAAAAGAGTTTGAAGACACAGATATACAGGTGGCCACCGCCGCGCGGTTGTGCATGATGCAGCCATTGGACCCCGCGCCTGCACAGAACAACAATGTCGAAAGAAGGAACCTTCAAGGGATGTTCGTCACAGCAAGCAAGACAGACAGTCAATGCGTGGATTGGAGGATGGCAGGGCCGGAGCCTACGCACGAAAGTTCATCCATGGAGAGGTGAGTGTATGTTGGGGTGGGCGTATGGGTCCTGGGTCAGAGGTTAACAAAGGTGGCCGCCGCTGTGCAGCAGGGGGAGGCGCGCGCTCAATTTGCACTGCGGCAGGGCGGAACCGGGCCGCACCTGCGATGGTGGGGAAGCTGCAGTCGTTGAAGCCGGGCTGTGCGGCGCGGCGCGCCGTCAGCTTCAAGTCAACTTCCACCTCCGTCACCGTCTCACCGCTCGCAATCTGCGAATATACAGCCGAAGGTCAGTGCAGCTGACTGAGATACGCGGCGCATAGCTTCTCGTCAACTTCCACCTCCGTCACGGTGTCGTTGCTCGCGATCTGAGACCATACATACAAATGCTGTACAGACAACTGAGATATGCGGCGTGCCGTCAGCTTCTCGTCCACTTCCACCTCAGTCGCCGTTTTGCCGCCCGCGGTGTTCAACTGTAGACAGGTAGACACAGATGCCAGCAGCCACCATATGTGTCGAAGCACACTCGCCCATTTGCAAACACTGTGGGATTTGCTTGTCGCCCACCTCCCCTTGCGTCGCCGCCCACGATGTGCCAGACAGCATGAGCCATGAAGATCTGCGCGCTACTGTCCCAACCCACGCATTTTGCTTGTACAAGATGCGTGCAAGCGACACTGAGTCAAACGCAGTCCTTCCTGTACCGGCATGCTTTTCTGCTCATTCCAGCTTTGGTCGTTTGCTTTCAGCTTTGTAATTTTGCCGCATGTCGCTCCCGCTGGAGCCCCTCCATAGGCCGGTAGGCCCACTCGAGCATTTATGGTGCAGTTCCTTCTTCCTTCCTATTATTCACCTTGGCGTCCAGCCAGGAGAGGAACTCGACGATGGCGACGGCGTCGCGGAGGTGCGCCTCCCGCATGCCCGCCAGCTCCGGCTCGTTCTTGACCGCCTTCCGCAGCGTCACCGGCGACCGCGCCTCCAGCACCTGTGTGCTTCAACATAGGTTTTAAGCAATTGATCATGAAGAAGACCGACGGAACCGTCTGCCGGCTCGGCCTGTCTTAACCGCCTTGCGTAGGGTCACCGGCGACTGCGCCTCCAGCACCTGTGGGGCGAGCAATGTGTCAGGGACGCAAACATGGTTGCAGGGCACCGGCGTTGATTGCACCGCCCGCCAGCTCCGGCACGTTCTTGATTGCCTTGCGCAGCGTCATTGGCGACCGCGCTTCCAGTACCTGCATGGCTACCTGCAAGCCAGCACCACATCGTCATGACCTCTGCCATGTGACGATGGCGTGTGAAAGTCCATCAAGCACACACTTGCACACTACATTCGCCGCTATTCCGGACTCGTGAAGAGCGATTACACGAGGGCCATCGAAGGCATAAGGGGTCATGGCGAAAGGAGAGCAGAAGGCAGCTGCGCACCAGCTCTGGAGCAGCGGCGTCGTCACCGTCCGCCTTGCGCTTGGTGCCGCGCTTGCTGGCCGCGTCCAGTGCCGCCTTCGCCAGCGCGAAGCTGACCTACGTACGTAAGTCAGAGATGGTATCGTGCCGTCATCGTGAGAGTGGGCTCAGTATGTTCGCCAGCGCACAGCTGACCTGTGCCCACCACAACTGCAGGGCTTCCATGATATTGACAGCTGTATCGAGCACCTGAAAGCTGTAAGCTGAAAGTGGAAAGCTGAAAGATGCAGCTGCATATGCCGGCACCTCCCTGCACTGTTCCTGCATTGCTGGAAACACAGGTGATGCAGAAACTCATGGTGCACGCTCGTGGTGCGGGTACGCACCAAGCGTGCACACCATGACCTCCTGGAACAAGTGATATGGCTGGCGCTGGATGCCAGCCGCATGCTACCATGCTAGGAAAGATCTAGCGTGGGTGTGCAAGCCTCTTGACACCCAGTGCCAGCTGCGTTTGCTGATTACATGTGAGCGAGTCAGGATGTGATGCTTCACTCTCTGGCCCGAGTCGGTGCGCCAGATTGGACGTGCAAAATGTTAGGTGTCTGACAAGGAGGCTGGGGTGCCGCACCTGGGAGGCATGCATCCAGATGCGCCTGCCCGCCTCAGTGGTACGCACGAATGCTGTCCCAGCAAAGAGCTGCTGGCCCACATGCCACTTCTTCGATGCGGTTCTTCAAGTCCACTCACCTGGGAGGGGTCCATCCAGATGCGGGTGCCCGCCTCGCCGGCGGCCGTCACATCCTCCAGCACCTTCTCGTACGGCTGCACCGCCACCGCCGCACCCGCCAGGTGCTCGGCCACCTCAGATGTCACCTGAGATCCAATTGAGAACGATGTCAATTTTCCTGGTCCTTGCTGCTGTTGATCGATCCTGTGACACCGTCACTCCGCATCCGCCAGGTGCTCCGCCACCTCAGTTGTGACCTGCTTGTTTTATCAAGCACTTGGTCACGTTTCTTAGACACTTTCATTGTTGTCAAACCGGATGTACAGCATCGTCGTGACCTAAATGCCATTGGAAAAGATGTTCACTTCTTTCAGACAATGCGTCAACGTCAGACACGTCATTGTTGTTCGATAGTGCACAGTCAGCGGCGCATCCGCCAGGCGTATCTTCACCTCAGTGGTGACCTGCATTTGCGAGTGCATGCCTTGGGACCCCAACCTGGCAATGCACAACGACAGGTATGCTCCTTGGTTCACGGTTCCTCAGAAACAGGCATATGCATCGGCGATGCTGGGACGACTTGCAAGATCCACGGGGACTGTCTTGAGGGCAGTCCTTAATAGGTTGGATGAAATCGACTCCAGCCAGCATTGGCCGCTGGCAGGGAAGCGTGCCTTGGCGCGCTGTCCACGTACGGGGTGGCGGCGTCCGGCGTGGCGGTGGCATGACAGGCAGGAAAATGGCCCAGACTTGCTTTCGTTCAGGGTATTTATAGGGTTTCATTTTGGGGACTTTCTGCGGCGCACCTTGGCGCTGTCCACGTACAGGGTAGCGGCATCGGGGGTGACGATGGCGTAGGAGATGAAGACGGGGTTGTAGTCCACGTCACCGCCGCGCAGGTTGAGCAGCCACGCCACCTCGTCCAGCGCCGTGATGATGACCGCGCCCACCTTCTGCTCTGTGTTACCAAAATCAAGTTCATGTGTTATTGGTTCTCTCAATTGATCACGCGTAGCCACGCCACCTCGTCCACCGCCGCGATGATGACTGTGCCCACCTTCTGCTCTGCAAGCAATGAAAGCCAAATGCCATTTAAGTTTGATGTCCCGGCAATTTGGGCTGAACATGAAACCTCGTCTGGCGACATGATGATAACCGCGCCCACCTTCTGCTGTGCGCCATAAAGTAGAAGCAACGTTATAAAACTTCGCAGTGTGATGCAATTCTCAGCCACGCCACCTCGTCCAGCGCCGTGACGATGACCGAGCCCACCTTCTGTACTGTTGCATGATTACATTAGAGTTGAGTCGGGTTTTGTCGGCTGTGTTCCGCCACACGTCACAAGCCATGTGCCACCTCGTGAAGCAGCAGCTCAGATGGAACACCATCATGGAAGGTACGCACCAAGTGCAAGAGTGCGCTCCTGGACATCGCCAGCGCCACATGACAGATGGCGCCGCTCTGCACATCCTGCAGCGTTGCATCTGCCCTTCCATGCTGTGCACCCTGCTGCTGCTTGATGTGCAGACCCACAAACCCCGAAGCAATCACATACCTAAAAGCTCAATCATTGTGTGCAGGGTGCACCAGGCGCCGTACCTGTGAGGTCGTCACGCAGCAGCTTGAGCTTGTCCTGCACGCTGGCGCCCGCCAGCTTAGTCGGGTGCACACGCGTCTTTGCCTGCGGGCCGGAGAGCAAACTCAAACAACATGCTTTCTCCAATACGACACTTACGGGTTCGAGATGTCGGCAGTGGCGGCAGGCAGTGGCGGCAATTTCCTGCCGTGCTGGATGGCACCTCCTGATCTGAGATGATCTGCTTCTGTGCGCCTGTGGCGACTGCGGGCAGTTGGTTGGAACAACGACGTCTAGAAATTTGGCATCGACATCACATTTCACTTGGTGAAAACTACGAAATAGACAGTTTGCAAACCTGGGGCGGCTGCGGGCGGTCGGTCCAGACGCCGTCAACCAGGTTGCCGCCAAAGACGGGCACCATTTTGAGGCCGGCGCCGTCCAGCGCCTTCTGCAGCTTGCGCGCACCATCGATGGTGTGCAGGAACGGGTCCACGCCCACGCGCGCGCCGCTCGGCATATTCTGCAGAAACATCCAAGCAGTGTAACAATGTAAACATGTGTACTTGCCGGCGTCAGTGCGTGCAGACTGTAGCGTGTATTCTGCGGGTGGCAAGCATATTGCAAGTGTGTTCAGGCTGGAAGTTACTTGCTGACAAGCCTGTCATAAATGAGTGCAGTGCCTATGCCCTGGATCAGGTTGTTCGAGGAAAGGCACTTCACCTTGGCCAGCCACGTCGGCAGGTCAGGCACGCCGGGGGTGTCGGCCTTCTGCAGCGTCCAGTCGGGGCCCAGCTCCTGCTCCGCCTGCGCACGTCCCGAAGCATGGCGTCAGCAGCGTGCCTCAGCGACCACATCTGTCTCGAGGCATGCAGCTGCCGTGCAATGTTTCGAGTGTCGGTGGGCAAGCATTCAGGCAACACAGAACCTCCAGGCACGGGAGGGCGTGGTTAAGAGTGAGCAAGTGCTGACCTGCAGGAAGTAGCGGCCGTCGGTCCAGAGCAGCGCCTGGTCGGTGGTGACAAGCGCCGTGCCGGCGGAGCCCGTGAAGTTGGAGATGAAGTGCCGCCGCTCCTGGTGCGCCGCCGCGTACTCGCTCTGTGTTTGTTTGTACACACCAGATTTGTACACACCAGGACGCGAGGTGTCTCTCTCAGCAACGGATTCGCATGCAACGATCCGATGCGCTGATGGTTGACTCCAGGGTGCGCCAAGAGCTTGGGAGTGTTGATGTGGGTTGCACGTAAGAAGAATAACCTCATGCGGACCGCACCATGTGGGGGTCCTCAGACGGGACGATGTAGGCGTGCACGCCGGAGCCGCCGTTCGCGGCGGCCATGGCCTCGCGCAGCGCCGCAAGCTTCGGGTCCGAGGGCGCAGAGCCATTTGTGCCATTAGTGCCGGCCATGGCTGTGATCGCCCGCGATCGGCTGTGTGAAGTGGTTTGGGTGGCAACGCCGAGGCTGAGTCCGCGCAGCGAGGCCTCCTGGTCGCCCTGCACATGCACGAAAAACTTAGTCAAATGCAGCGATCGACACTTTTGATGTGCATATGACAAGATCATGGCAATAGGACTGAAAGCAAAAGAAAAGTTGGTGTCAGGTAGGTCACCAGAGAGTGGAGTGCGCGCTTCGACTGCTGTGAGACCCCGCAAGGTTTTCCACTGCACCTTATGGGAATGCAAGTGCGAGCCCTGCAGCAAGTGATTGCGCGGCTCTGGCTGAGCAGTGCTCTCATCGCCACTTCAACAAACTGTAAAAGCCGTTTGCTTGTGCACAATGGCGCGACGAACTGATTTTCTGAGCAGAGGCATGGCCCAGATGACGCATGATTAGCGATCCTAATGTCGACATTGCCAGGCCTGCCAGAACCCAGCAGCACCTCTCCCAAATTTGACTTCCGTGCAATCGACGGCAAAGCGATAAGCCTACCTTGGTCATCGCCACCGCTGCTCAGCGCACCTATCCGAGATCGGAGTCGCGAGCACTGGCGTTCAATCCCTGGCTAGGTGCTGCCACTCGCCACAGCCACTGTGCGCACTGTCGCAACGGTGCTGCCGGATACAGAGAATAAACTGCAAGTCTGGCGACAATGCCGTGGCTGTGTCGAGGCTGGCAGCTGCGGCACAGCGCCGGCTGGCGGCAGCTGTCCCTCTGCCCCACTCAGATCGGTGCCGCGCCATGCGCCACGCAGCCGCGCCGCACAGCACGGCACCTCGCCGCAGCCTCAGCAGCGCCGCCTCCAGCAGTAACCCAGCCAACGCAGGTGCCACCGGCAGTCATGCCATCATGCATCCGCACCAGCATTGCAATGAATACTTGAAGTATGGATGACTGACTGCGCAGCCCACATGCCGCAGGGTGGCAGGAAGGCGGCAGCCAGCGGCCCACCCGCGCAGCAGCAGCAGAAGCAGCTGATCAACCTCAACTCTCTTCCTGGTGCCGGCTGCTTGCCCATGTCCATGCCATCACCAAATGTGACTCGGCGCGGGCCATTCCGTGCCCAGCCCTGTCTCCATTACAAGCATGCAAGTGCCTTCAATGCAGCAAACTATTCAGCAGCTGATCCATCTTATGAAGGCAATTTCAAGAAGAGTGCCTTTTTCATTGCCGTCGCGCAACTGCTCACGGATCACCGCGCCGAAGAATGCGCCCCGCAGGCACCAAGGACTTCCTGCCGGAGGACATGCGCGTGCGCAAGTGGCTGTTCGGCCTGTGGTCCCGTGTCGGCGAGCAGTTCGGCTTCGAGGAGGTGGAGGGGCCGGTGCTGGAAAGCGAGGAGCTGTTCACTCGCAAGGCCGGCGAGGAGATCGTAGACCAGCTGTACAATTTCGAGGTACTGTTTCTCATGCAATCTTCTGATTTTTGTAATCATTCATGTTAGCGAAGACGTCCACTGGTGAGGAGACCTCTGTGCGGGTCAAACACCAGTAGTGTGTGTCCCGCACACACCACCAGACGCAGGTATTCCTGCACAAACAACAGAGCGTCTGCTGCCACAGGACACGGGCGGTCGGCGGGTGGCGCTGCGGCCGGACCTGACGCCGAGATGTATTCGCTTCCCACACTATCATTACACAGAAAGCGCCTGCTGCCGCAGGACACGGGCGGGCGGCGGGTGGCGCTGCGGCCTCCCCCAGATGCAGTGGCTTCCTACAATAATCTCTAGTGACACAGAAAGCGCCTGCTGCCGTAGGACAAGGGCGGGCGGCGGGTGGCGCTGCGGCCGGAGCTGACGCCCAGCCTGGCGCGTCTGGCGCTGCAAAAGGGCAAAACCCTGCCGCTCCCGGCAAAGTGGTCGCAGGTAAGGAGCCAAGCAATCTCGAGAGCCGCGATGTGCATGCACGCGTGAGGCACCCCGTGCTGGTCGTCGCTGGTGGCGAAATGCTTCACATTTGCCATGGCTGTGCAGCGCCTTATTGTGCCTGGTCTGCCGCTGCACAGCTGAGTGCCGAACTGTCGAATGTGCCATGCAGATCGGGCAGTGCTGGCGGTATGAGCGGGCGACGCGGGGGCGCAGGAGAGTGCACTGGTGAGCCCGGCCGCTGCTCATTGCTGGTCCTGAGCTGCATACCCTCGTCAGTCGTGCATGGGATGTTGAGCACATGAGTAGCAAACACAGAAAGCCACACAGGTCACCTGTACAGCTGATCCTGGAAGGCTGCAATGCTGTACTGCAACATGACGCTCCTGCTGCTGTCTGCCCCCAGCCAGTGACATCTAGACATCATAGGCGTCGCGGGCATCGAGGCGGAGGCGGAGCTCCCGACTTGAGTGGCATTTGTTCGAGATGACGTAGCCACCGATTCAGGCAGTGGACCCTCCGGACGCGAAATCTCTCTTTCTTGCCACCAGGCAGTGGAACCTGGACATCATTGGCGTCGCGGGTATCGAGGCGGAGGCGGAGCTCCTGGCGGCACTGGTTACCTTCTTCAAGGCTGCCGGCCTCGGCCCCCAGGACGTCGGCATCAAGGTGTCCGATCCCCGTCGGACACCTTGATCCCCGTCGGTTGATTTGTCTTTTCACTCACCTGCCATTAGATGGCGTTGGTCACCCTGCTCAAGGGCCGGCCGGTCTCGGGCCCCAGGATGTAGGCATCAAGGAATACCGGCCTGCTGCTTCGCCCTGCATTGTGAATGCAGGCGACCAAAGGTGGTGCTATGCTGCAGCTCGCCTGCAACTGCCTGCACCGTCATCTGCGGCAGTAAGCAGGAGAAACTGCGATATTGAGACACTGGAGATCTGAGACAGTTCTATGCCGCACAAGCCGCACAAGTGTTGATGATGTCGGCCCTGTCACTGCAGATCTCCAGCCGCAAGGTCATGCAGCAGGTGCTGCTGCAGAGCGGCGTGCCCGCGGAGGCCTTCAGCCCGGTGTGCGTGATCGTCGACAAGCTCGACAAGATCGGCGCGGAAAAGGCGAGAATCCGAAGGCTTCGCAGAGCCCAGATTGGGCCTATGCGCCTGCATGTTGCTGTCAACCTGTTGCTCTGCCGCGTCATGGCGCATCTTCACAAGCCGAATGCCAATTCCAGGCTGTCGAGATGAGACCATGGTCCCACCGCGTGCAGGTGACGGCAGAGCTGGAAAAGCTTGAGGTCAGCCCGGAAGCCATCGCCGCCATCTTTGAGGTGGTCCGGCTCACGGACGTGGCCGACCTCAGCCGCCTGCTGGGCCACAACAGCGAGGTGCGCCGCATGCCTGGCTTTTCACATGATCATCGACCTCTTGCCTAGGGTCTCCGGCTGGGCTTTGCAGCGGCAGGCTGTAGCACGTGCAGCATGCGCATGTGCGCTGTTCGCAGTGCCGGTGGCGAAGATGACATCGCCCTCTACGACACACTCAGCATACTGCTCTGAAAATGTACCGTGCCTTCAGCACTGTGATAATTACCAGGCGTTGAACTCCCATTTCGAACTGCCGCAGATTGCACAGGAACTGCAGCCGCGCTTCCGGCTGCTGGAGGCGTACGGCTCGAAAGCATGCGCAACAGCACTGTGTCTAATATCCTGTCACGCCTACTTTGATTCCTGTATGATTTGACGCAGACGGCACTGGAGCTGCAGCAGCTGTTCCGGCTGCTGGAGGCGTACGGCTGCACCGACTGGCTGGTGTTTGACGCCTCCATCATGCGCGGCCTGGCCTACTACACAGGCGAGTGCGAGGCGCAGGTTCCTTGTCTTTTCTCCTCTGCTGGCTTGTTTCATGCGCCCTTGCTGTGAGGCTGCACACACAGGGATCTGGCCACCTGCTGCCGGTCTTCCACATCGCGTCTGGTTTCCCAAGTGGCAGTTCATTCATTCCAGACTGACGCCCCTCCTCATGTAGCAGGCGTGGTGTCTGAGGCCTTTGACCGGCAGGGGCAGCTCCGCGCGATCGCAGGCGGCGACTGCTCAGGCGACCTCCACCAAGACGCTCACACTTCGGGACCAACTCATCCCTGCTTCATCACTGTGTCCCCCCCCTGCAGGCGTGGTCTTCGAGGCGTTTGACAGGCAGGGGCAGCTGCGCGCGATTGCGGGCGGCGGGCGCTACGACCAGCTGCTGGCCACCTTTGGCGGCGAGGCGCAGCCCTGCGCCGGCTTCGGCTTCGGCGACGCCGTCATCACGGAGCTCCTCATGGAACGCAACCTGCTCCCAGACCTGCAGCACGAGGTTGGTTTATTCTCTGGTCTCTATAGAAAATTCAGCGCTTGCAGCCGTGCGCCGGCTTCGGCTGTGGCGCCGCCGTCATCACGGAGCTTCTCATGGAGCGCGATCGGCTGCCGGATCTGCAGCAACAAGGTGCCACGTCATTACCTTATATCAGTATATCCTTCCTGCTCCGATGTCCATCATCGCCGAGCTGCTCATGGAGCGCAACCTGTCCCAGACCCGCAGCACGCGGTGCCACACAATTACATCAAACATGGTGATACAAAAAGATTCGCTGATTCTGATGGCTGTCACCACGCAGCTGCTCATGCAGCGAACCTCTTGCGCGAGTATCACATTTAAATCAGAGCGACAAGCAAAGTGTCTTCAGCATCAGCGGATGTTTGCTCGTCCCGGTGACGCCGTCGTGGTGGGCAAATAGCTTCTGACCTGCAGCACGAGATGTCTCCTTCGTGAAAAGTTGATGTTTCTTGTTGCGACATATGCCGTGCGCCAGTTCTGGCTTTGGCACAGCCTGCTGCTTGGAAGACCTACCTGCAGTGGATTGTCGGTCCTGCAAGTGCACTGACGAGGCGTAGGGACCGTAGGCGCGCAGCGTCGCAGACATCATTAGGTTAATTGACACGAACAGGACTTCATATTGATGGAGCTTTGGCCGCCAGGTGGACGACATGGCGGTGGTCGTGGACGAGGCGCTGCAGGTGGAGGCGTGCGGCTGCGGCGCAGCGTGCGGCTGCGGCGCAGCGGCGGGGCGCGGTGATGTGGCCAGAATGTGATTCTGCTCTGAGGATGATGACATGATGGTGGTGATGGACGAGGCGTTGAGGCCGGCGGCGTGCGGCGCCGTGGCACAGCTACAGTCTCGGCAATGGGACCCGAATCCCATAATTCTGCTTTGACAGAAACTCGTTTCGACCGCCAGGTGGACGACATGGTTGTCGTTATGGACGAGACATTGAGGCCGGAGGCGTGCGGGATCGCGGCGCAGCTGCGAGCCGCGGGTCGCCGAGTGGACCTGGTGCTGCAGGCCAAGAAGATGAAGTGGGTGTTCAAGACGGCCGAACGGTGCGCGCCTGTCGCCCCATGTAAAGACATTTGACTCCCACGAAGGTGCTTGCACAACGTCAATAAGAGATCGGCTGGGGTCCTGACTAGTGGCCTTGCTCACGTCTTTCTTGTCCCAAGCCCGCCTCGCCTTGACGCGTGCTCGTGCTTCGGAGTGTGCTTCGATGAACAGCCGTTGTGCTTCTGGCAAGTGCTGCGCACAAGGCTGATACTGGTGGAGCGGGAGGAGTGAAGCTGCCAAGGCCTGTGCAATTCCTGCTCACACAAGTTGGCTATCCTGGCGCAGGTGTTCCGCAACGAGGCTGATACTGGTCGGCCGCGAGGAGTGGGACCGCGGCGCCGTGCGCGTCAAGTTGCTGGCGGAGCGCACGGAAAGCGACGTGCCGCTTGCGGACCTCTGATGAAGTCCTCGGTCCAATTCCTATACCGGCAACGCCGCGGAGTGCCAGCTGCTGGCGGAGTGCACTGAGTCGACGTACTGCCGGCGGACCTGTGATGAAGTCCTCGGTCCAGTTCCTATACCAGCGGCGCCGCCGAGCGGGGAGGACACTCAGCCATGCGCATTAAGCTGCCGGCGGAGCGCACGGAGAGCGATGTGCCGCTGGCGGACCTCTGATGATCACAGCTGCGGCGCTTTTGGGGGACCGGGTGGATGCTGGTCGAAAGCATGGGAGCGGCATGCGGGCCTGGCCTCCCGCATAGCTCCGGATGTCTCATATCCGCACAGGCTGGGCTTTGGTGCGGGGATTCTGGCAGTTCTGGCCTGTGTGGAGCCCTCCGCACGGAATGGAGCAGGTGGCAGCCTGCGCCGCTCCCAGCGGCTTTAATCAGGCCTTTAATCAGGCCCGGCGGTGGCAGCGCCCATCAGAGCGCCGCCCTATCGCTTCTGCCGAGAGGCTTCTGTGGGCGGCACGTGCCGTGCTTGTCCGTTACAGCATCTGTGCAAGTGCTACCTGCCAGCCAATCGTCTTCAAGGGAGCAGGACTTTCTCCCGCTGCATGAAAGCAGTCGCATCACCGCATCGAAGTCAGGTCGGGAAAATTGCTGGCTGATATCTCTGGGGAATCAACTCATCACGATCTTCCCGTTCAGCAACATCACAAAGCCACCGCTGTCTGAGCGCACATTTCATGCTGCTTTGTCAGCGTCCCCTGCTACCTGCCGAATGACATCCCCTCGCTTTTGCCGCACTCGGCACTCCAATGAGCAAATCACTTGCCGTCATTCTGGCAGCAGCCTGCCGAAGGACGGCTGGCCTGTGGAAAACAAGAAGCATCTAACAATCGCCAAGAATTGTGCCCTGTTACGGCCGGCTGCCATCGGCGGTGAGCCCGTCTGACGACAGCGGCGAGATGTTGTCACGGCAATCTGCGGGGCTATGATTGTGCAGCGAAGGCGGCGTGCCCGGCCCAAGAGGCACGCTGCCCAACGGGTAGAGGCCCTTGCTGCAGCTGTCATGCAGCCGCATGCTGCCATTCTGGTTGCCGCTGTCATCCAGGTGCATTCTGCCATTCTGGATGCCATTCTGATTGCCGCTGTCATCCAGCTGCATTCTGCCATTCTGAATGCCATTCTGGCTGCTGCCGCCGTAGCCGGCAACGCTGCCGGCAACGCTGATATTGTTACCGCTGCCGGCTGCGTGTAATCCGCCGCCGCTCCCGCCAGCACCCAAAGTGCCCTCTGCCGCCAGCTGCAGCTGCGCCCGGTGCTCCGCAAATGGCCCGGCGCCAGCGCTAGCCCTACCATTGGCGAGCGTCAGCAGCTGCTGCGGCGAGCGCGGCACCCCGGCCGCGAGGTCCACCAGCCCGAGCTTGCTCGGCGGGCGCGGGGGGATGCCCTCGGAGCAGCGCCGGATGCTGCCGGCGCTGCCGCCGAAGGGCCGTGCCGGCGACAGGCTGCTCGAGCGCAGGCCGTTCGGCAAGACGCCACCGATTATTCCACCGATTATTGAAACTCCATTGCATTGGAGGTCGCCCGGCTGCAGAGGCGATCCGTCCGGCCGCCCCAGCGCAACAGCGTTGTGCCGCCCGACGGCGGCGTTCAGGATGCGTGCAAAGTCGGGCATCGGCCAGTTGCCCTCGCCTTGAGTGCCGTTGCCGGCGGCGGAGGACAGGCTGCTGCCGAAGGCGCTGCGGCTGCTGGTGGCGCCCAAACCCTGTCGCGGGCTCGGCACCTGTGGAAAAGGGTGATCATGTCCGTCATTCTGGCATCCAATCAAATTCCGCCTCCAGTCATTCCCATGCTTGGTACCAGGTTCCTGATGGCAGGACAGGTCCTGGGAGGACTGAACAGCGGGCCAGGCACAAAGAGAAAGCCTCGAGATGGTCTGAGTGTTTGCAGTTGCTGGAGCATTGCCCCACCTGCATGTCTGCGTCCGCGGTGCCGAACAGAGCGCGCAGAGAGGCAGGGGCGTTCCCGCCGCCGCCGCCGCCGGGGGTCAGCGCCGCTGCCTGCTGCTCGCCCGGCTGCCAGAACTCATTGCCCAGAGCGGCTTCCGTGGCGCGCCGCTCGCCAGTCTGTGCAACAGCCTGCATGTTCAACACGACATGTTCAAACAGGTCAAGTCTGTACGAGCGCATTCTGACCCACCCGTCTAGCAGCTGGCACGCAGCAGAACTCGGAGCTCACAAGCAACACTGAGGCTATGTCGGCAATCAGATGCTTATCGGCGCTCTCACAGCTGGCCGCGTCACTCCCCCACCCCGGCCAAGCGGAAACAAGCGGTTGGCAAACCTGCTGAGGCGCCTCGGGCGAGGGCGTGCGCGACGGCGTGCGGTACGCGCCGAAGGGCGTCGGCGGCACGACGACGCCGCGCCGCTGCGCCGCGACGGACGTCACCACCGCCGTCGCGGCATACATGGCGCTCGCCGATGCCGCCGCCGCCGCCGCCGCGATGCGCGCCT
>JAABUL010000278.1_pt1 | contig 110708 bp, 18 predicted proteins | sample 5559151 | NCBI WGS metagenome assembly JAABUL01 (sample SAMN10711876, study PRJNA513368) | rock metagenome | isolation source: Antarctica rocks | place: Antarctica: Victoria Land, Pudding Butte sud | reverse complement strand
GTAATACATTACTATAATGCATTATCTTATTATAATTTAGATAATTAAATATTATAAAATATATATTGACTATATATTAACTATTAATAATTATAATATAATTATTTAAATAGTCTTGACAATTTGGATCGATTTTTTCGAATTAAATTTCGATTTTAATTCTAGAAATCGACTCGAATTGTTAATTTCGATTCTAGAAATCGAATCGACTTTTTGATTTTAATATTAGGAATTAATTTGATTCGATTTGGGTCGAATACTCGACTCGAACTTGGTAATCCGACCCGACGCGATCAGTCTTAAATATTAGCAAAATTCTTATTAATTCTATATTATTTCGACGTATTATATAACGTCTTCTATTCTCAATTTTTATAATAAATAGCAATTAAAGATTTCGACTTATTTTAGCGCAAAATATATTGACAAAAAGTTGTTCTTTAAAATTTTAGTCTATTATATTTAGAACAAGCAATTAGCTAATAGAAAACAAACTAATTATACAAACTTCTCTACTATTTTAACTAATATTTATTAAGTTAATATATATTATATTGATTTCAAAATTAATGTTATCTTAGATTATTTAATTTGTCAAACTTGTTAATATACTTTTTGTTTAAAAAATAAACTATTTAAATATTTACAAAGTTGTTACAATCTTAACTATCAAATAAAAAAAAATTATATTGAAATTTTTCAAACAAATTTCAGTCTAATAGACTCGAATCAAATTGTCGATAACTTAAATATAATTAAATCTAACACAACAATTGTTGCTAATATCGAACTAGTTTTTCGATTATATTATTATACAACAATGCTTCTAAGATTTGTTTAGCGTAACATTATATATTCTATTTGTGTTAACACAAAATATACAATATTCTTAATCGATTGTCAATTTCTAAACAAATTTATACTAAAATATTTATTAAAAAAGATCGATACTCTTATTTTAGTACGCAAAATCAATATTAAAAAGTATTTTACAAACAACTATCTACTTCTCGATATATATATTAAAGAACAAACTAATAGTAAAAGTACAATAACTTATATTTGTTAAGAGATTTATATAATAAATTATCTAAAAATCAAGATACTTCTTAAAATAGATATTATAATTCTAGAGCAAATAATAGTAAATCTAAATAACAAAATATTGACAATTAATAGTTGTTAAAAACTAATAATCGATTTTAAAATTACAACAAAGAATAATATACAAATTTGTAGAATCTTAAAAGCAAGTCGAAAAATAGTTATTAATATTAATACAATTATTGAATTATCTATCTACTCGCTACAATCTCTATTAGACAAAAACTATCTATTCGAATTAAAATTTGTCGATATATATATTTATATTGTCGACTTCAATATATTTTTTATCTATATTTGCAATATCAATTCAATATTAATAATTATCGATAGATATATTTGTGACGGAACCAGAGTAGTATTTGAGGTAGTCTAACGAGAATACTAACTATGGGGGTCGGAACAGGAGGCGGAGGACCTCAGATACTATATAGGCGGGCAGGAGGGACGCTAGTCCCAATTAGATCTAGAGCGGTGTTCAGGAAAGCCTGCAACACCTAAAATTGTAATACTATTTTCTCTCTCAAAAATCGCAGCTTCTGCAAGATAAGAAACAAGAGAAGACGCGTTATATTGAATGCAAAACGCGTCTCTTCTTCGCAAAATTCTCGAGTTCTGCTTGTTTGTCGATTAGAAATAAATCTGAAACATATCTTTTTAAGTGTTTCAAATCCTCTATATAATTTAGTGTAATTGATTTACAAATTTATCGTTTGCACGTCTAAAAAAGTGCTTGCTTTTGGCTTGCAAACGCATGTAATTCTTTGACTTGCTTGTTTGTCAATCAACTCTTATTCGTAATAATAGCTTGTAATGTTGTTGTTGTTTTGATGCATACTCTAATGTGCAAAAAATATTGTAGATAATAATATAAATAAGATATAATATTGCTATTAAAGTAGACTTACTAGAATGTTTAAGCAAACATTGATAGAATACTTAAAAAGATTTTGCTATTGTTGTTCTAACAAACTTACTAGAATGTTTAAGCAAATCTTGTTGTCGTTGTTTTAGCAAACTTACTTCGTAGAATATCTAAAGAGATCTTGATAAAGTGCCTAAAAAGATCTTATTAATACTATTTTAGCAAACTTATTGTTAATATTGTTCTAGCAAGCTTATTGTCGATATATAGATATAGATATGTCGATGTTTTCGTCTTCTTTGTAGTCTATTTATTTATGTATTAGCAAGCAGTCGTCAAATACTAGTTATCGCATTTATCGAAGTCTATAGCATATTCTATTTTGGGGCAAGTCTTGTCTTAGCACTCAAAAAGTTGTTGTTTGTCTTGCAAGTTGTTCTAAGAGAATTCTCGACTTAATGTCTTCTTTCTTCTCGTGTGTACTATCTCTTAGATCGATTTTGATAACAATAACTAAAGTAGTTAAAGCGAAAAAAAGAGTAGAGTGGCGCCAATAGTATGTTTGAGACACGGGACGCTTGTTGATTTTAAACAAATAGTTAGTATTATGTAACAGAATCAAAGTAGTATTTGAGGTAGTCTAACAAGAATACTAACTATGGGGGTCGAAACAGGAGACGAAGGACCTCAGGTGCTATATAGGCGGGCAGGAGGGACGCTAGTCCCGATTAGATCTAGAGCGGTGTTTAGGGAAGCCTGCAACATCTAGAATCGTAACATATTAATCTTAATCTTCTAACAAAATATAAAAAGCAAAATTGCTATTAAATTAATACTAAGAAACACTTATAAACAACAAAAGAAAAAATATAAATAGATATATCGAAAAATAGTTATTAGACTATCTTGTTAAACAATATTTGTATATACAAACTTTTAAATAAAATTAATTCTTTTCAAATATTAACTATCAAATTTGCCAATCTATAGATCGATAGTAAAAAGACAATTAATCTATCGAAAAACAACTAAATAATAGTATCTTTTACAAAAAACTAGAATTCGATAAATATTTCTTGCATTGTTTATAAAGTCTATTTATTAAATATCTAAGATAGACAAATAGTTAATAAGAAATTTAACAAACTTTATTAACAAAACAAAATAAAATAATTAAGAAAATTTATTTCTTTCGAATTTCTAGTATTTGTTGTTTAATACACTATTAATAGATCAAACAAATCTAAGAGAAAATTACAAATTGTAATAGATATTAGAAAACTTAATAAACTTGTTGTTACAAATAGTTACTTTATTTCGATACAAAGTAATATTATTATCTATATAAAAAACTGCAATTATATTAGTTTAATAGATAGTCTAATTTTTTTCTTTCAGTTTTTAGTAACTATAGCGAATAGATATAAATTCTCTCTTATTAGTTATTAAAAAAAAAAGAAACTACAAATAACTATTATAAGATTTAAAAACTCTTCAATATATATACAACAAGTAATAGACAAACAACTGCAAAAATTTCAAGAATTTATACGTATCTATATCGACAATATTATAGTTTTTTTCAAAATATTTATTTAATATCTAAATTATTTTAGTTAACTTTTTCTTAAATTTATTGAACTTCGAATTATCTTAAATTCAAAGAAAATCTTCTTAAACTATTCAAGTATTATATTGTTAAAACAAAAAATAAATATTTTCGATCTATTTATAATTGAGAAGCAAATAGCTACTATTAAAACAATTAAATTTTTAAAGAATCTAAAAACTCTCGAAATCTATCTTAATTTTTTCAACTATTAACAAAATAAAATTGCGTAATATATATAGAAGATCGATACTTTTCAAAACAAAAAAATACAATTGCTAAAAAAAACTTCGACTCTAAACAATCAAAAACGCAAAATATATATTAAAACAACATTTATCGAAAATTTATTAATACTAAAAGAATTCTATATTTAGTTTTAACGCGCTCTAACAACTTCCAACTTCTTAATTTACTTTAATAATAATTGATATCTTTATATTAACTTAAATACAACAAAAAAGCGCAACTTTAATATCGAAATATATTATATCAAAAACAATTCAATATTAGACAATTTTAGAAAAACAAATATTTAGTATATTTAGACTAATTGTTCGGGTCGGTTTTTCCTCGAAATCTATAACCCGACCCGAAAGTTATATCTAATTAGGCCAAGTTTTAACCTAATATAGTTAGTATTTTCATAATTTATGCAATTCGGTTCCAACTGTTGGAACCGAACGGTTAGTCTAAGTATATTTTGTTTTTGTCAAAAATACTTATTACAACTAAATCTTATTATTAATTTACTAAATTGAAAATTGTTGTATTGATTTAAACAATTAGAAAAACTCAATATTTTATCGAAACTTTCAAATAATCTATTGTAATCTATATAGATTACTCGACAACAACAAAGATTGTTAAGCAAACTACTTTATTATTTTTGTTAATCGACAAATTAAACTTAAAACTAATCAAAGTTTCTTAATATTTGTTGCAATTTATTCTAGATATCTATTATTGTTCAAATTAATTTAATACTATTTTAGATACTCTATTAAGACTTGCTATTTTAACAAAAAAGAAAAAGCTAAACAACAATTAAAATATACTTAACAATATTAATATCTTCTATAATAGAACAAAAACAATTGTTGAGATTAATATTGAAACAAATATTGTAGATAGACTAGTCGAGCAAACAACTAAAGAGAAAAAGAATATTGCTATACAAAATATAGCAAACAAAACAATTTCTTTTTACACTTATCTTATTAAGATAAGTATCGATTTTCGAATATATTTTACTAATATCTACAATTGCTTTATTAAATAAATAGAAATCTTAAAAACTCTACAAAAAGCTTTTATATTTTTCGAAATTCAATTTATACTAAATAATAAACTTATCTATTTTATTAATTATGCGCAAAGAAAGTGTCTATACTTGTTTAAGAAATTCGAAAAAAAAAATTTCGAACAAACTTATAACAATAATTATTACGCAAATTTCTCAAAAATATACAAAACAATTACAACAAACTTTTATTTTTAAAAACTAACTAAACAACTAAAACAATATATAGCTTATTGTTATCAATATAATATATATCAAATTAAGCAATATTAATTGTACAATAGTCTTAATTTAATTATTAACTTTTTAATACTTTTTTATATAATAAGTTTCGACTTTATTTTAGTACTATCAAATATACAAAATATAGATTCTATTATATTTGTTATTTGCAAATTCTTAAAAAAAATTATTTATATTGTAGAAAACTGAACAATAATACTAGTTAACAAACTTGCAAACTAAAATATATTAAAAATATTTATTTATAATTGAGATCGAATTTTTTTTTCTAAATTCTAAAAAATTGTTTTTAAGAAACTTAGAATTAGTTTTCTAATTTTAATTGTTTATTATTTGCAAACAAACAATTAAAGCAAAAAAATTAATTAAATAATCGAAATCGCGCTTTAATATACAATAGCTAACAATCTAAATCTTAACTAAATTGTTTTTCTCTCTATACTAAGAGCAAAACTTAACAATCTTTCTAATTTATTAACTAGATTTTTGTTTAACAAACTTATTATAAATTTCAAAATACAAAATTTAATATTATTGCTAAAATTAAACAAACAAAGCAAAAATTAATTTAAAAAAAGAACAATAAATATTAGCAAAACAAAAATCTTTATAGTCTAAATTAATATAATTTTCAAATTTATTTACAACAAATATTATCGATTTTTATCTTTTAAAGTAGAGAACAATTTTTTTTTGCAATTGCACAAAAAATATAGTTTGCTATTAATTAAATTGTTTAAGCTTGTTATTTAATATATAAATCTTTTTAAAATATTCGAAAAAAAAAGTAATCTAATTTATCGATTTAAATTGTCAAAAGGTTAAAAAATTTATTTAGTTATTTTTATAGCAAACTTGAAGTTTGTATTAGTTAGCACTAATTTTTACAATTGTTTAGTATTAGATTATTTCGAGTTAATCGAGAAATTTAACAAAAATTAATACTTGTATAAAATTAAGATTTTAGTTAATTATCAAATACGCAAATATAGATAGAAAAAACTTATCTCGAAATTCTTAATTTAATAGAAAAAATATAATTCGAAGTTCGACTATTAATACAATAAAAATTTGTTTAACAAAATTAAAAAGCTTGTTCAAACTTACAAGAAGAAATACAATATATCTATATCGAACACTATTTGTTATTTCGATTCAATAAATAGTTAAGCTATTGCAAAAAAAAGAAATTAAATTTTCTTATAGACTAACAAACAAAATAGCAATATATTAATTTTTTTACAAAATAACAAACAAAATAGCAATTTACTATTGCTTTTATATTCTAACAAACAAAACAATAATTATCTACTATAAATTATTAAGCAAAACAATCTTTCTATTAAATATCGACAAAATAGATTTTGCAAAATAAAAACAAATAATTTTGTCTAAATCTCGCAACTATATTTGACTATACTAAAAATATTAAACTTATATCTCTTATATATATTGTTCTTATATATCTAACAATTAAACTTAGATTTAGAGTCGCAATATAATATACTTTTATTTATTATTTATTTACTTAACGCAATTACAAATTTTATCTAGCATTCTTTTTTTTATTAATATATTTTAACTCTTTTTTACTTATTTTAATTGTCAATTTATTATAATTATATTTTATATCTTCTAAAAATCTATTCAATTTAGAAATTAAAATTTCTTTTGTGTTGTTTTTTATTAAAAGATTTGTAGACAACAAACTAATATTTATATTAAACTCTAATTATCAAATATTATTTGCAAATCTATTCTACTTAGTTGAAAAATCAAATATAGTAAACAATAAATCAATACAAAAGAAATCAAAAATTAACAACAATTTTACAAAAATTAATAACAATAACAAAAACAACAATTGCTATATTATTTATTAATTTAAGAGTATCTATACAACGTTTTTACAATACAAAAATATCGAAATAATAAATATTAGATAGACAAATATTGTATATTTTTTGCAATTTTTTCGAGACAATACTTAGATTCTCTATACAATCGATATTATATTTATTATCGATTTAGAATATATTAAACAACAAAAAAATATAAAATATCTTGTATTAAATACAAGAGTATTTAAGATATTCTACAAAAAGTCGACTAAAACAAAAAACAATTAGTTTGCTTTTAATTAAATTAAAAATACTATTAACTTACTATTATTAAATATTGTTTTAATAAATAAAAAATTAATCTAATCTAAAATATATATAGATTTAAGTTATTATAATATTTGTTGTATAATTGCAACAAGAATTTATATTAAGTTACAAGCAAATATATAAGAGAAATTGTTTAATACAAACAAAAATATATTAAACAATTATCTATCTTTGAATTTTGCTATTGTAGATAATACAACTAATCAAATTTATATCTACAAACAATATATCGCGTTTATCGAAAATATATTTAGCAACAAATTCAATCTCGAAATATATATTATTAACTATCTTTTTTAACAATACAATTGAAATATATTTGTAAAAACAATTGACAATCTATATTTCGAAATTAACAATATCTTATTAATAGAATTGAAATTTGTAAAAAAATACAAATACAAAATATTGTCGAATCTTTCTTTAGTTATTTGTTATATTTTTGAACAAGTAAAAATTAATAGTTAGAATACAATTATTCTCTTTGTAGTTAAAATCTCTTCTTAGTTATTTTTAAAAATTGAACTATCTATATATTTGTTTGTTTAAGTTGCTATCGAAGTGTTCAAATTGTTTGTTGTTGTCTTATTTAACTTAATATTATCTATTATATTCGACAATATAAAGTAGAGTTTTCTAGACAAGCTACAAATTAAAAAAATTCTTGTTAAAAACAAGATGCGCGAAATTTTATTACTATTGTTTTTTATGTTTTCTACAAAGAATATTTACAATATAGTTATTGCAAAAAAGATTAACAACTATTTAAATAATATAATTGATGTACAAATTACAAAAATTGCGAAAAAAGATACTTGATAAAAAATAATATCAAAAACTATCAATATAATACTTGCAAACAACAATCAAATTAATCTAAAAATTATCTTAACTTAAATTCGAAACTTTGTTAACAAAAAAAAAAAAAAGATTGCGCTTTTAAACAATTCTTAGTACTATAATATTAAATAGAAAATATACTTTTCTACTTAATTAAATTGATAAACAACAATCTAAAGACTATCTACAACAAAGTTCTTAACACAAGCTACAAAAAACGTTATTCGAAATTTCTTAAATCTCTAAATATTTTCGACAACTAAAAAATCAAAATACAAAAACACAACAATTTGCAGACAAAACGTATTATTGTCAGTAAAAGTCAATAGATTAAGATTGACAGAAAAATCAGTTAGCAGATTAAGAATATTTAGCAAAACAGATAGATTTAATAAAGAACAAACGTTTGATAGAACAGTTAAATTGATAGAAAAACAAGATTGATAACTACAAAAGAACAGTCGACAAGAACGTTGTAAGTTTTTTGAAAAAAAAACATTTAATGCGAGTATTGTCTAGTTAGTTGCTATTAGTCAAAATTTATCTAGCTAGTTGTTATTAGTTAAAATTTATCTAGCTAGTATTTGTTTCTAGTTTGATTATCAATTATTATACTATACAATCAGTTGTCTTGTTTGTTTTGTGCTCCGAGAGTCGTCTTTCTTTTCGTATTATTTTTGTTTAATTAGTATATTAATAGCTTATTAATTATAAAATAATAAGATAACTTGTAACTAAAGAGCGCAAATTGCTTGCAATTGTTGTTAACAATTTAAAATTATATATAATTGCGCAAGTTTGTTCTTTAATACAATATAATATTGTATAAAATTTGCTTTTTTAATTTTAATACTTTTAGTAATTTTATATTTGTTGTCTAAAATAGAAATTCGAAGTTTCGAGTATTATTAATTTGAATTAAAGATTGGAAATAATACAAAAATTAATAGCTTAAGTTAAAAAGTATATACTATAATATGCAACTTCTATTTGTAATAAAAAATATTAATACTTAATAACAATTATTTAATCGAAATAGATTTAAAAATATATAAAGATTTGTTGTATTATAATAAAAATATAAATTGTATATTAAGACTTAGTCTTCGAGATAAAAAAACTAAAAACAAATATTTTATAAAAATTTAACAATATCTTTATGCAATAATATAACAATTTTTTTAGTTGCAATATTGTTATACAATATTACTTAAATTCTATAAGATATTTTCGAAATATTAAATTAAACAAATTGTATTTACAATAAGTTTTGTATTTAAAAGTAAATTTAACAACTAAAATATATTAATAAATTTAATCTTTAGTTTTATACTTTGCAATTAATATCTATATTTAGTAGAATTAAATAGTGCTATTTTGTTACTTTTAATATTCTTAATTAACAAAGATTTTTAACAACAAATTAATAGTAAAATAAAGTATTAAAAGTTGCAAAACAAAATATAAAGAAAAGCAAAAAGCTAATTTGATTACTTAATTTAAATATTTAACAAAAGAATTATATTTAACAAAGAAAAAAATAAATTTAATAGCAATTGCTATACAACAATTTAAATATAAAATTAAAAATATTAAAGTTTAATCTAATTTGTTGTATTAATAACGCTATAAATATTGTTGTAAATATTTGTTCGTAATTAAGTAGACAAAATAGTATTGCGCAAAATTAATTTAGCTTTTTTTTTTTTTTTTTGCTATTTTATTAATTTAGAAATAAATACAATTTTCTCTTAATATATTTAATAGTATATAGATTCGAAGAGTTTTTTATTATACTAAAATTTGCGTATTATAGTTTTTGTTTCTATTAAATTTTTATTAATTATTAAAAAGCTAATATTAAGTTTTGTTTTATTATTTCTTTTGCAAAATTTTAATTGTTAAAATTATCTTTCTAACAATATTTATTTTGCTTGCTTATTATTTTTAGAGATTTCGATTTTGTTTTTAAGTATTTGTTAATTTTGCAAAATTAAATTTAAGAAAGTAAAAAATATTACAAAGTTAATATTAAGTTATAGATTAATAGTTGTTAAGTATCTAACTTTGTTAAAATAGTATTGCAATAAATTCGCAAAACAATATAGCAAATTTCTCGATTATATTTATAAAAATTTGATTAAAAAAAAAGATTTTTTTTTTTTAATAAATTTACGAAAATTTATTATTGTATTTTATTATAATTAATTCTAAACAATAAATAAATTGCAATTCGAACTAAATAAATTAATAAAAAATAAAATCTTCAAAAAATATTAGAAATTCTTAGAGACTATAGATTGAAATTTTTTAATTAATTTCGAAAAAATTAAAACAATAATAATTAAATAAGTTTTTTGCTAATTGAAATCTATTGTTAACGTTAATTGTTTTAAGCATTAGAGCAATTGCAACAAAAATATATTTAAAATTTAACTTTTAATAATATCGAAACTATATTATCTATTTTATTTTAATAAATTGAATAATTTTTAGTCAATTTTTGCTCTTTATCTTTATAATAGTAGTATTTGTCAAAAAATTGTTAATTTGCTATACTTTGTTAATTTAATTAAATTTTATTGCACAATTTAATATTATATAAAAAAGTTAACAACTAAGATTAGAAGATAAATTAGATTAATAAAGAAGCTTTTAATTATAGTTTTAATATATAATACTTTCGATTATATAAAAGATAAAAAAGTTAAAAAAGTTAATAAAATAAGACAATTTAAATTTATTACAACAACTCTTATATTTAAATCTTACAAATCTAACTTAATTTTGTTAAAAAAGAAAATATAAAATTCTCGATTTTATTTGTTTTTAATTTAATTACTTGTAATAAAAATCAAAAATATCAAATTTAATATAGATATAAATAATAATTTATCTAATTAGTATTGTTCGACTAATAAAATAGATCTAATTGCAATATATTAAAATTGTTATACAAAATCTCTTTATAAACTTAAAATAAAAAAAGTTGAAAAATTAATCTTTTTAATTAATATTTATATTATTTATTTAATTGCTAGAGTTTTATCAAATTAAGTATTATTCTATAAAGTTGATTTTAAAGAATAAAAGTACAATAGCTAATAATATTAATATTATTAACAAACTTTATTTTATATAGATTAAATTTAAAAGCAACAATTTGTAATTTAATAATAGTATATAAATTTGCGCAAATAATCTAAAAATTTATAAAAGAATAAAATTGATAATTGTTTTGCAAAAATATATATTCGAACTTTTTTTTAATAGCTTTAACTAATTAATATTAATAATTAAATTATAATATTTAAACTTCAATATAATACAATTAATTTATTATATTTACTTTAATAGTATATGTTTTAAAAATAGATTAAATCTTTAATATATAGCTAACAAATAATAGCGCAAATATATTATTTAATTTAACAATTTTTAAAATATCGAAAAACTAATTTTACAAAGTTATAAATTTTGTATAATTAATATTATAATATATTTAACTTGTTAGAAGAAATACAATTTTAAAACTATTAACAATATTTTAATATAATTCAAATTTTATATTAAGAAATTTACTAAATTTTGAATAAAATTATTTTAATATATAAAAGATTAGTTTTACAAATTATTATTTGCGCAATTAATTATTGCAATTTTATTAATTTTTAATTAAAAGTTTCGAAATTATTAGAACTTTTGCAACTATATAAAACTATATATAATACTTCGATATATTATTAAATATATAGATATCGAATTTTTAAAATATATTTTTAGAAAGATTGCAATTGTTTTTTAGATAAAAACAATAAATATATTAAACTATATTTAAATATTATTGCGCATACTTTATATAATTAATATATTAATAATATTAAAGAAATTGCAAGATACAATATTAATTAATAGTTTAATAAATTTTTAAAATTAAAAAAACTTCAATTTTAAAATAGATTAATTGCTAAAATTACTAAACTTAAATTTAAAAATATTTTAAAAAAAATATTTAATATTTTTTTAAAATAGCAACAAACTATTTAAAAATTAAATATTTACAAATTTATATTTGTTAAAATTTAATTTATTTGTAAAAAAATTGTTTAAAATTGTTGAATTAAACAAATATTTAAAAAAGAATAATTCGAAAAATATATAAAGTATAGTATTATATCTAGCAAAAATATTATTAATTAAAAAGTTTATTAATTAATATTTCAAAATTTTTATTGTAAATCTATATATAGCAAATATTATTAAATTAAATAAGAATAATACTAAATACAATTGTTAATATTATACAAAATTCTTTGTTACAACAAAAAATATAGATAATAACAAAATTTTAAAAATCGAATATATAAATAACAACAACAAATCTAAATTTAAAAAAACTCTAAATTTAGACAAAAGTTTTTAATTTTTTTTAATTTTTAATATATTGTTGTTGCAAATATCTAGCAATATAAAATATATATTTTAGTTTTTTTTGCAATCTTTTAGATTTATATTTGTATAACTTTGTTTATTGCAATTGTTACATTTATCTCTATTAAAATTTGTTAAATTGTTAAAATTATATTATATATATTTAATAGTCGAATTAAATTTATAATTGTTTAGATAACTTAATCTTTTTTTTTGTTTCTTAATTTTTTGTTCTTTTTTCGACAATAATAGATTTCTATTAATATTTTTTAAATTTCTTTTAGCAATTCTTGTTTTTTAATTCTAAATATTTTTGAAAATATTTTTGAAAAATTTCTATCTTATTTGTCTCTTAATATTTGTTAATTTTTAGTTTTTAACACATTTTTTTTTTATTCTCTAATTAACAAAGCTTGTATTTAACAATTCTATATTTGTTTTTTATCTATTTATTTTTTTTATTTTTTGTTATTCTTTGTTAAAGATTTGTAATTAACCCTAATTAGATAAAAGATTTGTTACTATTCGAAAATTACAATTGCTTTGTTTATTGATTCTTTGTTTATTTTGTATTTATTACGCAATTTTGTTGCAATTATTTTATTCGATTTAATATTTAATTACTAATCTTGTTTTAAGATTGCAAGTATCTCGATATTGTATTGTTTTACATTATCTTATATATTTTTTGTAATTTTCTTAAGAGTTACTTTATTAATTATATATTTGTTTTAAACTATTAGATTCTTTAATATCTTGTTAAATATAATTAAGTTTAAATAGAATTTAAAATAAAAATTAAAAAATGCTATATAAGCTTTTTGTTTTTTTTAGTTTTTTAATTGTTTTTTAAATTAAATCTTCTTCTTTAATATTTAAGTATTCTAAATACTAATTTTATTATAAAAAATAATAAGTGTTTATTTGTTTAAATTGCAATTTAAGCAATATAGTTTAGACTAAATCTTATCTTATTTTGCAAAACTTATATTATTAATTATTTTATTGTTAAAATATAGCAATTCGATTTTTCGATAACAATTGTTTAAAATATTAATTAGTTTTTTTTTTTTTTTTAAAATTGCAACAATATATAGTATCTAATTTATTTATTAATATAATTGTATTATTTTTATTAATATTTTGTTTTAATTGCAAGATATTTCTATTAAGACTTACTATTTAATTACTAATACAATTTGATTACGGGTATTGGCCTTGCTAGATTTGGCGTTCTTTTGATTAAGCAAGATACAATTGCACAGTCTCTTGTCGCTTTCTTATTGTATAAATATTGTTAATCTCTTCTATCTTTTTACATTTCTTTATAGCTTTCTTTTCTCTTTTTATTTAGTTAGATTTTCTCGCTTTATGTTGTTTAGCTATCGACTTCTTTTTGTTGTACTAGTATCTTTGTTCGAATCTCGATTTACATTTGTACAACAACAAAAATTGTATTGCTCGCTATATTGACAATAGTTGCGACTTTTGTTCTTCTATTTAGCTTCTCTCGCTTTTAGTGTAATGCGTAGTCGATTTTCTAAATTGTAGTTTTTTACAAGTTTCTTTGCTATTAACTTTCGAACACTCTTATTTTTTCAATATTTTGTTTTTTGTTTTTCCTTTTTTTTACAAGTAGTCTTTTTAGCTTCAATTCAATAGTATAGTTATTTACTTGCTTGTTTACTTGTTAGCTCGCGTATATAGTCTATCGATTATCGCTATAGCTACAATCGAAATACTAATATTGTAAATTTAACTCTAAGTTGCTGCACGTAAAATCTCTAGATTAATTGAAAATATATTTTATTATATATCGATAAAGTTTTCTTTAACTACGTTGTCGACAAAGAATGCTTTAATATTGTAGCAATTTAATAATGTTTTTAACAAGAGTCTAATATAAGCAATTATTGAGTATTGTTATCAAAAATAGCTTAATCAAGTTTTAGATATTAGTTATTGCTAATGTGTCAAAACTCGATTGCGAAAACGTATATATATATTGCTCAATAATATTTGAATCAACAATTTAAATTTTAAGAGATATAACGCTTTTTTATATTGTTTTATTTAGCACTTTCTTAAATCAATTGCGATAATCTCTCGAATTTGTAACAATAAAGATTTTTGACTATATAGACACTAAACTATGCAAAATTGCTCAATTAGCAACAACAAATTCTTAAAGAGACAAAAATTTGTATTGCAAAAATATTATCAAACGCTTTGCAAAATGTTTTGCAAGACAAAAAGTTGCAACTATTTAACTAGTTGTTGCGACAAAGTTTGTTTAATATATAAAATTAAAAGAAGAACAAAATAATTAAATATTAAAAAGCAAGATTTTGAGAAAAAGTTATTTGTTAAATATTGTAAAGTATATAATACAATCGATGCATTATAGTAGTTTTAATTCGAAGATTTAAGCTATTGCAATTAATATATTTAATTAAATATAAACGTATGCGAAAGACGCAATTGAAATTATGCTATATAGAATAGCAATTGAATACAAGATTTTAAAATAAAAGCAACGTTGTTGTTGCTTAAGATCGACAATCAATAAATTCTAAAGTATAAAAGAAAAAAGATAGAATTTTGCGCAAAAAAGATTGCAATTAATAGTTTGCTAACTATTAAAATATATATAATTTCTCTTTCTCTTTGTTTATTAATCTCGAATTTCTTTTTTAAACTATTTAACAATTAATTTAGTCGATTTGTTACTTTGTTCTCTTTGCAATTCTATTTTACAATAATTTTTGTCAATATAGATTTTGTTTACTTCTATTAACTATTAAATATAGTAAGTCGATTTAAAAAAAACAATTTGCAACTTTTAATCTTGATATTTGCGCAATTAGTAATAAGAGCTACAAATCTATAGCTTTCGAATCAAATAACAATTTGAACAATAGACTCGAAGACTACAATTTAATAGAATCTTTTAATTTAATTGTTTTATTGTTAAGAGAGTCTCTCAATTTGTTTTTTGAGTTAACAATAAATTCTTGTAATTCTTAATTATATATTATAGATATTACTTGCTCTTATTATTTGTAATAAACAATTATTAATAACTTTAAATTTCTTAAACAATATCGATCTTAAATGCAATTACAATTGCTATAATTATAAAAAAGACAACAATCTTCTATCTTTTAACAAGTTGCTATTTAATTTTAAAGAAGCGCAAGAGCTATATTGTGCGCAATTTAAACATAATTACAAAATAGAAAAATCTAATAGCATTATTAATTTTTTTTTAAAACAATTGCAATTACACTTCTATTTCTAAATCGAAACAATACAATATCAAAAATAAGAATATCGACAATAGCAACAACAACAATCTTTAGCTTAATAGCAACAATCTAACTTGTAAGACGCAAAACAAGAGATATTGCTTTTTTAATACTTTATCGACTTCTATAGTAGACTCAAAAGCTAGATATAACTCTTAATACTATTGTTTGCTAATTCTAGTTCTAATAGATAAAACTTATCTAGACGTTCTATTTTTTGCAAAAAGATCGAAAATTCTATTTTTAATTCTTCTTTTTTACTTTTTTATATTTTTCTCTTGTTAATACGCAACAATGTTTACAAAGATACTAAGATTTATTATATATCTAGCAAAGAGAAAGAAAAAAGAGACAAAAGAAATTGCTATAAAGAGAATAAATAAAAGATTAAAAAATTTGAATTTCTATATAAATCTATAACAACTACGAGCGCTATTAATATTCGAGACTTCTTTAAATACATAGTAGACAATACTAGATTAAACAATAATAGCAAAAGAAATTCTTAGAAGCAATTGTATTAGCAATATTAAAATACAACAAATTCTAGTCTATCTAGTAAGATCGACAACAATTAAGATAAGCATATATTTCTAATTAATTCTTGGAATTTTCTAATATACTTTAAATAATTTTTTTATAATCGAGAACAAAATTAAAACAATTAACAAACTTAACAATTTTATTAGATTTATAAGCGTTATTGTTGTTATCTTACGCTTTCTTAAGCGTCTACAAGACAAGCAATATTTAGCACTAAATAAAGAGAAGAAATAAAAGATAATAAAAATTGTTAACAAGAGATCGACAAGAAGTAACTATAAATACAATATATACTAAAAGAATATATAGTTGTCTAGAAGCAAATTAGAAAATATATAAGAATTGTTGCAAAATCTTGAAACACAAAATTCTATACAATATAAACGCAAATAGACAAATAAGCTTTTGCAAAAAATTAACAATCGATAGCTGCTTTAATATGCTAACAACAAAAGACTATATAATTATTTTAAGTCTATTATTGCATTTCTTATTTGCAATACTATATTAATTTAAAATTGTAATAAGCGAAAAGCTCTACAATATCTTTATTACTAATACACAATACTTTGTTTCTTGTCTTAACTACTATTTTAGAATTTCGCTACTTAACTATTACAAGTTTTAAAAAATATAAAGATAAAAAAATTAAAAGCTCGAAACAAGTATAATTAAGATGCGAAGAACTATTGTATATTGTTTTTATTAAAAGTAAGTTCTAGCGTCTATTGTGCGCACTTCTAATACTCTATTAGGCACGCTTAAATCGACAAACAACAATAATAGATCTCTCTTATTGTGTCGAAATATCAATTTCTATTATTAATTAATTGTCTCTTTTATCTAGTTCAATTTGTTAATTTTGTTATTATTCTTTTTTCAATCTTGTAACTCGTAGTTGTTGCAAACTCTTTTATTTATATAAGTAATTTGTAGTATCGAAGAATCAAGAGCAACAATAAGTCGAAATAAATTTCTTTTCTCTATAATAGTTATTGTCAAATTTATCTCTTATTTAAACTACTTTGTCGATATAAATTTTTAGTTAAATCGCTATTGTTGTAAGCAGTATCTTCTAGTATATCGATTTAGCTATTTTGAACTCTTAATAATTAATTGTCTTTTGTACTCTTAAAGCGTTAAGCATTAATTAAAATTGTTGTATTGATAAGAAGCAATATCTCGAGACAAATAGATATTGTTTCAAATCTCTCGCACTTCTCTTATAAATTTGTCGAATTATTTCTTTTATAATTTTAATTTCGATAGATGCAAAATTGACTATTTTTGTATTCTTGATTTAAGATTTTAAGATTTAAATTTTAAGTAAAATAAATAGAACTCGAAAGACTTAAGATGTGTTTATTGTAATATAGTAATAATTATTGTTTTAAAGCTAAGATATAGCATTATATATCTTGGAATTTGATGTTTCGCTAAAGCAAAATAAATATTTTTATTTTGACAAAGTTAGTTCTTAATTATTCTTCGCAATTTGATTAAGTTTAAAACAAGTTTGTTAATTCGAAAAATATATATGCAAGACGCAGCAAGTCAAAAGAGAGCTATAGATCTTAATAGAAAATTTAAAAGTGCAAATTTGCAATTAAAACATTTGGATTACGCATAATAGTATTAGATTTAACTAATTACAACAGACTGTTTTTGCTAGACTAAACAATTGACTCTAAATTATGTTAAGATTTAATATATTAATTAATTGTTTAAGAAGACAAGTTTTTTGTCTTGTTGTTATACTCTAATTTGTAATTTCAAAATGTCGATTTATGTACGCAAGACTTCTTATTTGCGCAATAAGAAATTGTTATGCATTCTTTATTATATAACTCTCGATACACAAAGTAAATTAATCTTTGATTTAATATTACAATTACTCTTGTACTCGAGCAATTAATTACAAAAACAAAAAAATAATAAAATTCTTAATTAAGCAAAGCAAATCTATAACTAACACATTGTTTTTAAGATAATATAATTCTTGCATTATAGACTCAAATTTCTTTGATACTATTTTTACAACAATTTTATTGTTTATTAAAACGCTATTTTTAAACGCAAACAAGATTTATAATTTTGCTAACTATTAACAATAGCTTTCGAAACACTTTTATATAGCTTATAAAATAGTAAGTAATTAGAGAATTTAAAAATGCAAACAAAGTATATTTCTACAATTTTATTTCTTTTAAAGAAAGTCTCAAAGTCTATTACTTTAATCTTAGTATAATATATTTTGCGCATAGTATATGCTTGCAACTCAAATATAAATTATTAAATTTACTTAAACAATTTTTTTTGCAAGCGCAACACAAAAAGCGCTTTATTATTCGAAATCTTTTTTTAATTTTTGTATTGTTATTTTTAGTTTTTTGCTCGAACTTTTGTCTTGCTTTTTTGATTTTAATTCGAATATCGCTTGTTGTTAAATAGTTTTTATTTAATATTTTTGCAATTTTTTTTCGACTTTGTTGCTTCTTTTAAAGCTATTTATTGCTTATTTGTTTTTTCGATTTTTTAGCAAAAGCTTAAGTTTAAGATATTTTTCGACAAAGCGCAACATAAAATACTTTGAGTATATTGTTAGCTAAGTTGTCGCATATATAAGTTTATTTATTATACTTCTTACTTTTCGAAAAACAATAATATTGTATTTAGAAATAGAGAAATAATAATTGTTATAATAAGTAGATAGAAATTGTAAACTTTGCTATTTTCGCTTTTAAGTTGTATACAATATAAGATTATAAACTTTAATTAAGATTAACGTTATTGTATCGAACACAAATATTTTATATAGAGAGAAAAGTTAATTAAGTATATATTGTAATATTGCAAAGTAGTTTTGTTTCAACGCATTATATACGAAAATTGTCAATTGTTTAAAATTTATAAAATAGATAGTTATCAAACTAATAATTATAAATTTTTTACAATTATATTAACTTTTCTATCTTAGACGTTTGATTTAACAATAAATATAAAAGCGTTTAATAGTTCTCTCAATAACGTAAAAAAAAATACTAACAAGAATCTTCCTCTTTGTTAGCTATTTGTAAATAATATATATTACTTTCTATTATAAAATTATTTCTTAGATTTATTTTGCTTAACTCTAATCTAATACAATTAAATACAAAGTACAATATTGTAATTACAATATATCTCTAGCTTTGTTAATCGAAAAAGATAGAGTTAAAAATATATAAAATAAATTTAAAGATTTACGACAAAGTCTATACAATTTTATTTCTAGCAACACATTTTATTAAAATAGCAATATAATAAATACGTAAACAATTCTTAAACTTTATAAACAAAAGTTAAGAAAATTAATTTAATAACTAGTATAACAAGCATTTTTACTATCTTAACAACTAGATAGCGCTCGATCTATTTAATTAGAAAATAGTTTTGTAAAATTAATTAATAAATTTATTTTTAGCTTCTCTAAGTATTTTTTGCAAAAATATAATATTAAATCTTATAATAGATTTGACAATTTTGTTCGCAAGATTTTAAGTTTTGTTCTAAGTATTCGATTACTAGTTGTAACAAACATTTAGAAAATTTAACAAAAAGAGTTTTTTTTTTTTTATATTATTATTTTAGTCTTAATAAGAAGTTTTGTAAATAGAAAGTTTAAAATTGTTGTTATTGTTTGCGTTAAAAATAAAATTTCTTTGAAAAAAAAATTTGCAAATTTAAAAGTTGTTTTTAGCTTTCTTTTATAAGTACGAACGTTGCTAATAATAATTTAGTTTTTATTCTAATATAAGATTTTTGTCGAAACTTTACTATCTTTAATTAAAGTTGTTGTGCAAGAGATTGTTTAATTAAAGATTTTGTCTCTTTTATATTTACTATATACTCTTAATATTGTTTTGTTCAAATTAAAATCGACTCTAAAACAAAAGCTTATTTGTAATAACGTATAACAAAGCGCAAATATTCAATTAGCAAAGCATTGTTAATACAACAAGCGTTATCTATTTATAATATTAGAGCTTGAAGCGAGCGATATTTAAATTTTACAAAAAAATATATTTATATTATTAATTGATTTAAGAACTTTAAAAAGATTATATATTAAATATATAATTGCTCAAATCTACAAAGAGCTATAACTAATAAAGAAACGTATTGTTTAAGATTTAATTTGTTAACAAATCTATATTGTAGTATTTTTCGATTTATACTATTAAATTAGAAAAGTTTCGAGATTTTTAATTAAAACTTATTTTATATTTAAGAATATTGTATTGATCTCTTAAATTTTTCTAAAATCAAGTATTGTTTATAAGTTATAACAAAAAGTTTATAAATAAATTAAGTTTTACTTAAAATTCGATCGAAAAATAAAAGCTATAGTAGATTGCAATAGAAATCTCGAAATCTTAATAATAATATCTAAACTTAATATAATGTTACAACAATAAACAAGTGTGTTTGTATTATTAGCAAATTATACTTACTTATAACTTTAAATAAGTTACAAATATTAACAATAAGAATTTCGAACAAATACAACAATATTTTCGAAATATCAAACTTAACAAAGTTGCGAAAAATTAAGATATGCAAAATATTGCAAATCTATTAATGCGAAAGTTTATAAGTTATAAAGATTTTTATCTATTATAATATACAAATATTCTAGATAACAATACAATTGTCTATTTAAATTTTAGTATTTTGCTTAAGAAGTTAGATATATCTTATCAATATAAGATTATTCTACTAAGAGAAAAATCTATTGTTATAGCTAATTATATATAGCGTTCGATTACAATACTATATTGCATTAACTAAATAATATAAATATTATTAAATTTTTTAAATCTCTAGTAAACAATGCGATAATATATTGTATTTTAGCAATCTCTATATATCTTGCTTGTATAGCAATCAATTAAGAAGTATACAATAAATTACAATTGCATTTACAAAGCTCTACGTCTAATATATTGGATTTTGTAGCTTATTCTATAATAAGTTACAAAATATATAACGCATTATTTTATTTACAATCTCTTATATCTAATACATTGAATTTTGTAGCTTATTCTATAATAAGTTACAAAACATATAGCGCATTACTTTATTTACAATCTTCTACGTCTAATATATTAGATTTTGTAGCTTATTTTATAATAAGTTACAAAATATATAATGTATTACTTTATTTACAATCTCTTATATCTAATATATTGGATTTTGTAGCTTATTTTATAATAAGCTACGAAATATATAGCGCATTACTTTATTTACAATTCTTTATATCTAATATATCGAACTATATAGTTTATCTATTAACTCTCTATAATATATCGAGATATTGCAAAAACTTAAATAATATAATAGATTCAAATATCTATTAATTGATTTTCGATTACTTTGTTAAAACGCAAGAGAATTAAGTTGTTTACAACAAAATTAATGTTTTTGCTTTTTTTAATTGCATGTCTTTCTATTAAGCAAGATATTTTATTTGTTAATTTTTTTATTGTTTGTCTTCTCTTTTGCAATTACAACAAACAATATATTTAAATTTAATTCAATTATTATTTTTTGTTTTTTGCGCACAAATATAGCAACGTCAATACAAAGTTAAAGATCTTTAACAATAGACTTGCAATCTTCTAAAATTTGTATTAATATTAGATAGAAAAGACTATTTGCTAGAAATAATAAAGAACTTAAATCTAGTACTCGAACAATCGAATAGCTTAAATTAGTAAACTATAATTGTGTTAGCTAAACAATTTTTACATTTACAAATATCGAATTTGTTAAATTAAATATATTTTTTCTAATTGTTTTTATATCTCGAGCAAGTTATTGTCTACGCACAATTTAAATTTAGTATTGTCTTGTTTTGCGAACTTTGTTTTTAACAATTAATTCTAAAAATATTTCAAAATATTCTTGTTGTAATTGCTCAAACTTCGCTACTTCAAATATGCTAATATAGTAATAAATAAAGAAAGAAAAAAATAAGATATTAAAGTTGTTGCGCAAGACTTAATATTGCTTTACAAAGTAAGCAACGTTCGACTTCAAAATTTATTGTAAAGCGCTTATTATTAAGTTGCTATTTGTAATATATCGATTTTATTCAAAAGCGCTTTACATTTATCTTGACGCTATTAAAAAGTTAAACTTCAATCTAGTATAAGCGCAACAATACTACTATCTTCTTGTCGACTTAATTAAGCAAAAAGTAATTCTTTGTTTATCTCTATTATCTTTTGCAAAACTATTGAGCTCTACTAATATCAAACAATTAATTTTGTCTATTGTAGTAATTTTAGTGCAAATATCTAAAGAAGTGCAATTGTAGCTACAAGTATTATTTTACTTTACAAACAAGTTATTGTATATATTGCAACTTTATAATAAATCAAAAGTTTAATTTTTGTTAAGTCTAGCTATATTCTATATATAATTGTTGTTTTTTCTATTTTTCTATTTTGTTTATATTAACAACTAGCAAGTCTTTGTTATATACAACTAATTAAGAAGATTATTAAGTTTCTCGAAATACAACTTTTTAATATGTTAGCTAGAAATAGAGATTGCAATACAATAATTTTATAAAATACAATTTTGTCTAAATTTTAATTGTTTGTTTTTCTTAGTCTTGTATTAAGTATTTAATAACAAAATTATAACAATTGAGAGTTATTTTCTATTGTAACGCGCTATCTTCTAGAAGTGTCTATAATTGAATCAAACTTAATAAAGATAAATAAGTAAAAATATATTAAAAGCACAAGTTTCAAAAGTATAAGTATTAATATTGTACTTGTAAATACAAATAGCAATATTTAAAGAACAAATAAAGAACAAGCAAAATTTGCAATAAACAAGTAATATATGCTTTCTATATTTAATATTAAAGCTAACGCACAATTAGATATCTTGCTATTCTTAGATTTCTATTTAATAGAGCAACTAAGATATTAAAAAATACTAAAAAAACAAATTATATATCTTTCGAGATTTCTTTATTGTACTAGAGTTTTATTTTTTTGCAATTTGTGTTATTGCAATTCTTAAAAATAGCAATTTTATTTAAAAGAATCTTAACTAGTATATTGCTATATCTTTTTGTTTTGCTTAAATACTAACTTCTATCTAGATTAATACAAAGAACAAAAAAGAGAAACTTTTGTACAAAGTATTAATAGATTTTTTCTTAAATATATTATTCGATATTGTTTATATAGATCGATTAACTTACTTGATTTTGTTTTACAAAAATATAAAAAACAAAGATTAAAGTTTCTATATATTGTTGTTAAAGATACAAAACTTCTTTTATTATAAAACAAGAGTCGATTAATTAAGAAAATCGAATATACAATAGTCTTGTTAATAAGAAAATTTCTTTATTTTAAGAAACTCTATAATAAAGAACTTGTTGCGTTTAAAGATATAAGTATTAATAAAATTATTGTTATATTTCTCGATTCTATATATGTTCGATTTTGTAAATTTTTTTTCGAAAAGTTACTAGAGTATTTTGTCAAATATAATATTTTAACTATATATGTATTTATAATAGATTATAATAAGCTTGTCGAGAGTATACAAAAACAAATTGAAAAAAACTTTAATTTAAAACTTTTTTTGAGTTAACAATTAAAGTATTGCAAACTTGCGAAGAGTTTATAATAGTTTTTTTTGATAAAATTATCAATTTTGCAATTGATTCGAGTTAAAGAGCAAATTTTTTGAGACGTTATTTATAGATATTGAGAGAAGATAAACGTAAATTTTAATTTACTATTAAAAGAAATCTAATTCTAGAATATACAATTTAGTTCTTATATATAAATGCACTAAAAAGCAACTTGCTAAATAAAAAATTTAACAATATTAAATCTTTTATTGTTAAAATTCTTATTAAGAAATTTCAATTTGCAAAAGACAAAATAATACTATCGACAAATATATTAAGATAGATTTGATTTTTTTATATTAAGAACTCGATACAACGCTCTTAAGCAATTAAGATTATTGTTAAGATACTCTCTATATCTAATATACTTGTTTGTTATTATATTGAGTTTATTCTAAGATACTTGCTATTTATAATATATAAAACTCTTATTAAAGCAATGTAGTTTTGTTCGACTAAAGCACTAGAATTCTAAGCAAGATTTTTGCGAAAAATAAGTTTTGCAACAATTGTGCAATTTAGATTGTCTTCGAGATTGTATTTGTTATATTTAAGATAATTTTTATAATAAGAGATTAAAAGTATATAAATTTGTTTTTTGATAAATTAAGTAACAAAGTGTTTGTATAGACGCTACTTTCTTTGCAAATATCTATTCGACGTTAATATAAATTATATGCTAGATTATTAAAATCAAATATTATATTAATTACTTTTATTAATATAGATTGTACTTGAACAAATAAAGCTCGATTTTAATATTGACGTATAGACTAATCGTTAGATCGGGTTTCGATTCCAACTTTAGGAATTAACTCGACCCAACAATTTCAATTCTAGAAATCGACTCGAAATCTAAGTTGATTTCTATTATTTTGGAATTGATTTGATTCGATTCGAGTCGATATTTGATTCCAATATTAGAAATCGAATCGAATTGCTAAGGAATCGAAAATTACATTATTATATCAAGAATTACTAATTTTAGATTTTTTTTTTATTAATAAAATAGAATATTTGCATCTATAGATTCTATAGATCTTATAGATACAATTTATTAACAAAATGCAATATTTGCATCTATAGACTCTATAGATCTTATAGATGCAATTTATTAATAAAATACATTATTTGCATTTATAGAGTCTATAGAATCTATAGATACAATTTAATTATTTTCTTTTTAAAAAGTAGAAATACATTACTATAATGCATTACCTTATTATAATTTAGATAATTAAATATTATAAAATATATATTAACTATATATTGACTATATATTGACTATTAATAATTATAATATAATTATTTAGATAGTCTTGACAATTCGAGTCGATTTTTCGAATCGAGTTTCGATTTTAACTCTAGAAATTAACTCGATTCGACTCGATTTTCGATTTCAATTTTAGAAATCGACTTGTCAAGACTTTTGAGTCGAGTTGATTCGAATTGCCAAAATTCGAGTCGATTAATCGATTCGAACTCGATTAATCGATCCGAGACAATCAATCTATTGACGTACAATAGAATATGTTGTTTATTGTTATTTATCGAGTTAACTTGCGACAAACTTTGTTCGAAGAAGCTAAAAATAATAAGTAATAAGTATAAAATTCTATTTTTGTTTGTTTTGCAAAGATAAAATTGCAAGAGTCGACAAATTTTGCAATATCTATTATTGATTAAATATTTATATTGATCTTTAATATTCTAAAATATAGTTGTTGTTAAAATTCTTTCTTCAAAAGCTTAATAAGCAAACTATCTACAAATTCTATAATTCAATTATAAAATTAATACTTATTTTCTTTCTTTTTGTCTTTTAATACATTTTTATAATTGCTACTTGTTATTTTTTTATTCGCAACTTTTATATTATAGCGATATATTAAATAAAACAATGCAAATTAAATTTCAAAATATATTATTGTTTGTCTAAAATATATATGCGAGTCTTTTAGAAACAAATAAAATACTATTTGTATATAACAATTTTGCGATTGTTGCAACTAGCAATCGGAATTGTATGCAAAGAAATCGAGATAAATATCTAAATTGTAATGCAATGCGTAGAAGCTAGTGTTAATTGTTATATCTTTAGATACGTATATATTGTTAATAGTAATATTGTTTTGCATTATTTTACAAGAAATATTGCTAACTTTAAACAAGAAAAAATGCATAATTTTATTAACGCAAATACAAAGATAGCAAAGAGAGTTAAACGTAAAATTGTTAATTTATTCTATTAATATAATACTAAAATATATCTCTTTTGCAATCTTGTTAAAAACAATAAGATTCTTAAGTTAATAGAAGATTGTTGCAATAATAATAAGATATATAATATTGCTATTTGCGACTATTAACAACAAGCTATTAACTCGAAGCTTATACTTGTTATAGAGATTAACACTAATTAAATATTAAAAAATATTTAAGCTTTTTAAGTTAATATTGTTCTTAGTATACAATCTCTTTGCTCGATTTGCAAACATTTTCTTTGCAAAACTATTGTAAATTTATATATTAACAATTATTTGTATGCGTAACAAAGAAAACAAATTCGAATTTAGAAATTATTGTTAAAATTGCACAATTAAAGTGTAGCTAATTTAATAGAGAAAAATGCTTGTACTTCTAAAATAGTTTAAAATTTAACAATACTTTAAGTTTTGCAATATGTTGAAAGATTTTGAAAAATAATAGTATCAATAAAATTGAAGCTATATTAGCTAGCTATTGTATTAATTTCGACAAATACTATTTAAACTTGCTTTCTCTTTTTTGCTTTTATTAAAATATAAAAGTAGCTTTCTATTATATTTGCGAATTTTTAAACAACTTAATCGATACTTCGAAAGACTTGTTCTCTAGCTAGCAACGTTCGATTAAATACTTTATATTGTATTGTATACTTTTTGTTGTTAACTATTATTTGTATGCTTTTGTTGTTCTTTGTTTTTTTATTAAAAAGTCTATAGAACTTGTTGTTTTTAAAGATATTTAATTCTTTAGTATAAATTTTCTAAAAAGTTAAGAAGAAGCTAAACGTTATTTGCTATTAAAATTAGTTATATCTTTTATCGAACAACGTATATTTAAGTTTTAAGAATCTATTTGCAATATTAATTGTATTTAAGATACTTCTAATTATATTATTTATATTCTTGCAATTAGTTAATTTATCGAAGCAAGTCAAGTTAATATTAAGAATATAGCTAGAATAATATTGTAATTCTTATAAGCTTTTTGTTCTCTTATATAACAATTTTTTTTGTAACATTGCTATATACGCAATACATTAGATATTCTTTGTATTAAAGAGTCAAAAATGCGAGCTAAAGAATAAAAGAATAAACAATATATAATCAAAAATTTAAGCTAAGATTTTATTAATAGATACTTTTAATATATTGTTAATTTGCGTTTATATAGAGAGCTATAGATAACGTTAAAGCAACAACAATTAAAATAATATTTAATATTAAATATATCTTGTTAATCTTAATTAGTGCAAAGAAAAAGAGAAATACTTAATTATATAAATAAACAATTGAATGTATTCGAAGAGAAATATAGTATTTAATTAAGTACAACATTAAAGATACAAAGCAAGAGAAGAAAACATTATATACAAGTTTCTTATAATATATGCGTTTTTATAGTAGCTCTCTTAATTGCATAATATAATGCAATAAAGTTGCGAAATTGTTGTACTACTTAATTAGCAAAGACTTGCAATACTAATATATATTGCTTGTATTAAACTTAATATATAATAAATTGTTCTTTTTATTGTAAGTTGTAGCGTTTATTTCTTTGTATTTGTTAAAGTATCAAATTGAGTTTTGTATTACAAAATTAATTTGCTAAAATCGAAGATTTGACAATCTATTTTACAATTTATATATTTAATATATAGTAATATTGTATAAGTCTAGAGAGACTCTTTTAATATATTAATTGCAAATAGTTTAATAAAGTTCTTTATTTCTTAAAATAAAATATATACTTATAATAGTCTTAAGTAATATAATACACTACTATAGCGCGTTAATCTCTTGTAAAAACTCGATTGTTTAATAAATATTATTATTATTGTTTTAATTACTATTAGCTTTGTTTTGTATTGTTTTTATCAAATTATACAAGTTTTGTATTTTTGTTTTCGATCTTTTGTATTTTTTATACAATTTTAAAAACAATTGTTGTTAAGAATTCTTGTTTGCTCTTTGCAATTGCGTTGTTGTAGTTAAATAAACAAATTTATTTTTTAAGAAATATTGTTTCGATTTAATATTAAAAACTTGTTTAAAATAATATAAAGATAACTTGTATTAATTGTTGTTACTAAGTTCGAAGTTGTTTGTATTAATAATTTGTATCTTATTAAATTAAAGATTATTTTAAAATTGTTGCAAACATAATACAATTGCGCAATTAATTAAAAAGAAGATTACAAAAATCTTTTAGACATTTTAAGTTGCGTACTTTTAAATTTTATTTGTAATATATTGCGTATATAGAATAGCAATTATTTAATTAATAGCAACAAAGAAAATACTACTATAAATTAACTCGATACTTCTTACAATAATATATTTGATGCAAAAATTCTTTAAAGTTACAAAGAGATTAGACTTATATTAATCTTAAAAACAAAAAAAATATAATTTAAATTTTTCTTTTATATAATATTTTTTGTGCTTAGATTAAATATAACAAAGCAAATATTAACTAGATATTAATTGCTATATTTAATGCTATTATTATATACTATATAATTTTGCTATTTAAATATATATTAATAGTTAGATCAATAAGCTTTTATATCAATTGTAAATACTAAAAAATTAATAGAAGCAAGCAAATTGCGTCTCAAATTCTAGTTACAAAAAAAGAAATTTTGAAGTTTCAAAATAATTAACTATTGCTATTCGACTCTATATATTAGTTAAAATTAATATTGAAAAGTTTTGCAATTTATATTGCTATTATATCTAGGAGTTGCGTTGCGTAAATCAACTAATTGCAATATTAATTTTTCTTAATTGTAATTCGAATAAAGAAGTATAATATCTAAAATATTTAAATAATACTTTGCAAAGATTAATTAATCTAATAAGTATTAAGACTTAATAAAATAGTTTTTGCATAAAATATATAAATTGCAATCGAAAATATCTAGTTGTATATTTATAAATTTAATTATTTTTTAATTTGCACAATCGAAGATCTAATTAATATAAACTTACAATAGTAGAAGTTGCGTCTATATTGTTAAAGAAGAACTTAATTTTAGATTTTTTTTCTATATAAAAACGCACTATACTAGCACAAATTGTATATATAATTAAGATGTATAATATAATAATTATATTTGCTTTTCGATACTTAAAATCTATTAAAAAGTACAAGATATAGAAATCTATTATAATAGCAACTTTTTATTATAAGCTAGCAAACTATATAGTATAGATTACAATTAAAAAAACATTACAATAAAATGCAATTAAAATAATATATAATTCTTTTACGTTACAAAAGACAATAATTGTAATTTAAAATATAATTTTTTAATACTAGTTGTAACAATATCTTTTTAACAAGATATATATATAAAAATTAATCTTTTAGTCTCTTTAATAGATTAAAGAGCAATCTAACAAATCAAAATATATTTTTCTTAAATTATCGATTTTTAGTTCGAATAAGAATTTCTAGATATCTAACAAAAAGTTTAGTTATTAAATCGATTTTTTATTTGTATATAGCAAAGTACTAGATCTTAATATAAAGATTAATTGTTTTAAAAAGTATAAAATATAATAAGATTTAAACTTAATAATTTATATTAAAGAAGTTAAGTATTAGCGTAACAAGAGTTTTTTTGCTTAACTTTTATATATTTTGTATACGATATATTAATTGTTAGTACAAACAAGAATTTCTAAACAAATAAAATCTATTATACTAACAATTAATATATTGTATACAAATTACAAAGCAAGCGAAATATATATTTTTTACTCTAAATTTGCAAAGACTTTTCAAACAATTGTAGTACTACAATATTAATTTATATAAAGTAGCGAAAAACTACAACTCTTGTAATATTTATTTCTTGAATCGAATATTTTATAACTAGAGTCTAAACTTAGTCGAAAAACAAATTCTTCGAATCTTTAATTAAAGTTGTTGTTTAGTCTTATACTAATATATAGCGCGCCTTTTAATAAATAGTGCTATAGAATTAATACGTATATATCGAAACTTTCGTAAAGCACTTTTGAAACTATTAGAATTTTAATATTTTATAGCAATACAAAGTCAAGAAATAATGTTTTTCTATCTAAAAGCTTTCTAATATTTAATATTGTTATAAGATTGAAATTTATTGCAAAGATCTTTATTAAAATAACTCGAAATTAGATTTAGCAATTATACTTTAATATTGCGCTACTATAAGTTACATTCTTGTCTACAATTTGTTATTAACAATTTTTGCAATAATAACTTGTTGTAAGAGACATTTGCAACATTTGCAACTTAGAATATTAGCTAATATAGAGTAGTATTTTTGTGTATACTAGCTAGCGACTCTTGCAATATAGAAGAGATTGTCGCGACAAACATTTCTAATTGTTAAAAGATATATTTTATATTTTGTTATATTTTTAAGTACAAGCTCAAATTATTTTGTTGTAAAAATGCTCTTTTATTTTTTTTAACTCTTTTTTGTACAATTGCAAATCAATTGACAAGAATCTCTTTACTAAAATAGCAAACAAAAAGTATTTTGAGATAACAATAGTTAAAAAATCGAACTTTTTAATCGACTTAAAAGCGCTTTATACTAAGCAAAAAAATAAAATTAATTTTTATTAAATCGAAAGTTACAACTTTGCTAAAGATCTAATTAAAATATATAAGTTGCAAAGTTTAAATATACAATATTAATTTGCAATTGACTATTGCGTCTTAAGAATATATTTAATTTCTTATTATTATTAATTTTAATTTTACTTTGCAAGCAATATCAGAAGCTTCGAGTCTCTCTATTTAGTTTAGTTTGCTTAATAGCAATCTAATATTGTTGCTCTATAGCAGTTTGCTAGCTAGCTATAAATCTTGTCTTATTGTATTGTTATTAACAAAAATAACATTTATATAAGTTAATATTAAATTTGCTCTTGTATTTCGCAATGCAACTATGCTAACTTGTATTAATAACTCGATTGTAAATACTTAATATTGTTAATTTGCGCAATTTGCTTCAATATAGCTACGTTTTTAAGACTTGTTCTAAAATTAAATAATTGTTTTTATCTAGATTATAGTTACAACTGTTTTGTCTATCTATTTTGTCTAAGATATTTAAGCTTTTATAGTATTTAACAATTTTAATTATATTTTTTATTTATAGTATATTATACTATTAATGTGCGCTTTTGTTATTTTTTCTATTGCAATCAATTTGTAATTTAAGAAAATTCTTAATTTAATAAAGACAATTGATATTATCGAATACAAGATATTCTAAATTGTAACAATAATTATACTCGATATTGTAAGCGCAAGAAACTTCAATTTATTTATTTAGAGAATATTAATAAACAATTGAAGCAACTAGACTTAACTAAATATAATTTTCGATATTAATTTGCTATTAATTGCGTTTTTACTAACTTGTTTCGACAAAGTTTTGCATATAAGTAAGCAAACTCTAATTTTTTAAAATGTAATCTAAAACTAATTAGAATGCGTTGCAAACAAAAAAGTAAAAAAATTTAAAATTAATATTTTTTGTATTATAGTTTTTGTTGTAATTCTTAATAGTATTGTACAATTTGTATAACTTCTTGTTGTTTTATATTGCTTTAACAATCTCGATATTGTTGTTAATGCGTTTAACAATTTAACTATTATTGATATATATATTAACGCTACGCATTTTAGAGTTATAACAACGTTTTTTGTTATTTTCTATATAGTTATTCTCTTTATCTTGCTCTTTAATATCTTTGCATTTGTTGCGCAATTAACGTAAACATTTAATTAAAACAACAATTTGTTATTGTCTAAATATTTTTTATTTATGCGTAACTTCTTTTTCTACAAAAGAGATATAAGTAAATTGTTAACAAACTCTTAATTGCAAATTTTAATTTGCTAATATATATTAATTTGCGATCTTATACTTATACTTATTATTTGCTATCTTTTGTCGATTATTAACATCGATAGCACAACAGCATTTAACGCGTTTATTTTATTATCTTTTATTGTTTTGTATATTAGTTACGTTATCTCTATTATCTTTCTATTGTTTTGCAAATTGCGAGATCGCATATTTAAGCTAAATTTGTTCAATTTAGATCGATAGAGTATAATTGTAAATTCGATTGCTATTTTGTATATTGTATACGTGCTCTTCTTTGTAACTTTGTCAACTATTATATCGATATTTACTAGTAATATAAATTATGCAAGTTTGCTAATTTTGACAATAATATTGCTCGCGTTTAGTAATTAAATTGTAAATAGCAAAAAAAGATTTAAGATTTCTAAAATTTCGATAATCTTTTAAAAAAGAGAAAACTTGTCAAAAATAAAATAAAGACATTTGCGCACTTTAGACAAGTAGTTAAGTTATAATATTTAATAACAATTAAGAATATATAGACTATACAACTTCTATAAAATATATTTTATATTAACAAATAATCGATAATTAAAGACTTGTTTTAGCTAGCAATTTATTTTCTAATAATTCTTACTTAAAAACTAGACTATCTCTATATTTACAATTTTGTTTCGAATTATATTATAATATAGTATTTGCGTAAACGTAACTTCTAACGTATCGCTAATATATAAGAAATCGATTGTAATATAAACAACTATCGAGATCTAGTTATATAAGAAAATATATATATTTAAAGACTTGCAAATAACTATTCTACAAGCAATACAATTTAACTTTTTTGTTTTTACTTAATTATTTCTTTTTGTAACAATTACAATTATGTCGAAAAAAAAGAAAAATTAATTGACATTCTAAATTAAGTAATCTTTTACAAGAGATTAAATATTAACGTATTTGTTTGTTATTAAAAGCTAGCATTTTAGTTATAACAATAATAGCAAATAAGAGTTAATTCAAATCTAAAGATTTGTAACTTATTTTATATTTTTGCAAAATAAGTTAATTGCAAGATTAGAGTAGACGTTATATTTAATATTGTTTATTTTGTCAAGACTTTTTGCGTTATTAATTATATTATTTTTTATCAAATCTCTTTTGCAATTCTCTTGCTATTTTATATTAACAACTATATAAAAATCTATTATTTTTAATCGATATAATTTGCAATTAAGCAAAGTCAATTATTAAAAATAAGTTGCAACAATCTTTAAAATCAAAAAATTAAAATAATATATTTTAAGTTTGTATATTAATTGTTTAAGTTAATTAACTATAGAAAAGCAATTTTAAAACATTAAGAAACAACAAGTTATTCGCAAAAGTATACGTCTTTAAGCAATAAATTTTCGCAAACAATTTATATTTAACAATAATTATATTCGAATATAGATATCTCTCTTTTCTTTAATAAGCAACATTCTTAAAAGCAAAAAAGTATATATCTTTATTGCTCTTATTACTATGTTGTAGCGCTAATTTGTTCGAGATACTACAATATTCGCAAATTCTCAACAAATTGTTTACGTTCTCTTAAAAATAAAAACAAGAATTAAAAAAACAAAAAACTAAATTTTTTTTTTTTCGAATTTGAGATTAGTTTTTTTCGAAGCAAGTTCGAACTAAGTCTTCGAGTTGTACTAAAGAGAAATTATATTTAAGAGCGACAAATAATATTAATAAAAATAATCTCAATTCTTTTCAATTTTAAATTCAAAACAAAAGATAGCATAAAAAGTATTTTAAATAAGACAATTAAATTAAAAAAGATTTCGAAAAAAACAAATCTTTAAAAGAATTGAAACAAACAAATTAATTATAAAAGTATTGTTTAAAAGAGTTGTTAATATTAATATACAATTTTTATTACTTACAATATTTATTTGCAAAAAAAAGATTCTTATTTTCTTTTTGTTATAAGAATTCGAAATCTAATCTTTAAATATCTAACAATCAATTATTACGTAAAATCAAAAGTGCTCAATATTGTAATATAGAGTATAAAATTAATCTAGAAAAAAAGAGTAACTATATATGCAAATTTAATAATAATAATATTTCAAAAAATATTAAAACTTTTTGCAAAAATTTACTAGAAACAACTTAAATACTTTCTTAAAATTCTTTATTTTGCAATAATTTATTTAAAAAGACTTGTAAAAAGATTTAAAATCGAAATAAAACTATAATTATTTAAGATATCAAATTGCTAATTGTTTCTTTTTCTTAAATTTTAGCTATATACAATGCTACGTATCTTAATTATCTATATAAATGCGTTAACAAAGATTAAAACAATATAATCTCTTTTTATAATACTTGTTCGCAATTTAACTACTTTGTAGAATTTAATTAATTTGCGTTTACAAAAAAACAACTTAAAAAACTTAAATCTTTTGTAAATAAAATCGACTTTAAAACTTTTATCTACTTTATAGTTACAATACAAATATATTTTTCTTTTTTTATTTATAAGATTAAGTGCAACGCGATAGCGCTAGACATTGTCGATCAATAAAATCCGCACAATATAATTGTTGTTATAAAAGTTCTTGTCGAACTTTTTAAATTAATAAAACGCAAAAAAAAACTTAATTAAGAGATTCTTATCTTTTTTATTTTGCACAATTATATTTTTGTAAAAATCTATAATTATTATTTTGTAATCGAAGAGAACAAAACTATTTTTTATTGTTATTTAATTTATAAATTCAATTTTACAACTTTAGATAACAAGAAAAAATAGATTGTCTACAAATTTATTAAGAACGTATACAATACTTAAATATTAATTCTACACAAAAGAATTTGTTCGATTATTAATAATTTGTTAGTTAATATTAATTTTAATCTTTCTTAATTTGCGTCTTTCTTTTAATTTATATTCTAGAGTTTGCAACAATTAGATGTCAAATCTATATTAGACAAAGATAATAATTAGTCGAGCTTTCTAGTCTTGCAAAAAGTTATATTAATTACTTTTCTTATTTAAACAATCGAGCAAGTATCTAAGAAGTCAAGAAATTAACAAGTTGTTAAGCAACAAGTTTATTTCAATCAACAAGTCTAATATTACAAAAGAGAGTATTAAATTTATCTCAATTAACAAGTCTAGTATTGCAAAAGAGAACAACAAATTTATTTTAATTAACGAGTCTAGTATTGCGAAAGAGAGCAACAAGTTTATCTTAATTAACAAGTCTAATATTGCGAAAAAGAGCAGCAAGTTTACTTTAATTAACAAATCTAATATTGCAAAAAAAAGTAGCAAATTTATCTCGATCAACAAGTCTAGTATTGCGAAAGAGAGTAGCAAGTTTATTTTAATTAACAAATCTAATATTGCAAAAAAGAATAGCAAGTTTATCTCAATTAACAAGTCTAGTATTGCAAAAGAAAGTAGCAAGTTTATCTCGATTAACAAGTTTGCGCAACAATTAAATATTAAATCTATAATAAGCAAAAATAATAATTAATTGAGCTTTTTAGTCTTGCAAGAAGTTACAATTGCTTAAGAAAATAAAAGTATAATTAATATTTTTAAAACTAGCTATAAAAGATCGACATATTCTTTAACGTTTTATAGAAAAAATCAATTAATCTTTCTTAAAAAATTCGAACTTATAAAATTAAAATATAAATTATTGTTTTTATAATTGCAAGACTTGTTATCTTTGTTATTTAATAAGCGCTACAAAGAAAAATATTGTGCAAGAATAATTAATATCTAAGATTTAACTTTGTAGATATATATATTGTTTTAAAAGATTAACAATCTTTGTATTCTAATCTTGCGCTTTTTAAATAAAGATATAATTGATTATATTAATTAGCGTAGAGAGATGCTTCTTGCTTAGTACTCTCTTTAATAATAAATAAAAAGTATTGTTTTATTTATAAAATATACTAATTGCAAAACAATTGTTAGCTAATATATAAAATCAATTAATTGACAAAATAATTGTTAATTAATTAGTTTGTCTTATTGTAAACGTAAGTAAATATTAGAGTCTTTAAAGTAGAAGACAAGATTATTTAAAAAAAAGTACAAAATATATAAGAATATTACAATAACTACAAAATAGAAGAGATTTTTGTAATTCTTTTTTAACTTAACAATATTAAACGCTTTTATTGTTATAGCTTATAGAGATTGCTTTTTTTGTATAACTTTTTACTAATTATTAGATTATACAACTCTTCTTTTAACTAAACGTAGTTGTTATATTGTATTAGAATAAAATTGTAATTCTTTTTAACTTAATACTTTAATTTTTGCGCTATATTAACTCTTAATTAGATATTCGACTTATACTATATTGTTAGCTTTACGCTTTTTGTTTTCTTTGACTTTGCGTTCTTTTCTTATTTTTTTTAACTAATTTGTTTAGAAAATATAATTAAAAAGATCGAAAATATAGAGTATAACTAACTTTATTAATTAGCGATCTAAAGTACTACTTATACAACATTCTTAATTTGTAGACAAATTCTCTTGTTAATTTCTAGAGCGCATTAAGTTATCTTAATATTTCAAAAAATAAATAAACTCGATATTTCGATAAGTACTATATAATCGAACAATTAAGTATAATATTTTAGTAGTATAAAACAAAGTAAAGAGTAATAAGATTGGCTAAGACTAATAAAATAAAAGTAAGTTAACAAATTTAGAATTTTTGCGCAAAGAATTATATATTAAGAGCAATACAAACAAATCAATTTTTAGCAAATCGCATAGTAGCTAATTGTATAACAAAGAACAATATATTACTATAATTATAGATCTAATCTTTTTTAAACAATAAAACAATCTAGTTTGTTGCATCTAGCAACATTTTAATTCTTAATCAATATTGATATATTTAAGAATTCAAATTTAGTTTATATTTAATTCTAACAAAGATTCGACTTTATAAAAGATAAACGCAATTATTGTTTTTTAGATTTTTCAAAATATAAACTAACTTTCTTTGTGCAAGAACAATGTTAAAATAAATTTTAATAATTCGAATTAGTTGTATCTTTCTTACAAGCGTATAAAGACACAATTAAACAACAATAGAAACAATATAAAATCTTTTTTAAAATACAATAAATCTAAATTTTAGTCTTTTTAGAATTTAAATACAATTATTGAATTCAAAGATCTTATTAGTAAAAGTAATCTAACAAATTTATTTGCTAAACTCGAAGAATACGCGTATATATTTAAAATCTCAATACAATTTAAGATATATATATTGAAAATTATAAAACAACAATTGTAATATAATTTTAAGAGATGCTAATTATATATTAGTTCAAATTTTATAATAACTTAAACAATTGTGCAACTTTGTTTGTTTATTAATATTAAATTTTCTTTATTGCTTTAATTCGCAATTATATAGATTTGTTTTTTAATAAATGTTGCGCTTACAAACAATTGATCGAAAAGAATATTAACAAAACAATCGCAATTTGTTGTTACAATTATTTAATAATTCTAGTTAACAAAAAGAATAAGCTAAGAGAACGTTTTAAAGTTACAAGTTGGAATTATCTAGACAAAAAATACTTAAAATTAATTTTAAAAAAACAATTATTTTGTGCTATTATAAAAGATTTAGTTATCGAGAATATTTTTTTTATTGCAAAGATTGCTAAGAAAATGTTGCTTAATTTGCAAAGAATGCGCAATTTCGAAATCTATAATATAAATATTTAAGTTTGCAATTACAAAGATAAACGTCTAGTTAACTTTAGTATTGCGATAATTATATTTTATTATTTGTTTGTTATCAAACTTGTTTGGCGCAAAGAAGACTATCAATATAATAACTTAAGATCTTTCGATTACATATTAAACAAAACAAAAATTGTAATATTGAACAAAGCAATATTAAATCGAAAGTATTTAAAAAAGCTTAAATTAAAAAACAACAAAAATAAAGTAATAAAGTAGACGTTAATTCGACAATACAAAGCAATCGAAAAAAAGATTAAAAGTTTGACAAAAAATAGAAGAATTATAACAACTCTTCGATAATTGCAAAAATAACAAATTTACAAAAGCGAGACGCTAAAGTTGACGCTACAATAAATAGAAAAACTATAAAGAAAGAAAAAACGAAAAACAAGATAATATCTAGTTAGTAGAACTTTTTGCAAAACGATAGCTATTTACTATATTACAAGTATTTCTTAATATTGTCGAAATAAAATTAATAACAAAGCAATAGTTGCGTTCAATATAAATGCTTAAAAACTATTCTTTTTAATAAAATTATTTTTAAAAGAAAGTTTCTTTTTGTTTTTTAATTTTTAATATTTGTTTAATTTTATTTTTTATATATTGTTATAATACAAACGCAATAAAATCTACTTATAGCTATTGTACTTTAAACTCAAGTTTATTTATTATTAATATTTTTAATTTACTTTCTATTCGCAATACAATTGTTATAGAGAACTTTCTTTATAATAATTTTAATGCTATTGTTCGACTTATATTTTTTATACTTATTCTTGCACAAGATCTTAAAGTCTAGAAAGTCAATTTTGTTTTTACAAAATATTTTGCTCTAAGCAATTAATATCTTATATATTCTATTCTAATTATTGTATATAAGCAAGCTATTAGTTAAAAATTAACAAATAGACAACATATTACAAAAGTTAAATATAAATTTGTATATTAAAGATTAAATCTTTTACAACAACAAATTTAAAATAAATATTTTAAAAAGATTTGTACTAATAGAGAGAAAGTTGCAAAATAAAGAATATGCAAAATACTTAAACTTTAATATTTAAACTTCTTTAGTTAACTAAGTGCAAAAGATTTTTGCACTAAATATACTACAAGTTAAAATTAAATCTACAAGTAAAGAACTTCAACTATTCTTAATTATAACTATTTTCGATAATTTAAGATTGCTAAGTTTTGATAGTATTAAACTTGTTTATTAAGTTATCGACAATATTGTTGTAAAGCGTGTCTTTGCAAATAACAACAAAAATATTTATAATAAGTATCGCATCTATAACATGCTTAATAGTATATTTTATTGTTTAAATCTAGTTCGAAGCTTTTATCGAATTTTATTTGCGAATTTTTTGCAATATCTTAGCAACAATATTGTCGATTAACAACTTCGACAATATTAGATAAGAAATTTATCGAACAATTAAGTAATCTAAATAACAAAAAGTAAATTAAAAAACTTAATTTAAAGATAGATAGCAAAATTAATTAACACAATTGTATAACTTAAGTCTCTCAAATACGTACATAGTAATATTTGATTATCAAATTTTTTATTAAACAACAACAATTACTTGAAAGTTGTTAATTTCGACAATACAATTAAGACAAAATTTAAATTTGACGATTGCTAGCTATTCTACGCAAAAGTTCTAAATAACAAAGATACAAATAAATATAAAACGTTCAAATATTATAATTCTCGCATTAAACAATTTGCAATCGATTCGATTTTCTACTATATAACTCGCGATTTCGAACTCTACAACAATAAATAATTAGAAAGAAAATATAGCAATAAAATTGTCAATCTTTTGCAAAAAAAGAAATTCTTTAAACTAAATAACAAGAACATAAATATTATTATACACAACTATTAATATAAGAAGTATAAATCAATTAAAAGACTAAAGATTGAAATAATATATCTAGATTGCAATATTCAACTAAGTATAACAACAACAATATTAAAGAAGAAATATAAAGCAAAACATTAAGAGTGCAAAAGACTTGTAGATATCTTAAAAAGCAAGTAGTATATTCGCGTAATTAAAGAGTATTCTAGATAGTTCAAATATACTAGTTTTTCAAAGATAATTAAGCACAATTTCTCTTATTTATTAAGCTTTTGCTATTTATTGCATTTGAATATCGATTAAAGTAGATCTATATTTATTTCAAGCAATTATTAATATAGATTGCAAGTTCTCTTTCTTTCTAATTTTAGATTCTTCGACTTATTTGTATAAGAGAGATATTATTTTCGATAACAATATTTTAAATATAAAACATAAAACACTTGTGCGTATTTGTATTTTGTTATTATTGCGATTACTATTTTTAGATTTAAAGATTGTATATTTCGAATTACTATATTGTGTAAGCTTGTTACTTTTTGCTTTAAGAATAAAAATTAAGTACAATTTTTTTTCTTTTTCTCTTAAACTTAGTTTCGAGTTGCTTTGAGAGATTTTTGCAAGAGACAATTTTTACTACAAGATCAACAATTAGCTTTAAAAGAGCTTTTCTTAGATTAATATTTTAAATCAAATTTAGAAGCACGCTTTTGTAATTTTTTTTTCAAACATTTGTAAAAAAGACTAGAAGCTTTATTTACGTTCTAGAAAAACTTGTCGACAAATATTTTAAATTCTAGTATATTCGACTCGATAATAGATTGTATACTATATATAGACAACTCTAAATTAAATATATTTTTTAGCAATTTTATTATGCTATTATTTGCAATAGCTATAACTCTATCTTTTTGTTTCTTTGTTCAATCTCTTGCGTTTCTAAATACAATAACTTTTTCTTGAAATCTTTTAACAATATTAATAATAACAAAGATATTAAGTTAAGTTATATAATATTTAGAAGAGACTTTAATATTAGATACTTAAATATTATAAATTGTATATAGCTTAAGTATTTTGTTATAATAGATCGAGATAATAATATACGCGTTGTTGTTGTAAACTAGACAAGAATTTGTTTCAAACAATTGCAATCTATAAATATTACAAGTTTTTAAAATGTTGTCGAAATAAGCTTGTTATTTAATTACAATTATATTTTTGTTAAAACTCTTTGTTTCGATAAAGAAGTTAAGCAATATTAATATCTACTCTTGTATAATTAATACAATATATAGTTCTAATTTTTAACAAATTTGTAAATCTATTTATGCAAAATAAACTTTGTTATAGAAGTTAAGTTTAACGTCGACAAAGTTGTTGTATATTAATAATTTAAAATTTGCAAATGCAAAATTCTTTACAAAGAGAATATAAACAATATTTTAAATTATTGAAAACACGTTATTTATAATAGCGTTCTTATTTAAAGCTTATAAATTAATTTGTTTAAAGATACGAAATTTCTTGTCGAAGAGTTAAAATAATAAAAGAAATAATCTTAACTCTTTCAATCTTTTAAGAATTTTGTTATAATTGTTTGATTGTAAAGAATTTCGACTATTTAAAAATTTATATTTATTGAAATAGATTTTGTTATTGATAAGATTTTGCTCAAAATTAAAATTGTACAAAAAAGTTTTTCTTGTTTTCGAAATTATAGTTTTCGCAATAAAGTTGTTCAAGATATTTTTAAGTCTTAAGATAGTTTTCGAACTAGATTGATTTAATAGTATAATATGTATTGTAAAGTTTTATATAAACAATTCTAAATATTGTAGAAGCAAAATTAACAAAGATCGAATATCTTATAGACAAACTTATTTTTTTCAAATTACACAAATCTAGATTGTTGTATTTAACAAAGCACTTTAGTTGCTTTAAAAGATTCTTTAATAAATTTTATCTTAAATCTAGATCGCGCACAATAGTAATTCTAACAAAATTAGTTTTTTGTCTATTTTGACAATCGAGTTTGTTTAAAGTTTGTCAAGTAAACTATAGTTTCGAAAGTAAATTCTAGTATATTGTATTTGTCTTTTGTTAAAGATATCTCTTAAGCTTTTTTTAAGACAAATACAATATAGCAATTGTAAAAAGCTCTTTCTCGATTGTATCTTATCTACGCTTTGAAATATACAATAATTAACGTTTAAACACAAAAACAATTATTAAGCATCGCACGCTATAGAATAAAAATTATAAAAAATCTCTTTAATAGATAAATGTAAACATAGAAACATAAAGACACATAAAAAAAGTATCGAATTATATTTATCAAAGATTATTTTGTTCAAAACTAAGATAAACGCGCGACTAGAAACACTTTAATTCTAGTTAATAAATAATTTTTGTTTTTGAAACAATATTGTTGTCTAAACAAATCTAACACTAAACATTTTTTTTTCAACTCTTAATATTAATAGATTATTAAGAAGTATAATACGATGTTATTAATGCTATTACAAGATAAACAAATATTCAATTTGACTTTTCTAAAGTCTTTTGCACAAATATAGTATTGTTTAATTTCTTTTTTTTTTTCAATCTTTTTTTAACAATAATAAAGTCGAAATCTTTAAAAACTAGACTAATAGATAATAGATACAAATTTTTCTTAAATTTTGTTAGTTTAGAGTCGATATTTACAATTTTTAATCTTGCTAGAGACTATTGTTCGTACTCAATTGATTAATAAGTATAATATCTTCTATTTTTGCAAATAATAAGCGTTATATTTGCGTTGTATAATTGTGCTAGTTAATTTGTTTTTTTAATTAGACTCGATCTTCTTCTAGAGAATTATTGCGTTTTTGCTTTTGTTGTATAAACTATCTTATTAAGTTGTCTCAATTGAGCTAGAATATAGCGAAGAGCTTTATATAGTATCGCTATTTAGAAATTTAAAATAGAACAACATTTTACAAATTAAATTTGACAAATTAATTAAAATACGTATTCAAGAGTAATAATATTTAATTTAGAAAACAATTATCAACTTTGTTAGTGCTAGCTTTAGAAACTTTGTTAAGTCGTAATAAATATTCAAGTATCTACTATAAATTACATTAATTGTAGCTTAAGATTCAGAACTAATAGAAGATATAAAATATAATTTGTTTAACAAGTATCTAACTCTATATAAGCTCTAGACAATTTCTACGAACAAATAGATTACTTATTATTTTTATTACTTTTAATACAACGTATAATCTCGACAAGAATTCTTGTTAATAGTAGTCTCTAAAACAACAAGTCGAAATTAAAAATCTTAATATTAAAGATACAAATCTTGTTATAAGAATAAATTGCAATTTGTTAAAACTACTTTAAATTAAAATAATATTAGTAAGACTTGTTAAACAAGAGAAAATAATATTGTTAGTTTAACTAATACTCTCTTTACTTTTAATTAGAGACAAGAATCTATAGACAAAACTTAACGCAATTTTATTTTACAATATAAAATATTAAGAAACTATATTCGAAACTATTTGTTAAGATTTTGCAATTAATATTTAAGCAATATATTGTAGTCTAATATTTAAGATACTTTTTAAACAATATCGCTTAATATTAATCTAGATTTTAAATATTTTGCAAGATATTTTGTCTTTACTCTATATATTTAACGCTAGCTTTGTTACAAAAATATAGTATAAAAATCTAGAATCTTCGACAATATACGCTTACTCGTTAATGCAAAAATTATCTATTCTATCTTCTTTATTTTTATACTTTTATTTAATCTTTTTCTTAGTTAGCTTGTTTAACTATCAAGAGATCTTAATTGCAATCAAAGATATAAAAGAACAAACAACTTTTTTCTTGTTTTTTTTCTTCTCTTCTTTCTTGTCTATATCTCTCTTTATTTTGCTTTTAATTATCGAGATTTCAAACTTCTATATTATCTTAATTGCAATCTAAAATATAAGAGAGCAAACAATTCTTTCTTGTTTTTCTTTTTCTCTTCTTTCTTTTCTATTTTTTCTTTTGTTGCTTTTTCAATTATTAAAATTTTAGACTTCTATATTAACTCAACAACAATTTAAAAGATCTAGAACAACAAAATCTCTTAGAAATAATTATTTTGTTTTTTCGACTTTATCTCTATCTTTTTGTCTATATATTGTCTTTTCTTTTTGTTCAACTATAATAAAACAACAAAAAACAACTATATTTTGTAAACAACAACTAAAAGTATTTAAATTACGTGTTTATAATAGATTTAATCTAAATTAACTTTTCAATATTTTCTTAACAATTGCGAGTAATACTATTCAAGAACTACTATATATCAAATCGCAAATTGTAGTACTTAACAACGCTAATATATTAGTTAACGCAAGATATAAACAAGTTTTGTCTTCTCTTAAACTACATTAACTAACAATTTTTCTTTTAATTTCTAATTTTTGTTTTAATCTCTATCGATTGCAAAGAGAATTGTTCGACATCTCTATATATAATAACAACAAAAGTACTTGTAACTTTTATTATATAATCGAAGAATTGTACAAAAAATTGTTAAGTATTATTTCTATTTCTTTTTATTTCTTTTTAAAGAGATTTGCTATCTTTAATTAATTTGTACAATATTATATACAAAATATTAATTGTATTAAAAATAATCTATTGTATTTAAAGTCTAATAACGTTTTAATATTCTTAAAGAAACAAAAATTTAAAACAATTTAATTATATAGATATCTTCGAACAATAATATGTTAAAAATATTGTTTAAAGAACATTTTTATATTAAAGTTGTTCTATAAAAGAAGCGTTTTAATTTGCTTGCATTGCAATAAAATTAAAATAAAAAGAGTTGTTAAAAACAAAAAATTACAAAATATTAAAAAATTTAAATTTCGAATTGTACTATATAAAGAAGTTAACTCGAACAAGAATTTTATTGAAAAGACAATTAAAAAAGATTTGCAAAAATCAATCGATACAATTTTAGTAATTGAAACAACTATAAAAGTTTCTAGCATAAAATATTTAATAATTAAATTTTCTTGCGTTGTTAAAGTACAATTGACAAGTACAATTATCTAGATAAGTAAGAAAGTATTACTAGTATAGCTAAAGTAAGTATTTGACGTTATTTTATTAAACAACTACAATAATACAATTATTTTGTTAGAATAATCGAAGCAAAAATTTGATTTAACTTTACTCTAGAAAGACTTGCAAATATATTAATAAATTATAGCAAAATCGAAACAACATTTAGAACAAAACTACGTTTGCTATTATAAAAAATAAATTACAAAAATAATAGATTTATACAAGTTAAAAGTCTAAAAGTTTTTAACTATAAACTTTATTTTTTCGACAAAAAGATATCTATTAATATAGACTATTTAAACAATTTGTAAATTAAGTTTGCTCTATAAAGATATTACAATTTTTGTTTTAAATTAGATTGTACTCTACTTTCTATCTTCTAAACAATATAAGAATTTTAAATCTAGAATTAAAGAACTTTTTCAATACTATTTTATTAACAAATTCTATATAGTATTGTGCAATATATTCTTATCGATCTCGAATAATAAAATCGAAATTATTTCGAAGAAACGCTTCTATTATTGCAAGATTAACTTGTTATTTAAAAGTCAAATACAAAGCACTCTTTCTATTAAGATTAACAATATTAATTGTAGCATTATAAATAATCAATTCTTTTATATTAGTATTAATAAGATATCTAGACATTAGTATTGTTTTCTTTTGCTTATTTAAAATATTTATATCGATATAATAATACAATAGCGTTTCTATTAAGATTAATCTATAGTTGTTGTTAACTTTGCAAACAATTATTAAGGCGAAATCTTTGTTAAAGTCTATATTGTTAATATCGATTTTATTTTGTAATAAGCTCTTAAGATTTCTATACTAGAGCTTTAAGTAATAGTTGTTTTTACAATTATATATTTTTGCTTTCTTGCTTTAACAATATATTAAAAAGCTTTCTAATATTATTTAATTAATTTCGATTTTAACAATTAAGAGTCTTAATAGTATTATCTTAATATAGTCTAAATTATTTGTATTAAAAAACAAATAAAATATTCTATAAATATTAATTTCTTAATATAAAAGAAGTTTAACAAGTTTTTACAAATCAATTTATATTGTTTTTAATAAAGAGAAATTCTTATAAATATCGATTCTATAATTTAATAGTACTATAACAATATTGCTATATTTATTTTATATTGCAACAACAAGTAGACTTTCGAGTAAATTGTCTCTTTTATTAATATTAATATTAATTGTACTAGTTAACTTCTCGATTTTATATAGTTGAATAGACGCAAATTAAATAATATCTATTAAGAGCGTCTTGTTTTCTTTCTTATAATTAATATTAACTTTTATATCGAGCAAATATTGTTAAAATTGTTTTTCTCGCAAAGCAATATAAAAAGAATAGAATTCTATATTGTTTATATTAGTATTATAATTTTTTACAAGAAGTTTTTCTATATCGCAATATTTGTGCGCAACAATTATTGTTATTAACAATTCTTTTTACAAATTAGAGAATAGTCTATTAATATTTTAATTAATTGCAATAAGCAACTTTATAATATATATCTTTTTTGCAATTACAACAATTGTTAGTTTTTTGCAAAAGAGTAATTTAAAATCTATTGCGCTATATTTGTGCAATTCTATTACAACTTTAAAAGCAAAGATATTGCTTATATTATTTTATACTATTATTTGCTTTGTAAAATTCTTGCAAGAATCTTTGTCAATATATTTGCAAAACTAAAAAAATATATTTTGTCGAATAAAAGTATCTTAAAAGCTTGTATATTGTTATTTTTATTTAAAAACCATTAGTACTTAAATTTACAACAAACGCAAATATAAAAATAGAGCTTCTTCTATAGCTTTATATACTTTGCAATATTATTAATATTAAACGTTTAACATTTATAGAAATTTAAAAAGACAATAAAAAGAAGCTTTGTAGATAATATATTTATATTTGTTGTTATTAACTATTTGTATATTTGTTCTAACAACTAATATCTTTACTTGAGCAAAATATTTTGTATCGCAATTCTATTTAATTTAATTTCGAGATCTAGTTAACAAAGAAATATTTGTTTTTATTGCTTTTTCTTATATTAATAATATATAATTATAGAACAAGAAGTTAATTTTAGCGTATTAATTAATAAGATCGAATCTTTTCTAATCGAGCTAAATTGTATTTGTATATTATAGTATAGTATGCAAATTTTTTCGACAATTAACAATATATTATCTAATATAATTTGTATATACGCACAACTTTTATAAAATTTATTATATAATCTTTCGAAGCTACAATTATCTCTACAAATAGTTTAATATAACAATAGTATATTTTATTTAATTAACGCAAACGTCGATTAAGCTTTAGAGTAGCGCAATCTATATTGCATTAAGCTCGAAACAACTTATTAATAATAATATATATTTTTTGTTAATAATCTTTTCTAATTCGCAAACAACTAAATAAGAAGACTTTTCTTTGCTCGATTATATTGTTGTATTTGCGCATTTCTTAATTCGACTAGCTAATTGTTTGCGAATTGTAGAAAGACATTTATTGTAAAATTATAATAATCTTGCTCTTGTTGTCTTCTAGTAATATTTTTAATTAAATTGTAGAAAAACATTTGTTGTAGAGTTATAATAATTTTACTTGCTTTTCGATTGTAGAGAAAATCAAATTGTAGAGAGAACATTTATTGTAGAGTTATAATAGCTCTACGCTTTTTTTTTTGTTTGCGAGAAGACGTTTGTTGTAGAGTTATAATAATTCTACTTTTTAATTATCTTGTAAAAAGAGTTAAGTTGTAGAAAAATATTTGTTCTAAAGTTATAATAATCTTATCTAGCAACTATATTGTAGAGAATTGTTTATCGTAGAATCTTGTTCAATTAAGTTGTACAACTTTTGTTTGCTTTACTTATAAAAGAAACTATCTAAATTGTACAACTTCTCTTATTGTAATAAAATATATTATCTTTTTAGCTCGTAGAAATATTGTTCTTGCACTAATATATTTCTAGACTTAGAGTATTGTATCTTCTTGCTCTTAAATATATAGATAGAGATTGTTACTATTTTTGACAAAAATTAGAATACTACTATTACGCGTTTGTTATTGTTTTAATTTAGTAATTTTTGTTGCATATTATTGCGTTTACTTTGTTATTATATTAACAAAAACAAAATATTATATACAATATAAAAGAACAATAACTAGCTAAGATTTAAACTATTAAAATTTAAATCTACTTTATTAATTGTTATTTTGCGCTATCAATTATAATCTTAATATTTTTAAAATTCTTTTTTTGTAAAATTTTAACAATTATTTGTAAATTATTTTTGTATACAACGTACTTAATAAGATCGCGAAATTTATTAAGAAAAAACACTACTTATTTGTTGTAATTCTTTAGATTTTTTAAATTTCTAGAAATTGATATTAACTTGTATTAAATAGAAGCAATTGTAGTATATATTTTGCAAAACTAGTAATTCTATATTGTGTTAGCGTTTGCAAAGCTTGCATATATTTAAACTTACTATTTATTTAATATTCTAACTTGCTATACAAGATTAAAATACTTTTGTTGCGTAATTTCTTGCTTATATTTGTAGAAGAAGTTATTTATAAGCTAGCTAATACTTATAATATTCTATTATAATTTAATATTGTAGCTTAGATTTATTATTATAGAAATAATATTATATTCGAAGTTGTTGTTGCTTGCTATATTAAAGATATTTTAATTGTTAGCAAACTCTATTCTTAAATATTAAAAAACAATAAAAAGTAAATAAAAGATACGTCGATTTATAAAATAATAAAAGTCGACAAAAGACTAAAATTAAAGACTAGAAATATAGAGATTAAGAAATAAAAATCTAATAAAAATTATATATTGATTTTTACGTTCGTAAAGTAAAGCTAAAAAACAACTAGTACTTTTTGTACAAATTTTAATTTTGTATTTATTTTTCGCTTTTAGTATATTTAAGAGTATTGCAAATAATTTAAAGCGTTTGATTTACGCACTAGTTTTAATTTCAAATTATTTTTTTAATTTTAGCAATTAATTCTCGAAACAATAAGTGCTATAAAAGATAAAAAATAAATATTGTTTTAATTCGATTTGCTAAAGATAACATATTTTGTTATCTATAATAAGAAGATAAGATCTAATTAAAATTAAGTCGAAAAACAATACAATTTTGTCGCATTGTATTATAATTTTTTTAAGAGAATTAATATAGACTTGCGCAAGCAATAAAATTGTTTACAACTTAATTATTTGCAATACAATCTTAATTAAGTTGCAAATTATACTTTGCTTGTTCGACAACTTATAAATAGCTAAATACTAAGTTTTTTAATTACAAATCTCTTAATTTAAGATTTAACAAAAAAGTACTTAAAAGTCGATATTAAGAAATTGCTTAAAACTACTAATAACAAATATACTTACAATATAAGTTGCAAACTAATCTATGTTTTTAACGTTTCGAAATTAATTAATATATAGCAATTTTTGCTTTTTTCGACTTTGTCTTATGCGTCTTTTAAATAAAAATACAAATTGCAATAAAGTTTTAATTAAGAATTCTTTTAAGAGAATGTTTAAAAGTAAAAAACAACTTAGCTATTACAATTGTTATAAAGTTTTTACAAATAACTCTAAGTATTAGATTATCTTATATTGATACAAACGAATTAAATAATTTACAAATATAGATCTTTATTAATTGTATATAGTATTTAGCTATATTTAATAGTAGTTGCTACAAATATTCTTTGTCTATAAGATAGTCTTTTTTTTGTAAATATTATAATATTAATTGCAATTCTTGCAAGAATCTTTATTGCTAATTTGATTTAAATATCAATATATTTTCTTTCTTAGTTAATCGAATTATCGAAATTCTTTTATTGTATTTTTATATTAAGTTTGTCGATTAATTAGATATATCTAAATCGAAAAATATATTGCAAATATATTTATAACTCTTAATATACTAAAATCGATTACTAATTAGAACAAATAGCTATCGATAAATAATAATTTTCTTTGAAAATTCTTCAAGAAATATATATATTAAAAAAAAGAACTTTTTTAACAAAATTAAGTACTTATTTTTCAAATTAACAAACAAAATAAAAACTTGTATTAAACAAATCTTTAATTGCAACAAATATAAGTAAATTTAAACGCAACAATTTGTCGATGTTAAAAACTCGAAACTCTTTATCTAGAATTTCAAAAATTCTACGCTAGATTAAAAAATTAGCTTTAAGAGAAAAGACAAAACTATAAGAATATTTGTAATACTCTAGAAACAAAGATAAAAAAGCCAACAAAAACAAAGAAGAATCTTAAATATTTTTAATTAATATTTAAAAATCTTTCGAAATTCTTAACTATAATACAAGTAATATCTAGCAAAGACAAAACAATTGTTATAACAACTTTGTTATTAAAAGACAACAATATCAAGAGTTTGTTAATTGATATTAAGAACAAAAAAGAGTATATACAAATTCTAAAAAACAAATATCGACAATACAAGCACTTTATAAAGCAAAAAAACTACTTGTATTTTAATAATATTTTAAAGATTTTAGATTAATTTGTTGTCGAACTTAACAATAGAAAATATATCGATATTAATAAATCTAACTAGTTGAATTAAGAGATAATTAAGATTAAGCAAGAGTTATTTTTCAAAAAAAGAGTATACTCTAATCGAAAATTAGCTAGAAAAAATAATTACTAAGTTTTCTTAACATTTTATGCAACATACTTGTATTTATTAACTATTCTATAAAATAACTTGTTAAGTTATTGCTTTATATTAATACTTTAGTTTATCTACAATATTAAGAGAAATTTTAAAGATAATTTGTTTTTTAGTTTTATAAGCTTGTTGCACAATTGTTTTGTTATTAATAAATTTAAACTCAATTATATTATTGTAATTTATATAGACATATTTTATATTTTGTTTGCGAACATCTAAAATCTTCGCTATCTATAGATTTTTTTTTATACTTGATTTTTCGATTTGAAACAAAACTTGTTTGTAGAACAATATAGAAAATATAATAATTAAAATATTGTTTAACAAAAACTTTAAATATAATTGAACTAATTGTTACGCAAATTAAGAGTAAACAATCTTAGTTAAAAATTAAGTTGTATACGTAAATCTTAATTAAGCAAAAATTAAAAATAACAAGATTGTTAACTTTGTTGCTAGAAAAGAAGCAAATTTCGATTGCAATCTATATTTAGACAAATAAGATATTAAATCTAGATTTTGTATTAAAAATAACAATAAGTATACAAATAAATAAAACAATAAGTTAATCTCTTGTTGCAACAATAATTGCAAAACTAATATTCAAAATATAGAAATTGACAAAACTATTATTAATATATATTTGAAAAAAGTCTAAAAGATATCTTGTTTTATTGCAAATATTGTCAAGTATTTTGCAAAGCACTTACTAGAGAACTTATATTTACAATAAATATATTGCAAGAAAAGACAATTAATATTGTTTTTAAAAGATTGCTAGAAGAATTTTTTACAACAAACTATAATATTAGTAATATATATATTGATATTTAAAAATAGCAATAGAATTGTAATCTTGCACAAGTAACGCTAGATATTTGCAAAAATTGCTTCGAGATATTTAGTTTTTTTATCAAAATTTTGTTAATCTAATTAATAAAACTAAGATAGTCGAATATTGCAAAGAAATTCTCTAATAATAATATTATTAATATTAAGATATATATTACGTATATTTTTATAATTGCAAGTCGATACAAGTTTAGAAAACTTAAATTACTATTTATATTGCAACTTGTTTTTAATCTCGTGCGTTTTCTTAATATTTTTGCAAAATACTTAATTAATTATAGCTAGAAAGTAACGCTAAGTAAATAGTTAAAATTGTCGATATAAATATTATTGCGTTTGAAGATCGCTATAGCTTTTGCAAAATATTTAACTATATTTAATAAGTTGTTTGTTCTAATTAAGATACTTGTTGTATTAATATATAAAAGTCTTACAAATAAAATCTTTAAAATTAATTAATAGTATACTCTTTATAATTTTAATACAAGATTCAAGATATTTTGTATTTTTCAAAAAGATATATAGAAAAAAGATAATATATTTAATAAATTTCAAATATACTAATATTAAGAAATATTAATTTTTAAATATATTAAAAGAAAAGATTTTTTGTTGCAATATTAGTTTTTTAATCTAATTAAAGTTTGCAAAGAAGTAATATATATTTCTATTTTAAAGAACAATAACTATATAAGAATTCAAATATATAAAACTTACTATATATTTGTCAAAAATATAATATTAGATTTCTTGTATATATACAAGATATTATATTTTTTTTTTAAACAACAAAAAATTAAAACTCTATAAAACGTTTCTATTTTAAGCGTTAATTAAAAATTAAAAAAGAGCAAAAGACTATTAAATATATTTTGAAATTCTTTTATTTGTTTATTTTTGATTGCAAGACGTTGTATTTATAAGATATCTTTTCTTTTGTTTTTAGAAAATCTAGCTAGCTATAATTGCTCGCAAACAATATTCTTAATTAAATTGTATTAACATGTATAACAAAATATATCTCTATTAAAGAAGTTAAAAATATTGAAGTAAGTTTTTCTTATAATGTGCTTTGTTTATTTATTAAGAACTAGAAGCTATTTAAAATTTAATAGCAATTAAACAAAAAGTAAACTTAAGTTTTTTGAAATAAAGATTTGTTATTTACTATTTATTGTTAGAATACAAAAATCTTTAATTTGCTTCTTGTTAATAAGTATTTTGTAAATATATAATACTTGTACAAAGCAATAAAAATTAAGACTCTTAAACAAAGCGCAAAGTATCAAAAGAGATCTAATTTGTATATAGAATATTATTAAGATTCTATCTATATATTACAATTAAAATATAATACTTTAAAGCAAGTTGCAAACAATCTTTAAATTTGAAAATCTAAATTAATCGAGATAAATTTTTGAAATTAAATTGTCAAAAATTAGTAAGCAAATCTTTTAAAAAAAAATATCTAATCTAGAGCTTTACAATATTGCGAAAAGCTTGATTTTTTGTTAGCTCAAAACTCTCTTTATAGAAGCGCTAATTGTTTATATTTTTTTTGTTAGTTATTACTTTTTGTAAGTTGTTAAACAACAAAATATAAATAAGAGTTTTTTTACAATTTCTCGAAAGAGATATTAATTTTTTTTTGAAAAAGATTTTATTGTAAAGAATTCGAAACAAGTTAGCAATCTTTAATTGATTTTGCACGTTAAATTTTATATTGCTATAATATTTAATAACAATACTTTATTTTCTTAAGATCTTTATATAATAGTCTTTTGCAATTATTTGTCTTAATTGCATGTATCTAATATTGGGAAATCTACAATTTATAACAAAGATTGTTTTACTTAATTTTTTAATAATTTTAATAATACGAAAACTTAACAATCTTTGTTGCTCTTTTTTGTTAATTAACAAGCAAAAACTATAGTTCTTTGTAAATTGTTTTTATACAATATTTTTAAAAAGAAATGCAACAATAATAATATAAATCTTTGTTTAAACAATACAACAATTGTGTTAAACTATTTTATCTTTATAGTCGACAATAACTTAAGATTGCTAGTCTTATTTACTTTATCAAATTAATTTTGTTACAAGTCTAGATTATATTGTCTTTAATAAAAATGTCTATCTTTATACAATATTTCGAACTTCTTATATATTCGAATTCTTTTTTTGTTTATAAATGTTATTTGCTAGATTGATCGTCTCGAGTCGATTAATCGAGTTCGAGTCGATTAATCAACTCGAATCTTAACAATTCGAATTAATTCGACTCGAAAGTCTTGACAAATTAATTTCTAAAATTAAAATCGAAAATCGAGTCGAATCGAGTCGATTTCTAGAATTAAAATCGAAATTCGATTCGAAAAATCGATTCGAATTGTCAAGACTATCTAAATAATTATATTATAATTATTAATAATCAATATATAGTCAATATATAGTCAATATATATTTTATAATATTTAATTATCTAAATTATAATAAGATAATATATTATAGTAATGCATTTCTACTTTTTAAAAAGAAAATAATTAAATCGCATCTATAGATTCTATAGACTCTATAGATACAAATAATATATTTTATTAATAAATTGCATCTATAAGATCTATAGAGTCTATAGATGCAAATATTGCATTTTGTTAATAAATTGTATCTATAAGATCTATAGAATCTATAGATGCAAATATTCTATTTTATTAATAAAAAAAAAATCTAAAATTAGTAATTCTTGATATAATAATGTAATTTTCGATTTCTTAGCAATTCGATTCGATTTCTAATATTGGAACCAAATATCGACTCGAATCGAATCAAATCAATTCCAAAATAATAGAAATCGACTTAAGTTTTGAATCGATTTCTAGAATTAAAATTGTCGAGTCGAGTCGATTCCTAAAGTTGGAATCGAAATTCAACCCGATAGTTAGTCTATTATTTGCGTCTTTGCAAATAACTTTAACTATCTAGAGAATATTATAGATCTTCTTAAAGCATAAGTTGTTGCTAGTAGTATCTTGCATTTATTCTATCTAATATATTCAAAGATTGTAATAGTTGCTATTAACAACAAAACTAGTATTATCTTTAATATTTTTTAAGCTTAGAATTTTAAATTCGAGCTTAATTAACAAAATCTAATTAACTTTTTTTTCTTTATTATTGTTCTTTATCTTATAGAGACGTTAATTTCTTTACTAGCTTGTTATTGACAATTGAAAGAAATTCTTTTAAGATATGCAAATAAGATACAACAACTACGTTAACAACTTCGATTACTCTATTTTACTATATATTTAAAATTTTTTTTTTAAGAGATTGTCAAATATATTGTTCTAAGCTCGAAGAAGATCTTCAATTTTATCTTAACTAGTTGTCTATTTAATTTTATTAATAATAAATATATTTAATATCTTTTTATCTTCGTACGTTTAACTAACAAACACAAATTTAATTTTAAAGAACAAGCATCTTTTATAATCTTAAAAATACTTATAGACGTCTATTCTTTTAATATATATAATAAACTAAGTTTTTTATAATTTAATTAATTTTGCTAATCTAGACTTAGATTTCGATTCTATAACAATATATAAATTTCTTTACTAGTTTTTACTTTTTTAAATATTTGATAGTTTTCTTGCTAAGATCTTAGCAACTTAGCAATATAAAAATATACAAAAGCAATTCTATCTTTTAAATTTTATACTTTTTTTTTAGCAAATCGATATAGCTTAAGTGTATTAAGAGAATCTAAGAAAATTTATTAGATAGAAATTTCTTAAAAGTAATCTTATATATTTATATTATATGTGTTGCAAACTAGAGTATACTTTATTTTGTATATATACTATATACAATATATATCTTTGCATATTTGAAAAATTTACGTTTGCTAAAAACTATTAATTCTTTATTCGAAATTGTATTTTTTGCAAATTAAGAAAAGTTATTGCAAAATATAAATTGTTAACAATCGAAATATATATTTTTTCGATTAATAAAAATAAGATTTGTAAAGTTGTTTCGCTAGTTTTTTTAAATTTTTTGCAAAAATTTGTTAACTTGCAATTATGTTTTTAAAATCTATTTAATTTTGTATTTGAAATTAGTTTAAATAAAACAATATACAAAATTTTATAATAAAGCTCTAATATATTAGTTTAAAAAAATTTATTGTTCTTAGTTTATTTAATAGTAAATAAAATATTTTGCAATATAAAAATATATTTAAGACTTTAAGTTAACAATTCTTTAATTAAGATTATTAAAACAAGTTAAATATTTTGCGATATTTTTGTTATTTGCTTAAGTGCTAGTTCTTGAATAGCTACTATAATATACACAATTTCGAGACTTTACTTAAAGAAAGTTTTGACACTAACTAACAAATATTTAGCTATTATTAATATGCAATTAATGTTAAGTTTGCGATAATTACTACTACTATCTCGAATGCGTTTCTCTATCTTTTTTTAAATTACAATAGCATTGACAAGAGACAAAAAAATTGTAATAAAATTATTATATTCTTATTCCCAAAAACAAATAACTTAATATTGATAGATTATAAATATATTTAATTTTAAAGAATTAAAAATAAGCTCTTTGTATAAGAGATATAAGTAATTTATTGTTGTTTATACTTTATGCAACTAATTAAGCTAGTAAACAAGTAACTTTCGCAATATCTATATAAGTGTGCAATTATTATTCTAATTAGAGTTTTGCTAACATTTTCTAGATTTTTCAAACTAGCGCAATTGTCTATTTTAGAAATATTTTAAGATAAAGATCTAAAGTATAATAATCTAGTTAATCTAGTATTGTAAGAAAGTAACTATATATAGTTAACAATCAATATCGACATAATTCTATCTTTAAGTATCAATATTAACAAAGCTTTTGTATTCTCTAGCATTTCAAATTTTTGTTATATTATTTTCGACAAATTTATTTTATAACTTTATTAATCTTTTATCTTCTTTTTAAATAATTAAAGTACTTAATAAGACTTGCAAAATTGTTTAAATTCTTAGTTACAAAAAAACTATTTTTAACTAAATATTATATTGACAAACAAATAATTTACAATTAATAATATAAATTGTATATAAGAACTACAAAACTATATAAAAGAACAATTAAATTTTTCTTAAAATTGTACAAAAATAGTATATGCAATACTTTTGTTATTTTTGTTTTTTAAGCTAAGTTAAATATTAATCTTTACTAATAATATTTATCGATATTCTAGCTTTATACAATCTTGATTAAATAATTAAATTATACTTAAAATGTTAAGCAAATTGTAGTATTCGCACTAGACTATTGTAACAAATAAAAAAATTCTAGAATATTTTAAGTTAAGATAAGATATATACAAATACTATAGATATATTACGAGCTGCGTACTCAGTTCTACTGATTACGACGCAAAGCTTTTTACAGTATACAGAACACAGTCTGCCAAGAAAGTATTATATAACTGGATCAATAAATCAGTAGAATCAGCAATACTGATTTACTGAGACTATCGATTCAGAGAATTAATAAATTATTAAAATCAGAGTAACTGATTCAGTAATTTAACTGATTTATTATATATATAACTTCTAGAACACAACTCTCTTATAGATTGTATTCAACTTATTTATTAAGTTATCTTTTATTATAGATACAAGCTGCAAACTCTTGTTATCAAATAATTGCTTATATTGTCTGAAAATATCTACAGATCTCTTTAACAGTATTAATCTATTCTGATACTCTAGTTGTCTAGATAGCAGCGTAACACTTTAAATATTCTAAAAATATCTGTATTAGATTAACGCGCTTCTATTTCGAGCACTAGTTTATCAGCACTATGTCGATTCTCTATCGATAAAAATAACAAAATCAGAATTAATAAATCTGATATCTATTATAAAGATTGTATCGATTTGAAGAACTGATTTATACAGATAAATATTTATTTTATTTTCTATTCTGTTTCAGCGAACAAGAAAACAATTTTTGTATCAATATTTCTCAGAGAAAAAGCTCAGTATTAATTTAAGTCAAATTTACGCAAGTATCTGAAAAACAATAACAAAAATTCTTGTGCAATATTTACAAACTTCGACAACTTTAAAAAAGAGTTTCGAAGAATTTTCAGAATATTTAACAAAAAACAAACTGCAAAAAAAGTAATTCAGTATTTTATTTAACAAATCTCTGCAGCAGATTATGCAACTAGATTTCAGAAATATATCAATCTAACAAAATAAAACAATATTGTATTTATAACAATATTTCGACAAGATCTTAAGAACAATCTAAAAGACAAAATTATATATAACAAAAAATATATTAGCAATATATTTAATCTTATTAAAGTAGTTATCGATCTCGACAACAAGCTGTATAAAAAAACTATAAAAAAAAATATAATCAATTTCAAGAAAGAGCAGAAATCTTTTTTAAATCAGCAATTAAATATTAGCAAAAAGAATTTTGTTCTAATCAGAAATACAGTAATTCCAACTATTGTAAATCTGTATCTATAGAACTGAATTCTATTCAGCAATATAAAAAAAAGAATTCTAGAGAAAAACAAGATAACAAATTTCAGAAAATATACTATTTATATAACAAATCGAATTATTTTGCAAAAGATTGTCGATTGCAAAACTTAATAAATTGTTGACAGATTAATACTATATTAAAAAAGATACTTAATAGTCAGAACAATCTCAGAAAATAAATTAATACAGAAACAAAAATTCTCGAAACTGAATCGAACAACAACTATTATCTGATAGAAAATTCAGATCAGTTATAGAAAGTTCTAAATAGAATATTATCAAACAAGATATTTGTATCTATGCAGAAAATTAATTAAATACTTAATAAAATTATAAGAGCAAAACAATTAAAAATATTATATTTTTACTCAGTTACAAACTCAGACAATAAATATAACTGAAAGAATTTTCAGAAATATCTAGACAATATTACAAATTATCTTAATACTTTAGCTAGTTTATTAAGAAACAGAGAGATAAATTAAATTGTAAATAAATGCAAAAAAATACTAGAAAGCAATACTACTATCGAAAGAGAAATTTTCGATAAAATCGAATAACAACTGAGCAGTGTAAGTCTATTCTGAGAGAAGATAGAGAAAGCAAAAAAATATACAATATTTAGTTAAACAGAATATTATAACAATTTATACTGAATTTATCTAGAAGACAAAGAAGAAATTAATTGATTTTCTAAAAAATTAAAATTATTAATCTAATATAGAAAGAAAATTTAGTGCAAACAGATACTCGAGACAGAAATTGCAGCAACAGAATAAAAAAAAGTTCAATTTTTTTAATAAAGAATATATTAGAGAAATACAATATATTAGTTTAACAGCAGCAACTAAACTTAACAGTATATGTACAATATTTTATTATATTAGTTAAAATTAATAATTGTTAACTTACTGCAATAATCAATTCTGATATAACAGATAATTTTATAATCAGAACTCTTATTAAAAGAGAAGAATATTTTATTTGAAAGAAGTCTGATATATACAATCTAATAATTGTAGATAAAAATCTATTATTTGACAAGAATAAAAAAGTAAATAAAGAAACAAAACTACTATCCATAGCTATTTAGCAATATTACGAGAAACTAATTTTTGATATAGTAAAAATAGTTATTTACAATATTGTTTTAGAAATATCTTGATTGAAATAGTACAATTTAGAAGTTAATTGAAATATACAAGTATTCAGATTTGCGCAATATAATTATATAATTTATATTCAATCTATATATTAATAGTATTCAATAATAGATAAAAGAACAAATCGAAAATCGATTGCAAACAGCAAACTTGTATTTTTGCAAAAAAACAATCTAACAAAGTTCGACTCAACAGATACTGACAAAAATCAGTCAGATTACAAAATTAGAGTAAATAAAGAAAATTACAAATTTTCTGAAAATCTTGAACTATTTAATACAGCAAAAAAATTGCTAAAATATATATTACAAATATATAACAGTTAGAAATATCTGTTTTAAGAAAAGAAAACAACAGAAACTCTTTCTAAATATTAATTGTAAAATTACAAAATCAGATTTAAATCAGACAAACAATTTATATTTAAATTTATATATATTCTATTCGAGAAAAAACTCGAAATACTTCGCGAATATCTGACAGAAAATAAAAAGAAAAAATTTATTAGAAAATTTTAATTACAGACAGAATATTCGATTCTCTTTGTATTAAAAAAGAATAGAATTTTTTGTCTATATATTGATTATCGGAAACTAAACAATATTACAATTAAAAATCGATATCTACTATTTAATATTAGCGAGTTTCAGAATCGACTATTCGGAACAAAATATTTTATTAAATTGAATTTACAAAAAGCATACAATCAGATTAGAATAAAGACAGAAAAAGAATAGAAAACAACTTTTTGTATACAATATAAATTATATAAATATACAATAATACTATTTGAACTTACAAACGTCTTGACAATATATCAGAAAATAATTAATAATATATTACAACAATATCTGAATCGATTTGTTATAGCATACTTAAACAATATTATAATTTATTTAAAGATCTTAAAAAAATATATTAACTATATTTTTAAAATATTGAAATATCTAAATATAAAAAACTTATATTTTAAATCAGAGAAATACAAATTCTATTAAAAAAAAAAAAATTTTCTCGAATTTGTTGTTAGACAATACAAAATATATATAAATTTCGAGAAGCTACAAGCAGTCAGAAAATAAAAATTATTAATAAATATTAAAAAAATACAATTTTTTCTAGATTTTATAAATTACAATAAGAAGTTTATTAAAAACTATTTAGCAAACACAATACTATTAACAAATCTTACAAAAAAAATATACTATAATTATAAGAACTTGCAGAAAAGAAATTATTTCAGAATCTTAAACTAGAATATTTAAAGAAATCAATATTAAAAATATACAATTTGCAATTATTAAGCAGAATTGAAATCGACGTATCAGATCTAGCTATCAATATATATTTTAATCAGAAATATAAAAATATATAATATTTAATAATATATTTTTCGAGAAAACTTTTGTTAGTCGAACAGAACTATAATATTTATAATAAAAAACTACTTGCTATAATAGTTTTCTTAAAATTATAAAAAGTATATACAGAAGAATTATCAGAATTTACAATTTTTACAGACTACAAAAATCTTGTATATTTTACTATTATTAAACAACTAAACAGAAAACAAATGCAATAGTCAGAAAGATTTAAACAGTACAAGTTCAGAATACAATATATTTCGAGCAAAGATAATAGCAGAGCAGATATATTCAGCAGAAAAAGTAATTATATAGAAACAAAGAAATTGTTTAATTACAGTATTTTTAAAATTAACAAAAACAAATTACTATAGACAAACAAATACAAGCTAAATACTATACTACAAATATTTTAAGATAATACAAAAGAGTTTTTAATAGAAAAAAGAAAACTTCAGATATTTATCGATAAAATTGACAAATATATAAAAAAATATTATAACAAATTACTGTAAAAGCACTCGAAAATAACTAAAACTCTTTAGTTTTTATATTAGTATTGTTAGTTTCTACAGATAAAACAAGCTGTCGAGATATATATTAAACAATATTTTAGCTGTCAGCAGAACAAATATAATACGTATATAAATTATAGCAAAATTTAATATCAGAAACTATCTAAATTGTTATAAGATAAAATTATAATAGACTTTATTATCAAGTTATCTAAGTTAACAAATTCAGCAACTGAAAACAGATATAATTCGATACTAATAATAGTTAATAAATTTATTAAGTATTTATATATTATTGTATGCAAAGAGAAATTTATTGCAGAATAACTAAAATATACTATATTGAATCGACTTATATAATATTACAATATATTTAAGAAACTAATCAGTAACAGAGACAAACTCTTTATATCTAACTATTAAAAAATATTTCTCTTAATATTAAATACAAAACTTCGAATATCTACTGTCTACTATTCGATTACAAATAGTTAGACAAAAAAAACAAATCAGAGTCTTAAATAGTATCTGAGATATTATATTAACAATATTTATAGTAACTAAGTATTACTTCTATCTATAGTACAACTAATACTTAATACAAAGATTTCGAATATTACTAAAATAACTCTATTCTTTGTTAACTATAACAAGAAATTAAATTTTTTTAAAAAAAAGTATATATATCTGTCAGCGCAGTCAGCTATCGAAAAAGTAGCAATATTAAAAAAAATACACAACAATATTTTTAAAATGCAGAAAAGATTAATTAAGTATTAAAATAAGAAACAAAAAACAATATCTTAGCTAAAAGAGAGAGATAAAATATATTTTCTTACAAAAAATCTCAGAACAAAAAAATTAAACAAAAAATTAAATTATATTAAAGTCGAATTGTTTTTTGTTAAAAAAGCTAAAAAATTAATTAACTACAAATTCGATTTATTCTAAGACGTCAGAATATTTTCAGTATTCTATATATTATTGTTGAAGTCAGCAGACTCAATTATATTTTTACAGAATATTTTTTATTTCTATTTAAAGAAAGAGAAACAGTTCGAGATCGAGAAAATTCTAAAACAAGAAAATCAGAAATATTTTATTAAGTAGAAAAAATATTCTATTTTCGAGAATATATAGAAATCTTTTAAAAATCTTCGACAATATTAGAGATTACCGAAGAAATTTCGAAAAAAAAAATATTCTCTCAGAAATCAGAAAACAGCTCTCGAAACAGATTACTATTAGAAGAAGCAACAATTATTTTTTGATTCGAATAAAAATTAGTCGAGTTTTCTAAAATATTTAATTTATTTAGATTTTAAATTCTGCGATAAAATATTTTACTACTATATTTTTTCAGAATTTTTTTTTGTTTGCGCAGTTTCTCTATACGCATATATTGTTTACAGAGCTTTTAATAAAACTTATTTGTACAAATAACTGTCAGTTGTATTTTTTCTTCTAGAATATTTTTTTGCTGCTTCAAGAACTGCTATTTAATATTGAAGAGACTACAACAATTATATTTAATCGAGAATTTTATATATTCAGTACAACAACTGAATTTCTTTTCTATTTTACAGAGAAAATTACAACAAGTACAGCAAAAATATTAAGATATAATAATATCTGTTTAAAGTAGTCTTCGATAAAGCTTGTAACGTTGTTGGGACTTTTTGAAATTATCAGACATAATAATAGAAAGAATAAATTATAATATTTTCGAAACAAAAAATCTCGAAAGAGAAAATAGTATTACAAGCTGCATACTTAGTTCTACTAATTACAACGCAAAGCTTTTTATAGTATGCAGAACACAGTCTGCTAAGAAAATATTATATAACTGAATTAATAAATCAGTAGAATCAGCAATACTGATTTACTGAGACTATCGATTCAGAAAATTAATAAATTATTGAAATCAGAGTAACTGATTTAGTAATTTAACTAATCTATTATATATATAACTTCTAGAACACGACTCTCTTATAGATTGTGTTTAACTTATCTATTAAGTTATCTTCTATTATAGATACAAACTGCAAATTCTTGTTATCAAATAATTGCTTGTATTGTCTGAAGACGTCTACAGATCTCTCCAACAGTACCAATCTACCCTGATACTCTAGTTGTCTAGATAGCAGCGTAACAAGATACTACAAGATATATATAAAAGTTGTTGTTTATTATTTAACAAATTCGACAACTATTTATTTTTAAAGTATTATTAAAGAGAGAAAAAAGATTAGCGAGTTTTTACAAACAATACAATAATTTGTTGTGCAACAACAATTGAATACTAATTTTAATATATTTTATTACAATATTAAAACTTATTTACAATACAAAGCTTGCAAATCAAATATTAGACACAACAGTCAAAAATATAAATCGAGCAATAACAAGAATAGCTCGATTTTTGCAAAGAAAATTTGCTATCTATAATAAGACAATATAATAAAGAGATAATTATTATATTTGTTTAATTTAAATCGAGATATATAGAATTAAGATTCGACTCTTTGTTCTTATTTTTAACTTGTAGCTAAAAATAATTTCTATTAGCTCGAATTTTAGCGATAAAAGATTAAGAGAAATATCAAAATTAAAATATATCGATTTTGATATATTATCTTTGTATAGACTTTGGCGCCAACTCTAGCTAGAGACGCGTAATAGCACTTAATAGAAAAGTTGCGCTATTTTTATTAATTTTTTTGCATATTGATTTTTATTACTCTCTACTTATCTTTTATATATTTTTTGTATATATATTAGCTCTTAGTCTTTGCAAATATTTTCTACAATTTCGAGACAAAACAACAAGATATTTTGCAAACGCAAAGATATATTGTTACAAAAAATTTATAAACTTACTAGTTTTATTAAAGCTAATACAATAATATTTCTTTACTATAATTCTTAAGTAATTGCGTATAATAACAATCGCAATAATAATTAATCTATATTAAAGATAACACTTAATCTATTTAAATATTGTAAAATAGTTTTATACTTACAACGTTTTAAGAGACTAAGAGAGCTAAAGTATTGTTCGATTATTCTAATTTTAATTATTAAGTTTACAAACGTATAATTAATACTAGTCTTAATTAAAGTATATTTGTCTTTAACAACAAATTATATTAATTAAACAAATCAAAAACTATTGTTGCAAACAATCTATCTTAAATTAATATTATATTAAACAATATAGCTTCTCGCTTAATTGCAAATGCTCGATTCGATATAACTATAATTTTATATTAAATAGTTACAAATTAAGATATTGCTTCTTTAGATAATTAATTATACTTTAACAAAAATAATACAATTAATAACAATAATTAGTAATTGATAAATCTCGAAAACATATATTAGAGTACAAAAAATTTATTGCTATTAAGTTGTAAGTATTCGTATCTTGTGTCTTAAAATTTAAGACTCTTATATTAAAATATAAGTAAATTAATTGAAATTAGCAACGCACTATATTGCTCTAGCTAAAACTAATTAGAATTGATAAAAGTTTTTAAAATCAAAGTTTTTGTACAACAATTATTGCTCTATCGATTAACAATTATATATTAACAAAGATTCGACAATTAAATTTAATACTTTTGTAACTAAAATTTTATTAAAAATTTAAGTAAACAAATTAAATTAAATTATTTTTTACAACTTATTTGTACAATTAAGTTTAAATATAATCGATATTATTTTCGATTGCATCTTAAGACAAATATTCTAGTTTAATAAAAAAGTAAAATTAATGCAAATTAATTAATATTTTTAAACTTACAACAATAAAGAGATTCTAGAGAGACAAAATTCGAGAATTTAAGACTTTAATTAAGACAAAATAACAAACGTTTACTTAAATAACAATTGCAATATAAAAGATTTGCAAATTGATATATATTGTTAAACACAAATTTAAGCAAAGCGTAGACTAGATTTTTATAAATAACAAAGAATCAAAAGACAACAATAAGAAACAAAGATACTTCAAATTATATTAATTCTTATTCGATTTTTCTATATATTTTATTTTATAATATATGCGTTTAATATTATATTTAACTAAAAATTATTCAATCTATCTATACTAAAACTTAAGTTATTAGAATATAAGATTTAAGATATATATTAGTAGATTCTAGTAGTAGAAATAAATATTGAGACATATTAATACTCTTTTCGATCTTAATTTATATATAAATTTATATACTTAAAATTTTGCAAACTAGATATTTCGATAATATATAAAAAACTCTTAATATTAATAGCGTTTTGCTATTTTTTAAAGTAGCGCAAACTTAAAGTCTTAAGATTTGTAAAACTTGTTTTCGACTCTATTATCTCAATTATTATCAATTTTATATCTTTGATATTTTTACGTTTTTGCTGTTTATTTGTTAAACAATCTCTAAGTATACTCTTGTTAATATTAACTACAACAATTAGTTAAAAATTGTAGTTTTTTTGTTATTTTAAACTTATCTATTTTAATTTAATTTACTCAATTTACTAGTATTTGTTTACAATCAATAGTTTTATAGACAATATAAAAAATATTATATACAAAAAGCAATTTATATATTATCTAAGATTATTAGATTTTAAAGTTAATAAAAAATTAATATATCTTTTTGCAAATTGTTGCTATCTTGTATAAAACAAATTGATTTTTTAATATAATTAATATATATTGTAGTACAATATTTATATACTTATAAACAAGATATATATTAACTACAATAATATATATTTTAATAATAAAGATTATGCAATTACTTTTAATTTTGAAGCAAATACTTTAAATATAAAAACTAGAGTTTTGTTTATACTTTTTGATTACAAAGAGTTTTAATTTGTTATTAAAAGTTATAATAGCAAACTTAATTTAATTTAAAATTATAAATTTGTAATAAAAAGTTTGCAACTTAATATTATAAGTTACTTTAATTTTTTTAAAATTTAATTTCAATAATTTAGTCGAGACAAACAAAAGTCTATTTGTGTTAATAAATATATTGCGTATAGAAGAATTGTTTGTTAAAATATAACACTTAAGTTTGCAAGATAATAGCAACAAGTTTTTGTATTTAATTGCTAACTTAAACTCAATCGATTTAAAATTATTAAAACAAATATTTTTAATCTAAATTTTTTGTTGTTGTATATTAGCACTATTTATAGTTACTTAAACGCACACAAAACTCGATTAAATAAATATTTATAATTTAACTAGCTTGCAAATCTTATAGTCTTTAATTAAAGTTAAAATTGTTTTTAAAGAAGTCGATTTCGACAAATTAATTTTTGTTAAAATAGTCGAAAAGTTAAATATTTACTTGCGATATATAAGAGTTTTCTCAAATAAAGTATTGCTATTTTGAAAGAAAATGTTTTACTTATTATTATTTATTAATGTTCGATATTAAAGTACAATAAAATTCGATACAATTTTTGTTATTTTGAATTTATATCGATATAGAAAGCGAATTGTATTAAAATAAGACTTAAAAGCTAGAATAAAGTATTACGTTAAGCTTGAAACAAAAAATATATTAATTTAATTTTGTTTTGTCTCTTTTAAAAACAATACAAGATTGTCGAAGTCTAAATATTAAAAATTAAAGTATTAAAAATTATTGTTATATTAATCGATAAAAGTTATATTATTAAATTATATTATCGCAAAATATTATAATATTACTTTGAATCTAGATTGTCTTTTATATTGTTTACAAATTAACAAAAAGCAAATCTTAACTATTTTAATACAACAAATTTATAAATTTATTTAAGAAAACAACTATCTACGCAAAGAGCTTGCAATATATAAAAATAGACGCACAATACTTCAAGAGCTATAGAAGAAAACAAAACAAATATATTAAATATTAAATAATATACTTTAAAATATATTTTGAAGACTTGTTTAATCTAAGCGACATCTCTTAAATTATTAAAGTATTAATATTAATAATATTAATAAGAAAGCTATTATCTTTTAAGAAGATTAAACGCTTAAAGTATTATATAAATATTATAATAAAATACAAGATAAAGCTAGTTTATATAGAAGTATATTTAATTACTAAAATACTTCTTATTAATATCTAAATATACTTTAAGATTTTTGTTAAATCTAAGATTGAAATTCGAGCTCTATAAATTTTACGTTATTTTAAATACTTTTTTTAACTAGTAATCTAATTTGATTTCGCATTTTGTTATTAACAAAAATTGTATTATTAATTATCAATTATATTTTAATAGAATTGTAGTATTTACTAATTACAAACAACTTTTTTTTGTCTTTTAACATATTGCTTGTTGTTACACTTTTATTATTAAAATAATTAGTATTATTTATTTGCAATATTAAAAGATAGTTAAAACTTATTAACTCTTTGTAGTACTTAACTCGATTTTCTATACTATTATTTGTTTTGTTTTAAAACTTGTCTTTGTTTTTAAAATAGATAGAGATTTGAAAAATTTGCTTTGTATCAATAATTGTATATCAATATTTTTAACAATATAATTTTTGTTAATAAGATTGTTATCGAGTATTCTATTAATTATATCGATAATTTTAAGTTTATTGTTTATAAGTATTAATTTTTGTAGTATTGTAATAAGATTTGCTATCTATTAATGCAATCGACTTGCTATATAAGATAAATTCGACGCATACAAACTTAACAATAGTTGAAGTCTAAAATTAATTTCTTAAAATATAGAAGTTAGACAACAATATCGATATTAATAGCAATTATTAGAATATTGCTATATTTTTTAACAAACGCGTTCGAGTTGTAAGATTTGTTAAGTTAAATACAATAAAAATTTTTAAATAAAATATAATGCTTCTTGTCTAACTTTATTTAAAAGAAATCAATTTTATAGATATATTTAAATATTTTATAAGTAAAACTATCTTGCGCTTTTATTAGAAGATACAAAGATAAAGAAATTTTGTTAATCTAATATACAATTATATAGAAATAACTTTAAAACAAAAAGCAAAAACTAAAAAACAATATTTATAAATTAATATATTGTTCAACTCGAATCTTTCAAAAGCAAGCAATTGTAATATTGATAAAAAATATTTTTTTATTTTTGTAATTGTTTGTAATATTTTTTGATTATAATTTAATAAGACTAGCTCTTTTGTTAATCTAAAATATAAAAAGATTGCAATAAATTATTTGTAATATTTGTAGTATTGCCAAAATAATAAACACTATTACAAAGAGATATATTTATAGCTGTATTAACAATTTGAAATTCTAAGTATAATACTATGTCGCGTATTGAAAGAATATTGCTAGCGTTTAATAGAATTAAAAAAAGATTTTGTAGAACAAACAACACAATAATTAAGTTAAAAAAAGTAGCAATAATACTAAGAAAAAGATAATCTATATATTTGTAAATATAGTTTGCGAAAAATATTCTTGTACTTATTGTATATTTAAAAATTCTTAATAAAGATTAAATCGAATTGTTGCTTTTAAGATTTATATTAATATTTATATATACAACAATAAGTGCGTCAATTATAAGTTTTATTAAATTGTAAAGTTTACAAAATGCTATTAATAATATACTAAGAGTATCAATTAATATACTAAGATAAATTGTTGCGTAAAAAGAGATAGTATTAATTAGAAATAAATTGTTTAGACAAATATTAATATTTGTTATATTCGAAGTCTTATATAATGCGCAAAATACTATTATAGTTTAATACAACATTTGTGTAAAAGTATTTAGTCTAATTTATAAATCTAATATTTAATATTGTTTTAGAAAAAACAAGTAAACAAGAAGTTTTAAAAGAAATAAAACAAATTCTTTTTGTATTTAGTTTTGCAAGAAATATAAAAGTTGTAAAACAACAATAAATACAAACAAATTGTTCGCAATTGCAATATAAATCTAGAAAGTCTATATTAAATATAAATAGTAAAGAGAAAATATATTGTAAGACTTAAAATCTATTATTTTTGTTTCAATATATTTTAGACTTAACAATACGCTCTATTTGTTATTTTAAAAAATATTATAGTCTAAAAATAGTTGTAGTTTTAACAATTGTCTTAAAAGCAAACTTTACGTAAAAATTGTTTTAAATATTATTTATATATTGTAATTAAAATTTTTAATCTTGCAATTCAAAATTAATTTTAACTTTTTTTATTGTATCTCTCGATATTTAATCGATTTTTAGCAATTTGTTATTTTTTTTTTGCGCAAACTTCTAATTTTTTGCAAATTAATCTTATTCTAGCTTTTATAAATTAGAGCACAATTAATATTAAGAAACAAAAGATATTTTAAAAATAAAATTAAATTGTCTTCAACAAAGTAAACAAATTAACAAGAAAATATAATATTAAAATATATTATTTACTTAAATGCGAAGACAAACTCTACAAATATAGTTTAAGCAACAATTCTATATAATTGTTAACAATAAAAGAATTAATATTGTTTATAATTATATTTTTTATATTATAATACTAACGCAAGTATTAAGAGCATTTTTATCTAGTATTCGAAGTCTAATAACTCGCGAAAAGATATATAAAAAAACAACAATTAGATCTACAAGTATAAACGCAACAAATTATATAATTAACAAAAAATTTCTTAAAGATTTAAGAAAACAAGAAGATTAATATTTTACAAAGCATTAAGAATATTGTTATACTAATTAGAAGATTAGCGTTTTTCGAAAGTAGTTTGTTTTAATTATAATTAAAAAAATATAAATGTAACTTTAATACTAAACAAAATACAACAAACTTAAGTATTAAATATATAAATTTAACAAAAATTTAATATATATCGAATATTTATATTTTAGCAACGTCGATTTTAAGAATTAAGTTTAAAATTATTACTATTAGTTTGTTGTTAATATTGCAAAACATATTTAGAAAATCTAATTTTAGTATAGTGTTTTAAAAATATATAGTTTGTATGTTTGTTATATTAATTTAAAATATAATTTATTTAAATCTTGTTGTATCGACTTAAGACTTGTAATTTAAAATAACTATAAAAATTTTAATAATAGTAGAAGATAAGCACTAATTTTTGCAATTAGATACAAAGTCGCTTTTAATTAATATATTGTATAGTAAAATATTTGTTTTTAAAGAAAGACGCAAGCTTTGTAAGTAACTTGTGTACACAAAAACAAATATATTGATATTTTATAGCTAGCACACTTTAGCGTCTAAATTTGTAATTTAGCACAACTAAATGCTTAAGTTATTAATCAAATAACTTCTATAAATAGATTGTGCACTATACAAATACACTATTGTTTTAAAGTTAACACAATTACTTGTCTAGAGCTACAATTCGATACAACTAAATATTTAAATTACTAATCAAACAACTTTTGTAAATTGATTGTATATACGCGAATATACTATTGTTTTAAAGTTGATACAATTACTTATTTAAAGTTGATTTGCATTGTTAAGTTAATAATACGCTCTCTATTATCAAGTACTTAAGAACTTTAAAGTCTAGTATTTTCGTTATATCTTCTAGCAACTATACAAAAAATCGAATCAATTAGATCTAAATATATATAATTATTAATATATCTATTGTTGTTTGCGATAGCGCTTTTAATAGTTCTATTTAAAATTGCTTTAATAGATCTAGTTGTCTAGAAAACTCTTTTAATATAAGAAATTTTGTATTGAACATATATCTCTCTTACTAGATTTCTAGTAGTAGACTAAGCTAAAATTTTGCTACTTAATATAGAGTCGAAGTTGCATTTTAATTCAATAATCAAAAAACTTAGATTTATAGTTAAAATGCTTAAATTTAGTTTATAATTTGTTAAGATATCTTATAAAAAATTAATTTTATCAATTAATAAAAAAGAATACGCAATTAATAGTTTCGCGCAATAATTTATTGTCTTGCAATAGAGTATTGTTATTGTTAAACAAGATTCGAAATTAAATATTATTAACTTTATGTTAATTATTTTTCGATACAATAGACTCTACAAATGTCGAAGCAAAATCGAGCAAATCTTAAGAAACACGTTAAAGCGCAATAATAGACTTTTTCGAATTTTGTTTAGCTTTTTCAAACTCTTTGTCTTTATATTGCTAGAGATTAACTTTCTAAAGAAGATAAAAATATCAATATTAACACTTTTCTTCTAAAAAACAAGTATCTTTAATAGAGACTTAATTATTTACAATATTTTTTAATAGATAATATCGAACGCTTTAAACAAGCACAAAGAAATATAATCTTTTTTAGAAAAGTTCAAAAAGTACTTTTCAATATATTAAGAAACAAAAATAAATTATAAAAGAAGTTAATTAATACGTTGCAAACAAAAGATAAGTTTTAAACAAAATTTGTTTACAATATAAATATAAGAGATTAGAAACTTGCAAATATACAAAGAAATTTAATTAAAACAAAGTAAAAAATACAAAGATTGCGTTTGTCTTATCGACAAATTATTATTGTTTAAATATTCTATTAATAAATTGATATAAGCGTGTATGTATATTTTTTGTACAATTAGATGTTTGTAACAAGAAATTATAGTTCTTTTTTTTTTTCTTTTTTTTCTACTTAATAATTTAAGTAAAGACTTACTTTTTTTCTCGATTAACAATTAAAATTTTGTCGAGACTTTTGTCTCTTCTTAGAAGTTTTAGCTTTTGTAAAAAAAATTTCTTTTTTAACAATCTAATTTGCTTTTGCTAATAATAAGTTTGTTTCAAAATTGTAGATTTGTTAATTGTTTATTTTATTTTTTAATACAAGAATTTGTTAATAGAGCAAGTTTTGTCGAAACTTAACAATTTAATTTGCTTTTGCTATTAGATATCTCTTAAAAACTCTTGTATTTTAAAAATTTTTACAAAAAATCAATAAATAGAGCGCTCTAGCGTACTCTTTCGCTCTAGAATCTTTGCATAAAGACTTTAATATTGTTAAAATATTGTTCGATAAACAAATCTAATCAATTGGTATTGTTTTTTGCTTTTCTTTTTTAATTGTTGCTACATACTATATTTGCTAATTGTGTTTTAAGTTTAGCAATCTTTGAATTTATGCTTTTTTGATTTTTGCTCTTTCGATTTGTATTAATAAATTGAGCGCTATATTTTGCAAAATTACAAAGAGTTTATAATTTTCTAACATTGCTAGTATAGTTTCTATAAAAGAGAATCTTATAATTGCAATAGAAATTGCTTTGTTGCAATTAAACTTATATTTAAATAATAATAAAGTATTATTTTTGTAGATTTGACAATCTATTGTTATAGATATTTAAATTAAAAAAGTTGATTAAAATTTAAATAATACAAAAACAATACTTGTTCTAATAGATATAGCTAAGATTTCGAATAACTTGCTAGCATTCTATTTGTTTATCTAAAAATTAAATATATTTGCAAGAGATATACTCTAGTTAATATAAAGAGTTAAGAACTTTTTCTTGTTTCTACAATACTTTTAAAATTAACTCTTTTAAGATAGCTACAAAGTTGTGTTGTTATTTAAACAAGAAAAAGTATTTAACAAATCAAAACTTAATATTGTATTGTCAAAATTATTATTTTTAAATATATAATTTCTATCTAGTGTATTTGTAGAAAACTATTGTTTTAAGTTAAGGATTTTCTTGTTTAGTCTAACTACTATAATAATTGTAAATATTATTGTAGAATTAAAATTAATAAAAAGCAATTTCTAAACTTTCTTAATATATTGTAGATCGAAATTAAGAATAATTGTTGTTGCAAATCTTAAATTGTTATTAAAAAAGACACAAAAAATAACACAATAAATATAATAATAAATTATATATTGCTTTTTAACAAGAAATATATTATATATTTATTGTATATATAGAGACTTTTGTGTCTCTTTTTGTAATATTTTATAAGAATATTTATATTTATATTGTAAATCTAGATTGAATTTGTTGTTAACAAAAAAGAGTTTTTTGTTGTTAGAAGTTGCGTTTAACTTTGTTGTAATTAAATAACACAATTGTTATACAAGTTGTTTAACAAATTGTTAATTAAACAAATATTCTATAATTAACAACAAGAAGTAACAAAACAAGTTCTTAAACTTTTTTTTTTAATTTTAATTGTTAAATAGAGTCGAATTTGAATTTGAATTTTACAGCTAATTAGACAAATAAAAATTAGATAATAAGATTCGATTTTTTAATAATAAATTTATCTCTATCTAGCTTTTTTCTAGATACAATATTTACTAGTTTTAGAAAGTATCGATATACAAACATTTATAGCTATTTATAATTTTGTTTAAACAAGTTATTCTTATTTTGTTGCAATAGTTAATTAAAGATAGTATATATTGTATTTTGCACAATATCTTTAAGACTTAACTCTAGAAGACGCTTTATAGTATTAATATATAACTCTAGATATTTTGTATTTTCGCAAAAGATATATAGTAATAAGATTAATTTATTTAATATTAAAAGATTAATTAACAATCTATTTTGTAGTAATAAATTTAAGATAGTATTAAAAATTGATTTTTTGTATATTTGTTTTTAGACAAGTTGTGCGTCTTTATTTAAGTTTTCGAGTATTTGTAATTTTAAAAGTTTAACAATAATTTTATTAATTAATCTTATTATAGTTAAATTATTGCTAGCAATTTTATATTAGATCTTGTAAATTAAATACAAATAATTGATTAATTTCTTAAATTAAGTTAATAAAAGAATATAAATATTGCAAATTCTATTTTATCTTATAATATCTAAGCAAAAGATATTGTTGTATAGTATTAATATAAAAGACAAGTTAAAGTCTTGTAACTTTCAAAAATTAATTAAAGATATCTCTTAAATTATAAATATCAAAAATATATTTTAAGTCTTTTAACTTATTTTTTGTTAAATATATTTATTACTTTTGTTCTTGCAATATTTTGCTACTTTTCTAGTAATATCAAATATGTCTAAAAATCTCTTTGTTCGAAAAATTTGCTATATTTAAGTACTTTTTATACAAATTGTTTTGCAAATAGAAATTAATATTTTGTAAATATTAGAAGAACACAATTGCATACAAAAAAAGCAACTAATTGTTTGAATATAAATTTATTATCTATTAATTATTTTTGTAGTTAAAAAACTTATATGCAATTTAAAGACAATAGCAATTGTAAAAAATTATTAGAGACGCAAAAAGTAGTTGCAACTTTAAAAACACTTTATTTGTATTGTAGAACAATATATTCTAAGATATATTTAAACAACAAATAGAGATTTTTAGCTTCTTTCTAAATATTAATATTAAAATATAATTTTTAAGAGCAAGATGTCGATAGCTTTTTGTAATAAATATATCTTTTAATCTTTTAACATTTTTTGATTACAAGAATTGCTCTTAATTAATCAATAATTAATTTGCTTGCAATAAGAAGAGTTTGACGCAAGTTGTATCTCAAAATTGCGTTTAACACTTATGCAAAACTCGATAACAATTTGTTTCAATTTGCGAAAAAAACAATCTCTATATAGCAATTGTTAACAAGAAGACGTCTAATATATAGAAATTAAATCAAATATCTTTAAATTGTTACAAGTAAAATAATCTTAAATAGTTGCTCTATATATATTGTTATTTACATTTTGTAATTATATTTTTAACACAAACAAAAAGTATCTAGTACAATCGAAATTTTAACGTCTTGTTTAAATTTTAATATTAACAATTGTTACGTTTGTTATATTGTTTTATAAATTAAAATCGAAAATTCTCTATTGCTTTTCTTTTAATTGCATCGATCTACTCTTTATTCTATATTGTGCAAAATTAGCAATTTGAACAATACTATAATAGAGAGTCTATTTTATTTTATCTTGTTTGTATTGTCTTCTATTTTAATTAAATCTATTGTTTAGCAATATTGTAAAAAGTTAAAAATTGTCTAGATTCTAAAAAATTTTGCTCTTTATTTATATTTATATTTTATTCTATTATATAAATTTATATTGTATAGATATGTTAATTTTGCAATAATTAATAATAATAGAAATAACATAATATAAAAGACAAATTTAAAGAATAAGATAGCGCATTTTATATAATTACGTAAGCTAGTATAGAGTAAAGTTTTTGTTAAACAAATTTGCAATTTGTGCAATCTTGTTCTTCTTTTTTAGCAACTATTATAAAAATATAATACTACAACAACTAGCGCAAGAGATTGCTAAAATATCGATAAAAAACTTAGTATTCGAATATATTAATTAAAGTCTTATTATTTTGAATCGAACAATTAATATTAACTTATATTAAAAAGATAAAGTTAAAAATAAACAAACAACTTGTCGCAATAAACAAAAGATTCGAAAAGACAAACAAAAATATTTAAACAATCGATAAGAAAATAAATAAGCGTATATATACTAAGAAATTAAAAGATAAGATAGCATTTCGATTATATACAAAATACTATTAGTAACTTTTTATATATTTAAAAATAAGAGCAAATCTATTTTAGTAAGATCTTTTAATATTAAGATAAAATATATATATTAAATAATTTTTCTTATACGCTAAAGTAATTTTGGAGAAGCAAATTACGACTTATCAAATATATAATATATCGACTAATTAATTTAGTTCTATTTTACAATATTTAAGTTTATAAAGACTAGAGAATAAATATAAATAACTATTAATCGAAAGATTCGAAAATTTAGAAGTAGCTTATCGAGTATTAGCAACGCAATTAGAATTGCTATACAATAATATTACAAAAATTTATAGAAAAAGCAAAAAAATTAAGTTAAGATTAAGTTATTTAAAGAAAACAACAAAACAAGTAGAATATAATAATATTTAAAGACAAAAGAAGACAAATCTAGAAATGTTATTAATAACAATTGAAATAACAATTTTTACAAAATCTTAATCGAATTAAGAGAAAATAAAATAAAATTTCTTAATTGTATGCGAAGTCTAATAATCGACTTAAAATTTTTTTTTTTTTTTTTAATAATCTTCTTAATTTAGTATTGCTTTGCAAACAAGATATATACAACAAATATTAATTAAAATGCGCTACAAACTAAGACTCTAAAACAATAATTTTTGTACAAAAGATTAATCTATTGTCTTGCTTATAATTGACAACTTTTGATATTTTACAAGTATTGTCAATTAATTTTGTTTTACTTTATACTTTTTCTAAACTAGTGCACAAAACGTGCAACAATACAATATTATAAAATTCTCGAACTTGTTTTCTCGAATACAATTTTTTTTTTTAGTATTTTCTTAATTAAGATATTGCAATACACTATTAAAATTGCAACAAAATAAAATATATTAACTAAAATATTGTGCGCTTTATTAATATTAACTTCGACAATAATATACTAAAGTAAAACAATATTAGAAAACTCTTATATTGTTATTGTATTTGCTAGAGTTGTAATTTTTCGAGTTATTCTTGCGCGTCTAAATCTTCTTATACAAGAAACATAAATATTATATTGCTAGACAATCTAAGTAGTCTATAATATTAGCAACTATTATTACACTATTATTGGACAAACAATAGACTTATATATTTTATATAAATTACAACAATTAAACAATAAATAACTTCAAAATATCGAGTTAATATAGAGCGAAAAGTTATAAATAAATATTGTTTAAATAATAAAGACTAATTGTTCAATATATAGAATAATTAACAAGCTTATACTAAGACGAGATTTATAATAGCGAAATGTAAATTACAAACGTTATTAACATTTTATAACAACTATTATTAACAATATTTTAAAAATAAAAAAATTCTTCTTACAAAGCTATTAAAAGTAGAAAATATTAAAACTGTATTTTGTATCAAATCTTACAAAGTTCAATTTAATTTTGTTACTATATTTGTAAATTTATTCTTTATTTTAGTCTTTTTTGTTGTCGAGTCTAGTAATTTTTGTCGAAAAAAATCTTTTTAAATTAGCAACTCAAATCTTGTATATTTTTGCAATACTTAAAGTTGTTATCTTTACGCTAAAATAAAATACAATTAAAAATATACTAGCAACAAGAAGAAGCTAGCTATAATAATTATTTAATTTACTTTATATATTTCTTAACACTTTTAATACGTTGTAATATCGAGACTTTCTAATAGATTTTAGATAAATATAAGAGAATACAAGTTGTTATAAATTATAATTGTAATATTGTTTGTCTTTTTAATATTTTGTACAAAGAACTTGTAATCTTAATCTATATAATTAATAACAAAAATTTGAGCTAACAATAAAGTTAAAAAAAGAGTTGTTTCTAAAATCGATTTCTAAAGCTCGAATTTGCTATTTAAACTAATATAGATTGTTCTAAAATTAAATAAAGATATCTTTAAGTTGTCTTTTATAAGTTCTAGTATAACAAGCTATCTAAATCTCTTGTCGATTAAGTTTTTAACAATAGTTTTTTCTAACATATTATAGAAATAAAAACAATATAATAATAATAATACAATTTATTTAGCTTATAATAAGCTATATATATATCGAAGAGTTTGTTATAAGTCTTTCTATCTTAATTGTATGTTTTTGTTTATATTCGCTAGACTAATAGCAAGTTATTATAGACAATCGAATAAATATTGCTATAAAAATCTAGAATAGATCGAAATATCTAATTAGATTTGTTACAAGTGCAAAGCGTAAATACTTATTAACAATTAAATTTATTTTAATTGTCGAAAATTTATCTTTCTAAATAATAGAATTGCAATATATATTTTTGATAGCTATTAGACAAGATTTTCTATATTTTGTGCAAATTGTGTTGTATTATATTGCACAAAAGAAATTTTCTAAAATTACAAAATTACTTTTAAAATATAATATTAATATTAAGAGTAAATTTCAAAGATTTTACTCGCAATTTATAGCGCTTTATTGAGCAACAATAAAGAATAGAGCAATAACAACAAAAGTATTCTTAAATTATAAAATCAATATTAACTTAACAATATTTTATTAAGATAGAACAATACTTTATAATACAATTAAATCTTGTGCTTATTAAATCAATTATACTTTTAAAATAGTTTTGCACAATATTAGCAATTTGCAAAGTTAAAAAAGTCTTGTTGTTACAATTCTTTTATTGCAATACAAAATCTATATTATTACAAAAATATTAAAAGATAAATTTGTTTTGTATCGAACTATTTATAACAATTACAATAAAATTATAAAACTTCTTATTGCGCACAGAATTAATCTTAAAAATTAGTATAATCAAATAATATTGTTAATAATAGTTGCAAAGCAAAATTGACTATATCTTACAAAATTACTTTTTTAATATAAAGTTGATATTTATATTTGCATATTTGTTTTTAACTAAATGTCTTTGCTTATAGCTATAAAAGAATATATTAATATACAAGTCGATTAAGTCGATTTAATATATTTTCGAAAAGAAACTATTATAAAATTACTAACACACAAAGTTTATATTAACAATAAAAATTGCGCTAATATATTTTTTGCAATTGCAATTTTCTTCAATTTAATAGCAATTATAAAACTTCTACTAGAGCAAAATATTAATATCAACAAATTAGATTGCACAAGCTTTATACTATTGCAACTATTATATTGCTATTATATTTCAAATAGAGTTAAAAGAAAGTTTTGTATATTTGATTTTTTTTTAAAGTATAAAGTCAATTTAAATAGAAAAATCTCTCGCAAAAATATATTATTTATCGAAATATATTAAAACTCTTAATACTACTTTGTTTTAATAAAGATTTGTTTTCTTAAGATATTGTTTCGAAAAGAAATTAATATTAATATAACTAATATTAACAACAAAATACTACTCTAAATTGTGTATAAATAATATAAAGATTTCTATTAAAATAAATTAATATTAATGTCGATTCTTCTTAACGCCAAAATTAATATAAAAACTATTAATTATTAAAAAGTTTTACTATTAAGATCGATTTGCACGAAATTCTTTCTAGATATAAAGAAACAAATTGATATTGTTTGTCTTCTATTAAAAAATATTGTATCAAGATATCTATCAACAATTAGATATATTCTTATTAATATATCTCTTTTAGCAAATTTTATAATTAAACTATTAATAAGTTATAATACTCTAGTAGATACAACAAATAAGAAGAGAGAAACAATACTTTACTATGCAACTAGAAATTGAAATTATAAGATATTTCGAATATTGCTTGTTTGCAACGCGAACAAGAGAATTCGAAATTAAGAAGAGTTTTTTGCAAAGATACTATTTGATATTATATAATACTAGAAATTACGTGTTATATACGATAGATCGAATACATTGTTAATAAAAGCATAACTTATAGAATAATTACTATTCTAGTTTCGTGTTTACTATAAGTCTTTTACTCGACATTAAGAAGCTAGTAGTAGTTGAAATTGCAATATAGTAAAGCTAGAATTAGAGAAAACTTAATTAAAGATTTATAGTAAGAACGTTAGTAGTAAAGTTATACATATTTTTAATTTAAATTGTACGAGCAATAATTTCTTCGATATTCTAGAGTTAAAGCTAATTCTCTTTGATATTGCTATTAAACACGCATAATATTTGTTTTTTTAGCAAATCTTCTCTCTATATAGATTCTACTGCAAGAATATCTAGAAAGTTAAACTACTTGTATTTATATTACTAGTTTGATTAATAAAGTTTTGATTAACATTTGTTTTAATTGCAATAATAGTTAAAAATTGCAAGATTATTAATATCGCATTGCTAGATTTGTTTTAAGAATTAAAAAACGCAATAATACTTGTTTTTAAATAATATCTTTCTTGTAGATCTTACGTAACAATACTACAAAATTGTTCAAAAGAATTTAACTTTTTTTTGTATACTTGTTTTTGATTATATTGAGCACAGTTTTGCAAACAATTATCGAACAAAGACTTTAAATAAACAATAAAATCAAAAATATATAAGTTAATAGTTAGAAGAGCAAATATATTAACTTTACAAAAAATAACAAACAACAATATATTAATTTTAATTACAAATAAATATAGATTGTCTAATCTATTTAAGATTGTTGAAGTTCAATAGATTTTATAATATATAGAATATCAATCTAGTGTTATCGCAAGAAACATAGTTGCAAGATTCAAAAATATAACAACAAATATAGACAAACTTGTTTCAATTGCTATTCAAGTTGCTAATATATTATAAGAGTTAACTATTGCAATCTAGTTCTTAAAGACTTGCAAACTTATAGCTATCTTTTACGTGTATTTGTAATTAAAATAATGCTAATCGAGATAATACTAATTGTAATAATGCTATCTAAAATAATACTATTTAAAATAGTATTAGTCGAAATAGCATTAATCGAAGTTGTGCTAATACTAGTCGAAAGCGTGCTAGCTACAATTGTTGTTAAAGTTTGACAAGATAACAACTGCACAACAATTGCTATTACAAGAAAGACAATTTGCGTTAATCTATTAAATATTAGTAAACACAATTTTGCAATTAATATTAAATATATAATTAAACAATATAAGTAGTCTTGTAAACAAGTTAAACAATCTAGTGTATTAGTATAAGTATCTCTTAATTCTTATTAGAAGATTATAATTTTATTTAAAAAATTGTAATTTAATTTAGATTTTAATGTAAGTTTAAATATTATCTAGTAATAGCTCTATTAATATAGACTTGTAAATTAATAGATTCCAATTTATATATAATTCTCTCTTTGTTAATAACGTACTTAATTAAGACGCATTTCAATATTAATATAACGTATATAAATTAGTATCGAATTGCAAAAAGTTTGTTGTACAACTTTATAATATAAATCTTGGACAAGCAACTATATTAAAGCGAGTAAAAATAATACAAAAGATCTAGTACAATTCAAATTTTAAATATTTAACTAATTACTATATTTATTAATACAAATTTATAGAAATTAAAAGTAAAGAGTTTTTTAATAAAAAATTATATAAAGAAATTTTTAGCAACAAATTATAGTTAATAATTTCGATTTTGGCAAAATATAATATATAATTATTTATAGAATGTATGCTATTGTTGCTTCGACGTTTTCAAAAATAGCAATTTCGATATAGAAGAAGTAGAAAAGAGAAGACTTAATAAAATTAAAAGATTAATTTCGTTTTTAATCTCTATATAGTTGTAATTGTTTCTAGATTGCAAAACAAAATACAAAAAGAACAAGCAATATAAGCTAAACTCAATAGATATCTTAATTAAAAGAAAAAATTATATATTTCAAATTAACTAGAAAGAAGATAGATTTTCTTAAATTAAGAAGTTATAAAAACTCTATTTACAAAATTGCTAATCAATATTTTTTTAAATATATATTAGTATTTAATTTTCAATTTATAAGAGAAAGACTTAATAAAAATGCTATACAATTATATATATGTTTGTTGTAAGATTCTAGCACAACTTGTATTACTTATTGATAACAATTTGCAAATTTCTAAAAAACAATTGTACAAAAACAATTGCTTTCTAAATTTTGCAAACGCATTAACAAATATAATAGCAAAGATCTAATTATACAAGTAATAATCTAGAGTAAGTTAAACAATATATTTGTGCTTAAAATTGCAATAAAGCTACATAAAACAAACGCGTTAAATTTTGAACAATTCTTTTATAAAAAAATAAAAAGTATTGTAAAAACAAAAAAGATTTGTGCTTTAAAATTGTTAATTGCAATTAACTTAAATATTTATCGATTATTTTTAGAGAAATTATTAATAACAATAGCTATTGCGCACAAAAGATTCGAAGTAATAAAATTGCTAGTAAAAGAATATAGTGTTACTTTAAAATTGTATCTTATTTATACTACTATATAGAAACAAAAGTCTTGATAATACTTGTTAAAGTTAAATATTAATTTAAACAAAAAAAGACAAAAATAGATACTATTTATATTTGCTATAACAAACAAATCGAATTATTTAGTTAAAAAGCTAGTTAGCACAATTAGTATTAATATTAATAAGAAAGACAACAAGTTTAAAAGTCTATTAAAGAGAACAATATAAACAAAAAGCTATTTTTATTTTAATAAAATATTGTTATATTACGAAGTTAACGTTTTAGTAAATTTCTTTCTTTTAAGTATTGTTGCTACAAGTTGTTGCAAACTTATTTAACAACTTTTAAATTAAGAAGTTAATATCAATATAATAAACAAATATAGAAAAACGCTATTGCAACTATTGTTTAAACAAAAATATTTTAATTCGAAGATAAATTATATTATATTGCAAATAGTTATTGCTATCAAAATAAATATTAACAAAATATATAAAAAAATATCTTTTTTGTGTTTGCAAGCTTTCGAAGTCGAAATATATAATTTTTTTAAAAATTATTATAACAAAAGATAATAGCAAATTATCGAATTTTTATTACAAAATAGAATCGATATTAATAATATTATATTAAACAACAATTTTGTATTAAATTTTGCTTGCAATCTATTTAACAAGTATTATAAAACTATATTAATTAATATACTATTGCAAGAAAATATCGATTTCAATATTTTAAATCGAGAGAGTTAGACAACGTTAATATATAATTAATTTAATAGTATTAAGATTTACAAACTTGTTGCTTAAGAGATCGATCTTAAAATTATAAATATTCTTAAGCAAAGTACTTTATATATAGCAATTAAAATAGATAATTTTTCAATAATCGAAGTACTTCTCGAGTATTATATTAATACTTTAATTCGAAATAAAGAGAAAAATACAATACGCTCTTATTTAAATAAGACAAAGTGTTTGACAAATATAAACTTAAAAGTACAAATTTTGCAATTGTTTAACAAATAGAAATTAAAAAACAAATAAAAATCGAAGAATAAGCAAGAATTAAAAAACAAAATAATATAGAATATCGAATATCGAAGTTCTATATTAAAATAGACAACAATTTAATATTTTTATTAAATAGAAATTTTCGATATATCTTAATAAAGATATAGTAAAATCAACTAATATTTACTACTTTGCTAGCTAATACTATATTGCTTTTCAATAATTATAAATTAGATAAAAATTCTTATTTCTAAACGTACTACTTTTATTTGATAGAATTCTTTTGTAAAAGAAAGACTTAATATACTAAATATTTTAAATACAATAATACAAGAAAGAGTAATTCTAGATATAATCGAATATTTTTTGCAATTAACTTTGTGTAAAGAAAGCTAGCAACATATATCGAAAGAGTATTTTGCTTAATCTATAAGAACTTAAAAATAATTTCGAATTTGTTAGAATTTTTGTTTTGCGTTAATTGTTAGTTGCAAATCCAAATATACAATATATAGCAATGTTGTTCGAAAAAAAAGATCAAAGACTTGCACTCTAGATTGTGCAAAATAAAAATATAACAATATAAATAGAATTCGAAATAAAATGTTGCAAACAAAAGAAATTACAAAGACAACAACAAGAGCAATAAATTGCTAGATAATAGAGTTCAAGCAAAAAACTCAAATTACAATTAACTTTTTAACGTATCGAATGTTTCGAAGATATATTTTTGAAAACAACATTTTTTGATATGCTGTCTCTTTGTATCTAGTTTTGTGCTATCTATCTATTACAAGCTATTATGTATAATATACTTCTCTTATATATAAGATAGAATTAATTGAAAATGCGCATTCTTAGCTTTATTCTATATTTTGTTGTATTAATATTTAACTCTAAGTATCAAATTATATAACAATATATTTTTAGAACTAGCTAGCTAGCTTAATTTCTATTTAATATTATAGATGCTTGCTTGTTTTAACTAGAGTTTAACAAAAATTAAACTATAATTATTAATTAATATGGTTTTTTTATATTTTTGAAATTCTATATTAACAATAACTCTTTACTACAAATACTTAAAGTCGATTATATTTATCGAAAGATATATTAATTAAATCTAGACAACAATAGAGTAGCAATAAAGTTAATTTCAAATTAAAGTATTAATATTGCAAAAAATATTACAAAAGCTTTTAATAACAATTATATTATTTAATTCGAATATATATATATATCTTATATACTATTAAATCTATACTACGATATCTTCAATATTAACAAGAGAATTTTATAATTTTTTGCAATATACAAACTTAATCTTAATAAGACAAGTAGAGATTGTTAACAAGTTTTGTATTCAACAAGTAATTCGATATACATTATAATATATACAATTTTTATTAATAATTATGCAATATACAAATATGCGAGTAATAATACGCTTACTTTAATACTTTGTTTGTCGATTAATTATACTTGAAATAAACTAGTCTAGAGCAATTGTAACTTAAATATTATTTAAGTTTAAGAATTTTATTAAGATAAAAATATAACAAACTATTGCAAATACTATTAAATTTTATAAAAAATATCTATTTGTAATAGCTTAAAACAATAGTCTTAAATATATTTGCAAAGTTTTGCGAACAAAAAAAATAAAATATTTTGTTTCTAAAAACTATTTCTCGATTGTTAACAATTAATTTTATTTGTTTCTTGCGTCTCGATTCTTGTATCTTACAAACAAATAAGAACAAAATAAAATTAAAAAAGTAAATATATTCTTAATAAAGAAATTAAAGAGACAAGAAGTATAAGAAAGCAAGTAAATAGAAACAAAAAGAAGCTATACTATTATTTTTGTTATTATTTTTTTGTTTTTCGACAATACTTTTTACTCTTATTTGCTATTTATATAGCTACAAAAGAAAATTGCAGGTATATTTTAACTTAGATATCTTACTTTGTGCTTTCAATTGCTAGCAAAGTTTTTCTATATATACTATATATATTGCTATATGTGTTCTATATACTATACAAAAACAATTAGAAATATTAGATTTGCTATATAATAACAAGAAATAGCAATTAAACTTGTATTGTACTTTTGAAATACATTTATATTTATTGTTAATCTAATCTATAGCGTAGACTCTAAGAGAAAATTCGATAACAATAATAGATTTGTGCAATATAGCGTTGCTATTAAGAGAATATAATGCAATCAATTTACTAATAGCAAGAAATCAAAAGATATAATTTATAAATTAAAGAATATATTAATAGAAATATTAATCTATTTAATAATACTATTTGTCGATCGAATCTTTATTAATTCGAAAGTATTATAATAAAAAATCAATTATATCTTTACAACAATATTAACGTTAATAATAATTGTAACAAGCAAAGATTGTTTGTTAAATATAGAAATTGACAACGTTTGTAATATTAAAAATATATTAATTGTTTTAATATATTGCTAGCTTAAGATTTAAATTAGATAGATAGATTGCAAAATTATAAAAGATTAATATATATTTTGATACAATAGAATTTACTATCTTTGTAATTATTAATTTGAGTAGAATTTAACAAAAGAGAGCTAGCTTTGCTACGCATTAACAATTTATAATAAAAAATTATAAAATTTAGCTTTAAGCTTGTTGCAAGTTCTAAGCAAAAAACGCTATTTTAAGAATTAACAAAACGTTTGTAAAGTTATTGACAAATAATTATTTTAAAAAACAAAAAACAATTTTGTTAACTTTAATATATATTAAAAGAGCAATTGCTTTTTTCAAAATCAATATAAAAAAGATCTAGTTTTTGAAAATTACAATTTAATATTCAAATTATATTTGTCTTTTATAATATTATAAGAAATAAAAAAAACTCGTTAAACAAGAAACAACAATACATAAATAATAATAGCAAAAAACAATATTTTAACAAGTCTTTTAAAACGTTTTTCTTATTAAGTACTTTGTTAAATTTAAATTAAGCTTTGTCTTAGCAAAGCAAAAGCAATAATATTTAAGATAATAGCAAAAACAACAAATCTAATTTTAAGAAATTAAAACCAATCGAAAGTAACAATGCGCAATTAATTGTTAATAAGAACGAAAATTAAGTATAGAAGTATAAAACGCAAGCTAAAAGAGATATTGTAGCAATTGTTTTTAATTTAAAAACGCAAAACAACAAATTAAACAATAAAGACAAAAACAAATAGAAGAATCTCGACTTGTTAGCTTGTTTCTAAAATATATAGAGCAAGTTGCAAAATATTATATCTCTAGACTTTCTAACAAAATTAAAAAGAATCGAGAAATATATTAATACAAATTATTATAGTATTCTTGATTTCTTAATTGATAGCAACAACATTAATATTAATATATAAACACAAAAATATATATAGCTAACACAATTAATATATTCTAATAAATTTAAGAAAAAATTTAAAATATATATTACAAAAACTATACAAAGTAAGAAAGAATTATATAAAATACTTAATTTTACTAACTTTTAATATAGAACTTAATATTGTAAAAAAGTACTTAAAAAAAGATAACAATAATTAGACTTTTGTTTCAAATATATTAAAAAATAATAACAATATATTTTTTAACAAAGAAGACTTAAGAAATCTAGACAATACAAAAGAGATACTCTATTTACAATTTGAGAGCGTTAAGAAAGTTAACAACAATAACAACAATTAAGCGAAGAGAAACAAAAATCACGCAAATAGCAACAAGAATTAAAATAAGTCGAATTTAATAAATATAAACTTTTTAAAACAAGAAGATACAAAAATTACAAAAAAGAGAAAAACAATTGCAAACAATAAATTAAACGCAAATATATTAAATAGAGACTTATTTACTAATTAAAAACAACAAATTTACAAATAGCAAAAAAATAGTGCAAAGAATTATTAATTTATTGTCGAAATAAAAGAAAACAATTTCGAAGTTCTTCTAGATATATTATAGACTATAAATATATTAATCGATTTTTTGAAAATATCAAGTCGATTGCTTAGATTAATTACAATAACACTTATTATACAAAGAAGTACGCAATAAAATTTGTAGAATTTAAAGACGTTGTTTGTAAAGAGTTACAAATACAAAGTAAAAATTACAAAAGATTGTTAAATATATTTGTATAAAACTTTTTTGACAACAATACTAACAAGTAATTAAGTAGATCGATATATAGACGCATATTCGAATTTAAATATACAAATAATTTTATTACAAAGTAATGTACAAAGAACAAGCAAATTTTGTTAAAAAAGATATCCTTTAACAAATAGTTTTATAATAATTCTAATAAAGTATTTCAAAAGTCGAGCAATCTAGTTTTAATAACAAATTTATTTAAGTTAATATTCGAGTTTGTAGTCGAGAAGCAACTCAATAAAACGACGAAATCAATTAATATATCAATAGAGTTACCAAGAACTCTATCGAAGAAAATCGAGTCGAATAACGCGTGCGTAAAGATGCTAAAGTTAAACGTCGAACAAATATTGAATATAATAAAGACTTTAATAAAGCAATTAGCAACAATCGAGATAAGCAAAAGAGACGTCGAAATATAGCAATAGTAAATTGAATTAACTAACTCTAATTTATCTAAGATTGTTATATAATCGAAGACAATAATAGAATTATTTAGTTTATAATTTTGTATAAGAGTTTGTAATATATTTAAACTTATTTGCTAAAGATTTAGTACTTTGTTAAATTTGTTTAAGATTAGTTATTGCTAAGAAGCTAGTCTAATACAACAACTAATTGTATCGATTTTCTTAAAACAAGAATTTTGTAATTTATAACTAGTTACTCAAACTTTGTCTCGATTACAATAAATTAATTTGTAAAATTGTAAAATTTCTTTGCGTTATACAAATACAAAGATAAGAATTATCAATCTATTGTAGACTCTTTTTTGCTAGAGTTATTGCGCAACGTTTTTATTCTATATTCGAAAATTGCAAAGTTTTTATAAAACTAAAAATAAAATCGATTTCGACAATCTAAAAGAAAATCTTAAGACTATTTTAATCTTTAAACTCTTTTAAAGTATATTGTAGATAAAAGAGTTATATTTTTGCAATTTCGCAATATCTAAAATTAATAAGTAAATATATAATACAAATAATACAAAAGTCGATAATTAAAATTAAAACTCTTATTTAAGTTCTAAATATTTTCGAAAAAAGTTGTAATTTGTAATTAAAAAAGTCTAATATATTTAGAAGATTCTAATAGTATAAGACAAACTATCGATTACACACGCTACAATCTATTAATCTAATATTGTTATTTTAGTAGAGAAAATTGTTTGAATAATATAAATTGTTTCTAGTTTCTAAAACAATTAATTTAAGTCTAAATAATCTAAGAGTATTGTATTAAGATTGCAATAAAAATTACTTTTAAAAACTTCTATTTTAGTTATCTTTTTTAGTTGACTTTAACATTTTTAAGTTGTATTGTTTTGTTAAAGAATCTCTATTATTATTTAAGAGTTTTTAAAAAAATATAAGAGTATCAAAAACAAAGAAATTTTTAATAAATTGTATTCTTGCAAACATAATACTGCTTATAAAACTATTGCTCCAAATTGAATTTTTCAATTTAGAGATATAATATTAAGTAATACAAGAATTTGACGTATATTTTTAGTAATTGTAGAATACAATATTTTGTTTATTGTAATTTGTCTTGTAATTCTTAATTCTAAATAATTGTATTAGTTTTGACGTTATATTGACAATAACAAACTCTATAACATACTAGTATTTTAATATACAAAAACATTTAATAGACAATTTAATTGAAGAAACATTCGAGTCTTATTACTAGCAACAATTTTTACAAATTGTAATTTGTTTCTAAGAGTAAAAAGATAATTCTAAGAACTAAGATTAACGTCTTAAAATATTTAGTATCTTAGAGAGTACGCAAATCTAATATACTTACTAGTTTTTAAATAATTTAAGGTAGTATTTACTACAAAACTAAACTTTTTGCTTTAAGCAAACAAGTCAATTTGCTTGTCAAGATTTGCTATAATCTTTGTGCAAAAATCTACATTTACTTGTTTTTAACTAGACTTTAATAAATTAATAATATAAAATTTTTCTTATACTTATTTACAAATATCTCTTATTAAGTAGTTAAAAAATATTTAAGAAGTTTCAATTAAAAATATTTTTATCTTAATTTTAAATTTTAGTTCTTGCATAAATCTCTATAATTTGCTTCTATTTTGTTTTAGTCTTAAAAATATTATAGAACTTTCTTTAAATATTATTTTGTTTGCAATTACGCAAATCTTTATTGTTGCAAACTTGAAATATTATGTTGTCTATACAAATACTCTTTTTGTGCAAGTCTATTAATACAATACACAAAATTTGTTTTGTTAGTTTAACAATATTGTTGCTTCTATTAATTTGTTTTACAACAATATAAAGCTTAACTAAAATATTATTATATTTAATATATTAATAGATACAAAAGCTACTAAATATTAATTGTTATATTTTAATATATTTCTTTAGCAACTTTTCGAATATTGTATTAAGATACAATTTAATTAAAAATAATATTGTCGACAAGAGATTTAAACAATACTTCTTTTTAAAAATCTTAAAATCTAAATTTGCTAAACTTAATTAAGAGTAAAACAATTAAGATACTCTTATAAAGATCTTGTTAAAAAGAAGAATTTTTTCGATAGTAAATATATATTTCTTGTTTAAGAAAAGAGAAGTTATTATCTTATTTTGTGTAATTTAATTAAATAATCTTGCTTTCAATTTACTATATAAGCAAGATATTGTCTTGCAAATAAATTAATATGCATATTTCTTTAATTAGATTAATAAAAGTATTAATATATATTAAAAAAGAAATTGTAAGATTTTAAAAACATTTTGTCGACTATATACTAAGCTTGATCGATGCGAGTAATAATATTAATCTCGTATTTCTTGTATTTTAATAGCAATCAAGCTCTAGTATAATCGAACGTCAAAATATACTTATACAAGTTACACTTTCTAATACAATTTAATAATTTACTTTTCTAATCTTTGCAATTAATGTTAGAACAAAAAGAATATCTTAATGCGTGCTAGATTTTTTCGATACTAAGATAGAAATTAAATAGCAATAGAGCAAAATTCTAATTAATTATAATTAACTAAGTATAAGCTTGTAATTATTAAGACAATATATAATCAAAGTCAAATACTATATATTTTGCACAATGTCTAGCAAAACGAAATTTATAATATTTATATTAATAAGTTTCAAAGAATTTTTTTTTTTTTATAATCTTTAGTCAACGCTTTTCGTAATTTCTATATGTCTTTTTTTCAAACTTTCGAACTTATGTTGTTGCAAAGCTTTAGATTTGTTTCTTAGATATAATGTTAAATATAAAGTATTTTTTAGTATCTATATTTAATATCGATTTTGCACAATATTTTAAAACAAAATCTTTTTGTATTGTTGTTGCAAATCTTACAGTAATTATATTCGATCTTAGATATTGTTAATCTTTTATTCTAAAATATTAATAGTATACTACTAGCTCTAGACTCGAATTGCTAAGAAAAATATTAGAAAACAAAAACAATAGATTATGCTAAAACAAAGTCGAAACAAATAGAATTTGCAATAAATAAAGATCTTTTAAAGAATATTTGACAAAAAAGAAGACATTTGTAAATTGCGTATATTTAATCGATATTAGTACTTCTTTCTTTACTTTAATAACAATGTCGACGCTAATACGAACGCTAATCTGCGAATCTTTTGTTAGATCGAGAAATAAAATAATCTTAACATTTGTATTAAAATAAAGATAATATTTTAACATAAATAAGATTATAATTTTGTTCGCAAAATCGAGTATTGTTATTAACAAATCTTCTTTAATGTAACAACGTTTTGATAAAGCAAATCTTAAAGCGCTAAAAATCTACTAGAAGATTAAATTGGATTTTCTATATTGTTAACAACTATTATGCGTTGTAATAGTACAACGCACTACAATATTTATATTTCTCTTGTTACTATCTTGTCTTAATTATCTTATATCGAATCGATCGACATTTGATTGTCTATAAATAAGATTAACTTGAGAACAAAACTAAAATAGTCTTGTTTTTATCTATAATCTAGAACACGATTATCTATATTAAGTTTAACAAAGCACTTATAAAACAACTACTCGAGACAAGCAATAATAAATTTGAATTTAATTATTGTTTCTCTCTAGCTATAATAGAAATCTAGTAATAATCAAACTTTAAACTCTTAACAAGAGATTTATTTAAAAACTATCTTTCTTAATAGTAAGTGCTTATTGATATCTTGCGATTAAAATTTTCTGCATTTAATATTTATCAATCGCTAATTTAATATTGTTTGACAAACACGCTTTTTATCTTATAATCAACATCGTATCTTTGTTCAACAAATCGACTAAAGTCTTAAAGAAGTTTTTTTTTTGTCGACTTCAAAAAACATTAATATAGCTAACTTTTCTAGATACGTGCAAATTTTATAGACGCTTTAAAGTATTTCAAATCTTAAGATTTTATCTTTGCATTAACAACTACAAAACTTATTCGACTACTATAGCTAGCTTATATTATATTAAGACTAGAAAATTAAGAAGATAATAAAGAAGCAACTATGTTCAATTCTTAATATCGATTTCGATATCAATATTAGCTTTGAGTATAGCGAAAAAGACAAAAAAATTGTGTAAAATCTATTTAATAAATTTATTAAAAAAAGAACGCAAGATCTTATATAATCTTCGATATTTAAATTGCTAAAAATTGAAAAGCTTTTCAACAAAAGCAATATTGATAAAATTTATTACAAAAAAGTCAATCTCTTCAAGCATTAAGAAAACATCAATTAGTATATTTTTTATTTTGTTGTTTTTTGCAATTCTAGAATAAAAGCTTTGATTGCGTCGATGCATCTATATATAACAAAATCTATTAATTAAAATTTTTCTTAAAAATAGTATTGTAAACTCAATGTTGCTAATCTATTGTATATTTATATTGCGACTTATATAGATTAACTTAATATAATCAAATATATATTTTTTCAAAATTCAAAAAGTATTAATTAGAGATTCGATATTAACAAAGACACAATTCTTTATAATACAATAAAAGAAAATTATACAAATGTTATTATTTATTTGATGCAAGAGAATCTCTATATCGAACAAAGTATAACAAATATTTTCGATCTTATATTGTTACAATACGCTATAAAGAAGAATCTTAATATTGTTAATATATTATATATTGTTTTGTGTTCGAAAAACAAGAGTACTATAAGTATCTACAATCTTCTTTGCGACTTAATAATCAATATAAACTATAATAATACAAATTAACTTTTCAATATTGCAATTAAAATACTAGTTAATTGTTATTTAGACTAGAGTTGTTTAACTCGCAATTTTTATTTTGTTGTTTTAACTTTATTTACGCAAATATGCAACTAATTAGCGATTCTTTTTTAACAAAAAAATATACTAAGCAATATAATTGCAAGACACAAAAAGAAAAGAGATATTATAATTAAACTCTAGTATAATTTTAATAATAACTTTGTGCTTTTACAATACTATAACAACTATAATAGTACAACTATATTGTTGCTTTTTAAGTTTGTATTTGTAGACATTTTTAAAACTATATACAATATCTTGTCTAAACAACGAAAACAATCTAAAAGAGATAAAATTCTAATTTGTTTATCGATAAATCTAGATAGCAACAATACTCTTAACTTAGTTACAAGAAAAAATTTATATTTTCGAGATATTGTAGTAAGATAGCGTAGCAATAACTTGAAACTAGAAATTTTGCAAAAATTTATTGCTCAAAAGAACTATTGTTAAATAATAAAATTGCTTTTTGTTTAAAAAAGATTTGAAAAAGTATTAGAATATTTAAATAAAAACAAAATCGAACGTTCTAATTAGATTTTGTGCATAATTGTTAAAGTATACTTTGATCTACAATAGTATTAACAAACGCAAATCTCTCTTAATAAGATTTTCGAAAATCTAACTATCTTATATTTGAAAACTTGTATTGCGTAAAAAGTTAAATAGAAGCAACAAACAATAAAAACAAATTGTGCTATCTACGCAAATAAGATACGTTTGTATTAAAAGACGTTATTGCAAAAAAAATTATACAAGAATCTTTTATAATTTATTATTCTTTTTACAAAGATCTAAAATATAATAGTTGAGCATACTATCTAATAGTATAGCGTCAAATTAATCTAGCAATAATATACAAAACTAAATTGTTTATAAAGATATACAACTTATAGATATTACAACAATTTATTTATCTTTGTATACTCTCTATTTTAATATTACGCTCTAATTAATAATTGTAAACTTAGCTTTATTAATACTTAAAGTTGTGTCAAAGTTGCTTCGAACGCAATAAATAAATTAAGATTGTTACTAGTTGTTTCTTTTAAAACTTAATTAATTATTGTTATTTATACTTTTTTCTAGTGCAAAAATCTATAGTTTTTGTTATTCTTTAAGAGTTTATATAGTTGAATATTATATCAAATTATACTTTATATTTCTTTGTTTTCTTTTGCAAAATAATAATTTTAGCTTTATATATATCTATATAACAACAACAATAAAGACTAACTTTTCGACAAGATTAAGATTGCATAAGAGTAGTATCTAATAAAGATATTTATAACATTATATATTTATGTAATAGATCGAATAGTTATATTTATACTTGACTTTTTTGTGCTTATATATTTTGTTTGTAGAATGCTATTGAATAATCGAGAAATTAATAGAGTTAATTGTAATAAGAATAACTTTCTTAAAGTAATAAACGTTTTGTTTGTTCTTTTTTGTACTTAGATAGCTACTATTGTTATTGCTTCTTATTTTTACATTTACTTGTCTAACATATTAAGCTACGCAAATAAATATATTTCTAGAAAACAACAAACTGCAATTTCGATTTGATTTAAAGTTTGTCAAAATATCAAATTCTATTATTTGATAGCGCTATAAAAGTTTTTTATAAGTAAGATTTTGTTCTTCTCAACTATTTATATATGCTCTAAGATAGCTATAGAAATTAGTAGTTATCAATTACTTTTCTTTAACTATTCTTTTTGCTCTCTTAATAAATAGATACTCGAATAGCGTCTTTATTGCGTTGTAATCTATTTTCTTTATATAGTCGATCGAAGATTCAATAGAATTGTAATTTAAATCGATATTCGAATTAAGAAATATTTTGTTAAATATAATTTGTAGAGTAAAGTAATACAAATTAATTACAACTATTTCTTATAATTTATTATTTAACTTCTCGACATTAAGCAACTTATTTATTGTTTCAATCTTTGTATTTAGCACGTTTAATATATTTTTATCTTCAATCTTAAACAATTGTACAAGTATATGTTAATTTGTGTCTAAGCTCGATACTATAATATTACAAAAAAATATTGTGTCTTTCTCAATAATTTGATTTGTAATAATTATATAAATTGCATAAGTAATTCGAATTTCAAAAAAATTGTTGTCTCGAGACTGCTTTATAAGATCTCTGCATATATTAGTATAAACAAGTAGAAATATATATATTAATACAAAGATACTAATTTAATCTTTACAACTAATATTATATCTTATTGTATAATCTTCGCAATAAGAGTTCTCAAAAAGCAAAAAAACAATAATAGCGCAAAACAATATAAAATATTGCAACTAACAAAGTATATATAAGCAACACGCATAAATAGACTTTTAAAGTCTCTTTTTTCGATACTTATAGCGTCAACTTATTGTTAAAATACAATAAAATTCAAAAATACTAAGATAAAAAGCAATAATATTTGTTACAATCAAAGATACTAAATTTTAAAAATATCGAAATTGTAAATTTATATCTAGTTATATTTGAAACATTTATATAAAATTAAAGAAATAATTTACTATTTCTTCTAATAGTAGTTTAGAAGAACAATATTTTTTTTAAGTGTTTATTACAATTAGTTAAACAAATATTTCTAGCAAACATAATTTGTTGTTTCTAGCAAATTGCTTTTTGCAAAGACTTAATTATCTTTTTAGAAACTATTTTGTATCGCGAATTGTTTAATATGCAAAATCAACAACTTTTTGAACTAGAATACAAAACTACATTTTACAATCTTAATCTCTATTATTTTTGCGTATTTGTTCGATAAGTAGCAAATGTTGCAAAATTACTTTTAACTTTGTTTGTTAAAAAATTATCTCTTTATTAAACTTTATAATATTGTTGAGTTTGTTATATTCTTTGTTACCTATTTTTTTCAATTTAGAACAAACTCTAGCTTAGATAGTTTGAACAATTGTCGTCTATTAAAATTAGCATTTACTAGCAAAAAAAAAGAGAAAAAAGCAATTAAAGTTAAATATATATATATATAAAGTAACGTAACTAGCAAGATCTCAAAAGACAAGCAAATCAAACAAACAAAGTAAAACGTAAAAATTCTACGAAATTAATTATTCGATAAACATTTATAGTTATTAATTATCAATTGTAGCAAAGTCAAATTTTAGTATTTTCAAGAGCTTAAATTAGTTAGAAGTCGAATAATTGCCAATTATCGAATTGTTTGTCTTTAAGACTATTCGATGCAAATAATATTAAGCTATATCTAAAATTGTAAAGACAAGATATATAGAATAGATAGATAGCTTGATTTAAAAGTACGCAAAATACAAACTTTATACTATTTCGAAAAGAAAACTATTGTTTTAGTCTCGAGTAATTCACGAGCGATCGCTAGCTATACAATCAAGCTATTGTTAAAACAAAACAAGCTTCAAAACTACAAAAACAAGAAACGTGCACAACAAAACAATGTAATTTAGTCTACGAGTAATTTACGAGCGATAGCTTAGCGCACAAGAATATACATTTAGTTGCTAAAAGAGATTTGCAAGCGCACAATTTCTAGTCTATTTACTACAATATATCTTCAAAATTGTATACTTCTTTTGCGATTAAATTATTAATAGATTGCTTAAACGTTGTCTATTTGAAGCTATTTAATTCGAGAAAATCTTTTCTATCTCTATAATGTTGTTTATATCAAATTATGCTCAAAATTTTAGAAGCTCTAGAATGCGCAAGACTTAAGAACTTGAAACATATTAAACAACAAAGTAGAAGAGATTGCAATTATCTATATAATCAATATTATCTATCAAAACAAAGATAAGAACAAATTACAAACGATACTAATTTTTGTGTTAAAGAGCATGTTTTTGATTTTTGCATTTGCAACTCTCTAGATCGCAATAAATATTAATATTATATTTCTAACTATAATAATAATCAATGTATTGTTGTTTGTACATTTTTATATTATTATACTAGTAGAAGATAATTACATCTATCTAATAGAAATCTTTCTCAAGAATAGCGAGTCGCACTATTGCGTTTGCATTCGCGTTTAATAACTAGATTTTGTAACTATAGTATCTAGTTAAACGCTATATGTCTCGAAGATAATTAACAAATACGCATAATAAAAAGTCTACTCTAATTCTATCTTTCTTCTAGAAAGCTCAAAATTTTGTATTTTAACAATTGATATATTTCTCTTTGAAACTTAATATAATTTAATCGACATTAACTAGTAGATTTTAAGTATTATAAATAGTTCTAAAAGTCTTGTTCAAGTTTATATTCTCTTTTATTGGCAATTATATAAAGTTTGGATACTTAATATACTTAACAATAAATATTGTTAAACAACTCTTTTTTGTCTTTATTAAGAAATATGTAGTCTTTCGATTGTTGATTTTCTTACGCGAGAGTTGATAATAAGAAATAGCAAACAATTAATAATAGTTAATTTGTTTCTTATTGTTAACTAGTAATCAAAAGATAATAGACTACTAGTAATAATAAAATAGCATTTTATTCCAAATTGATCTAAAGTTTGTATACAACTAATAAGAGTTAACAAGTCTCTCTTTTTTAGCTAGTAATCAAAAGATAATAGACAACTTAATATCTTCTACAATAAAATTAGAAATTGTTGTAAAAAAAAAATTACTATTTCTAAAACAAGAATATCGAATGCTAGACATATTGCGTTTTAAACAAAAGTCAAAAAATATTAAATCAAATATTAGAAAAACACTCTTTTTGTACTCGCAAATAGCTCTATAAATAATTGATAACTAGTTATAAATTCAAGACAACTTAATATATATTGCTCAAAAACAAAATATCAACAAATAAAATAAAAGAAAATCGACATAATCTACTTGCAAATCTCGTCAATATATATAGAAGAATAGATAAGAAAAATAATTAAAGACTAACTAGTTGTAAACTAATTAAATTAAGAGCTAACAAAGCAAAGAGACAAGATCTTAGAGCTAAAAATAGATATTTTTTTGTCAATTTCTTGTAGTTAATATTAAGAAAATAAATAAAAAAATTTGCAATCAAATCTCGAATAAAATTCTAGTAATTTCTTGCTTTGTTTGTTTTTGCTTGTCTATTTAAGCTAGAATTAAATTGTAACAAATTTTCAATTAAAAGTTAAATCTTCTCTATATCGAAGCAATATAATTAACACTAAACATCTTTAATAAGAATCGATATTGCAATTTTTTTCAAATCGAGACTTTATAAAATTAGACTTTGCAATAGTTTGTAGCAGTTTGCAACACTTTGCAACAATTTGTAGCAATTCGCATAAGAATTTTTTAGCGCTTTATATTGTAACTTGCTAATCTATTATAACAATATAGAAACGTTACAATACTCTATATAATAAGATATACAATATCTAGCGTTATAATTATTTTATATTTTAATTACTAATAGATAGATTATGCATACAATAAGTATTCGCAAAGAAATTTAAAATAAGTCTTTCTTTAAATGTGCGTGTTTTGCGTTGTTTCAAAAAATTCTTCTTACAATTAATTCTTCGCTAAAGAAATTAAGAATTATATATAACTATTATACTTAAACAAGCTCGAAGATTGCTTTATTCTTTTTTGTCGATATTAAGTATAGACGTATCTAATTGATTATAAAAGCTACTTTGTATCTCTACAAATTAATTGAAAATAATACAACAATTTAAGTTAATTGTAAGTAAAAGTTATTATATTGCGAGTCAAATTATTGACAAATATTATTAAAAAGTAATAATTTATATACAATATATTTTGTAACTAGATTTAAAAGAGCTTAATTTAAATCTTTAATACAATTTAATAACGCTAACAAACACAAATTATAATTCGAAAGAGACAATTAAAAGAGCTTGCGCTTAATTCAAAAATTAAAGTTTTTAATATAAGCAAGTAATTTTAATATATAATATTTCAATAAAGTCTTTGTCGCAATATTATTGAATTATACTAAAATTTCTCAAAATTTTTATCGAAATTGCGTACAACAAGTTCTTAATATACAATCTTAGAATTTTTTCGAACGCGTTTCGATAAAAGATCGATCTTTCTTGTTCTATAATATTGAGAACTATCTTTAATTAGTTAACTTAACTTATTAATATCTACAATTATTAATATATAAAGCGCAAAAAAAAATTAAGCAAACAAGTTGCTATAATATCGACTAGAGATATTAGCAATATATATTGTGCTATTACAATTAAAGAGTTTGATAATATATTTATAGATTTAAAACAAATAATTCGAAACTTCTTCTATATAAAAGTCTTTTAATTCTATTTTTTAACAATTTTGCTCTTTAATAGTTCTACTCTTTAACAATTCTACTTTTTAACAATTCTATTACGCAAGAAGTTTACTTTAACTTGTTAAATAACTACTAATTGCAAGTATAAAGTCGATATTATAAAATATCTAACTAGCGTTTTACATTATTATATTATTAAAGATCGAAAATTGTTAACAAAACTTAATAATCTACTTTAGTTTAAGAGCAAATACAAAGTTGTTACTAGTAGCAATTAATAATATCAATATCTTTAACAAAAGCTTGATAAAAGAATTCTTCGAACAAATCTTAATTCAAAAATTTTATATCTCGAAATTAAATTTGTTTTAAACGTCAATATTGTTTTGAAAATTTTGTAGCTCGCAATTGTTATTATAGAATTAAATTCAAATAGTATTAAAGTATATTTTATTGCTCAATATTTCTTAATTGTTTTGATTTAAATACAAATATTGCAATATTACTATTAAGAGCTAGATTTTTCTAATTTGTATTCGATTTGCGTCTATAAGAGTTTGCAATTAATTAGCAAAAAATTGACTATTGTTAACAATTGCTTCAAAATTTAGATCAAAGTTATTAACAATTGCTAATTTAAAAGATCGAAATACTAAAAAGTTAAACAATTGTAATTTAAATATCTTTTATATTTTGTTTGCGTTTAATTCTATTTTAGTTAATATTAAAAAGTTTTGTTTCGAAGAGTTTGTATTGCTTATAAACAACAAAATTGTTTTAAAATAAATTTGCTAACAAAAAGTTATTTTTTTACTAAAAAATAATTAGAGCAAGCAATCAAAAATTATTAAAATAAAAATATTTATTCAAGTTGCGAACAATTGAGCAAGTCGATATTAAGAAACTTTTGACAAATATCTCTAGAATTGATAAAGTTAATTTCAAACTCTTTGCCAATATTATTGATAAAAGTAACAAAAATTAACGTAATTATCTAAATAAGATTAACTTTGTATTAAGAGCAAATATTCAAAAATATACATTTAGATAAAAATCTATTTACAAATCGAAATATATTAGTATTTCTCTTTTTTATATATGCGAATCAAAGAAAAGTTTATTAATACAATACTTTATTAAGCTTTGTTGTATTCTGATATTATTTATAGTTTTAAACAAATTTTGCTCTAATATTCTTGTAAGCTACTAATAATAGAACAATATTAAGATTGTAGTTAATACTTTAATAGTTTGTTAAATTACTTGCAAACAACAAGTTGCGTTTAGCACAAATTGTCTTTAGAAATTTTACAAAAATAATTAACGTAACTCTTAAGACTATTTACGTTAATATTCTTTAAATATAGTTTTTAACTTAAAAAAATATTTTAAAAAAGAAAGTTGTAGTAAGATTGTCGACTTTATAAAGAGTTTAGAAGCAACAACAATACTCTTCGCGCTTAATATGTCAATTTCGACAATATATTTGTTTAATATTATTATATTAATTTAACTTTCAATTGCTTTAAGTTAAGATTATAGTATTTGTTAACTTTGTATCTTTAGCACAAAAAAGTATATCTTAATTAAAATCTTTATACAACTATTATATAAAATATTGATATAAACAATATCTAAATAATAGACAAGCTAACAATAACTATTTTTAAGTTTTCGAACTAGTTGTTCTAGATTTATAATATATATTCTAGATTTATAATACAATATATTATTCTACTTCGATAAAGTTCTTTGTTTTTAAAAATTATATATTATTTAAATTTTAGATTATTATTAATTGCGATTGTGTTTTAAATCAAATTTGCTATTACTTAAGAACAATTACTTTAGTTACTTTTAATCTTTTTGTGCGTTAATAGCGCAATTTTTCTAGATAAAATTCTACTCTTTCTTGTGCTAAAAATCAAATTTCCAAATATATAGTATATTTGAATATTTTTTTGCAAAGATTTTGCTTAAATATTAATTAAAATTATTTCTAATTGTTATCGAATCAACTTCGAAAGAGTTGCGAATAAATTTGTTTCTTTCAAATTCAATAATATAAAAATTATTATTAAATACAAATTAAATGTTTATCTATTTTTGCGCTATCTTTGTTTGCTATTTGTTATATTTGTATCTCTCGCATTTTTTATTCTTTTTGTCTTGCTTTCTATTAATCTTGTTAATAGCAACAATTCAAAATTTGAGATTACAAATTTAAATCGACTTTTCTAGATTAATATAATCTCAAATTATACTATATATTATTAAATATATATATTAATAATCTTAATTGTTATTTTTTGAATTGCTTATGTATTTGTTAAAGAGATACAATTCTACACAAAATTGCGTCAATACAATATAGCTACTTTTTAGCAATTTAATCTCTTTAATATTACTATATTAATTATAGATATATTTTTCTATCTTTATAATATATCGAAGTTGAAGACTCTTTACAACATCTATTTAGATAGCGTGTTCAATATTATATTAAATTAAAAATATAATAGTTTGCTATTAAATATCGACAAACAAAATTAACTAATTAACAAGCTTAAAAGTATTAAGATTCGATTAATTTGCAAGACAAATCTTTGCTAGCAAAAGTATATACTAGTAAATAATTATCAATATAATAATTTAAGCTTTTTAAAGACTTAATATAAGAGCAAAATCGATACAAAGCTTATATCTTTAAATTTTGTAAAATTTTTAAATTGCAAAAAACTAATTAAATTACAATTTTTATAAATATTTTTTGTATTACTTTTTGTCGATTTTAAAAACGTTATCGACTATTGTTGCACAAAAGTAAACTCTTTAAATTACAATATTCTTTAAACAAAGACAAATTCGAAAACTTTTAATATTGTTAACTTTGCTTTTGTTTAATTTTATAAATTATATAACATTTATATAACTTTTTAGTATATTTTTTATTCTTAGTTTTGTACAATAATTGCAAGCTATATTTCGAAAACAACTTATTAAATTGTCTAAAAATATATTGTCTCAAGTTAATAAAAATATTGCGTACAATCTTATATTGTTAAATGTCTTATTTTGACGTTTTGTACAAGCTATATTTTGTTTGTAGTTTTTATTAATTTTCTATCTTAGATCAACTATCTTTATTTGTTTTTTTCTTAACTAGAATAAATTACTAGTTTGCTTATATAATTTTTGTTGTTAATCTAGAGCGCACTATCTTCTTGTTTATTAACAATAATAATAATTTTGTTATTTATAATTTTTCGACTTCTAGTCGCGAAGCAAGAAAAGTATACTTAAATTGTTGTTAAACTATTAATATAATATTACTACTTTATCTTCTTGTTTCTTTAATTGTTTGTTGTTATTTTTATTTCTTCGAACGCAATAGCAATCTTAAATAGACTAACGCAAAACTTTAAGTCTATTGCAATTCTAGTTACAAGCAATCTATTAAAAGTTAACAATTATTTCTTTTTCTATATGCTCTTGCAAAATCTATCTATTAATGCAACTATATTTTTGCAATTAAATTAAGTTTTTACGCAACTCGTTGCGTACTTTTACGACAATATTGCTAAATAGCAATAAATAAGAAATTAGAAAACAAAAATTAGCTAGAATTCTTATTTTCTAATATATATAAATCTCGCAATTATTGATTAGACTTGCGCAATAGTCTTCAAGATATTATTGCTAATAGCTTATCAAGAATAATCTATTTTGTTGTTTTGTTTTTAATTTTTTTGTTTAATATCTTTATATTTGCTTTGTTCTATATTGTGTAACAATATAATATTCTCAATATATTAAAGAGCAATCTCGATATAAAAGATTTGATCTATTTAGAAGCTTTGAATTAGTTATTTGTAGATCTCTACGTTATAAAGATATATTTTATAGATTTCTTCTCTTTTGTAAGAGACAATTAAAATCGAGCTATCTATTTAGATTAAACTATTATTATAATTATTGTCGCACTACTTACAATTGTATATTAAAGAATTGTTAATTAAAGGTATTAATTGTATTTCTAGTATTTGTCAATTTGCAATACAAAGAAAATTAATCAAAATAGTACTATATTAAAGTCTAAGATAAACTCTTGAACGCTAAACTTTTTAAACAAGTCTTCTCTTCTTAATAGAGCTAAAAGAATACTTCGATTTTTTGTTGTTAAAGACACGCTAGAAATGCTAGAAATAGCACGAGTTTTTGTTAAAAATTAACAAAGAGATTTAAGATTAAATTAGATTATTAGAATATTTTAAATCGAGTTATTTGATACTATACTTAAGACTATTCAAAAGAATCTATTAACAATATAGCTATCAAAAAATAATCTAGATATAAACGCATATAAAATTCGCAAAATCTATTAATTAAATTTAACAATATTAATTAATAACAAAAATATCTTTTCAAACTTAAATATAAAGATTTCGTATATTAATAAGTTGTCTACTCTATTGTAAACATTAATAGAAATACTTAGAAATTATTCTTAAGATACTTAGAATCTTCGATTAAGAGCGTCTTCAATAGTATAAATTACTTGTTAAACAAGAAAAATATCTAGAATTTAATAGTTCTCGACGCTACTTTATACAATATACACATTAATTAAGTTATATTAAATTGTATATATACTATATAATATATTTGTTATAATTTGTAGAAAGATACTACTTCTAGCATACTTATAAATTTTTAAATTATTATTATTTAATTAATTGTCGATTAAGATTACGCAAGTAGATTTAAGTTTCAAATAATAAAGTTTCAAAAATAGAGATTAACAACAACAAAAGAAACACGCTATATAATAAAGAATATTTAGAATTTCGAATAAAAAAAATAAAAACAAACGTAATTTAGAAATTTGTTAATCTAATATATTTTATAAGAAATATATTCTATTTTGTATATTTATTATATTAATACTTCGATTAATAGTTTTTTGTAATTATATTTTACAAACGTAATGTTGCTAAAAGCTTCTAGAGAATCTCTATATTAAGCGACTTTTATATATACAACGTAGTTAATCTACTTGCACAATAAAGTTATTTATAATATTTCGAAAGCTCGAATGCTATCTAATTATTAAGAGATATATTTGTTGATTAATTTTGTTAAGAGATATTGTTAATCTAAAAGATATGCAAATATTTGCTTCAAAATCAATTGCTTATCGATTTTCGATATCGAAAAAAAACAAAATATAAATTAACAACTTCTAGTCAAAAGCTATTTAATTTCGATTTTATTCGAAATTTGAATCGAAGCAAAATTATAAGATATATTGTTATAATTCTTGATTGCAACTCTATTATCGATTTCGCAAAATAATCTTTTAAAGATAATGTTCGATAAGACAAAGAGCAATCTTAAGCAAAATAATCTTTCAAATAAGAAACAATTTATAATTGTTAAAATATATATTAATAGACTTCTTAACGCAATATATAAGTAAATTTAGAAAGTTTTAATTAGCTTGTTAATAAATTATATAGAAGTAACTATTTTACACAAACAATTATTAACTATAACAACGTTTTACTTTAATTAATCTTCAAAATCGATTTTTCTTTTAATTTGTTTTTTAACTAATTGATTTTTTGTCTATTCTCTCTAAGATAGTTTTGCTCGATTTTGGCTACTTGCGTATAAGCTTTTTCAATTTTGTAAAAAAACTAGTTGCTTTTTTAAAGATTAATAGACTTATTAATAGTATCTTTTTTTAAAGAGATATCTTTTTGATAATATATATCTTTTTCTAGTAAGTAGTACGAATTATACGCAATATATTTGTATAATTCTTGTCTTTTACAATAGAGATTCTTGAGTTCAACTAGTAAGATTAGTGTCTTTATATATTTCTCAAACTTAAGATAACAACTAGACTATATATATCGAGATAATTTAAACATTTTAAAAATTTTCGAAGCAAAAATTTCCTCTATCGATTGATAGTCGTATAAAATAAGAAATTCTAGCGCTTATAAATGTTGCTAGAGTTAAAGATATTATTAATGCACGAAAGTTAAAAGATTTAGTAATATCGAATGTGCAAATTTAATTACTTAATGCTACTAATTCTACAAAGCTTGTTTTTAATAACGCTAGATCTCTTAATTAAGCAATACAAAAAAAGTGCAAGAGCAGTCGAGCTTTAGCTATATCTTACTTGCTTTTGTCTATTAATACAATCTATTTATAAATGCAATCGCTAGTAATTTTTAGTGCAAAAATTAAGATTATAAGCAACAATTCTAGGAATTTGTATTACTAGCAATTGTATTAATATGTAAATTGCATTAATAACTATTTTATTATAACAATTGTTGCAAACTTCTACTCTCGATTTCTTTGCTAAAGATAGCAAGTTTATCTCGAACAAATCTAATATTGCAAAAGAGAACAATAGTGTTATCGAGTCTAACAATAATGCTATTGTCGAAAAAAATCTTAACAATAATACAAAAAATAAAGCTATAGCTAAAAAGTCTAATTCTAAGATAATAAGTTTTTTTTGCTTTATATGTAACGCAATCTACTTTTTATTGTTTTGTTTAAATAAAATATACTTAATTTAATACAATCGACAATTGCAATTCTTTAATTGTTAATTAGAGCAAATATTATAACAAAGAGAGAATTACAAAAAGCAAATATCTTTAATTTAGTATTTATTGCTTTTTCTTTAAGATTAATAGACAATATAAATCGAGTCTACTATTGCAAACAAATTTTGTGCACGCGCTCAATATAATTTTTGAAAATTATTATATTAAACAAAATTAATCTTGCTGCTCTGCATTGTAAGTGCGAGCATAAAATTTAATTTTTTAAAATAAATCTTTTTAAGTGCTTCTTAATCTTGTTTATTATTTTGTTCGACTTAAAAAACAAGTAAATTCGATAGTAATAGAGTAGACTTTTATTACTTAAGCAAAATAAATATTAAGTAAACAAGCATTTTAGTTTAAATAAGAATTTGTTGTTTTTGTTCTTTTTCGACTTATTTATTGTTTTCTTTAATTTTTATTGTTCGACAATAATTTTAAATTGATTGCGATGCTAGATTTCTTGTCGATTGTATAAAGTTGCTTTAACTTTAATAATTTAAAATTTTTGTCAAAGTTTTTCTCGATTGCTTAAATTATTAATAAGATTGCAAGTAAATCGAACTATTTTAACTTATTTGAAAATATTATATTTAATTAATATTGTAAAATAAATATCTAATTTGATTGTTAAAGAGATTTTGATTATAGAAAATTAAGTATTAAAGACTTAAGTATTAATTTTTCTAAAGTATTGTTTACAAGATTGCACAATAAAGTAATTTTGCAACTTGATTTTTAAACAATTCAATTAAATTTTGATCTTTTTTTTTTCTTAATAAAGAATTGTTTCTTTGATATTGTTTATAGTCTTGTATTCTACGTTGTAAATTTTCGATATAAGTATCTTATTTTGTTAACTAAGTTTAACTACTTAAAAGTATTGTTTTAATTTAGTTGTTTGCTTAAACAACAACTTTATCGATATATTTGTATCGATTGTTAAACTAGCAAATCTAGCTATCTTTTAAACTATTTTATTAAATAGTCTCTCAAAATAGCAAAATTCAATATCGAATTAAATCTCTTAATTCAAATAGTAATTAATTACTTTTTGCTAATAATCAAAGAGTTAATCTTGCATTAAAGCAAGAGCGCTATTTGTTAAAAGCGCACGTAATTAGCTATTAAAAAATTCTTAAGAAACAAATCGAAAGCAAGAATTTATAAATAGATATATTGTTAATAATATTTAGAAGTTTACGTCGAAACTTATATTAAATAAAAGATTGTTTAAAGCTAGTCTTTTAATTAAGATATTTAAGATAACAAATTTACGTGCTAGCTTGTAGCAATGCTATCGACAATATATTTATTTTACTTGTATTGCGCAATAGCTTTCGAAAAACTAGAAAATCTAAAACTCGATTTTTTTATTTTAATATTAAACTCTTTTTGTTAAACAATATTTGCATTCGAAATATATTTTTTACGTTTTTTGCATATATAGTTTCGAAAACGTTATTATATATCGCAAAAGATATAAAATAATCAAGAAAAAAAAAATTGTCTTCTTCTTTATTAATAATTAACATTTTTTTATAAAAATATATAGATAAGCGACAAATCAATATAAGATTTAAGAGAAAAAGAAAAACGCAACGTGCAAATTAATTTACGTTTGCAAATTATTATTTTCTTCTTTAATATAAAGAAGAGTTGTTTTTATAAAAATTAAATTAAATTTCTTAGTATTTAAATTAATAACAATACTAATAATAAAATAACAATATAAAAACAATCAAATTTCTTCGAGCTCTATATAGCAATTATTATTAATTTCGCAATTCTTATTGTAGTTACAAGACAAGTTAAGATTGCTATTACTATTATTATTTTAATATTTGTTAATATTGTTGTCAATTTTGTCAAACAATCTAGTATTATTGTTACAATTGCTCTTCGAATTGCTAATTTCGTTTATATAAATATTGTTTGAAATTCTTTTAACTTTAAGAGAATTAACAATTACAATTTCGTCGACAAATATATTTAAGTTATTAGAATTGTCAAATTTAACTTATATATTAAATAAAAAGTACAATCGATAATCGAAGAAAGCAATTGTAAATAAATTGATAGCAATCTAAACTTGTTGTTATTTATTTTTGAATATTAAGTTATTAAATACTTAATATATATAGAGAAGAAAATAGAGATTGTTAAAATTAATAATAGATTTCTTTTTTGAAAGAATGCAAAAACTATATTCGCAAATAAACAAATCGATATATTAATATACTTGCAACATTAATATAAGAATTTCGAAACTCGCAAGAACTAATATTTTATATTATATATATCTTGTTTTTTACGAAGATTAAAATCTTGATTAGCAATATTAAAAGCATATATTTTTAAGATTTGTTAATAGATTTGCAAACTTAAAATCGCTTCGATCTTGTTGTAGTAATCTATTATCTATTTTTAAAATATTTTGGAGTCTAATATCTATATGTCTTTAAGAAAGATTCGAGAATTATATTTAAGTTTGTCGCAAAATTTAGATAATAGTTTGTTAGTAACAATATTGTATAATTCGATAAAAAACAAATTATTGCTTTTATTTTTTTAATATCGATTCGAGACTCTTTGTTATATTGTCGACATTCTTTTGTTTAATCTTTTTTTCTATAACAAGTTGTGCTCTTTTTTAAATATAGAAGCTCGAAGATAGTTTAATCTTTTTGCAATATATTAATTTTATACTATTAGTTGTAAGCAAACAATTGCAATCGAGTAACTAGAAAGATAATAACAATATGTGCAAACAATACGAGCGTAGTATTGCTAGAGAACAAAAGTAAGAGAACAAGAAAATATAAAGAAAAAAAGTAATAAGCTTCAAATCTAATTTATATTTGTTGTCTTAAAAATGGTGCAAATACTTCGTCTCAAAGAAGTATCAAATGTCGACAAGAGTTATAGCTTATTTAGTAGAAATTAATTGTTAGTGCGACAAAGTTAACAGTCTAAAAGTCTTTGTTTGTACTAACAATTAGCTCGCACAATACTTAAGCTACTTAAAGCAACTATCAAACTATCTCTTTTTGATCTTCCTAGCACTAGAAAGTAGATATTTGTTGTTATTTTTTTTTCAAATATTTTGTTATTAGTACTATCTATTTCTTCGGTAATTGTAACAAAATTAATATTAATATTTTTAAAATTAACTAACGCTTTAAAGATTCGAAATTCTATATATTATTTTAAATATAATATTATAAAATATATTTGCTTTTTAATATATCGATTTGTGTATTTAAAATACTAATATATTTAATTAATATTTTTGAATATAAATTATTAAATAACTTGTCTAATATTTAAATTGTTTATTTCTATTCTATAGATTTTGATACAAATTAGAATTTTAAAAAATAAATATAGATACAATCTTTTTTTTAAAATATATTAAATATATTTTTTGTTACTTTTAATTATCGATACTATTAAGAAAAATATTTATTGTATAACTTTTTTTGAATATTCGAGATTTCTTATTTATTGTTGAAAGAACTTGTAGACTTAAAGTATTAAATTAATGCTATCTATATATATTATTATTTTTAATATATTAAATACGTTTTTTAAGATATTTGATAAAAGAAATTGAAGATTTAATATATTTTTAATTATCTTTTTTATTTTAATAAATTGCAAGAATATCTTAGAGCAATTTAATAATATTTGTAGTACTATAGTTTGTTTGTTAAATTTATATTTTAAATTATTTTCTTAATTTTATTGTTTAAAATAGTAGATACTTTTAATATCGAAATTTTGATTAACAATTATATTCGAAATATATTAAAATTTGTATATTTAATTTTAAACTTTTATTATTTTTTAATTAAATAAAGTTTGTTAATAATTAATATATATAGTTTAAAAGAAAAAGACTTATATTTTAATATTTTGTTATTAAAATATTAATTAATAGCAATTTTTAAATTAATAAATACTAGAACAAAATTAGCTTAATTATTCTTTTTTTGTTTTAATATTAATAATATAACTAATTGTATATAAAAATATTTTATTTTATTTTATTTTATTTTGTATTTTTAAGTTGTTGTTGTTATTGTTTAATATTAACAATTTATATTTTAAAATATTATTTAACTTTTTATACTAATTATTTTTTAGAGTTAACAACAATATAATAATTAATATAGTTTTCGAAATATCGAACATAAATAGTGTTGTCTAAAATAGTAAACTTTTTTTAAAATTAATTTTTGTTATAACAATTAAGTTGTCGATTATTGTTTGCGTTAATTTATTAACGTACTTAGATGTACTAAAATCTAGTTCAAACTATTGCGCATAAGCTATCGTCTAGCTTCAACTCTAGCGTCGCTCTAACTTAAGCGAGTATTTAGGACTCACTTTAGGGTTCAAGGTTTTTTCTGCAGCCAGGTCTGAGTACTGAGGCAACCTGGGAGGACGAACTTGCCAAAAATTCGTCATGATACTCTTGAGAGGGCGGAATCACAGCGCGATTCTCTTGGCAGTTCTTGGTCCCTTTCTGAGGACCCTCAGGTTTTGCACAGTTCCCAGGTACTTTGAACTTCAATGTGGTGAAATCGCCCTACTCCTGCTTTCACTGACCCGTCGGTCGAAATCTCCTCGCCGAGCTCCGTCATTGCATGCTTGCTTGTCAGCCTCCAATCTCAAGACCAGGCTGCAACATTTCTCCCCTGCGCCTTATGTCCGAAGTCCGAAAGCTACCTTACAGAGTCTAGATAAAGTACTTATTTGGACCATTCCCATCCTAGATCATTGTTCCAACCAGCTCAAATGAGCCTCTTCGGCCGACTATTCTTCCGCTTCTCAAACACGACCAAACCAAATCCAAAACGTTCATTTTCCAACTCGCCCTTGATGTCCAGCTCCGCGACTGCTGCCGCGCTCTATGCGGCCACGGTCTCCAGCTCTGCGATTACAG